>Ga0126313_10002265_pt1 | contig 10683 bp, 9 predicted proteins | sample Plot105A_FD_89954 | JGI IMG/M metagenome (GOLD analysis project Ga0126313, IMG submission 89954) | Serpentine soil microbial communities from UC McLaughlin Reserve, CA, USA - Plot105A | ecosystem: Environmental > Terrestrial > Soil > Grasslands | place: USA: UC McLaughlin Reserve, Lake County... | reverse complement strand
GGGCTGGTCATCACTCGGACGAAAGTGCGGCCACGAAGCCGGTCTCCGAGCACCATCGCCTGTAGTCGGCCCAGTTCAGTCAGCGCGATGTCCGTACGACCTGTGTGGGAAACATCGACGAACTACGGTACGGATCCGGGCGACCCATCGCGGGCACACGTCGTAGGCGGCGTGGACCAGCAGCTCTCCAGCGATGAGGTCACCGCCTTCGTAACGCAGGCGCTCGCTCGCGCTGATCTTGATGACAAGCGTGTCTGCCTGGTGGTGCCGGATGGTACCCGGACCTGCCCGCTGCCGCTGCTGATGCGGGCTGCGCACTCCGCTGTTGAGGGCCGGGCTAAGGAGGTCACCGTAGTGATCGCCCTCGGTACCCACCAAGGGATGAGCGAGGATCATCTGGCGCGTCATCTGGGCTACTCCGCCGGGGCCGCGGCGGACACCTATCCCGGCTGGACCATCATCAATCACGAGTCCTGGCTGCCGGACACGTTCACAACGCTCGGCCGGATCGAAGCCGAACGGCTCACCGAGCTGACCGGTGGGTTGATTCGCGACATCTCGGTGGATGTACGGATCAACAGGCATGTCGCCGACTCCGACGTTGCGATCGTGGTGGGCCCGGTGTTCCCGCACGAGGTCGTCGGGTTCTCCGGTGGCAACAAGTACTTCTTTCCTGGTGTGTCCGGCCAGGAGCTGATCGACCTGTCCCACTGGGTCGGCGCCTTGATCACCAGCGCCACGATGATCGGGACACCCGGGGTGACCCCGGTCCGCGCGCTGATCAACGAGGCCGCCACGCTCATTCCCGCGGATCGGCTGGCACTGTGTCTCGTGGTCGCCTCCGGAACCGACACCCTGCATGCCGCCGCCTTTGGCACACCGGAGGACGCTTGGGCCGCTTCTGCGGAGATTTCAGCCGAAACCCACGTCAGCTACCTCGACGCTCCGGTGCGACGGGTGCTGTCGATCATGCCGACCAAGTACGAGGACGTCTGGACCGCAGCCAAAGGCTTCTACAAGCTGGAGCCGATCGTCGCCGACGGCGGCGAAGTGATCATTTACGCTCCGCACATCACACAGGTGTCGGTGATGCATGCCCAGATCACCGAGATCGGCTACCACTGCAGGGACTACTTCCTCGGCCAATGGGACCGCTTCAAGGACCATCCCTGGGGTGACCTGGCGCACTCGACCCACCTCCGCGGCCAGGGGACCTGGGATCCTGATCATGGCGAGCGCGATCGGGTGACGGTCACCCTCGCGACTGGCATCCCTGAGGAGATCGTCCGGTCGGTTAACCTCAATTACCTTAACCCCGCCGAAGTCGACATCGCCGCATACGGGGCAGACCTGGACACCTTCGTCGAACCGCACGCTGGCGAGGTCCTGTACCGCCTCCGGCCCTCGGGATCCAGCACCGGAAGAGGCGAACCAGACGGTCGGCAACCCTCCTCAACCGGTTTGGACGGCTAGCCAGGGGCAGCACTCCGGGTCTGCAAGCTTGCGCTCGCAATGCTGAGTACGCGGCTGACTCTCCCGGCGCGGCTACCCACACGAAAGCTCCGCAAGACGGACGAAGGAGGGTTCGATGATGCGTGATCGCGATGTTGAGGACGTCGACCTTCTAGTCATCGCGGCGGCAAAGCGGGAAATCACTGGCGATGGGCCGTGCTAAGGCGGGCTGGAAGGTCGCCATGGTCGAGCGCACAAGGTCGGTGGGACTTGCTGTGTTCCTCGTCCGCTCGCGGCTGCGTTTCAGCCCACTTCTGCACCCTGACCAGGCTGCTGGATGCTCATGATCTCCATCGACGCGGAGTGATCACGACTCCCGAAGCGGGGCTCTGGCATCGACGGATTCCACTGCCGCGTCGCTACTGTCGTCTTTGATGCCGTGGCGGGCGTGGAGCTCCTTGACGATCTCCCGGAAGCGGGTGTCGGTCAACGGATATGCGAGGAAGATGAGGGCGCCTAGGAGTGCAAAGATTGCTGGGCCGAGACCCACCAGCCCGCGGATCGTAATGAGGGCGGAATCAGGTTGTTCCGGTGCTTTGGCAACGAAACCGCCTAAGGCGAGTGCGTAGCCCGCGACTGCCCCGGCGACTGCCTGCGAAACCTTGCGGAAGAAGGAGTAGATCGCATAGGTGGCGCCCTCGGTCCGTTTGCCCGTCTTGTACTCCCCGTACTCGACGGCGTCGGCCTCGAAGGCGAAGAGCAAAGACATCGACAGGTTCTGGAAAAGGCCGAAGACAAAGAACGACACAACGACGATCGGCAGGCCGGGCGGCATGAAGAAGATCCAGGTGCCCATCACGATAAGACCCAGCGCGCCGATCAAAAACGTCTTCTTCTTGCCGATCCGGGCAACGAACCTGGGCACCACGGGCACCGCTACGAAAGTGGCCAGCGACGTAGCCACAACCATCCAGATCAGCTGAGTCGAGTTGCCGAGGATGTAGGCCGCGTAGTAGGCCTGGGACGCCTGGAGCCCGAAGACCCCGGTGAGAAAAACCAGGTTGGAAACGCACAAGATCAGCAGCGGCCGGTTTTGCCTGACAGTGTCGACGGTTTCCTTGATCGTGACCGGTTTTGACTCGTGAACTACCTGCTCATTGCAGTTGAAAAAGCAGAACAGGTAGAGGGCGTACCCGATGACGGCGAACACGATGGTCACTGTCGTCAAGAATGTTTGAAGCTGATCAGGCTGGGTCTTGTACCGGGTGATCTGAGGGGCGATCACCACGACGAGAACCAAAATGCCGAGGATCGGTCCCACACTGCGCCAGATTCCCAGGCGCGAGCGCTCCACCGGATCCTGTGTCATTGCAGTAGCCAGGGAACCGTAGGGGATGTTGGTCAGGGAGTACAGAAAGCCCAGCAGTGCGTAGGTGATGTAGGCGTAGATGTACTTAGCGGTCGTACTGTCGAAGTTCGGGACGGTGAACAAGGCGATACTTGACAGCAGCAGCGGGAGCGAGGCAAACAGCAGGTATGGCCTGAACTTCCCCCAACGCGACCTGGTGATGTCGACCAGTCGCCCGGCCGCGAGATCAGCGAAGGCATCCCACACTCGTACGACAAGAAACATGGTCGCAATCGGGGCTGGATTGAGCCCCACGACATTCGTGTAGTAGATCAGCAGGAACAGCGCCTGCAGCGAGAAGGCCAGATTGTTCGCCAGGTCACCGGAGGCGTAGCCAAGATAGTTCCGGAGAGTTAGCTTCTTCACTGAAGCTCCTTAGCTGGTGGGGAAATGCTGGCTAGTTCATTAGCTCAGCGCAAGCATCATCATGCAATGGGTTGAGTGGTCCTCGCCGCCTTGGCCTGGTACGCCGCAACGATGACATCGACAGCCGTATCGAGGTCCATCACACCTGTGTTGATGACAAGGTCATAACGATCGATGTTCATGGGATTCCAGTAGTAGAACCTCTCTGACATCTCAGCCCGTGCCCAGTCCTCGTTGCGTTGTCGCCGGGTCGCGTGGGCTAAGTCGAGTCCCTCGTCGCTGGCGGCGCGGGCGATGCGGGCCTCAACCGGAGCGTCGAGCTGCACATGCAGCGCGGTCGGAATGTCGCCGAGGATAAGGGCACCATTGCGACCGAGCATCACCACGCCCCGGGCGCCAGCCTCCTTCACGATCCGGGTGTTCTCCTCAACCATCTCCGCATCCTGGGCCTGAGCTAAAGGGATGCTGGCGTCATCTAGCACCGTCGCACTGGGGGCAAAGCGGCCTAAAAACCGGGCCAGGCCGCTTCCTTGATCACCGGCCCGCCCGCCGCCCGGATATTTCGCGCTTTCAATGTCGGCCGAGGAGAACGCCTGATCCATCCACTCAACGCCAAGTGCCTTGGCAATTCTCGGACCGATGTATCGGGCGCCGGCACCGTACTTCTCGAACAATGTGACTACAGGTTGAGCCATGTGGCCCCCTTTGTGTTATGGGCGCTCTGTAAATGAGGTGATCTTGACAGTCAAGCAGCCGATTTCCTCCCGGCGCAATAAGCCCACGTGCTTGCCTAGCCGGTGCCGAAGGGGTTGTCGACAATGAACTTCCAAGCGTCCGGTCCGCGGCGCGCCACATCGGCCGTGCCACCGCTCATGTCAACCTCGCTGCCGTCGACACCAGTGCCCATCAATGACCAGTCCGCGATCACTAAGGCGATGTCACCGACCCGCGTAAACATTGCGCATTCATCGTGATGGGCAGCCCGATCGCCAAGAACTGCTCGAGAGCTTCACGAGCGCCGCCGCTAGTGACGACGCCAGGCTGGGAACGAACATTGACTCTGTCTCGGCCAGGGCAAGCATCCCGTCGACGGCTTTCGCGTTGAACCGATCTGCCCAGGCGGCCTGCAGTTCATGGGCGGCGTTAACGGAGCTGGTCATGTCGCCTCTTTCGCCAAGAGCGTGTCGCTGTCGAGCTCAGTTTGTCGGGGGCGGCCGAGCAACCGCAAGCGCAATCGCGCGGACGCCGCTCTCTATATTGAGCGAATACTCGATACCCACTGAGGGAGATCCGATCTTGTCCGAAACCACATCCGCCTGGCAAGACACGTCCCTGCCACCTCGTGAGCGAGCCGAGAAGGTCGTCGAGGCCATGACGCTAGAGCAGAAGATCGCCCAGTTGCACGGCGCAATGGAGACCATCGACATCTACGCCATCACCAGGGAGGCTGCGGAGTCCGGGGCGGATATGGATCAGCTTGCCGCCCAGATCCGGGTTGAGCGGCACGTCAAGGCCATCGATGAGTTGGGGATTCCCCGTTTCCGGATCACCAACGGCCCAGTGGGCGTCGGCATGGGCGACGGAACTCCGAGTCCGCCTGCCACATCCCTGCCGATGACCATCGGCCTCGCCGCTGGTTTCGACCCTGACCTAGCGTACACGTACGGCGACATCATCGGTTCGGAAACCGCGACGCTGGGCCAGCACGTTCTCGAGGGCCCTGGCGTGTGCCTGCATCGGACCACGATCGCCGGTCGAAATTTTGAGTACTTCTCCGAAGACCCCTATCTCTCCGGGGTGATGGGGATCGCTGTGACCAACGCCATTCAGGCGCATGGTGTGATCGCCATGGGCAAGCACTACGTGGTCAACGATCAAGAGTATGAACGCTTTCGGGCCAGCGTCGAGGTGGACGAGCACGTACTGCGAGAGCTCTATCTGTTGCCGTTCGAGATGCTGGTCAAGGACGCCGAAATCGCCGCGATCATGAGCTCTTACAACCGGATCCGGGGCGTCTACGCCACCGAATACCGGTACACACTCACCGACATCCTGCGTACAGAGTGGGGCTTCGACGGTTACGTCCAGTCCGACTTCTGGTCCTGCCGCTCTTCTGCCCCATCACTCAACGCCGGCATGGACCACGAAATGCCGGACGCCAAGTGGCTCAACGAGACGAATGTCAAGGCTGCCCTCTCCGACACCAGCGTCGAGATCGAAACCATCGACCGCGCCCTGGTGCGCCGCTACACCCAAATGTTCCGGTTCGGACAATTCGAGCGCCCGTACGATCCCGGCGAGATCGACGTACACGCCCACGGCGCAATCTCCCGAACCATCGGCTCCCAGATCGCCGTACTGCTGAAAAACGACGGCGGGCTCCTGCCCCTCGACAGCGACGTCGGGTCCATCGTGATCATCGGCCAATCCACGTTCGTTGATGAGGCCTGCCTGGGTGGGGGCGGCTCGTCGAAGGTGATCCCGTTGTACACCGTGGCGCCACTGGAAGGTATGCAGGATGTGCTGCGGAGCCTCGGCTCGTCTACGACGGTGACGAAGTTGACGGTCACAGACGATCTGTCCAACCTGGACGAGGCCAAAGCGGCTGCCAAGGGGGCCGACGTGGTCGTGCTGATGGCGGGCCTGGTCGCGACTGAGGGTGCCGACCAGCCGGACGCCAACATGCTCAATAACCAGAACCGGATGCTGGGCGAACTGCTGGGCATCAACCCGACAACGGTCGTAGTGATGAAGGCCAGCAATCCGGTGCTGATGCCGTGGATTGACAAAGCCCCAGCGGTGCTGGAGGCCTGGAACCAAGGAACCGAAGACGGCCACGTTGTAGCCGACCTGCTGTTCGGCGTAGTTAACCCCTCCGGCAAGGTCCCGACCTGCTACCCCCGATCCGAAGACGACACCTTGTACGCCGGCAAGCCCGAGCGGTACCCGGGCATCGACGAAGGCGACGGCTATCCGGTGATCCGCTACTCCGAAGGACTGGAGATCGGGTACCGCTGGTTCCAATCACAAGCCATCGAGCCGCTGTTCGGCTTCGGTTTCGGCCTCTCCTACACCACCTTCGAAATCGCTGACGTTTCAGTGAATGCGCCGGACGGTGCAAATACCCCAGTCAGGGTCACCGCATCGGTGACGAATACCGGGTCCGTGGCCGGCGCCGAAGTGGTACAGGTGTATCTCGGGGTTCCCGTGGAGGGACAACCGCCCAAGCGACTCGTCGGCTTCCAGAAGGTGTACATGGAGCCCGGAGAATCAAAGCCAGTGACGATCACCATCGACCCGGCGGCAACAAACCATCCTTTCGGTGTCTGGGACTACTGCACCCGACGCTTCGTGATCAAGCCCGGCGAGTACACCGTCTATGTGGGCAACTCGGCCGACAACACTCCGCTCACTGCCACCCTCACCGTTGCATGAGACTACTGATCTCTTTACAACTAGAACCTCGCAGCTCTCGGACACCCGCGGCAAATTCTCGTCGCGGAAGATGCCTCCTATCCCTTTTATTTGTTTCACTAGGCTCGGCCTCGAATCAGATCTGGGCGAAACGCCTGCTTCGTCCACGCGAATGAGGCGTCTGCGCACTGTAGACGCTCGGCTCGTCGGCCTCGATTATGTAGTCGCAATTACAGTGTTTGGGCCTGGCGGCAACGACAGCGTCGGGGTGTTATCGCTCCGCTAGGGATCACTGACCAGCCGCCGCATCCGCGTCGCATCCCGCAGTGTAATCTCGCCGCCGCACCATTCGACTATCTCACGCAATGACAACCCCTCTCGGTCCGTCATGACCGCAAACGCCAGCCCGGCGCGGCGCTCAGCCGACTGAATGGCCGCATCACGCTCACTGAACGCAACCAGAACGTCCACCGCTAACCCCATGGCGAGGATTTAGAACTTCCCGTGGACGAAGCGGCGGGCTTCCTAACCGCGGCGGTAAGCCGGGTCTATGTAAGGCTCGTACCCACCACGCTTGTCGATGAGGCGGCACCATGACGACTGGCTGGGGTCCGCGGTGCTGATGCGATAGACCCTTGCTATGTCTGATGCGTCTGTGCTGCTGGTCTTAGACCTTGCGGGGACGTTCGCGTTCGCGTTGAACGGTGCGTTGACCGCCATCCGTGTCGCGCATCTGGACATCGTCGGGGTCATCACCCTCGGCATGATCACCGCAGTTGGTGGGGCATCATTCGCGATGTCTTGCTTGGCGCCCTGCCGCCGGCCACGTTCGTCGACTGGCGTTACCTGGCCGTGGCTGCCAGTGGAGGGTTGATCGCGTTCATGTTCAGCCGCTGGCTGACTCGGTTCACCAGCGCGATTGATGTACTGGACGCCGCCGGACTGAGCCTGTTCGCGGTCACGGGAGCGGGCAAGGCGCTCGAGCTGGGGGCCGGCCCGGCGCAGGCAATCATCCTCGGGGCGGTCACCGGGGTGGGAGGCGGAACGGTCCGGGACGTGCTGATCCAGCGACTTCCCAGCGTCTTGAGCAGCGGACTATACGCGATCCCGGCTCTGGTCGGCGCTGCGCTACTCGTGGCCGCCGACAGCGGCGGTGTCAACAACGTGCTCAGCGTACCGGTGGCGCTCGGTGCGGCCGTGGTGTGCTTCCTGATCCGGATGGTCGGTCTGCATTTCGGCATCGATGCACCCAAACCGCCCGGGACTGGGCGCGACGGATTGGCAGCGGCAGGCGGTGACGGTAGTTAGCGGGCGAGCGAGGCGAGAGCGGCCGCGACTAGCGCCTGGGTCCCGGTGTCCAAGGTGGGTTGGAGAACTGGGGTGCGAAGGTGGCCGAATGGCAAGCCTAAGCACGCGGCGAACCGGTCGTCGTGGTCGAGATCAGCACCGGGCTCTCCCTAAGTTTCATCATCGGCGTCCTGCTGGTCACGGTGGTCGCCTCCCCGAGCAGCCCGAAGGGCCGCGCTCAGAACGCAGTCGCGAACGCCCGTCGGCACGCTAGGCAGTATCTGGACTTGAGCTACGAAGCCGATCAGCGGCTTCGGGAGAAGACCATCGAGGCGCTGCTGCTGGAGGAAGAGGTCATCCGTGGCCTGCCCGGGAAGTACTGCCGTCGCATCCGCGACGAGCACGAACTCATGACCTCCTCCACCGTGCCCACACCGTGAAGGACCAGCGAGTCGCCGCCGGCTACAGCTCAGGCGCGGCAAAAGCCGACGGCTGAAGCTAGGGCCTCAGGCCGCGCCTCGCAACACGCATCGCCGCAGCCGGCAGCCGCGGCCACCGTGGACGGTGCCGGTGCCGAATCCCTAGCCTGGCTGTCATGACCCTCAGCCGTCCCGCGGCATTACGGCAGGTACGCAACCGTCAGTCCTTAGACCAGACTCGCCGTTCCGAGCTGTTGGGGCAGCTGTCAGAGCCGCTGCGGCGGTTCCTGGCTACCGAGTCCGGCAGCGCGCTGCTCATGGTGAGCGCCACGGTCGTCGCCTTGCTGTGGGCCAACTCGCCCTGGTCGGGTGCGTACGAGGCGTTATGGGCAACAGAGGCCTCGGTCGTGCTAGGTGACGCTGGCCTCCAGATGGACCTTGCCCACTGGATCAACGACGGTCTCATGGCGGTGTTCTTCTTCGTGATCGGCCTGGAGGTGCGCCGGGATCTCGCCGTCGGGGAGCTCACCGACCGTCGCCGGGTGGTACTGCCGGTGCTCGCCGGCATTGGCGGGATGGTGGTTCCTGCTCTGCTGTATCTGTTGATCGTCCCGGATGGGGAAGCTACCCGGGGCTGGGGCATCGTGATCGGCACCGACACTGCCTTTCTGCTCGGCGCCCTGGCGCTGGTGGGTCCAGCCACCTCGACCCAACTTCGGGTCTTCCTCCTCGCCGTGACGGTCGTTGACGACATCGCCGCCGTGACCATCATTGGCGTGGTGTACTCCGAGTCGATCGACATCTCGGCGCTGATCGTTGCCGTGGCCGGTGTCGCGGTGCTGGTGGGCCTCGGACTCGGGGGCTTGTGGCGGACCTGGCCGTACGCGCTGGTCGCGGTTGTCGTCTGGGTGGCGACGGTCGGCTCCGGACTGCACGCCTCGATCGCCGGGATGGTCGCGGGCCTGCTCATTCCCGCCTTCGCACCCAGGCGGGAGGCGGTAGAGAGGGCCGCCACCAGATTCCGTGCTTTCCGGCAGTCGCCAATGGCGGAGGTCGGCCGGTCGGCCAAGGACGCGCTCGCACGGGCAGTGCCCGTCAACGAGCGCCTGCAGCTCGTCCTACATCCCTGGACCAGCTATGTCGTCGTTCCGCTCTTCGCGCTGGCGAACGCCGGGGTCGACCTCCGGGGCGGCGTGCTGTCCGAGGCTCTGTCCTCGCCAGTGACGTGGGGTGTGGTCGTCGGCCTAGTGGCGGGGAAGTTCCTCGGCATCGGGGCCGGCGGTCTCGGAGGTGCCGCGCTGCGACTGGGACGGCTACCGCAGGGCGTCGGCCCCGGGCAGGTGCTCGGCGGCGCCGCCTTGTCTGGCATCGGCTTCACCATTTCGCTCCTTATCATCGGGCTATCCTTCGGCAGCCCGGAACTCCGCGACCAGGCCACGGTTGGCGTCCTACTCGCCCTCGTGCTGGCCACCGCGCTCGGTTGGGTGGTGTTCCGCCTGGCCGCCGTCCTGCTTGGGGAGACCTCCGCCGGGCTGCCCACGACCGTCGCCCGGCCCGTGGATCCTGCGCGCGACCACATCCTCGGCCCGGCCTCGGCTCCCCTAACACTCGTGGAGTACGCGGACTTCGAGTGCCCCTTCTGCGCGCGTGCCACCGGAGTGGCTAAGGAGGTTCGGAAACACTTCGGTGACAGTCTGCGGTACGTCTTCCGGCACCTGCCGCTCCCCGACGTGCACCCCTACGCCGAGGTCGCCGCCGCGGCGGCGGAGGCGGCCGGCGCCCAGGGCCGGTTCTGGGACATGCACGACCTACTCTTCGCCCACCAGGACCAGCTCGAGCTGGAGGACCTCGCCGGCTACGCCGGGCGCCTTGGCCTCGACGTCGAGGACTTTCTCCGGGACATCGACGAACAGCGCCACGCATCACGAATCAGGGAAGATGTGGCCGACGCCGAGGCCAGCGGTGCCCGAGGCACCCCAACCTTCTTCGTGGGCAACCGCCGCCACCAAGGTCCCTACGATGCTAGGACTCTCATCGCCGAGCTCGAGGCCGCTCAGCACGAGAACCCGCGGGCTCATGAGCGGAGCGCTGACTAGATCCTTCTTCGCTGGATACGTCACAGGGCTAAGCCCATCAACGACGAGTTGGGCGGTCACAGTCGATCCCTTTGACCTGTTTCGCATACTCCATCCCGATTTCAAGATCCGCTGTGCCACACAGACCCGTGAATACTCGACCACGGGGCATGCAGCGGCAGCGCCGGGCGGGTTGCTCGACGCTGCACGAACGGGCAGTGTTCAGGCCGCTGGGTTGATGATCACGGTGTGGCCGAGGTGT
>Ga0126313_10002264_pt1 | contig 10687 bp, 6 predicted proteins | sample Plot105A_FD_89954 | JGI IMG/M metagenome (GOLD analysis project Ga0126313, IMG submission 89954) | Serpentine soil microbial communities from UC McLaughlin Reserve, CA, USA - Plot105A | ecosystem: Environmental > Terrestrial > Soil > Grasslands | place: USA: UC McLaughlin Reserve, Lake County... | reverse complement strand
CCCAGCTGTCGCGGCAGATCAAGCAGGCCGGCCTACTGGACCGCCGCCGCGGCTGGTACGCGGCCAGGATCGGCCTCAACCTGGCCCTGCTGGCCGCCGGGGCAGCGGTCTTCGCCGTGCTGGGGGCGTCGTGGTGGCAGCTGGGCACCGCCGCCTACCTGGCGGTGGTGTTCACCCAGCTCGCCTTCGTCGGCCACGACGCCGGCCACCGCCAGCTCTTCGGGTCCCGGCGGGCCAACAACCTGGCCGGGCTCCTCCACGCCAACCTGCTGGTCGGGATCAGCTTCGGCTGGTGGGTCCCCAAGCACAACGCCCACCACAGCAACCCCAACCACGAGGACCTGGACCCCGACATCAGCATCACCGCCCTGGCCTTCACCGCCGACCAGGCCAGCGCCAAGCACGGGCTGGTCCGGCTGGTCGCCCGCCATCAGGCCTGGCTGTTCTTCCCCCTGCTGCTGCTGGAGGCGGCCCACCTGCACCTGGCCAGCCTCAAGGCCATCCTGGGGGGCTGGGGCCGGGCCAACACGGTCGAGGGGCTGCTGCTCCTGGCTCATGTCGCCGGCTATGTCACGGCCCTGGTGGTGGTGCTGTCGCCGCTGCAGGCGCTGGCGTTCGTGGTCGTCCAGCAGGGGCTGTTCGGCCTGTACCTGGGCTGTGCGTTCGCCCCCAACCACAAGGGCATGCCCACCCTCACCCAGGCCGAGGAGCTGGACTTTCTCCGCCGTCAGGTGCTGACCTCCCGCAACGTGCGAGGGAGTTGGCCGGTGGACTGGCTGCTGGGTGGGCTCAACTACCAGATCGAGCACCACCTGTTCCCGACCATGCCCCGGCCCAACCTGCGCCGGGCCCAGCCCCTGATCCGGGCCTTCTGCCAGGACCACGACCTGGACTATGCCGAGGCCAGCCTGGTCGGCTCCTACGCCCAGGCCCTCCGCCACCTCCACACCGTCGGCGCACCCCTACGGCCGCGGTAGCGGCCGCCGACTAGCGCCGCCGCGCCAACCTCCGCCTCGGTCCCGGCTCAGAGCGGGAGGGCGGCTTGGAGTTCGGCCCGCAGCCTGGGAGTAAGGACATCGCCGCTGCGGCTGACCAGCAGGGTCATCTCGTAGGCGACCATTCCCACATCACAGGAGGAGGCAGCCAACACCGTCAGGCAGGAACCGTCGCTGATGGCCATGACCACAAGCAGGCTCCGGTCCATCTCGATCACCGTCTGTTTTACCAGCCCGCCGTCCATACAGCGGGCCCCACCCTGGGTCAGGCTGGCCAGCCCGGAGGCGACGGCGGCGAGCTGGTCAGCCTCTGTTCGGTCCAGGCGGTCAGAGACCGCGACCGGTAGCCCGTCGGCCGACACGACCATCGCATGGGCCACCCCTGGGGTGTGGTTGGCGAAATTGCTGACCAGCCAGCTGAAGTCGCTGGCTTCTCGGCTGAGCTGCGGCATGGCGGTCCCGACGCGGTGGCGTGGATGGCCACGGTTGAGCCGCTTCTCAGGTCGCCGGCCCACTGGCTCGGATCTAGGTCGCCGACCAGGCGGCCGGGCTGCGGCCACGTTGGTCGCTGGGAGCATACTGCGGACCTGGTCCGAACAACATGCTGAGTCCCAGCACGGTCAGCCAACTCAGCAACCAAGAGCTGCTCTCCCTACCATCCGATCCCGAGCAGGCGGTCATTCCTTCCGCGGCTACACCACCGCGTTCTGGCGTGCTGCCTCCCGGAACCATTCGGCGCTGAGCTTGGGCTTGCGCCTCCGCGGCCTCACCCCCGACGAGGCGATCGCGAGCGTCGTCCAGACACCCCGAACCGTCGCCCGCGCCCGCTGGTGGTGCAGGACCTGGAAGGGTGCCGGGTACCCGCCGAAGGCGTCGCGCACGGTGTACGGACGCCGCCGCGCCAGCGTGAGGTGGCAGGCACGGGGGAGAATCTACGCTAGGCTCACCGGGTTGGTTCCATCTCCACGGAGGGAGCGGAGATGAAGGTGGGAGGCCTGGCCAGAACGAGTTCGCGCCTGACGGTGGTGGTCGCGGCGGTGGTGCTGCTGATCGCCGGCTGCGCGACGACCAATGACAGCGGCGGGAGCAGCGCAGGTGGTGGTGGCGGCGACAAGGTGATCGCCCTGCTGCTGCCCGAGACCAAGACGACCAGGTACGAGGCGCAGGACAGGCCCAACTTCGAGCGCAGGGTCAAGGAGCTCTGCCCGGACTGCAAGGTGATCTACAGCAACGCCGACCAGGACCCGGCCAAGCAGCAGGACCAGGCCGAGTCGGCCATCACCAACGGCGCCAAGGTCATCGTGATCTCCGCCGTGGACGTGAAGTCGGCCAGTAGCATCGCCGCGCGGGCCAAGCAGTCGCAGGTCGGGATGATCAGCTACGGCCGCCTGATCTCCGACGCCGACCTCGACTACTACGTCTCGATCGACCCGTTCAAGGTGGGGCAGCAGCAGGGCGATTCGCTGCTCAAGGCCCTGAAGGACAAGGGCAAGGCCAAGCCGTCGGTGGTGATGATCAACGGGGCTCCCACCGACAGCAACGCCGGGCCGTACAAGAAGGGCGCCCACAGCGTCCTGGACCCCGCCGGGGTCAAGGTCGCCAAGGAGTACGACACCCCCGACTGGAGCCCCGACAAGGCCCAGCAGGAGATGGAGCAGGCCATCACCGCCGTCGGCAACAACGGCTTCGACGGTGTCTACGTGGCCAACGACGGCATGGCCAGCGGCGCCATCGCCGCCCTCAAGGGAGCCAAGATCGACCCGGCCACCCGGCCCGTCACCGGCCAGGACGCGGAGCTGGCGGCCATCCAGCGGATCCTCACCGGCGAGCAGCTCATGACCGTCTACCAGCCGATCAAGAAGATCGCCGAGACCTCGGCCGAGCTGGCCGTCAACATGGTCAACGGCAAGACGGCCGAGGCGGCCGCCATCGCCAAGAGCAAGGTGGACAACGGCCACGAGCAGGTCCCGTCGGTGCTGCTGGACACCATCGTCGTGACCAAGGACAACATCAAGGACACGGTGGTCGCCGACGGCTTCCTCAAGGCCGAGCAGATCTGCACCGGCGCGGCCGCGGCCGCCTGCGGCGAGGCCGGGCTCTCCTAGCTTCCCAGCGCGGCCACGAAGCGGGCCGTGATCAGCTGGGGGCGGGTGATGGCGCCGCCGACGACCACCGTCCAGGCGCCGGCGTCGAGGGCTGCCCGGGCCTCCTGGGGCGTGGCGATGCGTCCCTCGGCGACCACGGGCACCTCGACGCGCGCCGCCAGCGCCGCCACCAGCTCCAGGTCGGGGCCCGGCCCTTGCCGGCTGTAGGGGGTGTAGCCGGAGAGGGTGGTGGCGACCAGGTCGGCCCCGGCCGCGGCCGCCGCGGCACCCTCCTCGAGGGTGGAGACGTCGGCCATGACCAGGCAGCGGTGGGTCTGGCGGAGCCCGGCGACGACCTCGGGCACGGTCGACCGGTCGGGGCGCGGGCGGCCGGTGGCGTCGATGGCAACGATCTCGGCGCCGGCCTCGGCGACGGCGCGGGCGTGGCCGACCGTGGGCGTGATGTAGACGCCCTCGGCGCCCTGCTTCCACAGCCCGATCACCGGCGCGTCCACGGCCCGGCGCACGGCCTGGACGTCGGCCGGGCCGTCGGCCCGGATCCCCACCGCCCCCCCGAGCACGGCCGCCCGGGCCATGGCGGCCATGTACGTCGGGCCGTGGAGCGGGTCTCCGGGCGGGGCCTGGCAGGACACCACCAGGCCGCCACGTAGCCGGCGCAGGATGGCGTCGGGCTGCAGGGCGCTCATGGCGGTGGTCCCGGGAGGCTGGGTCGGGCCAGCTCGGCCGCCCCGACCACCACGGCGTCGTTGCCAAGGCGGGCCGGCAGCAGGGGAACGCCCGCGACCGCCGGGAGCAGGTGCCGGTGGAAGTGCCGTTCGGCTGCGGCCCAGTACCGGCCGGCCGGGTCGGCCACGCCGCCGCCGGCGACCACCACCTCGGGATCAACGGCGTTGACCAGCCCCGCCAGCAGCTGGCCAAGGACCCCGCCGCCCTCCTCGACGACCTCGGCGGCCGGCCCGTCGCCGGCCTCGGCTCGCCGCGCGACCTCGGCGAAGCCGACGGCGTCCCCGGCGAGCCGCCGGTATCGGGCGGCCATCGCCGGGCCGGCCGAGATGCTCTCCAGGTGGCCGCGGGCGCCGCAGGTGCAGCGACGATCGCCGAACCCCGGAACCGGGAGGTGGCCGATCTCGCCGGCGTTGTGGTGGGCGCCGCGCCACAACCGTCCGTGCAGGACGAAGGCACCGCCGACGCCGGTGCCAACCGTGACGGCCATGACATGGGCCCGTCCCCGCGCCGCCCCGCCGGCCGCCTCGCCGAGGGCGAAGGCATTGACGTCGTTGTCCACCCGCACAGGGAGGCCGAGCAGGGCACCGAGCTGCTGGACGAGGGGCACACCGGCCCATCCGGCGATGGCGTCGGTCGACGCCACCACCGTCCCGGCGTCCGGATCGACCACACCCGCCGTGCCCACCCCGCAGGCGGCGGCGTCGGCCCGCCGGCCACCAAGCGCCCGGCCGAGCCCGGCCACCACCTCGAGGACGGCCCGAGGGCCGTCCCGCGCGGGCGTGGGGGCCTCGCGCACGTCCAGCACCCGGTGGTCGGCGTCCACCAGGCCGACCCGCGTCTTGGTGCCTCCGATGTCGACACCCAGGCAGAGCCGGCCCGTGCCGGTGCCCACCGCCGCCCCTACCGGCCCACCCGGCCGTCGATCCGCTCGCGCAGCGGGTCGCCGTGACCGAGGTGCCGGGCGTACTCCCGGATCATGTGCGCCAGCACCCAGCGCAGTGGCACCGGGCCGCGGTGACGGTCGATGGACATGCCGCAACCATAGGCGATCCCCAGGCTGGCCGCCCGGCGCGAGCGAAAAGTCAAGGTGCCCGGGTCGGCGACCTAAGGCCCTCGCCTCAGGACCGGACGGCCCCAGGAACGCCACGACGTGGCCGGCGAAGACCTCGTTTGCCGGCCTGGCCTCCGCCGTGCCGGGTCAGGCGCCGAACCGGTCGATCAGCAGTCCATGACGCAGGCCCCGGTCGCTCACGGTCAGCCGCTGCTGTCCCAGCTTGTCCATGACCGTGCGGACGATGCAGGCGCCGGCGAGGATGACCTCGGCGCGCTTGGGCTGCAGCCCGACGATCACCCGGCGAGCCTCGGCGTCGCGTGACCGGTACAGCTCGATCTGCCGGTCGACCTCGACCCGGTCCAGGACCGCGCCCTGGACCAGCTCGGGGTCGTAGGCAGCCAGGCCGAGCTTCACCGCCGTCATGTTGGTCACCGCGCCGCCCATGGCCACCAGCGCATCCGGCGGCCGGCGGCCATCGAGGGGGGCCAGGTCGGCCGCGATGGCCGCCAGGGCATCGTCCAGCGCCGAAGGGTCGACCACGCCGGCCAGGCCGAAGCGCTCGGTGTGGCGCACGGCGCCCACCGGCAGGCTGAAGCGCTCATCGACCTCCGGGCCCCGCCCGAAGGTGAACTGGCTGCTGCCACCACCGGTGTCGAACACGACCAACGACCCCTCGGGGGCGCCGAGCCCCGCCCGCACCGCCAGGTAGGCCAGCCGACCCTCCTCCTCGCCCGAGATCACCTCGACCCTGACCCCGGTGTGGTCCCGGATCGCCGCGATGACCTGGTCGCGGTTGCCGGCCATCCGCAGCCCGGCCGTGCCCACCGCGGTCGTCGCCCGGACCCGGTGGCCCCTGGCCTCCTCGACCATGGCGGCGATGGCGGCCACCGTCCGCGCCAGCGGCTCGGCCGAGATCACCCCGGCATGCTCCAGGTCCTCGCCCAGCCGGGTCACCTCGGCCCGGTCGACGACGGCCTGCCACCGCCCGTCGGGGTGGCGCTCGCCGATGTGGAACTTGACCGAGTTGGTCCCCACGTCGATCACCGCATGCCGCCAGGACCCGGCAGCCAGCGCGGCCAGGGCCCGCGGATAGCTGGTGTTGACGTGGCCGTCCAGGCCAAGGCGGCGGACGGCGGCCAGAACGGCGGCGGGGTCCTCGGACTCGACCGCGACCGTCGGTTGAGTGCGCCCGTCCGCCTCCACCTGGGCCGTCTCGGCCATGCAGGCCCCGAGCCGGTAGCGGACGCGTCGCTTGTGCACCCGCACCACCCGCACGGCGTCGCTCGGCTCCACCAGCTCGGCGAGGAGCTGCTCCAAGCTGTAGGCGTCCCGGCCGAGCGCTGGCGCGGCCACCTCGAGTGCCTGGAACACCCTGGCCACCTCGGCCGCCGGCAGCGGGAACCCCGCCTTCAGCACCGGCTCCCAGCGCTCCAGGCCGTCGCCGTCGACCTCCTGGAGCAGCTTGATGTCCATGAGGCCGTCACGGACCTTGACGTTGGCGCCGGCAGGCGAGAGCAGATACAGCTCCTCGCTCTCCTGGACCGGCCCCGGGCCCAGCCCGGCGAGGGCCTCCTCCGCCGCCCCGAAGCCTGGACCGAAGACACGCCATTCCCAACGCGGAACGATCACAGCCACGGCTACGCTCTCCGCTACCAGAGGTCAGTCGCTTGCCATGCTACGCGGATGTGTTCTGGATCAGGCCGCGACGGCGGCCCTGAGCTCGCCAGGCGGTTGGCTGGGCTCGGGCGGCCCGGTCACCTCGACCGGCCGCGGGTGCCTCCCCGGATCCCCTGCCAGGCTGCCAGGAGCACCACCGCACCCAGGATCGAGCCGATGAGGCCGCTCGGCCGCAGCGCCAGCCCATCCCGACTGAGCAGGCTGCTGAGCAGGCCCCGACGAACGACCCGGCCAGACCGACAACCAGCAGCTCGGCCCAGTTGACGGGCTGGTTCCGGGCGAGGAGCAGATGGGCGATCCACCCCGCGAACATGCCCCACACGAGAATGAACAGCAGGATCACCGGCGCTCCCCTCCATCGGGTCGTGCATTCGCGGGACTTCCGCGGCCCGCATGGTATGCGCTGCCTCGGCCGTAGCGGTCATCGTTAACCGGCACCCGCGTGATCGACCAACGCCTGGTCCTGCTCGACGATCGCGTCGCCGAGCGACCCGGTGACGGCGGAGGATGATCGGCGGCTTGGCTCGTCCCTGCTCGCCGGGCCGTCGGGACGGTGCTGCGCGACCCGGTGGTCGTGATCCTCCTGCTCGCCGGGGCCGCGGAGCTACTCGCCGGTGATCCGCCGGTCGACGGGCTGGTCCTGCGGTTGACGGCCAGCGCCGGGGCATCCCTCTCACTCCTCACGCCGTCAAGGATCGCAAGGGTGCTCGGCTGTCGTCACGGCCAGCATCCGTTGTCGCTCCGGTCTGCCACAACCCCGTCTATCCGCCAGCTGCCATACGGGGTGGCGCGGCGGGCGGCCAGCACGGCGACCCGGGCACTTAACGTTCGCGCCCCGCGGGCTGCTCCAGCCCGAGGCGGCGGGCCATGGCGGCGGCCTCCAGGCGGCTGTGGACGCCCAGCTTGGAGAGCAGGTTGGTCACGTGCACGCTGGCCGTCTTGCCGCTGATGAACAGCTGCTCGGCGATCTGGCGGTTGGTGCGCCCCTCGACCAGCAGGCGCAGCACCTCGAGCTCGCGTGGGGTCAGGCCGGCCAGCCGCTGCTCCGCCGGCAGGCCGGCGCCGAGGTCGAGGCGACCCCGGCGGGCCAGCGCCTCCAGGGCCGCCCGCAGCGGCCCCGCCCCGAGCCCGGCCGCGGTCGCGTGCGCCGCCCGGGCGGCCGTGGTCGCCCGCTCCCGGTCGCCGACGGCGGCCAGCGCCTCCGCCAGCCGCCACTGGCAGCGGGCCACGGCGTAGACGTTGCCGTAGGAGAAGGCCTCGACGGCGGCCTGCCAGCGTGCCGGGTCGGAGCGACCCTCCAGCCGGGTCCACTCGGCCTCCGCCTTGGCCCGCCGGCCGCGGACGTGCACGTCATGGGCCAGGGCGGTCCCCTGCGCCTGCTCGGCGTCGGCCTGACCCGCCCGAGGAGCGCCCGTCCGGCCGCGGTGGCGTCGGCCAGGGTCGCGGTGTCGTCCGCGGCACGGGCCTGCTCGGCCCGGTCGGCCTCGACCGAGAGGCCGTTCATGGCAACCCAGGCACCCTCCAGCGCCTGGTCGAAGATCTCGACCTGGTCGGCGGTGGCCAGGCCGCGGCGGATGGCCGACCTGGCCCGATCCAGGTCGCCCTGCCAGCCGGCCAGCTCGGCCTCCCAGACGGCGACGTCCCGGTCGAGGACCGGATCGGCGCCGGCCAGCCCGACGAGCTGCCGCAGCCGCAGCGGAGCGTCCGGTCGCGCCCGGGCCACCAGCACCCCAAGCCCCTGGGCGACCACCTGGGCGACGGCCAGGGTGGTCAGCCCCGGGACGGCTGCGAGCAGCCGCTCGCACTCCTCCCAGTCGCCGTTGCGGTAATGGGCCTTGAGCTGCGCCCGGCGCAGGAGGATCACGATCGTGGACCAGCCGAGGCCGGTCCGGTCGGCCACCTCGATGCCCTCGTCGGCGGCGGCACACGCGGTCGCCAGGTCGCCGAGCTGGTTCGACACCTCGGCCAGGTCGTACAGGGCCCGCAGCTCGATCTCCGGGTTGCCGACGCCGGCCGCCTGCGCCCGGGCGGCCGCGAACAGCGAACAGGCCTTGGCCGGGTCGTCGTACTGCTCGATCACGCCCTGGGTGATCAGGACGTCGGCCTCCTCGTCGGCGCTGCCGGCGTCGCGGGCGGCGGCCAGGGCCTCGTCGCACCAGCGACGGGCCTCCGCCGGCCGCGCGGCATCGATCAGGGCCATCGCGACGGCGGCGGTGACCCGGGCCCGCAGCCGGGTGGGCGGCCGGGCGGGCACCAGCTCCACCGCCTGGGCGCGGGCGGCCAGCGCCTCCTCGACCCGCCCGGCGGCGTACAGGTACAGGCCCAGGCGCTCGTAGGCACGGGCGGCCCGCTCCGGGTCGGCGGTCTCGGCGGCCAGCAGGCGGGCGCAGGCGGCGTGCAGCCGCACCTGCTCGCCCGGCAGCAGGTCGCCGTAGACCGCCTCCTGCAGCAGCGCGTGGCGGAACGCGTAGCTCCCGGTGGTGGCGTCGGCCGTCAGCACCCGGGCGCTGACCGCCTCCTGCAGGCCCTCCTCCAGCTCGGCCTCGGGCTGGCCGGCGACGCCGGCGAGCAGCCGGTGGGGCACCCGGCGGCCCACGACCGCCGCCACCCGCAGCACCCGCTGGGCCGGCTCCGACAGCCCCTGGACCCGGGCCAGCAGCACCTCGGCCAGGGTCGCCGGCAGCTCGACCCGGGCGTCGGCGGCCCCGGCGGCCAGCAGCTGCTCGGCGTAGAACGGGTTGCCCTCCGAGCGGGCGAGGATGTCCTCCAGCCGGTCCGGCGACAGCGGAGCACCGGCGACCGCCTCCAGGTGCTCGTCCAGCTCGGCCCGGGTGAAGGGGGCCAGCTCCAGCCGCTCCACCGCGGGCAGCCGGACCAGCTCGGCCAGCAGCGGCCGCAGCGGGTGGCGGCGGTGCAGCTCGTCGGACCGGTAGCTGGCCACCAGGGCCACCCGGCCGCCGCGCAGGGTCCGGACCAGGAAGGCCAACAGGTCGCGAGTGGCCCGGTCGGCCCAGTGCAGGTCCTCCAGCACCAGCACGACCGGGGACCGCTCGGCGAGGCCCACCAGCACGGCCCGGATGGCGTCGAGCACCTGCAGCTGGTCCGGGTCGCCGCCGGTGAGCCCGGCCGGCTCGATCCCGGGCAGGAGCCGGCCGAGGACGGGCGCGGTCATGGCCGCTCCGGTCAGCAGTCCGGCCTCCTCCGGGTCGTCGGCCAGCTCGCGCAGGGCGTCGACCACGGGCAGGTAGGGCAGGCCGATGTCGCCCAGCTCGACCGAGGCGCCCATGAGCACCCGCATCCCCCGCCGGCGGGCCCGGTCGGCAAGCGCCAGCAGCAGGCGGGTCTTGCCCACCCCGGCGTCGCCGGCAACCAGCGCCACCTGCGGGCTGCCCTGCCCGGCCCGTTCCAGCACCGCGTCGAGCCGGTGCAGCTCGACCGCCCGGCCGACGAACGCCGAGCTCGGGACCTCCCCAGCCATGCCCGCCAGTATGGCCGCCCCCCGCGGGAAGCGGAACGGACCGGTGACCAGGGCCGACCGGACAGCCCTTGACCATCCCGATGATCATCCGCAGGATCCTTCAAAAACCGCAGGTCAAAGGGGATCGTGCGACATGGGCCCAGAGCGGCGGCCAGGGACGACGGAGGGACCGTGGTCGGTCACCCTGGCCGTGTGCGCCGAGATGGTGTTCCTGGAGCTCCCGGTGGAGGAGCGGGCGCGGCGGATCGCCGACCTCGGGTTCCAGGTCGAGATCTGGGACTGGACCCGCAAGGACGTGGACGCCCTGGCGCACACCGGTGCCGTCTTCTCGTCGATGACCGGGTACGTCAGCGGGACCCTCACCGACGACCAGGGCGCGAGGGAGCTGCTCACCTCGGCCGAGCGGTCGGTCGCGGTGGCCGAGCGGCTGGGCTGCCCGCGGCTGAACCTGCACGGGACCGGCCTGGACCCCCAGGGCCTGCCGGTGCGGCCCGTGCACGAGGTCACCGGGGTCATGTGGCTGGCCGCGGCCCGTACCCTGGAACGGGTGGCCGCCCTGGGCGAGCGGGCCGGGGTCACCTTCTGCCTGGAGAACCTCAACACCGCCGTCGACCACCCCGGGGTGCCGTTCGCCCGCGCCGCCGACACCCTG
>Ga0126313_10002263_pt1 | contig 10690 bp, 8 predicted proteins | sample Plot105A_FD_89954 | JGI IMG/M metagenome (GOLD analysis project Ga0126313, IMG submission 89954) | Serpentine soil microbial communities from UC McLaughlin Reserve, CA, USA - Plot105A | ecosystem: Environmental > Terrestrial > Soil > Grasslands | place: USA: UC McLaughlin Reserve, Lake County... | reverse complement strand
TTCCCATCGACCAGTTGTTGTGCTTGCCGGAGCCGTTGACGCCGGCGAACGGCTTCTCGTGCAGGAGGCAGACGAGGCCGTAGCGGCGGGCGACGTTCTCCAGCGTCTGCATCAGCAGCTGCTGGTGGTCGGAGCCGACGTTGGAGTTCTCGAAGATCGGCGCGATCTCGTACTGGGCCGGTGCGACCTCGTTGTGGCGGGTCTTGACCGGGATCCCGAGCTTGCGCATCTCCAGCTCGGACTCGAGCATGAAGGCGAGCACCCGCTCCGGGATCGAGCCGAAGTAATGGTCGTCGAGCTCGTGGCCCTTCGGCGGCTTGGCGCCGAACAGGGTGCGGCCGGTGGCGATCAGGTCGGGGCGCTCGAAGAAGTACTGCTCGTCGATCAGGAAGTACTCCTGCTCGGGCCCGACGGTGGTGAAGACGCGCTGGCTCTCGTCGTCGCCGAGCAGCCGCAGCGCTTTGATCGCCGAGCGCGAGAGGGCGTCCATCGAGCGCAGCAGCGGGATCTTCGCGTCGAGCGCCTCGCCGGTCCAGGAGGCGAAGGCGGTCGGAATGCAGAGCAGCGCCCCGTTCGGATTCTCGAGGATGAAGGCCGGGCTGGTCGGGTCCCAGGCGGTGTAGCCGCGGGCCTCGAAGGTGGCGCGGACGCCGCCGGTCGGGAACGAGGAAGCGTCGGGCTCACCCTGGATCAGCTCCTTGCCGGAGAAGCCGGCCAGTGCCTGGCCTTCGCCGGCGGGCTCGAAGAAGGAGTCGTGCTTCTCCGCGGTCGAGCCGGTCAGCGGCTGGAACATGTGGGTGTAGTGGGTCGCGCCGTTCTCCAGCGCCCACTCCTTCATCGCCTCGGCGACGGCGTCGGCGAGGCTCGGATCGAGGGCCTCGCCGCCGTCCAGCGTCGTCTGCAGCTTCTCGAAGACGTCGCCCGGAAGCCGTTCCTTCTGCACGGCGGCGGAGAAGACGTTCTGGCCGAACGGGTTGTTCTCCGGAAGGGTCAGGTCCTGCGCGCCGAGAGCCCCTCCGTTGGAGCTCCACTGGGCCGCGGTTACGTTCTGCTGGCGAATGCGAGTCATCGGTTCGGGTTCTCCCCCACTAGGCGCGCGCTCGAGGCGCGAGCGCGATTGATTTGAAGTCTTGATCCCTCGAAAAGAGCACCACAGAGCCTAATAGCGGCCGCCAGATCGCGCTTTTGTACCCGCGTACAAAGCTTGCCCTCAGGCACTTGTCCCCGCTGTCGGCGCTTTTCGCAGGACGTGCAGGACGCCGCACGCCTCGAAGCCCAGCTTCTCGTACAGCAGCCGCGGCCAGTCATCGGCGTCGGCGACGATGAAGGTGTGGCGATGGCCGGCCTCGCGCGAAGCCGCGACGGCGGCCAGGATCACCTTCTGCGCCAGCCCCTGCCCGCGCGCCGAGGCCAGGGTGCCGACGTCCTCGACCTGACCGATCTCTCCGCCGGAGAGCAGGCAGCAGGCCGCGGCGGGTTGCTCCCGGGGCGCGACGAACCAGCGGTCGCCGCCGGCCTCGCCGGTGCGTCGGCCCATCTCCAGCAGCTGGTCGGCGGTCTCCTCGAGGTCTTGGAGGTCGGCTGGGAACTCGCCGCGGATCAGCTGCCGGCGCAGGTCTTCGCAGCCGCTGAGGGGCGTCTCGAGGACGTCGGTGCCCGGCTGCGCTTCGGATTTGCCGCGCAGGAGCATGTAGAGGTTCCTCTCCGCTTCCCACCCCGGCAGCGCCGCCAGCTCCCGCGAAAGTCGCTCGCCCTCGGTTTCGTCCTTGATCGCGACGGCACGGTGTGCGTAGGCCGCCAGACTCTCGTCCGCGGCGGCGATGACCTCTATCGCCATCATCCCCGGGCGCTCGATCAGGGCCCAGTTGGCGTCCCAGGCCAGCGGCAGGCCGGGGGAGAGGAAGGCCCGTCCCCACTCGTACTCGATCACCCGCTCGTTCGCCCGGTGGTCGAGCGCCAACTCGAACTCCAGCAGTCGGTCGCGCATAGCGCGAGCCTAGACAGGCTAGGAGGGCGGGGCGGCCTGCAGCAGGCCGAGGGGATGACGCAGGCGGAAGCCGCCGCCGGGGCGCATCTCCTCACTCCAGCCGGGGCCGGTGCGGTCGCCGTCTTCGCTGTAGGAGGTGTCCCAGCGCAGGCCGGCGATCACCGCGAAGACGTGTTCCCTGTTGGCGTAGATTCGCACCCAGCTGCCGCCTCCGCCGCCGGCGGGGACGAGGGTGGGGCGACGGCACGCCCGTCGCGCAGCAGCCGTGCGGTGGGCGTGGCCGCCACCGCACTGGAGCAGAGGCCGATCGTCAGCACCGCGACGATCGCCCCCGCGAGAAGAATTGAGAAGCCCCTGCGCACTCCCCCGTTTATCGGCAGCGCGCTTAGGAGGCTTGAGAGAGGTCCGGGAGCGCATCGGCGGCGACCAGCGCCCCCATCAGGACGCCGAGCAGAAGGTCGCGCAGCTCCCCGCGCTCGATGTCGCGGTGCTCGATCCAGTTGAGGCAGGCCCCGTCCATGAACCAGAGCCAGCCGCTGACGGCGGTGCGGGCCTTCGGCGGCGGGTCGTCGGGATAGAGGCCGGCGAGGATCCGCTCCGCCGTCACCCGCCGCACCTCTTCGACCAGGTCGCGGATCTCGGCAACGCCGGTGGCGCTCTGCATCAAGTTGCGGTAGGCGGCCGCGTTTTCCTCGATCATCCCCAGGAAGGCATCGAGGCTGGCGGTCAGTTGCTCGACCGGCGGCAGCTCGGGGTCGGGTGCCGTTCGTTCCCGCAACTGCTGTGCCCAGGCACTCAGCGTCTCCTCGAAAAATGCCTGCTTGCTGGGGAAGTAGTGGTAGAGCAGCGCCTTCGAGATGCCCACCTCGGCGGCGATCTTGTTCATCGAGAGCTCGTCGTAGGCGTGGCTCGTGAAGAGCTCGGCGCCGCGCTCCAGCAGCTGTTGGCGGCGCTCGTCGACGTCCATGCGGCGGTAGGAGGGCTCGCTCACCGGAACAAGTGTAACGGCTTGCTGACCGATGGTTGACAAGATTGCTACGGTTGTTGACCCTTGGTCAATAAGCAATGGAGGCAACCTGATGAACGACGACAGATTCGACAGCAAAAAGGGCGACGCGCCGTACGTGCCGCCGGCCTTTCGCCCCCGCCACGAACAGCCGCGGCGGGAGATGGCCTCACCGCCACCGCCGATGAACCCGATGTCCCGAATCGAGTTCGAGCGTCTCTTCGGTGGGCGCGTCCTGGCCTGGATCGGCGGCTTTGCGACCCTGCTCGGAATCGTCTTCTTGATGCGCAGCGCGGTGGACAGCAGCTGGTTCACCGAGGAGGTCCGCACCCTGATGGCCGGATTCGGCTCTCTGTTGCTGCTGGCGATCGGCGTCTGGCTGCACGAAAGGAAGGGGCGCCTCGAGGCGGCCCGCATCGCGGTCGCCGTCGCGATCCCGGGCTTATTCGCGACCGCGGTGGTGGCGACCCAGGCATATGAGCTGGTCTCACCGGTGATCGGCCTCGAGGCCGCGGCGCTGATCGGCGTCCTCGGTGTCTTCATCGCCGTGCGATGGTCCTCGATGCTGGTCGGGAGCGTCGGGATGCTGGGAGCCTTGGCGGCGCCGATGCTTGTCGGGACGGGAACGGACGGCGCCTCGATCGCCTTCGTCGCCCTCGCGCTCGCCGCCAGCGTCGGCGTCCTGCTCTGGCAGCGCTGGGACTGGCTGGCGCTTGGCGCCTTCGCTGTCTCGGCACCGCAGCTGGTCTCCTGGCTCTACGAGGAAGGCTTCATCTCCTTCGAGGGGTCGATCGATCCCACTCGGTCCGTCCCGCTCATGCTCGCGGTGCTGGTCGGGTTCTGGGTCCTCTACGCCGCCGCCGCCTTCGGCTATGAGCTGAGGACCCGCGGGGAAGAACGGCTTCCGGTCTCCTCCTGGCTTCTGCTTCTCTGCAGCAGCGTGTTGGTGGTCATCGCCGGTGGCATCGTCATCGGCGACGATTCGGTCGCCCTGGACGCCTGGATCTTCGGCTTCGCCGCCGTCCACCTCCTGCTCGGAGGCGCCGCGATCCGCTTCGGGGTCCACCGCGAAATCGGGTCGCTGCTGATCGGCGGCGGGATCGGGCTTTCGACCTTCGGGCTGGCCAACGCCTTCGACGGCCCGACGCTGGTGGCCGCCTGGGCGGCGATGGCCGCGGCGCTCGCCTACCTGGCGACGCGGGTCGATCGCACGCCGTCGGCGACGCTCTCCGACGGGCAGCGTCTGCTGATCGGGGCGCTCGGCTTCGTTGGCCTCGCGGTCGCGCACACGCTGGTCGTCGAGGCGCCCCCTTACGCGATAGTCGAGGGCGTCGACGAGCTCGGCGCCGCCCTGGTGGCGATCGCCTGCTGCGCGGGCGCCGCTCTTGCCTGCTGGCACTGGGGTCGCGAGATCGAGCCGCGGGTCGCGACGGTGATGGGCTTCATCGGCGCCGGCGGGTTCGTCTACCTCGGCTCGGTGGCGATCATCGACCTGATCGGCGACAACGTCAGCGGCGAAGCTCGCGAGATCGGCCAGGCCTGGCTCTCGGCATTCTGGACCGCTACGGGGCTCGTCTCGGTCATCTGGGGCATGGTGCGGCGCGCGCCGAAAGCCCGCCTCGGCGGCCTCGCCCTGCTGATGGTCGCGATCGCCAAGGTCTGGACCTACGACCTCTCCGAGCTGGAAGAGCTCGCCCGGGCACTTTCGTTCGTCGCCCTTGGGCTGCTGCTGCTGGGCGGCGCCTTCGCCTACCAGCGGTTCCTGCCCAAGGAGGAAGGCGAGGAGCCCCGCGAGGAGACCGACGAGCGGGAGCCGCAGGCTTATCTATAGCCTGCGGTTCCCGCGGCCCGCGCCGCTCCACAAGCCGAATACCGGAGGAAACCTCAGCCAATGTTCGTCTCCAAGGCCGCCGTCGTCGGCGGCGGCACCATGGGCGGGGAGATCGCGCAGGCGATCGCCGCCGCCGACATCCCCGTCGTCGTCAAGGACATCGACCAGAAGTTCGTCGACGCCGCCCTCGACAAGGCCCGCGCCGTCACCGAGGGTCAGCTCGCTCGCCTGGTCAAGAAGGAGAAGCTGACCCAGGAGCAGGCCGACGCCCGGCTCGCCGAGGTGATGGGGAACGTGATCGGCACCACCAGCTACGAGGAGTTCGGCGACGTCGACTTCGTGATCGAGGCGGTGCCGGAGAAGATGGAGATCAAGCAGGCGGTGTTCCGCGAGATCGATGCGGCCACCCCCGGCCACGCGATCCTCTCCTCCAACACCTCCTCGCTCTCGATCACCGAGATGGGGGAGACGACGCTGCGTCCCGACAAGGTCGTCGGCTTCCACTTCTTCTACCCGGCCTCGATCATGCCGCTGGTCGAGGTGATCGTCGGCGAGGACACCTCGCAGGAGACCACGACCGCCGCCTATAACTTCGCCCAGGCGATCAAGAAGCAGCCGATCGTCTGCGGCGAGGTGCCCGGCTTCGTCGTCAACAAAGTCCTGATGGCGACGATGGGCGAGATCTGGCGTGCCCAGGAGGAGCAAGGGCTCTCGATCAAGGCGATCGACGAGGCGATCGCGGGGGCGAAATTGGCCCCGATGGGCCCCTTCTTCCTCACCGACCTGCTCGGCCTCGACACCGTCCTCCACGTCGCCGAGCACCTCAACGACGCCTACGGCGAGAGCTTCTACGTCCACAAGGGGCTGCAGGGGCTGGTCGCGGAGAGGAAGCTCGGCGCCAAGACTGGCGGCGAGGGGTTCTTCAAGGACGGCGAGCAGAACATCCCCGGCGACGGCGAGCCCGACGCCGAGGAGCTGGTGGCGATGTTCAGCTGCCGGGCGCTGATCGAGGCATGCCTGCTGGTCGAGGAAGGCGTCTGCTCGGTCCGCGACATCGACCTCGGGATGATGGCCGGCGCCGGGCTCGACCCACGCAAAGGCCTGCTGCCGCCGTTCTGGAAAGCCGACGTCGAGGGCCTCGACAAGGTGCTGGAGACGATGGAGCAACTGCAGGAGAAGCACGGCGACCGCTTCGAGCCGCCGGTGACCCTGAAGCGCCTCGTCGCCCAGGGCCGCCACGGGCTGAGCACGGGACAGGGCTTCTACCCCTACCCGCAGGCCGACGAGGGCGAGCAGAGCGAGACGGTCAAGGTCGAGACCCGCGAGGGGGTCGCGATCGCCTGGCTCGCCAACCTGCCGATGAACTCGATCTCGCCGCAGGTGGTCGAGGACCTGGAGACGGTCTGGAACCGGCTCAAGGACGGCGGCGAGGTCGGCGCGATGGTGATCGCCTCCTCGGTTCCGGTCGTCTTCTCGGCCGGCGCCGATATCAAGGCGTTCACGACCCTCGACGAGGCCAGCGGCGCCGAGCTGATCAACAAGGCGCACGCGCTCTTCCGCGACTTCGGCCAGGCCCGAATCGCGACGATCGCGGCGGTCAACTCGATCGCCTTCGGCGGTGGCTGCGAGCTGGCGATGGCCTGCGACGTGCGGATCGCCGCCGAGGCCGCCGTCTTCGGCCAGCCCGAGGTGAAGCTGGGGATCATCCCCGGCTTCGGCGGCACCCAGCGGCTGGCCCGCCTGGTCGGCCCGAACAAGGCGCTGGAGATGAACCTGGTCGGCGACGCGATCCTCTCCGAGGAGGCGGTGGAGCTGGGTCTCGTCAACCGCGTCGTCCCCGATCACGAGCTGTTCGAGACGGCGCTGATGTGGGGCCGCAAGCTGGCCGCGCAGGCGCCGGTCGCGGTCGAGCAGATCAAGTCGGTCTCCCACAAGGGCGAAATCGACGCCGGCATCGAGGCCGAGAAGCAGGGCTTCGCCGCCGCCTTCGGCAGCGAGGACGCGAAGGAGGGCATCGGCGCCTTCCTCGGCAAGCGCAGCCCGAAGTGGAGCGGCAGGTAACGACGCGCGAGGTGGAGCGACTGGCCGAGCTGCTCGGCCGGTCGCGCCGCGCCGTCGCGCTGACCGGGGCGGGGGTCTCGGTCCCCTCGGGGATCCCGGACTTCCGCACCCCAGGAACTGGTCTCTGGGCGGTGGTCGACCCGATGGAGGTCGCCCACATCGACGTCTTCGAGCGCGAGCCGGAGCGCTTCTGGTCCTATTACCGCCCGCGGTTCGAATCGCTCGCCGACAGGGAGCCCAACCGGGCGCACGCGGCGCTGGCCGAGCTCGAGCGGCAGGGCCTGATCGAGGGGGTGATCACCCAGAACATCGACCGCCTGCACCGGGCGGCGGGCTCGGAGAACGTGATCGAGGTGCATGGATCGATCGAGTCCTCCTCCTGCACGGACTGCGGCGCGTCCTTCGGACTGGAGCGGATGGACGCTCTCTTCGACGCGCGCGGGGTGGCGCTCTGCGCCGAATGCGGCGGCGCGGTCAAACCAGACGTCGTCCTCTTCGGCGAGATGCTGCCGCTGGAGGCGATCGAGCGGGCGACGGAGCTGGCCGAAGGCGCCGACCTGATGCTCTGCGTCGGCTCCTCGCTGGCGGTGCATCCGGTCGCCGGGCTGCCGCGGCTGACCCTCGGCCACGGCGGGCGGCTGGCGATCGTCACCAAGGGCGAGACCCCATACGACGGCGATGCCGAGGTGAAGCTCGGTGGCGAGGTCGACGCCGAACTCGAGGCGCTGATGGCGGCGCTCGGCTGATGGGCAGCAACCCCGACGCGGTCGTCTTCGACAACGACGGCCTCCTGCTCGACACCGAGTCGGTCTGGACCCGGGCCGAGGAAGACCTCTTCGAGCGGCGCGGGACCGAGTTCACCCCGGCCGACAAGCGGGTGCTGGTCGGCACCTCGGCCGAGATCGCCGGCGGGGTGCTGGAAAAGCGGCTGGGGGAGCCCGGCCGGGCGGCGGGGCTGATCGAGGAGCTGAACGCGCTGGTCGTCGCCGAGCTCGAGCACGGCGTGGAGGCGATGATCGGCGCCCGCGAGCTGCTCGAGCGCCTGCGCGAGCGGGGGACGCCGATCGGCCTGGTCTCCAACTCGCCGCTGCGCTTCGTCCAGCGCTCGATCGAGATCGTCGGCTTCGAGGGGCATTTCGACGTCGTCCTCAGCGCCCATGAAGTGGCGGCGCCGAAGCCGGCCCCGGACCCCTATCTAGAGGCCTGCCGCCGCCTCGGGGTCGAGCCGGGACCCTTCGTCGTCGCCCTGGAGGATTCGCCGACGGGAGTGGCGGCCGCGAAGGCGGCCGGCCTGACGGTGATCGGCGTGCCGTCGATCGAGGGAATCGAGCTGGAGGAGGCCCATCACCTGGCCGAGTCACTGCTCGACGAGATCGTCTCACTGCACCTGAACATCTAAACCTCAACTGGAGGGTTAGACAGGGCTGAGCTGCTCGTCAGCCGCGGAGGACGCGGCGACGGCGGAGGACGCGCTCGGAGATCGCGATCAGATCCTCGACCTGCTGGCGCTGCTCCCCGGTCAGCTCGCCCTGGAGGGCCGCGTTTGCCGCGGAGCCCACCTCGGAGCGGCGCTCGCTCAGGGTCGCCATGTCCTCCTCGTGGCCCGGATCGGCGAGGGCACCCTTCAGCTCGGCCAGCAGCGCCTCCAGGGCCACCCGCAGCTGCAGTGCCGCCTCGCGATCGCGGCCGGCGTCGAGGTCGGCGCGGGCGCGCAGCAGCAGGGTCTCGCAGGCGTCGGCGCTTTCGCGGCCGCCGAGCATCGCCGCCACCCGTTCCTGTGGCCGCAGCTCCTCCTCGCGGCGGCGCCGGCGGGACGAGGTCCGGGGGGCCACATCCACCTGGCGGGCGTCGCGGAAGCGGCCCGCGGCGGTTTCCTCGCCGCTGCCGTAGCCGATCAGGATCCTCTCGGCCGCCTCCGCGTCGAGGTCGGCGCGTGAGCTCGGATTGGCGCTGGCGACCGCCTGCGCGTGGAGGGCGCGGTTGAGGAGGGCGAGGGCCTCGTCGACCAGGACGTCGACCGTGTCCTCCGCCTCGCAGGCCTCGTCGAGCCAGCGGGCAGCCGCGGCCTCGTCCTCGAAGCGGGCGAAGGCGCGGATCGCGGTGGCCCGGGTCAGCGCCAGCGGCGCCGCGTCCTCCTCCGCCTTGCGTGCCCGGCGCCGCCGGCGACCGCCCGCCGCTGGGGCGCCGATCCGCTGCAGGACCAGGACGCTCTCGGCGGCCTCCTCGTAGAGCGCTCGCGCCAGATAGCGCCCGTCGGCGAGCGGCAGTGCTCCCGCGAAGTCGAGTTGGACGAACCCGAACAGGGTCAGTCACCACCGGCGGAGAGACCGCCGTTGGTGGTGTCGGGCAGCGCGTACTTGGAGGGATGGACCGGCACATCAGGGTTTTCGATCTCGCCGAGGCGGCTGATCAGGCGCTGCCACTGGTCCGGTTTCAGCAGGGCCGCAAAGCGGGCTTCGTTGCCGCCCGCGGTCGGGTGGTAGCCGACGTGGACGTGGTCGTAATGGTCGGCCATCGCGAAGCTGGTTTCACCCGGCAGGTCCTCGAGCGAGATCACCTGGTGAGGGTGCATCGTGCCCTGCAGGCGCAGGACTTCGTGGATCAGTTCGTCGGCGGGGGTCCCCGCGCCCTGGTTGCCGGTCACCGGGATGCCATTGATCACGGCGATGTCGACCGCGGTGCCGGTGGTGTGCTCGGAGACGTTGCCCGAGGTGGTCAGGACCCCGTGGCCGCACTCGAGCGAGGTGATCGAGAGCTTGAAGCCCCGCGTGCCGAGGTACTCGAGCATCGCCAGGATGCGCCGGTCGATGCGGCCGCCGGCGATGTCTTCGCGACCGCATTCGTAGATTTCCAGGTCCTTGTCTGCAAGGACCCGTTTCTGCAGCGCCTCCTTGGAGAGCAGCAGGACGCCGGCGCCGCTCAGCTCCGCGAACGGGCTCTTGCCCTTGGCGCGGTAGATCGCGGTCGCCTCGAGCAGCTTCCAGCCGTCGAGGATCGGCTTCGGGTCGATCCGCGGCGCGCCTTTGCCGGCCGGGCGGATCGAGAAGTTGATGTGGGAGTCGATCCCCCCGCCGCCCTCGGCGACGCGGGCGAGGACCGTGCCGGCGATCACCTTCGAGCCGACCCGCAGCGAGCCTTCGCCGCTGGCGGCGACCGCGGCCTCGGTCGCCTCGCTGTCCTGAGCCTCGCCCCCGGCTCGCCCGGGCAGCGCCCGCAGCCGCGGACGCAGGTTCTGGCTTTCGACCGGCACCCGCTTCTCCTGGCCGGTCGGCATCACCACCAGCCGGTGGTCGCGGACCAGGTTGCCGAGCTCGGCATAGGTGTAGCGGTTGCCGTAGGTGTCTTCGAGGACGACGAAGTTGCCGAGCCGCTCGGAGCTGCCGAGCTTGCGGATCACCCCGTCGTTGACGGCGACGACCGGCGCTCCCTCCTTGCTGAAGATGTTGATCCCGCGCGGGGTAGGGGAGGAGGAGATGACTTCGGCGGCGTTGCCGTAGTCGGGGCTTTCGCCCTTCTTCAACGCTGCCCGGGCGGCGACGTCGTCGGCGTAGCGGGCGTCGGCGGCGATCGGGAAGTGGGCGCCCTCGGTGAGGCCGGTCAGCGAGCCGACCAGGTCGGAGGGCAGGCGGCCGTAGGCGCGGGCGTAGAGGAGCACCTCCTGCACGTACCAGTCGGCGTGGTTGTAGGCGAAGATCGCCTGGTAGAGGTTGTCGTTGCCGCCGGCGAGCTTCAGGTAGTGGGCGGCGGCGCAGATCGCGTCGACCGGGTTGTAGGGGTCTTTCCTGCCGTCGCCGTTGGCGTCGAG
>Ga0126313_10002260_pt1 | contig 10695 bp, 10 predicted proteins | sample Plot105A_FD_89954 | JGI IMG/M metagenome (GOLD analysis project Ga0126313, IMG submission 89954) | Serpentine soil microbial communities from UC McLaughlin Reserve, CA, USA - Plot105A | ecosystem: Environmental > Terrestrial > Soil > Grasslands | place: USA: UC McLaughlin Reserve, Lake County... | reverse complement strand
TATATTATTGATGTTAAAAACTATAAGGTTTTATTAAATACCTATGTTGCTCACGGAAAAAACTCAGGAGTAGAATATGCCCAACGTTTTTCAAATAAAATTGAGTCTTTGCAAAGCAGCCTTGGTTTTTATGTAACGAAAGGAACTTATTTTGGAAAACATGGATTGTCTTTGAAATTATCCGGACAAGAAAGAGGTTTTAATGATAACGCAGAAGCAAGAGCAGTGGTTGTACATGGCGCCCAGTACATCGGCGATCAGCGTGCCGGAGCTGCATACATGGGCAGAAGTTTTGGATGTCCTGCTGTGCCGCAACAATTAGCCTCTAAAGTGATCAACTTAATAAAAGACGGTACTACATTATTCATTTATCACCCATCTCAGCAGTACTTACACGGATCCACCATATTAAATAGCTGATTTGTGTACATAGAAATAAAAAGCCCCAATCTTAAAATAAGGTTGGGGCTTTTTATTTCCAAATTAAAAATTAGTGACCATCAAAACCGGCGTCAAGCGGGGATTCTTCATCATATACAATACCATGTTCTTCCAGGCATTCTTCAATATCATTCTTACTTAATTGTTTTGCTTTTAAAAGCCGTTCTGCAAGGTCGCTTATCGTATTCCAAACGTTGATATTCGCCAAGGTATAAAGAGCATCCTGCAATCCGTTTTCAATAAATTCTACTTCCTGGTCAGTAGACAGTTCTTTTATTGCCAAATGAATAAATTCCACTCTCAGAAGATCTGTGTAGTCAATTTGCATTGGCAGGGGTATCTGTACGTTTCCCTTATTTTTAAAAACAGCTGCTGCTACCGATCCTCCCAGGAATATCCTTGCCAATCTTCTTCCCACCTCAATGCTTTCTAATTTTTCGCCAAGGGAAAGGCATTTGAAATAATCAACCGAAATATCGCCACTTGTGAATTTGGAAGCAGTACGAGCGTCTTTACCATAATCAATTACCGCAACACTTGAAAAGCCTTCTTCATTGCTTTCATCAATTAATTCAACATACCTGCAGCTATAGCCACATAGGTAAGCGAACAATATATGCCCGCTTTCATGGTAGGCGCAAATCTCACATTCTTTGAAAGTATCTTTTGTTAACAGATCGTTCATAAAGCTTATTTAATTTTCGCGAGGTTCTGATAACAGAAGTCCAAAAACTACTCCCTTCCACATCTCATCGCTATTCTCTTTAACACCCATTATCAACATTCGTATCCACAGTTTAATTCCTTCCATTTTGTTTTCAGTGTCAACGTCTTAGTTTTACCGGTTACAACTTATTGCAATGGAAAAAATCTGCTGGGGTATTATTGGTTGTGGGGATGTAACGGAAGTAAAAAGCGGCCCCGCTTTTAATAAAGTACCAAACTCAAAGCTGGTGGCAGTAATGAGGCGCGATAAAGAAAAAGCACAAGATTATGCCCGACGCCATGGAGTGCCCCGCTGGTATGATAATGCAATTGGTCTCATCAACGACGAAGAGGTTAACGCCGTTTATATAGCTACTCCGCCGCTTTATCATCAGGAGTATGCACTAATGTCAATTGCGGCTGGTAAACCGGTTTATATAGAAAAACCTATGGCTATGGACTCGGTATCAGCAGAAAAAATAGCAATTGCAGCAAACCATGCGGGTGTAAAAGTGAGTGTTGCTCACTACCGTCGTCAACAACCGTTGTTTTTAAAAGTCAAGTCTTTGCTTCACGAAGGAATTATTGGCAACGTACAGACTGTTCAACTTCAATTATTACAGCCACATAAAACTTCCATGGTAGCTCAAACTGAAGATCCGTGGAGACTGGATGCTTCCATTTCCGGAGGAGGTCTTTTCCATGACCTGGCGCCTCACCAACTTGACCTCATGTATTATTTTTTTGGAAAACCGAAAAAGCTAACCGGATTTTCCGCTAATACTGCAGCCCTATATGCAATTGATGACACGGTAAGCGGTCAAATATTATTTGAAACAGGAGTCCTCTTTAATGGACTGTGGTGTTTTGTGGTCCCCACTTTTCAAAACAAAGATGCCTGTGCTATTATAGGATCTAAAGGAGTGATGAGCTTTAGTATTTTTCAATCAGCACCCCTTGTTATAACGACTGATCACGGTGAGCAGAATGTTCATTTTGAAAGCCTGCAACATGTACAGCAGCCAATGATTGAAAACGTTGTTCAGTATTTCCTGGGTAAGAAGGATAATCCATGTAGTGCCGGGGAAGGTGTTGTTGTAATGCAAATGCTCGATGCATTTACTAAAAAAACTTCCTGACGTCTTGAGTTAGAGTTAGAGCAAAACCTGGTTATTAAAAAAAGCGCTTCAGGCGAAGCGCTTTACTTTATAATCTTTCCGCTCCCTGGTCCGACATATTTCCTGTTTTGCGTATTATAGTATTTGTAGTTTCTGTCGTACCAACGTCAGGTGGTGCTATTCGCAAACGGTTTTGCACATTCTGAACACCAGCAATAGATTCTGCCAGATCTTCGGCCCTGCGTTTTTCTTCACGTGTAGTAACCGTCCCCGTTAATATCACCTCATTGTCTTCAACTTTTACATCGATCTCTGATGCATCCAGCCGGTCATCATAGGTAAGGCGATCGCAAATATCTTCATGGATGCGTTCCTTGGACCGCTGGTATCCTCTGGGACCTTTGCCACGATGTTCGCCGGTTTGGCCACGATCTTCAGTACGGCGGTATTCATTAACGTTTGAGGTTCTTGAGGAAGATCTGTCATAGTCTCTGTCCCCGGTGGTATGTTCACTTCTATTGCGCAAATTATTTATTTGCTTTTGGTCGTCGGTTCCATACCTGTAATCACCATAGTTTCTGCCCTCATAACTGTAACCACTTCTTTGTTGATCTTCATAATTTACAGATTCGCGATTGGCTTCCCAGTCCTGGTTCCGGAATTGATTATTCCGCCGCTGTGTCTTTTGCCATTGATCGGTGTAATTTCTATCTTCCTGTTCACCCCGCTGAGAATTATAGCGTTGCCTGTTATTGTTTTGGTCATATGCCTGGTTGTAGCCCCTGTTGTCTTCATTATCGGGAACATAATTAACCTGCTCCTGATTAACCTGGTCCCTTTGATTTTTTTGTTGGTTCCGCCAATCAGCGCCTCTATTTTGTTGTTGAAAATTTCTATTACGCCAATTAGCCTGGTTATCGTCATTTCTAAAGCTTGCATTACCATAGCTATCATAATTTTCACGACTGTCATTTGCCTGGTTCAAACGATTCCGATTTTGCTCCCAATCCTTAGACGAACTGTCATTACGAGAGAATTGGTTTCGATTATTTTCTGCCATAATAAAAAGATTTAATTGTGAGGAAATGGAAGAAAAAGACAGAAAAAATTATGCCTTTGAATGAGCTAATAGAAGAGGCCGTTGCACAACGATAGAGAAGACGGCTACAAGACCTTATTAATTCAACTGCACAATAAACCTATTCATCTTCTGTTCTAAACAAGTGAACAAAAATGAAAAGTGAAAAGCTTTCTATTCTATAAGTAAACTGTAGATTTATAATAAACAAAATCCATTCTTTTCCGTCAAACAAAAAAACCATCATGGATACACAAATCACTGCCTGGGAAATGAATTTAGAATCAGGCACCTTCTATGTTGTAAAAGAAGAAATTGCTAACTGGCCTTCTGAACCTTATACTATCAATTGGGAAAGCATAAACTGGAACTAACTTCTCTCGTAGTTCTACGAAAAAGTTTTTCGTATTGTCACTATAAATTGCGACCCTTCCCCGTAAAATCCATATACTCAAAATTGGTTAAAACTGCTCTTGTTTTGGGCTTCTGATAAATATAGTTTTGTGTCAGAAGTTGATTGATACTACATCAATCCGTTCCAATGTCCTAAAAACCGTCCAGTAAGTTTTTGTAATCCATATCCAGAAAAACCAATCCAATATCAGTCAACTTCTTCTTTTTATCCTGTATCCTGCGAATTACTTGTCCTTGAAAACCGTTTGTCCTATCCGTTGAAAGCCGTTGCTAATCCGATTGATTAACCAATTTGACGACTATGTGTGCTGTGTTTGGAAGGCTTCCTAAGCGGATCCTGATTGTAGACGATGATATCGATCTATTAATGTTATTAGAGCGTTCCCTTGATAGAGAAGGCTATGCCGTAGAAACGGCTGCAAGCCTGCCGGAAGCTGAAGAAATCTTACCTCAATTTTCCCCCAACTTAGTATTGTTAGACATTAACATCAAAGGCGAAGATGGCAGACAGCTTTGCTGGAAGTTAAAAAATGCGACGACTAAATCTTCGGTCAAAGTGATGCTCATGTCGGGCTACGATTTTAGTACCGGTCGCGCCTTGTTATTTGGCGCTGACGAGTTGGTTCCAAAGCCCTTGCATACAGCTTATCTTTTACATAGGATAGAAACGTTGCTGGAGCCAAAGGTTACTGAATGATTTTCCAAATTAATGTGAGGCGAATGGAAAATTAAATGGTCAAAGGATCATCTGTATTATTTTTGGCGACTCAAATAATGCTATGAAGTTGGTTTCCTATTTAAAAGAAGATCATGATCAATTAGCCCTTTTAGTAGATGGCCTGTTATACGACATGGAAGTAGTCCATCCTGATTTACCCGGTAATATGGGAATGTTCTTAAATTATTGGGAAGAGGTATTTCCAGTTGCGCAGGCAGGTGTGCTTATGATTGAAGAAGAAAAGATAGCAAGGGGAAGAGGGGTTCCTATTGGTAATGTAGAACTTTTGGCTCCGGTGCCTTATCCTACATCCTGCCGTGACGGATATGCTTTTCGTCAGCACGTGGCGGCTGCAAGAAAGGCCCGAAAGGTGGAAATGCTGCCGGAATTTGACCAATACCCTGTGTTTTATTTTACTAACCATCATAGTATTAAAGGGCCCGGAGATATTGCCTGTATGCCAGATCATTTTGAAAGGTTGGATTTTGAACTGGAAGTAGCTATTGTTATATGCAAACACGGCCGCAATATAAAGGCAGAAGAAGCCGATGAATATATAGGTGGTTTAATGATTATGAACGACCTGAGTGCCAGGCGTTTTCAGGCCGAAGAAATGTTACTCAACCTGGGCCCTGCCAAAGGAAAAGATTTTGCTACTGCCATTGGGCCATGGCTGGTATCCTTAGACGAGTTGCAGGAATTTGAAGTTCCGCCTGGAGAAAACCATGTAGGTAAAAGCTGGAATTTAAAAATGGCTTGCAGAGTCAATGGAGTACAGGTAAGCGAAGGCAATCTTGGCGATATGAATTGGACATTTGCCGAGATCATTGAAAGGGCATCCTATGGTGTAGATCTGTATCCTGGTGATGTTATTGGGAGCGGAACTGTTGGTACAGGCTGTTTCCTTGAACTCAATGGCACAGGAAAGTTAAATGATCCAAATTACCAGGAGCAATGGTTGAAAGAAGGAGACATGATAGAATTAGAGGTTGACGAGTTGGGAACATTGGCTAATACGCTCATAGCAGAAGAAACTGATTGGAGTATTTTGAATAAAAAGAAAGGCTAAAGAATGGTATTCATTTCCAGGCAGTTTTTCATTTGAGCCCTAATAAAAAACGGCCCTGTACTATACAGAGCCGCATCGTTGACAGTTGGGTTACTACACCCGAACCTTATTCATTTTGCGCACCTGTGCGGTTCCTTTGTTTTTTACCTTTCCCAAAAAAGAATCTTTAACCTTCAGGTCTTTTTCGGCATTGACTTCTGCATGTCCGATGCCGCTATTTTCAATATTCATAGTTTGAACTACAAAGCTCCCAGCCTCCAGCGAACCTACCCCGGAAGTCTTAAATACTGCGTTTTGTGCTTTGCCACTCAACTTTAGATTACCTACACTTTTGTTTTGGAGGTCAATTTTATTGGCTGTTAATTTGAGATCTACATTTCCTACACTTTTATTTTCCATATCCAGGTCATCGAAAGTCAATTGATCTTCTGACCCCACGTTACCAACAGTACTCAGTTCCAGCTCTTTTATTTTTTTGAAGGTTACGTATACCCTCATTTTATTTTTTGTTTTCAGGTTTTTATTCTCCAGCTTTTTCATATCTATGATCAACTTACTCCCATCATTACGTACCTGGAACAGGTCCTGCAGGTTTTCATCTGCTTCAATTCTTACAGTTTCTTTACTGCCCTGGGAAAGCTTTAATTCATAGACTCCACTTGCTTTAAGTGCATCAAACGGAGAGACGTTGACATCCCGGGTAACTAATCTTCCGTTGCCTTCTAAAGTTTCCTGTTTCTCCTGGGCTATAGATGCCCTGTTTAGGATAAGGGCTGAAAAGGCGAGTAAAAAAATTTTTCTCATACAAATGATTTAAGGTTTAAGTGTTTAACGAAAGCTTTCGTATAACGAATGTAAGTCTTAACATGTTACATGGAAATCTCAAATTAGTATCAGCGGCTAAATGGGGTTTTGAAAGGCACTGAGGTTAAAACAAGCTGATTCACAATTTTCCACGCCAGGTATTGCTACAACCGTGGCGTTTATTACATTTGCCTTGATGGAATACAATACAACGAGAAATTACCTGACGATGAAGGAATACGGCCGCCATATACAAAAAATGGTGGAGCACCTGTTGAGTATTGAAGACAAGGAGCGTCGTCAGAAGCAAGCCTACGTGGTAATAGAACTAATGGGCTTTTTAAATCCACACCTGAAAAATGTTGAAGACTTCCGCCATAAGCTTTGGGATCATCTTTTCTATATAAGCGATTTTAAATTGGATGTGGAGAGTCCTTATCCCATTCCGCAAAAGGAAACCTATAAGGCAAAACCAGGGCCACTACCGTATCCAAAGCGTTATCCAAAATATTCGCACTTAGGAAAGAATCTTGAATTAGTGATCACAAAGGCGTTGAAGGAGGAGAACCCAGAAAAGCGTCAGGGGTTTGCCAATGCTATTGCGTACTATATGAAACTGGCATATAATAACTGGCATAAGGATGTAGTCCACGACGATGCTATCCAAAGCGAACTAACAAACATTACAGAAGGCCAGTTGGAATTTACAAACACACCGTATGTAAAAGCCTATCGTCCTTCGCAGGACCGTGATAACAGGGACCGTGGTTATGGCAGACAACAACGCGGAAAGTTTGGGAATAATCGTGGCGGCGGAGGCGGCGGTGGCCGGAATGATAAACGTGGCGGCGGACAAAAGTTTGGGAAAAAGCGATATTAGAATATATAAACCACTTTTAAAAGGTTGATTAGGTAACTGATCAACCTTTTTACTTTAGCAGGTAATTTGCAGCCAATCAACCTATCACTTATCAATCACTTAACTAAACTACATGTCGTCATTTGAAGTAACAGGGGGGAAGAAATTAAAAGGTGAGATCATTCCACAAGGCGCAAAGAACGAAGCTTTGCGAATCATCAGTGCGGTTTTATTGACTGGTGAAAAAGTAACTATTGGTAACATCCCGGATATACTGGATGTAAATAACCTGATAGATCTATTAAAAGAAATGAAAGTGAAGGTGGAAAGGCCTGAACGGCACACCTGTATTTTCCAGGCCGATGATGTAGATTTAAATTATTTGCGAAGCCCTGAATTTAAAAGCAAGAGTGGACGTTTGCGAGGATCTGTAATGCTGGCCGGACCTATGCTGGCCCGGTATAAAAAAGCGTTTATTCCAAAACCAGGAGGTGATAAAATTGGCCGGCGCCGGCTGGATACACATATCATAGGGTTTGAAAAATTAGGTGCGGATTTTACGTACTATGCCGAAGACGGTTTCTTTTATTTTACCACTGAAGGATTGAAGGGTACATATATGTTACTGGATGAACCTTCAGTAACAGGTACCGCTAATATTGTAATGGCCGCGGTAATGGCCGAAGGAACTACAACCATTTATAATGCCGCATGCGAACCTTACCTGCAGCAATTATGCAAAATGCTCAACCATATGGGCGCTAATATAAGCGGGGTTGGAAGTAATATGTTAACCATCCAGGGAGTAGTAAAGCTATATGGAACCGAGCATCATATACTACCTGATATGATTGAGATTGGTTCTTTTATTGGTATGGCAGCAATGACTCAAAGCGATATTACTATCAAAAATGTAGGTTATGAGCACCTGGGAGTTATCCCTGAAAAATTTCAGCAGCTAGGCATTCAGATGAATGTAAAAGGTGATGATATTCATATTCCTGAGCAAGACCTGTATGAAATTCAAACTTATTTAGACGGTGGTGTGCTAACCATTTATGATCATCCGTGGCCTGGTCTTACTCCGGACTTACTCAGTATTATTTTAGTTGTGGCTACCCAGGCCAGAGGTTCATTACTGGTGCATCAAAAAATGTTTGAAAGCCGGTTATTTTTTGTAGACAAATTGATAGAGATGGGTGCTCAAATCATTTTATGCGACCCACACCGGGCCGCTGTAATTGGATTAGAAAGAAAATTCAAATTGCGTGGCATACAAATGAGTTCACCCGACATCAGGGCCGGTGTGGCTTTGCTGATTGCCGCATTAAGCGCAGAGGGCAAAAGCATTATCCAGAATATTGACCAGATAGACAGGGGATATCAATACATTGATAAGCGGTTACAAAAGCTGGGGGCGGAAATAAAAAGAGTGTGAGTTGTGGCTGGTTATTAATTATAATTTTTTGTCCGTTCCAAATTCGTTATCCTCTAACCCAAATCACTTTCTCTTCTATGGGTTTTCGTTTTTGCTCAGGCGAAGGCACCGCAATATGACCCATATAAAAAAATCCCATTAATTTATCATCCTCTCCCAGATCAAAAAATGGCTTTGCCTTCTCATTGTAGGTAATGCCACCCGTGGTCCAATAACCCCCAATACCATAAGCGGTAACAGACAAATAGATATTTTGAACCGCAGTAGCTACGGCTGAAATTTCTTCCACTTCAGGAAACTTTTTATTCGGGTCTCTTTTTAGGCAAAGCGCAATAACATGAGAGGCTTTTAAGGGATTGGTTTGAAGCTTTTGATACGAAGCTTCTTTAAACTTGCTACCTGAACTTTCTTTATATAGCTCGCTCTGAAAACGAGCCAGTTTCTGCAGGCCTGTTTCTGTAAATACTACAAACTGCCACGGCTGAATATTGCCATGACTAGGCGCCCAGGTGGCGTTCTCTATTACTTGTTGCACAATAACATCGTCTATCTTTTTACCTTCTTCAAATTGTTCCGGAAAAGTGGAACGCCGGTTACGGATCAGCTTATTAAATTCTTCTGCATTAAATTTCATCACGCAAAATTGGAGGTTTGCCAGAGAGTATAAAAACAATGTTTTAAAATGTAAAAAACCGACACGAGATTTTTCGTACAAATAGCGTTTCTTCCATTCACAGCAAAAGAAAAAGCGTTGGTAAACTTTGCTTATTCTCTTTGGAATTTTATTCTGTGTTTTGATGGAAATCGTCATAAATGAGAACTATCTTCTTAGTGCTGCTATATAACCTACTAACCATTTTTGTTTTTGCTCAATCCCCAAAAGGAAAAGTGGCTATTGCCATTACCAATGAACAAAATAACCCGGTTGAAAATGCTACTGCAGAATTATTAAGAACCAAAGATTCCGCTTTAGTTAAGACCTCGCTATCTGATAAATCAGGCATAGCGCAGTTTGAAAGTATTGTGTATGGGTCTTATATCCTGCGGATAACTCATCTAAGTTTTACTACACGATATACTGCTGTTTTTTCTTTAGAGCAATCTTTTGTTAATCTGCCTGCCATAAACCTGGTAGCTAAAACGGGTGCAACAATGCAGGATGTAACCGTAAGCGCAAAAAAACCCTTCATTCAAAAATTAAATGATCGCATTGTTGTGAATGTAGATAATAGTATAGTAAGTGCAGGCAGTTCTGCATTAGATGTATTAGAACGTTCTCCCGGGATTACGGTAGATCAAAACGATGCCATTAGCTTAAGAGGACGTGCCGGCGTTATTATTATGATCGATGGGAAGCCTTCTGCTATGACCGGCGCTGACCTGGCAAATTATCTAAGAGGCCTGCCCAGCAATGCTATTGAAAGAATCGAGATTATAACTAATCCTTCAGCCAAATACGATGCTGCCGGTAATTCAGGGATAATTGATATAAGAATGAAAAAAGACCAGCGGCTCGGTACCAATGGAACCTTTACTGCAGGCTACGGACAGGGTGTATATCCCAAAGCAAACGCCGGAACCACACTTAATTATCGCAATAAGAAAATGAACATCTTTGGCAATTATAATTATGCTTACAGGGAAAATCTGAATCACCTGATCATCAATCGTAATTTTTTTACTAACGGCGTATTAACCGCTTCAGATAATAAAGACAATTATGCGTGGATGCCTTTCAACTCTCATACCACAAGAGTTGGTGTTGATTTTTTTCCGTCAAAAAACACTGTATTCGGTTTTGTAGTCAATAACAGTTTTAATTTTTTTAAACGCGAAGCAAACATCATTACAGAACAGAATAACAAAAACAATGTATTGGTTTCCGAAATCGCTTCCTTAGCCACTAACGACGATCATTTTAATAATACCGTAGCCAACCTTAACTTCAAACACAAATTTGATAGCATTGGCAAAGAGGTAACGGCAGACATTGACTATGGTGTTTTTAACTCTGGTTCTTTAACAAGAACGGCCAGTTCGTTTTATAACCC
>Ga0126313_10002258_pt1 | contig 10705 bp, 10 predicted proteins | sample Plot105A_FD_89954 | JGI IMG/M metagenome (GOLD analysis project Ga0126313, IMG submission 89954) | Serpentine soil microbial communities from UC McLaughlin Reserve, CA, USA - Plot105A | ecosystem: Environmental > Terrestrial > Soil > Grasslands | place: USA: UC McLaughlin Reserve, Lake County... | reverse complement strand
GACCATGGCAACACCACCTGACGACCCCAAGCCGGGCCGGGCGTATGCGGCCCACAGGTCACCGTGTTCCACTACCGCCTGGCCGCCGATGATCCTGAGGAGCCGACCCGTCCGACCACCATCACCCGCGACCCGGCTGGGCCGCTGCTGGTCCGGGGCGACCTGGTCCTGAACCCCCCCGACGGGCTGCTGCGCGAGACTCGAGCTGCGCGGTGCGCCTGTGGCCGTACCCAGAACCAGCCGGCTTTGCCAGGTAAGCGGAGACGCGATCCGCGGGGGCCGCGTAGCGGCACCGCTACCCGAACGTGAACACGTATGCCTCGGCGCCGGGCTCCAGGAACGTGATCTCCAGCGTCCGGTCGCGGACCGCGTCGTGCGCGCGCACAAACTGGGTCATCCGCCGCGTGCTGGCTGCCAGGGCTCCCCGCCCGCGGATGGCTCCTGTTGCGGTACGCCAGCAAGGACTGCGGACAGCGCCCGCTCGACCTGGTCGACCCGCGGCCGCAGGAGCCGCCAGTCCCGCCCGGTACCCAGCGCCTGGTTCTCGGCGTCCAGGGCGGCGACCAGCTCTTGGAGCAGGTTGCGGATCTGTCCGGTCCGGATGCGTCTCTGGTCGTCGGGTGCGCGCTCGGCCAGCAGGTCCCACCGGCGCATGAGGTCGACCAGCTCGGCCCGCAATGGTGGCCACGACAATGCCCGCTGCCCTGGATCCTCCGCGGTCAGGACCGGCGGCAGCTGGGTGCCGGTGGCGGTGCGAGTGTCCTGCTCCAGCGCAGCAGCCTGAGCGTCCCAGGCCGACCTCCGGCGCGATCTCCAGAGCAGCCAGCCGGCAACCAGCGCGACAACCAGGACGATGAGCAGGTCCAGCCGAGGGCTCCCAGCCCCTCGGACTCGGCGGCCGCGGCCGGTGCGCCTGCAGCCGAGGGCGTGGGGGCCGCGGTTGGTGCCAGGGCCTCAGCCGAGGTCGCGGGCGTGGTCGTAGGTGAGTTCGGACGCTCGGCCGAGGTGGGGGTTCGGGTCGGTCGCGTCGGTTCTGTGGTCGTCTCGCTCGGCGACTCGGTCCCGCTCGGATCAGGCCGGGTGCCGGAGCGTTCGGTGGAAGGGCGGGTCGCCGAGTCGCTTCCGCCGCCGGCACCGCAGCCGCTGAGCGCCAGGACCAGGCTCAGCACGAGCCCGGCCAGGAGCCATGCCGTGGTGGTTCGGCGCCCAGAGGTGCTGGGTTCCGCTCGCCGGTTCCTGGTCGCGGACACCATCCGCCGCGACACCATCCAAGACATCCGCATCGACGACCACCTCCGGATCGGCCGGGACAGGCGGGGGGAGCACGCCCGGCATGCGACGGCGGCCATTCTTCGGCCTGGGGGTCCGCCCAGCATCACCCGAAGCGGGTGAGAACGGCGTCGACGGTTCAGGCCATCTGGGCCATGGCCTGGATGTCGAGGGCGACCGACGCCAGCAGCCCCTCCTGGCTGGGGGGCAGGGCCTCTGGCCGTCAGGCCGGACCACGATGGCGGCACGTCTTCGACGGCGCCCTTCACTCGGTTGCCAAGCGCGATTGGTCAACAACGCAGTATGGTCCAGCCCTCACCCACTGGAGAGGAGCATCGATGATCCTGCTGTTCATCCTCGTTTGGGGCATGTTCACGGGGTGGATCGCGCACTTGCTCCTCGCCCGTAGCCAGCCCGTCAACTGGGCCGAGCTGCTGGTCGTCGGCCTGGCCGGCTCGTCCGTCGGGGGGTTGCTGATCAGCCTGGTCAGCGGGGATGGGCTGGCGCTGCGGCCGAGCGGCCTCATCGGCTCGATCCTGGGCGCGGTGGTGCTGCTGGCGGCCTGGCAGGCCATCCGACGACCCACCCACGGCCGGTCGAGGTAGCCGGGCTATCCGGCGGCCCGGACAGACCTGCCAAGGGTGGGCCTACGGGACTGGTGCGCCGCGCCGCAAGGATTGGTAACAACACGTCAGGGCCGTGGGTGACGAGGCGTGCGAGGCAGCCGTTCCATGCGCAGCGGAGAGGATTGGACCGTAGGTCTCGTCCTTGCCGCGTTGGCGGTGGCGTTGGCCGTCGATCGTGGCTTCGGCGCTCACGTCGCCGTTGGGCTGGGGCTGGCCGCGTGCCTGCTCGTGATCGCCCGGGTCCAGGGACTGACGGCGGCCGATCTCGGGCTGGCCCGGTCGACCTGGCCGGTGGGCCTCCGGTGGGGAACGGTCGCGGCGATGCTCGTGGGAGCCGCCTACGCCCTGGCCTACCTGATCGCGCCGGTGCTCCAGGCCCTCCCGGAGAGCGATGGCGAGATCGGGCGCGCGGCGCTGTGGACGGTCCTGGTCGTGATCCCCCTGGGGACCGTCCTTCCCGAGGAACTGGCCTTCCGTGGCCTGGTGTTGGCGCTGCTGGGCCGCCGGTATGGCGTCCTCTCCGGGACCTTGCTGTCCTCGGGACTGTTCGGCCTCTGGCACATCGCGGCCTCGCTGGGCGGCGGCCCGGCCAACGCCGCAATCGTCGGCGTGGTGGGGGGTGATGCCGCCGGGACGGTGACGCGGGTCATCGCCACGGTGGTCTTCACGACGCTAGGCGGGGTCGTGCTGTGTTGGCTGCGGCTGCGCAGCACCAGCCTGCTCGCTCCTGTCCTGGCCCATTGGACGGTCAACGCGCTCGGTGTCATCGTGACCTTGGTTGCCTAGCTACCACAGGATGAGGTGACGATGACCACCCAAGGGGATGAGGCGCCTCCCCGGACCGCCAGCGCCGCCGACGGCGCCGGGCCGAAGGCAGAGGCCACCGAAGCCGAGCTGGAGGCGTCGCCTCCTCAGGCAGCTGGGCGGCGCCGGTTCCGCTACACGCTCCCCGGAGCCTGGGTGGCGCTCGCCTTCGCGTGCCTGGCCTTCACCCCCTCGCTGCTGCCCCGCAGCGCCCTGCTGCAGGGGGTGGTGTGCGGCATCAGCGCCGCCATCGGCTACGGGGTCGGGATGGCCGGCGCCTGGACCTGGCGCGCGTTCGCCGACCATGACCCCCGCCCGCCGCGGCCGGGGGCATGGCGGATGTTCGCCATCTCGGCCGCAGTCGCGCTGGCCCTTGCCCTTGGCCTGGGGCAGTGGTGGCAGGCCCGGCTGCGCGACCTGATGGGCGCGCCCACGCCCAACCCCCTGCTCCTGGTGCTGCTGCCGCTGGTCGCGGCGGCCATCTTCACCGGGCTGGTCGCCCTGTCCCGAGCCCTCCGCGGGGCCTACCACCGAGTCGCGCTTCGGCTGCAGCGGTGGATGGGGCGGCGGGCCGCCAGAGCCATCGGCTGGGTGGTCGTGATCTTCGGGACCTACCTGGTGACCAGCGGCCTGCTACTGAACGGGCTGGCCGGCCTCGCCGACCGGAGCTTCTCGGTCCGCAACACCGCCACCGCCGAGGGCGTCGAGCAGCCCACCAGCCCACTCCGATCCGGTGGCCCAGGGTCGCTGGTGTCGTGGGAGTCGCTCGGCCGCCAGGGGCGCACCATCACCGGCACCGGCCCGACGGCCGAAGCGATCACCAAGTGGAACGGATCCGAGGCCAAGGAGCCGATCCGGGCCTATGCCGGCACCCTCTCGGCCGAGGACGTGGAGGCACGCGCCAAGCTGGCCGTGGCCGACCTGGAGCGCGCCGGGGGCTTCGACCGCGGCAACCTGCTGGTGGCCACGACCACCGGCAGCGGCTGGCTGGATTCCGGCGCGATCGACAGCTTCGAGTACCTGACCGGCGGCGACTCGGCCCTGGTGGCCATGCAGTACTCCTACCTCCCCTCCTGGCTGTCGTACCTGGTCGACCAGAAGAAGGCCCGGGAGGCCGGACGCGAGCTCTTCGACGCCGTCTATGACCGCTGGTCCAGGCGGCCAGCGGCCGACCGGCCGAGGCTGTTCGTGTTCGGCCTGAGCCTGGGATCCTTCGGCGGCGAGACCGCCTTCAGCGGCGAGTACGACCTGCGCAACCGGACCACCGGGTCGCTGTTCGCCGGCCCGCCCAACTTCAACACCCTCTACCGGGAGTTCAGCGACCACCGGGATCCGGGCACCCTGGAGGTGGAGCCGGTCTACAAGGACGGCCGGACGGTGCGGTTCACCAACGACGTGGCCGCCGAGATCCCGCCGGCCTCGGTCCCCTGGGAGGGGACGCGGGTGCTGTACCTGCAGCACCCCTCGGACCCGATCGTCTGGTGGAGCCCGCGCCTGGTGTGGGACCGGCCGGACTGGCTGGGCGAGCCGCACGGCCGGGACGTGCTCGACCAGATGGTCTGGATCCCGCTGGTCACCTTCTGGCAGGTCACGGCCGACCTCCCCCTGGCCACCGGCGTCCCCGACGGCCACGGCCACACCTACCACCGTGAGTTCGTCGACGGCTGGGCCACGGTCCTGCAGCCGGCCGGCTGGACCCCCGACAAGGCCGAGCAGCTGCAGGACATCATCGCGACCGACGAGTAACCGTCCAGCCGACTCATCCACGGATCGTCGTGCCCGCGCAGGTCCGGCAGAGTCGCCGTCCCGGCAATGGTCAAGTCGCACTTCGTGGTGTAGTTGGTGATTGTCGGCATGGGATGTCTGCTCAGGACGTGGTGAGGTGAGCCACCTGGTTGTCGGCCGGGGCGGGATCCCGGTGGTCGGTGGCCATCACCAAGGCCATGGACGCCTCCGGTGCCGGCCTGGCCCAGTTGGTGGACGGGGCGACCTGCAAGCTCCGGCAGGCCGGCGAGGTCAGGCTCCGGTCGATGAGTAGGTCGCGAGGATCGCGCCGGTGGTGGTCACCTGGCTGTCGACGAGCCGGAGCGGTCTGGCCGCACCGTCGGTGGGGAAGATGCGCTTACCGCCGCCCACGATGAGCGGGTCGATCATCACCTGGAGCTCGTCGACCAGGTCGTGGGCGATCAGCGTCTGGACCAGCTGGGTGCTGCCAATCACCAGCAGGTCGCCGCCGTCCTGCCGCTTCAGGGCCAGCACGGCCTCGGCGACGTCGCCCTTGAGCACCGTCGAGTTCTGCCACTCCAGCGGCTCGGTGAGTGTCGTCGACACCACGTACTTCGGCCGCGTGTTCAGCGGCTGGGCGATGGCCTGCTCCTCCTCGGAGGCGTTCGGCCAGTAGCCGGCGAGGCTCTCGAAGGTGCGGCGCCCGAACAGGAAGCCGCCCGCCGCGGCGTAGCTCTCTGCCACCCACCCTCTGGAGGTGTCGTCGAAGTAGCGCAGGTGCCAGCCGCCATGGGTGAAGCCGCCGCTGGTGTCCTCCTCGGGGGCGCCGGGCGCCTGCCCAACCCCGTCGAGGGTCATCCACGCATGCACGATCACCTTGCGCATGCCGGTCTCCTTCCAGTCGTTGGTCTGGCCGCATGCCACCCAGTCGATCACCCGCGATCGTCTGCCCGCGGCGGTATCCTCCGCTACTCCCCGGCACATACGGGCACCCGATAGCACCTTGGTGGATGAGCCGCTGGGAGCCGACGGCTCGAACCCCACTACCAGACGACACCTCTGGGTGCTGGCCAAGGTCCGCGACCTCGGCCTGACCCCTGATCGCGGTCCAGCGCCTGCGGGACCCGGACCCCGAGCAGGCGTGAGCCGGGAAGGCTCAGGAGGCATGGTCGGCCCAGGTGGGAGCCGCCGGGACGGCGTCCCGGTCGCCCGCGGCGGCGCTGCCGGTCCCAGGCAGCCGGCCGGCCCGTAGGACCCGGAGGGCCACCCCCGGGTGCAGGAGCGACTGGGGCGGGCTGACCAGGCGGGTGACCCGGAGGAAAGCGGCACCCAGGGTGGCGTCGTGGGCGGCGGCGGCGTGGAGGCGACCCAGGTAGGCGTTGATCAGGCGGCTCCTCAGGGTCCGTCGACCCTCGACGCCGGGGTAGACCAGGTCGCCACCGACGGCGATGTCCCAGGGCACGTCGACCACGCCGGCCAGGTCGGCGAAGAAGGGGCCCGGCCGCGGGGTGCCTGGCCGGCCAGGCCAGGAGGCGGGCCGCCTCGTCGACCCACTGGACCGGGAAGCCGCGGTCGGACAGGCGGTCGACCGCGGCCTCGGCCTCCCGTAGCTCGAGAAGGTCGAAGGTCGCCACCGTCCGGCGGGCCTGGGTGGCCGCGCCGCCGCCCGGTGCTCCACGATCCAGGCGATCCTCGGCTCGCATGCAGTGCCCGGCCCGGGGCGACTAGCATCGGAGCGCCCACTGATCGTCGGCCGACGCGCGCCGGAGCGGATCCCCGAGGTGGCTGTCATGCGCATCGAGTCCTCGGTCACCTCGCTGTCGTGGATCCCGCTGGGAGCCACCGAGGGTTTCCACCGCATCACCTTCGGGCTGCTGCGCGTCGCCCACTTCGACCCCCCGCCACCCGAGGTGCTCGGGGACCTGGACGAGCTGGAGGCGGCCGACCGCTTCCGGATGGTCAACCGGCTCGAGGGCTGGATCGAGGTCCAGGACGGGCGCGTCGTCGACGCCGGTCAGGGCGGCGGCGGGCGCATCAACGTGACCAAGGTGGGCTACGGGCCGGCCAGCATCGCCTTCACCCCGGTCGCCCTGCCCGACCTGCGGCCCGACCCCGAGATCGGGCCAACCTGGGCTCGGTTCACCCAGACCACGGGCGGCTGGACCGGCTTCCCCACCCCTCGCCGGGTCCGGCACGAGCCCTACCTCCAGATCGGCGGGCCGACGACCTGGACCACCCTGTCCTTGACCATCCACGCCGACGGCACCACCGAGCAGCGCCTTCTCGGGGCCAGCACCTTCCCCCGGCACTGGGTCTACGACCACCAGGGTCGGCTGGCCTCCAAGAGCGGCTTCATCGACTACGACAGCTGGTGGCGCGAGGCCTACGGTGCCCACACGCCCTGGGGCGACGAGGAGTCGGCCCCGATCGTGACTGCGGTCGAGTCGGCCCTGGAGCGCCAGCTGTCGGTGGCCGTGATCGACGCCAAGCCCCGGTTCCTCCGGCTCAAGGCCGGCCGGACCCTGGTCCAGCAGGGCCAGTCCGGCGAGGACCTGTTCCTGCTGTTCGACGGGGTCCTGCGGGTGGAGGTCGACGGCAAGCCGGTGGCCGAGGTCGGCCCGGGGGCGATCCTGGGGGAGATGGCGCTGCTGCACGAGGGCCGGCGCACCGCCACCCTGCGGGCGGTGACCCCCTGTCGGGTGGCGGTGGTCCCCAAGGACCGCATCAACCGCCAGGCCCTGGAGGAGCTGGTCAAGGGCCGCGTCCCCCGCATCGACCGCCAGACGCTGGAGGAGATCGCCAAGAGCCGCATCCCTCCGGCCGACTGAGCGGCTCCCCGCTCAGCCTCCCAGCTGCTCGAGCCGGCGGCCGATGGACCGCCGCTGCGGCTCCTGGCGGGCGAGGTCCAGGGCTTGCCGGTAGGCGGCCCGTGCCTCGTCGGTCCGTCCCAGCTGGCGGGGGAGGTCGGCCCGGGCGGCGTGGGCCCGGAGCTATCGGAGCTGGGCGGACGCCGGCTCGTTGCGCCAGCGGTGCCAGAGGGTGGCGTAGGGGCCGCCGGCGGCGACCAGCTCGGCGTGGGTGCCGAGCTCGGTGATGTGGCCGTCCTCCACCACTGCGACCCGGTCGGCGTCGTGGGCGGTGTGGAGGCGGTGGGCGATGGCAACCACGGTCCGGCCGGCCAGGACGGCCGACAGGGAACGCTCCAGGTGGCGGGCGGCGCGGGGGTCGAGCAGCGAGGTGGCCTCGTCCAGCACCAGGGTGTGGGGGTCGGCCAGGACCAGCCGGGCCAGGGCGACCTGCTGGGCCTGGGCCGCCGACAGGCTGTGGCCGCCGGCGCCGACCACCGTGTCCAGGCCCTCGGGCAGGACGTCGACCCAGGCGAGGGCGTCCACCGCCGCCAGGGCGTCGCGCAGGGCGGCGTCGCCGGCCCCGGGCCGGGCCAGGGTCAGGTTGTCGCGCAGGGTGCCGGTGAAGACGTGCTGCTCCTGGGTGACCAGGACGACGTGGCCGCGCAGCCGGTCGAGGGGCAGCTCGACCAGGGGTACGCCGCCGACGGTCACCGTCCCGGCCCGGGGGCCGCTGACGCCGGCCAGCAGCCGGCCGAGGGTCGACTTGCCGGCGCCGCTGGGCCCGACCATGGCCAGCCGCTCTCCCGGGCGCAGGTCCAGGTCGACCCCGTGGAGCACGTCGCGGCCGGGGAGGTAGGCGAAGCGGACACCCTGGGCGACCAGCCGCTCCTCGGCCGGCCGGGCGCCGGTGGGCTCGCGGTCGGCGGGGACGTGGGTGACCCCGAGCAGGCGGGCGAAGGCGGTGGCGCCGATCTGGAGGTGGTCGAGCCAGGACAGGATCACGTCCAGGGGGTCGACCAGCTGGCGCATGTAGAGGGCGACGGTGGTGACCTGGCCGACGGTGGCCAGCCCGCGGGCGTGCAGCAGGCCGCCGGCCACCACCGCGGTGGCCACCGGGATCAGGTAGGCGCCCTCGATCGCCGGGAACCAGACGGTGCGCAGGAACAGGGTGTAGCGCTCGGCCCGGTACTCCTCGCGGATGTCGTCGTCGGTGCGGCGGATGCGGCGCTCCTGAAGCCCGAGCGCCTCCACGGTGCGGCCGCCCTCCACCGTGTCGGTGACCCCGCCGGTCAGCCGGGACCAGGCCGCCATCTCGCGCAGGTAGCCGGCCGGGGCGCGGCGCAGGTACCAGCGGGTCGACACCCACAGCGGCGGCACCACGACCAGCATCGACGGCAGCGTCATCCAGGGCGAGACGGCGACCGCGGCCGCCAGGGTCAGCGCCACCGTGACGATGGCGATCAGGGTCTCGGGCACGGCGAAGCGCACCACCTCGGCCACGTCCTCGACGTCGCGGGTGGAGCGCGAGAGCAGGTCGCCGGTGCCGGCCTGCTCGACCGTGCCCAAGGGCAGGGCGAGCACGCCGTCGAGGAACTCCTCGCGCAGCTCGGCCAGGACCCGCTCGCCGAGGACGTAGGAGGCCAGGCGGGCCACCCGCACCAGCACGACCTGGGCGACCAGAGCGGCCAGCACGGCCAGGACGATCCGGTCGACGTGCCCGGTGGTGGTGCCGTCGCCGACCTGGTCGACCAGCAGGCCGAGTAGGGCCGGCCCGGCCAGCCCGGCCACCGTGGCCGCGGCGTGCAGCCCGACCGTCAGGGCCAGCCGGCCGCGGTGCTCGCGGGCCAGCGCCCGGGCGCGGCGGCGGACCTGGGCCGTGGTCGCCACCGGCAGCCCGCCGCCCGGGGGCGTACCGGTGGCGGCCGGGGCCTCCGGTGCGCCCGGCACCGTGCTCATGGTTCCTCCCCTCTGGCGACCACCGCGCGGTAGCGCGGCTCGGTGTCCAGCAACTCGCGGTGGGTGCCCTGGGCGACCACCCGTCCGTCCACCACCAGCGCGACCGTGTCGGCCCGGTCCAGCAGCAGCGGGCTGGTGGTGCAGACCACGGTGGTGCGCCCATCGCGGGCCGCCACCAGCCGGTCGCCGATCCGCGCCTCGGTGTGGGCGTCGACGGCGCTGGTCGGCTCGACCAGGACCAGGATCTCGGGGTCGGCCACCAGGGCCCGGGCCAGCACGACGCGCTGGCGCTGGCCGCCCGACAACGACCGGCCACGCTCGGCGACCTCGGTGGCCAGCCCGTCGGGCAGCGCCGCCACCACGTCCTCGCCCGAGGCGGTGTGGATGGCGGCCAGCAGCCGGTCGGCCGAGGCCGAACCGGTCGGGTCGAGCTCATCGGCCAGCCGCCCGGTGAACAGGCGCGGGTCGTGCTCGCTGACCAGCACCCGCCGGCGGACAACCTCCAGCGGCAGGTCGGCGAGGGCGACCCCACCGAGCCACACCGGGCCGCCGTCGGCGAACCGCCCCAGCCGGTCGGCGATGGCGCTGGCCTGCTCGGGGACGCCGGCCACGACCGCGGTCAGCTCGCCGGGCTCCACGACCAGGCCGCTGCCCCCGTCGACCAGCGCCGACCCGGCCGGCGGCTCCTGGGTCGACGCCCCGGAGGCCAGCTCCGGCTCCAGGGCCAGGACCTGGACGGTCCGTCGGGCCGCGACCACGGCCCGGGTGAGCTTGTCGGCCGCCTCGGTCACCGTGCGCGCGGGAAGGAGCAGGAAGGCGGCATAGCCGTAGAAGGCGACCAGCTCGCCGACGCTGATCTGGCCGGCCAGGGCCAGGCGGGCACCCAGCCAGGTGACCGCGACCACGAACACTCCCGGCAGCGCCACCTCGGCGGCGTCCAGCACCGACTGCACCCTGGCCGCGGCCACCCCGGCCTCCCTGACCTCCTGCGAGGCGGCGGCGTAGCGGCGCGAGAACGCCTCCTCGCCGCCGATGCCGCGCAGCACCCGCAGCCCGCTGACCGTGTCGGCCCCGACGTTGGTCAGGGCGCCGACCAGCTCGCGGTGGCGGGCCCGCCGCCGGTGCAGCGGGCGCAGCACGGGCCCGACCGCGGCCGACAGCAGTGGCACCCCGACCGCCACCAGCAGGCCAAGGGTGGTCGAGCTGCGCAGCATCAGCGCCGCCACCACCACGAAGGAGACCACCGCACCGGACAGCCGGGCCAGGATGTCCATGGCCGCTCCGACGCGCTCGGCGTCGTGGGATCCGACGGCCGCGACCTCGCCGGTGGGGACCCGGCGGGGCAGGGAGGCGCCGAGCCGGACGGCCTGGCGCACCAGCAGCTGCTGGACCCGGTAGGTGGCGGTCAGCCAGTTCACCACCGCGACCCGGTGCCGCAGGATCCCGGCGATGGCGCTGACCAGCCCGGCGGCCAGG
>Ga0126313_10002257_pt1 | contig 10705 bp, 8 predicted proteins | sample Plot105A_FD_89954 | JGI IMG/M metagenome (GOLD analysis project Ga0126313, IMG submission 89954) | Serpentine soil microbial communities from UC McLaughlin Reserve, CA, USA - Plot105A | ecosystem: Environmental > Terrestrial > Soil > Grasslands | place: USA: UC McLaughlin Reserve, Lake County... | reverse complement strand
GGCGTCGGTGAACGACTGGCCGGCGGCCGGAACGAAGTTCCAGTCATAGGAGCCGGCGTGCAGCGTCAGCTTCAGCGCGCCGAAGGTCTTGGCCCGGACCTGGCTGTTGGCCTGCACGGTCCCGATGCTGCCCAGGTTCTTCCCGCCGGTGCCGACGATGAACTCACGGATCCCGTTCAGGTCGGCGGCGCCGTCCGGGTTCTGGGGGGCGAACCGCTCGTAGATGTGCCGGTCGCCACCGAGCACAATCTCGGCACCGGCGGCGTACAGGTCCCGCCAGAACATGTCGACGGTGGTGAAGTCCGTCCCGGACGCGAACCGTGGCTTGTGGAAGTAGGCCAGGATGCAGTCGGCCGGATGGGCGGCCAGGTCCGCCCGCAGCCACTGCTCCTGCGGCGACCCGGGCCCGCACCCGCCAACCTTCTGGCAGGCCGAGTTGAGCGCGACGATGTGCCAGGCGCCGACGTCATAGGAGTAGTAGCCCTTGCCGCGGGTGCCGGCGGCCGCGCCGAAGTAGTCGAAGTAGCCGGCCGCCCCGCTCACGCCGTAGTCGCCGTCGCCAGGGATCGGCCGGCTGACCGCCTTCACCCGCCCCCAGCTCGGATCATAGGACTGCTGGTACTTGGCCAGCGCCCCGTCCTCGTACTGGTTGTCGCCCAGGGGGAGCACCGCCGCGGGCGCGGCGGCCACCAACAGGTCCGACGTGGCCCGCATGCGACAGGCCGAGGCGGTCCCGGCGCCGCCGTTGAAGTTGGGGTCGGCGGGGTCACAGGCGATGTCGCCGGCCCCCATGACCACGGGGTCGGCGGCGACCGCCGTGGGGACCCGGACCGCGGCCAGCGCCGACGCCAGCAGCACAACAAGACCGACGCCGACCAAGCTTCGACGTGCACGGGAACCGCCCAGCACAGCCATGGGTCCTCCAGTTCGATACGTCAACACGCGCTCATCTCACCGAGCTCGTTGGGAATTGGTCGCTGACCAGGTCCTGGCGGCGCGGGACGTGGCCGGTCCTGGCGATCGTGACCGTGCGGACCAGGGCCAGGGCCGGGAAGGCCACGGCATAGACCATCAGGACCAGGCCGCGTGGGGTGGTCTCGATCCCGCCGAACAGCCGCAGCTGATGCACACCCATCGCGGTCACGACGGCGGCCAGGATCTGGTAGACGAGGAACGCCTGGATGCCGCGCAGGCCGACCAGGGCGCGGGCGACGGCCCGCAACCGGCCGGCAACCGGCCGCTCGGACCGGACCACGTAGGGGTCCTCGATGTCGGCCCGCCCCACATTCGCGCGGTACCAGACGTCCACCGCCTCCTTGTCGAGAAAGAAGCCGAGCATGATGAGCGAGCCGAGCAGCAGGTCGCGGGGCGCGTCGGCCGGGTCCTGGGTGCCGAGCCAGGCCCCGATCACGGCGCAGTAGAGCACCACCGGTTTGGTCAGGCGGCCCACCATCAGGTCGTAGTAGGCGCCGAGCGGGCTGGCCATGTCCTTGACGCGAGCCATCTCGCCGTCGACGTAGTCGAAGAGGATGTGCAGCTGGTAGACGAGGAAGGCGGCGACGGCGGGCGCGATCCCCGTCGGGACCAGCAGCAGGGCCCCGGCCGTGAGCCCGAGCACGCCGGAGACGACGGTGAGCTGGTTCGGCGTCACGGTGGGGGCGTGGTTCAGGATCCACCTGGTCACCCGGACCGAGATCCGCGGCATGACATAGCGCATCCTGACGCCGGCCCGGAACGGCTCGCGCTTGGCCCGGACACGGACCTCTTCGAGCGTGTAGGACATCGCCCCTCCCTACCAGATGGTCACGGTTCGGCCTGGCTCGACCTTGGTCCAGGCGTGGTACAAGGCCTCCTCGAGGTCCCTGGCGCCGCGGACGAGGAACTCCTTGGGGCCGAGCGCCCGCTCCAGCCACGGCCACACGGCCGGCTCCTCGCAGAGCTCGAGCGCCTGGACGAAATGCTCCACCCGCGCCCGGTTGCAGCCGACGAAGGTCAGCCCCTTGGCGATCATCTTCCGCGCGTCGAACAGGAACGGCTGCTCAGACGGGCCGAACAACACGCCCCGGCCGCCGGGCCGGAGCATGTCGACGGCCAGCGCCAGCGTCTCGGAGGCCGCCTCGCCGCCGACGCACTCGAAGGCCACGTCGATCCGGCCGGCGCTCGCGCGCGCCTCGGCGTCCTCGACCGGGGTGGCCAGGCCTTCCACGGCCGCGGCCCGAGCCGCCCAGCGGTGCCCGGTCATCAGCACGTCGCGCGGCTGGGCCTTGACGGTCAGGCGCAGGGCGACGGCGGTGAGCAGGCCGATGGCGCCGTTGCCGAGCACCAGGAAGCGGCCACCGATCGGGGGCGCGGCCACCTCGAGCCCGGCCAGGATGGTGGCCACCGGTTCGGTGAGTACGGACAGGGTGTCGGACACGGCCGCCGGGACGGGGACGGTGCAGGCGGCGGGGTGGACGAACGCGGTCCTGGCCAGGCCGTCGGTGTTGCTGGAGAGGAACCTGCCGGCCAGGCAGTAGTTGGCCCCGGCCCCGCCGGGGCGGCAGGCGGAGCAGGGCTGCTCGGGCGTCGGGTGGCGATCGGGCCGGGCCACCGTGCAGGGGATGTTCGGCGAGGGCACCACGTGCTGGCCCGGGGCCAGCTCCACTCCCGCCCCGGCCCGGGCGACCTCGGCCACCCCCTCGTGGAGCAGCGCGATGGGCAGCTTCCCGGCCAGCGCGCTGCGGTCACGGGTCCCCGAGTACAGCTTGAGGTCGGACCCGCAGATGCCGGCCCGGAGCGGTCGCAGCAGCACCGTCCCCGCCTCCAGCGGCTCGGTGAGCTGCTCGAACGCCTCCACCAGGAAGGGGCGGGTGAGCCGGTAGACGGTGGACGGGACGCGGCCGGCCATCGTCCTCAGAGCCGGCCCCGCCGCCGCGCCTCGAGCACCTGCTGGGCGAACAGCCAGTCCACGTAGGTGGTCACCTTGAAGCCCTCGAAGGTGCCCTCGACGCAGCGGACCTTCTGGCCGATGGCCAGAACCAGTTGGGCGTCGTCGGTGGCGGACTCGATGCCGGCCTCGCGGGCGTGCCGGTGGGCCCGGATGAGCGTCTCGTACCGGAACGCCTGGGGCGCGTAGCCGGTCCGCAGGCCGGTCCGGTCGGGGATGTTGACGATGAACCCGTCGCGCTCCTCGACGATGGTGTCGAGGGTGGGCACGACCACGTCGGCCGCGCCGTACACCCGGGCCGCCTCGATCGCCTCGACGATCGACTTCTCCGAGGGGAACGGGCGCACGCCGTCCTGGACCACGACGACCTCGCACGGGTCGATCGCCGCCAGACCGAGGGCCACCGATTCCTGCCTGGAGTGGCCGCCGGGCACGAACCTGCGGACCTTGAGATAGCCGAAGCTGGAGCAGATGTCGTAGTAGAGCTGCTCGTAGCGGGCGTTGACGACGAGGACGACCTCGTCGACGCCGGGCAGCGCCTCGTAGACGTCCAGGCAGTAGGCCAGGATGGGCTTCCCCTCGATCTCGGCGAACTGCTTGGGGATGAAGGAGCCGTGGAAGCGGCTTCCGCTTCCCCCCGACAGCACGATGGCCGTGACCTGGGCCACGGATGCCACTCCTTCCCGTGATGGGTCTGAGATGACCGCAGCCTAGTTGTCCCCGCCGGGCCGGCCATCGCCTTCGCGGCGTAGTGGCCAGGTACGCTCGGTGGCTCTGGAGGTCGCGGGGGCGGCCGCTCTAGCGTTGGGTCATGGTCGAAGCAAGCTCGGGGCCGCCAGCTTCGGTGGACCACGTGTGGGGCAACACGCGTGCGTTCCTGCCCGGCGGCCGGCTCGGCGCCGCCTGCCAGCTCGGCGGCGACCGCCTCGGCCCCCAGCTGGCCGAGCTGGCCGCCATGGCGGTGGTGGTCGGGCCGGGCGTGCGACCCGGGAAGGGCTGGGCGGCCGTCGCCGCCCGGCCGGACCGGGCACCGTTCCCGGACGGGACCTTCGACCTGGTGGCCGTCGAGCACCCTGCCGGGACCGGGCAACCGCCTGGGCCCGTGCTGCGGGAGGCCCGGCGGCTATGCCGGCCGACCGGGTCGCTGCTGGTCGGGTTCCACGCCAGCCTCGGGGGCCGCCTGCGGCCGTCGGGGTCGGGCCAGGAGCGGGGCGTCCTGCTGGTGGCGCTGCCGAGCCAGCAACGTCCGGCGTTCGTGCTCCGGCCGGACGATCGCGACCCGGTCCGGTACTTCGTCCGCCGGGTCGCCTTCGCCCACCGCCAGCCCGGTCGGGCGGCTCGGCACGCCCACCTCCGCCAGGCGGCCGGCCGGATCGCCCTGGCGGCACCGGCCGGCCTGGCCATCCGGGGCGCGCCCGCCCGAATCCAGGTGGTGCCCGGGCCGGCGGCGCCGCCGGCACTCGTGGAGCGCCTGACCGCCCTCGTGCTCGAGGGCTGGAGCGGGCTCGAGCTCCCAGGGCCGCCGCCGGCGCGGCTCGCCCCGCTGGTGGTGGGGCACCGCCGGCCGGCCACCGGGATGGTGACGGTGCTCCTGTTCCGCCCGGGAGACCGGTCACCCAGCGTGGTCGCCAAGCTCCCGCGATACGGCTGCACCGGCCGGCCGCTGCGGCGCGAGGCGGCCGCGCTCGAAACCATCTGGGCTGCCCTGCCCGGCACCGTGCGGGCCACGATCCCCCGGCCCCTCGGCGTGCACCTGATCGACGGCACCGAGGTGCTGCTACAGACGGGCGTGGCCGGGACCCATCTGTTCGGCACCACGGCGAGCGGGCGGCTGCGCCGGGCGGCGCTCGCCCGCCAGGTCGACCTCGCGCTCACCTGGTGCGCCACCCTGCAGTCGGCGAGCGCCCGGCCGGTGGTGGCCGACGACCCGCTGCTCGCCGACAAGCTCGACCCGCTGGCCAGCGAGGTCGTCGCCCTCCTGGGGGGCGACGCCAAGGTTGAGTCGCTGCTGGACCGGACCATCGTCCAGGCCCGTGCGCTGCTCGGCACCCGGCTGCCCCTGGCCGCCAGTCACGGTGACTACTGGGCGGGCAACCTGTTCGTGGAGGACGGGCGAGTGTCCGGCGTGGTCGACTGGGAGCGGGCGGCCCTGGACGAGCTGCCCCTCTGGGACCCGGTGAAGGCGGTCGGCTCGGCCGCCTACCACCTGGACCGCTACCGCTCGGTACCGCGCCGCGGGCCGGCCGCCCTCCCCGGATGGGGGGACCTGGGACCGTGGCGGGGCCTCGCCGAACCCCAGTTCGCGGCCGGCTTCCGCGCCGCCTTCGTCCAGCCGGGCTGGCTGGCCGACCTCTGCCGGGACGCCCTGGTCACGACCTTCCGCCGTACCGGCGTCCCGGTCGGCTGGCTCCCCACCGCGATCACCATGTACCTGGTGCGGCAGGTGCTCCAGTCGACCGACTCGCCCCGCTCGGTCGCGGGCTGGGGCTCCGTCCTGCGGGCCCTGGCCGTCTCCCCGGCGACCTGGGCAGACCAGTTCGTCGACCGCCGCACCGTCATCACAGGGGGAAGCCATGGCTGACACCGAACGGCTGGCGTCCGAGCGCCGCGCCGAGCAGTCCACGCCCACCGGGCGGTCCATGCCCGCCGGGCGGTCCGCCCCGCCGGCGTGGGAGGCCGAGTTCGTGCTCGCGCTCGCCGCCGAGCTCGACGCCGCCTCGATACGGTGGCTGATCCTCCGCAACCATCAGGACCTGCCCGACCGGGTCGGCCACGACGTCGACATCATCGTCCACCCGGGCGACGCGGCCGCGGTCGACCCGCTGGTGCGGGCGCTGGTCCGGCGCGAGGGCCTCGCCCTGCTGCGGGCCTACGCCGGCATCGAGCACGAGACCTTCGACGTGGCCGCGGCCGACCTCGGCGGACGACTGCTGCTCCATATCGATGTGCAGACCGCCGCCCGATACCGCGGGCGCCTGCTGGTCGACGCCGAGGACCTGCTGACCCAGCGGCGCCGGGTCGGGCCGCTCTGGGTGCCCTCGCCGGCCATGGAGGCCTATGCCCTCCTGCTGCACGCGGCCCTGCACAAGCAGCAGCTCAAGCCCAAGTACGCCCAGCGGCTGACCGAGCTACGGCTGGCCGACGCGGTGGAGCTCGAGCGGCTGGCCAGCCAGCGCCTCGGCCCAGACCTGGGCCGGCGCCTGGCCACCGTCCAGACCGAGGCCGACCTCATGGCGCTGAGCGGCCGGCTGCGACGGGCCCTGCGGCGGCGCTACCCCGCCAACCCGGCCCGGCAGGTCTGGTTCGAGGTCCGCAGCCCGGCCAGGCAGGCCCGGCTGCGCCTGTGGCCGCGGGGCGCGTTCGTGGCCTTCCTGGGGCCCGACGGCTCGGGCAAGTCGACCCTCACCGACCTGCTGGTTCGCCGGCTGAGCGGCCACGGCGACGTGCTGGCCGTGCACCGCGTCTACATGGGCAGCGGCTCGCCGCTGCTGCCCACCCGCAAGCTCGTGCGGCGGCTGCACGGCAAGACCGGCCCCAACCCGAAGCCCCCGACTCTGCGCGATGTCGCGCCTCGGCGCCTCCGAGGCCCCCTGCATGTGATGGCCGACGAGATGCTGCGCTACTGGGTCCAGGTCCGCCCGCGCCTGGCCCCCCACGGGCTCGTGCTGACCGACCGCTACGCCTACGACGTCCTGCGGGTGAACAACCCGACGATCCAGCGGGCCTGGTTCCGCCGACTCGCCGTCACGGTGATCCCGCGCCCGCGCCTCACCATCCTGCTCGAGGGCGACCCGGTGGCGATCGCCGCCCGCAAGGGCGAGCTGACCGTGGAGGAGACGATCCGCCAGCAGGCCGCCTACCGGACGCTGGAGCGTCTGGTGCCGAACTTCCTCCCAATGGACATGACCGTGCGGAACGAGCGAGCCATCGACCTCGTCGCCATGAGGGTCCTCGGCGCCTACGCCCGGCGCAACCGAGGGCTGGTGCCGTGGTGACCCAGGCGGTACGAGCGGTGACCTTCAACGCCCGCCACGGGGTCGGGGTCGACAGGCGGCTCGACCTCGAACGCACCGCCGCGCTGCTGGCCCGGCTGAGGCCCGACGTGGCCGGACTCCAGGAGCTCGACGACGGCGCGGAGCGTAGTGGCCGCATCGACCAGGCCGTCTGGCTCGGCCGGGCGCTCGGCATGCAGGTTGCCAGCGGCCCTGCGCGAGGCCGCCGCCCGCACGAGCGGGTCGCCCTGTTGTCACCTCATCCGGTGCGCGGCGCCCGGACAGTGTGGTTCTGGGAGGGCGGTTGGCGCGGCGAGCCCCGCGCCGCCCTGCTCGCCGAGGTCGACACGCCCGCCGGCCGCCTGCACTGCGTGGTGGCCCACCTCTCCACCCGCCGCCGGGAGCGGGCCCACGAGCGCAGGGCTCTGGCCAGGACGGTCAGGGAGCTCCCCGGGCCGGTCCTCGCCTTGCTGGACGCCAACGGGTCACGGCTCGGCCCGCTGCCGCGGGTGGCCGGGCTGCATCCCGCACCGGGCCGGGCGCCGGCCAGCTTCCCGGCCGAGCAGCCGCGCAAGCCGGTCGACTGGGTGCTGGTCCGCGCCCCCGCCCGGCATCTGAGCCGGGCGTGGGCACCCGAGGACGGGGCCTCGGATCACCTGCCGGTGTTGGCACTCGTCGGCTGCTGATCCTCCGCGACCGGCCGGCCGCCCTCGAGCGGCACCAGCCGGTGCTGCAGCGCGAAGATCGCCGCCTCGAGCTTGGAATGGACGCCCAGCTTGACGAGGATGCTCTGGATGTGGGTCCGCACCGTGTGCATCGACAGGAAGCGCGCCTCGGCGATCCGCTGGTTGCTGTAGCCGGCGGTGATCAGCTCGAGGATATCGCGCTCCCGGCGGCTGAGGGTCCTCACGAGCAGTTCGATGCTCGGGTCCCGCCGGTACTGCTGGGCCGGCTGGGTGTAGGAGACGAGCACCCCATGCCCGGAGACGTACCGGCGCAGCGCCTCGGCCAGTTGCTCGCTCGAGGTGGCCTCGACGACCTCGACGTCGTCGTCGTCGAGTCGGCTCACAGCTCGCATGGTCTCCGCATGGTCGGCGGTCGAGAGGGCCACGACCCCGTTGCCGAGCACTCCCTGCCGTTCGTCGCCGATGGCGTCGGCCAGGTCGTCCCGCGACGAGAGGTCAAGCACGAGCACCTGCGCTTCGGTGCCGCGCAGCACGTGCAGGCCGACGTCGCCGTTCCGGCTGACGCCGATCACGGCCAGGTCCTCCTCGCTCTCGAGGAAGTCCTGCAAGGCTTCGGCCACGACCTGCTCGTTGTCGACCAGCACAATTTCGATTGGCTCTCGCACGGCATCCCCTTCTCCATTCGCGATGCTCCGGACGCCCCCGCCGTCCGCACGCACGAGCCCGAATTTGGAAGGGGTCTATCGGGAATGCATTGCGCCACGTAGCAACGGACCGGTCCCCCGGATCACGCGCGGGGCCCCCGGCACCCGTACGGCATGCGAAATCCGGAAGAGACTACGGCGGCAGACCAACTGGCTGTCGCAGGTCGGGAGGACCCCGTATCTGCTCCACCAGGGCCAGATGAATGACGGAGATGCCGGTCGCCATGATCCGCCCCCCCTCGGCTGCACCTCACCGGCCGAGCAACCACTCGTTCGTGGTTGTTTTGCTACCCGTTGTAACCTGCTTGCCTTGTAATGGCCATACGCTCCGCCAAGCGGCACATTGCCCTGATGCGTCGTTCCTGTCAAGTCTAAGGTTCGGCGGAAATCTGCCGGCGTCCAGCTTCATCACTCTGAGGGTATTGTCGCCTGTTTGAGGATGCGACAATCGTGTGCCGGATCCGCCAGCCGGCGGACTAGCAGCCCGCCCAGCGGTCGACCCGCTTGAAGCGCTGGGCCCGGAGGAAGGCCTCGCGGACCCGGGCCTCGGGCAGGCGGCCGGAGGCGACCGCCCGCCGGAGGTGGTCGAGGATGGCCGGGACGGCGCCGGGGCCGGACAGGGTGAGCTGGTCGACCCCGGCGGCCAGGGCCCGCTCGGCGGCGACCGGGAGGGAGAGGGTGCCGGCGATGGCGCCCATCTCCAGGGCGTCGGAGACGACCAGGCCATCGAAGCCCATTTTGTCGCGGAGTAGGCCGCCGACCGCCGCCCGGGACAGGGTGGCCGGGGTGTCGGGATCGACGGCCCGGACGAGCAGGTGGCCGACCATGACCGCGCCCAGGCCGGCGGCGATGGCCGCCCGGAACGGGGCCAGGTCGCGGGCCTGCAGACGGGCCATGGTGGCGTCGACGACCGGCAGCCGCCGGTGGGAGTCGACGGTGGTGGCCCCGTGGCCCGGGAAGTGCTTGCCGACCGGGGCGACCCCGCCGGCGGCCAGGCCGCGCTGGAAGGCCACCGCGGCCCGGCTCACGCTGGCCGGGTCGGCTCCGAAGGAGCGGTCGCCGATGACCCCGTCCCAGCGGGCCCCGGTGACATCCAGGACCGGGGCCAGGTCGGCGGTGACGCCGAGGGCGGCCAGGTCGCGGCCGGTGGCCAGGCCGTAGCGCCGGACCTGGTCGGCGGGCAGGCGGCCGAGCTCGCGGGCCGAGGGCGAGCCACGGACGATCCCGGCCAGGCGGGCCACCCGGGTGCCGGGCTCCTGGTCGACCGCGACCTCCAGCGGGATCTCGGCCCGCCCCTTCAGGTCGGCCAGCAGCGCCCGGACCTGGGCGGCCGAGGCGACGTTGGCGCGGAACAGCAGCAGCCCACCGACCCCCCGGTCGACCAGCCCGCGGCTGACCGGCCCGGCCCTGGTGCCGGGGAACCCGACCAGCAGCAGCTGGGCCAGCTGGGTCCCGAGCGGCGGGAGCGCGGCGCAGCCGGCCCCGGCCGGCGCTGTCGGGGCTGTGGACAACGGGCGCCCCCCATGCTCGCCGTCGGCTACCCTCCCGGTTCGGGGGCCCACCGATCCGGGGTGGGGCGGGTTCTCGCCTGCCTGCCCACCCACCTGCCCGCCTGCCTGGTCCTGCGCCGATCCGCCGCCGCAGGCGGCCAGGAACAAGACCAGCAGCAGCCCGGTCGCCAGGGAACGGCTCCGGGTCAGGCCTCGACCTCCCGGCCGTCCTCGGACCAGCGGGTGTGGAAGACGCCGGGGCGGTCAATCCGCCGGTAGGTGTGGGCGCCGAAGAAGTCGCGCTGGGCCTGGAGCAGGTTGGCCGGGCCGCGCTCGCGGCGGAAGCCGTCGTAGTAGGCAAGCGACGACGCGAACGCCGGGGTGGGCACGCCCAGCTCCACGGCCGCGGCCGCGACCCGGCGCCAGGCGTCCTGGGCGTCGCCGACGGCGTCGCGGAAGTACTCGGCGAACAGGAGGTTTCGCAGGCTCGGGTCGGCCGCGTAGGCCTCCCGGATGCGGTCCAGGAACCGGGCCCGGATGATGCAGCCGCCCCGCCAGATGGTGGCCAGGCCGCCCAGGTCGACGTCCCAGCCGTAGGCGTCGGCGGCGGCCGCCATCTGCTCGAATCCCTGGGCGTAGGCGACCACCTTGGAGGCGTAGAGGGCGTCGCGGACGTCGTCGACGAAGGCGTCGGCCCGGGACGCGTCCAGCCGCCCCGACGGCCCCTGCAGCACCTTGGCCGCGGCCGTGCGCTGCTCCTTCTGTGACGACAGCACCCGGGCGAACACCGCCTCGGTGATCCCGGTGACGGGCACGCCCAGCTCGAGCGCCGACTGGACGGTCCAGCGGCCGGTGCCCTTCTGCTCGGCCTGGTCGAGGATCACGTCGACCAGCGGCTGGCCGGTGG
>Ga0126313_10002256_pt1 | contig 10706 bp, 8 predicted proteins | sample Plot105A_FD_89954 | JGI IMG/M metagenome (GOLD analysis project Ga0126313, IMG submission 89954) | Serpentine soil microbial communities from UC McLaughlin Reserve, CA, USA - Plot105A | ecosystem: Environmental > Terrestrial > Soil > Grasslands | place: USA: UC McLaughlin Reserve, Lake County... | reverse complement strand
GGCTTGAGGCCGACCTCGCCCCAGAGATCCTTCCGGTAGTGGATCGGGTCGGGGACGTAGTTGTCGGCGAAGCCGAAGTACTTCTTCGTCTTCGGGTTGTACGTGCTCCTGTGACCGACGATGCCGAGCTTGCCGACCTTCTTCTGGACCTGGCTGACTACGTCGTTGAGCGCGAGCACCTGATCTTCGTACGCCGCCGGCGGCGAGAGGAACTGGAAGAGGTCGTGGCCGCTCCGCGAAGCAACTTGCGACGCCGCGATCGAGGGCAGCTGCGCGAGATTGACGTGGTCGACCTTGACCTCGGTGTCGTTCGCCTGGCCCCAGCGCTTGACCCAGACGTTGTCGAACCACGTGTCGTACTTGGGGACGAAGTGGCTCCACTGCATAATCCGGAGCGTTCCCGCCAGCTCCTTGTGCCGGTACTTCGGTACTCCGGCCACCGCAGTCTTGACGCCGGTGCTCCCGTAGACGAGGACGACGGCGCCGAGACCGGCGCGGCGAATCAATTCGCGTCTCGTGAGCTCGTCGTGGACTTGCGACATGTCCACTCGCTCACGCCGGTCCTTCACTCAGACCACCTCCCTTGAGACGTTTAGGACATTCTCCCTTTTTCATACTTCATCGAAACGCGCCACCGGTAAAACCGGCGATGAAACGGTTGAGGAACGCGTTGTAGAGCAGGGCCAGCGGGATGGCCGGAATCAGGGTCGCGGCCATCAGCGCGCCCCAGTAGAAGACGTCGCCGCGGATCAGCTCCGTAGGAACGGCTGACGAGACTGTCCTCGTCTCCGAGTCGGAGATGAACGTCAGCGCGTAAATGAACTCGTTGAAGACGAGCGAGAACGAGAAGATGACGACGGTCAGGATTCCCGGCACCGAGAGCGGAAAGACCACGCGCCCGAGTGCGCCGAGCCGTGAGGCGCCGTCGACCAGCGCAGCATCCTCGAGCTCGGGGGGAATCGTCTTGAAGAACCCCATCAGGAGCCAGGTCGAGAACGGGACCGTGAACGACGGGTAGACGAGGATCAGCGACAACAGGCGATCATTGAGGTCTAGGTCGGCGATCACCCGCGACAGGGGCAGGAAGAGCAGCGTCGGCGGCACGAGATAGGTGAGGAAGATTCCGACGCCAACGCTCTGGCCCCAGCGTCCGGAGAGCCGCGCTAGGGCATAGCCGGCAGGAAGCGCGAGTACGAGCGTGATGCCGACCACCACCACGCCGACTATGACCGTGTTCTCGAGCCATTGTCGGTAGTCGGTCTCCTCGAACAGGAACCGGTAGTTGGCAAGTGTGGGCGAGTCGGCGTTGAACTTGTACGGGACGTTCTCGATGTTGTAGAGGTCGTTGTCCGAACGAAGGGAGGTCATCAACATCCAGTAAAAGGGGAAGGCGAGCACGATCGCGAACGGGCCGACGATCAAGTAGCTGAGGAGGCTCTCCCGCCTGGCCACTACGTCACCTCCACCTTGCGGGCGAACCAGAGCATCAGGATCGCCACGAACGCCAGCGGCGGCAGGAGGTAGAGCGAGATCGCCGCGCCCTCGCCCAGGGCGGCGCCGTTGATGCCCGTTGCGTACGCCCACGTGGTCAGGATCTGCGTGCTGTTGAAGGGGCCGCCCTGGGTGAGCACCTGCACGACGGTTATGTCCGTCGCGGTGAAGACGATCCCGAACAGGAGCGCCACGAGTGCGATCGGAAGCTGCAGCGGGAAGGTGACGTACCAGAACTTCTTCAGTCCGGTGGCACCGTCGACTCTCGCCGCGTCGTCGATCTCGGGCGGCATCGACGCGAGACCGGCGATGAAGATCACCGTCGCGAACGGGATGATCCTCCAAGCGTGGATGAGGATGATCGCCGCTATCGCGAGGTTGGGCTCGCCGAGCCACTGTGGCGGGTCGATCGGCTCGATCGGGGTGATCTGGATCGCGCTCGGCCAGAAATCGCGGGCGAACGCCCAATTGAGCGCCCGGTATGGGTAGAAGGCCGGGCTGCCCGGGACGATGTCGTGCGTGAGCGTCCAGTTCACGACGCTGTAGAGGGAGTGGAAGATCCAGAGGAAGCCGACCGTGCTCAGCGCAACGGGCGCCGCCCACGGCAGCAAGATGAGGAAGCGCAGGAACCACTTGCCGCGGAAGTTGCGCACTAGCGCATGGGCGAGAAAGCCGGCGCAGACCAGCACGATCGCCTGGGAGACGATCGTGAAGATGATCGTGTTCCTGAGCGCGCGACGGAAGTTCTCGTCGTCCCACGCATCGAGGTAGTTGCGCAAGCCGACGAACTCGCCGCTCAGGGAGCCGGCCGTGGCGTCCGTGAGGCTCAGGTAGATCGCCAGGGCGAGCGGCAGTCCGACGAGCAGGACTATGAAGACCACCGCCGGCGCGATCAGGAGCGGGGCGAGGAAGCGCCGCTCCTCGAATGTGTCCTGCCAGCGTCGGCCCCTCGCGGCCACAGATGCCACAGCCGAACGATCGTAAACGCCGAAAGCGCTCGCAGTATCGTTAACAGGCTGTGGCCGAGATCGACCTCGAGCAACTGACGAAGGTCTACCCCGACGGCACCCGAGCGGTGAAAGAGCTCGACCTGGAGATCGCCGACGGCGAGTTCGCGGTGCTCGTGGGCCCCTCCGGGTGTGGCAAGACGACGGCGCTGCGCATGGTCGCCGGCCTCGAGCCGATCACCTCGGGCGAGGTCCGTATCGGCGGCCGGGTGGTGAACAACCTCCCGCCGAAGAACCGCGACGTCGCGATGGTGTTCCAGAACTACGCGCTTTACCCGCACATGTCGGCCTACAAGAACATGGCGTTCGGGCTGAAGCTGCGGAACATCGCCAAGGACGAGATCGACCGCCGGGTGAAGGACGCGGCACGGGTCCTCGGGCTCGGAGAGGTGCTCGGCAAGCGCCCGCGCACCCTGTCCGGCGGCCAGCGCCAGCGGGTCGCGATGGGCCGCGCCATCGTCCGCGAGCCGCAGGCGTTCCTCATGGACGAGCCGCTGTCGAACCTCGACGCGAAGCTCCGGGTCGAGATGCGAGCGGAGATCGCCCGGATCCAGCGCGACCTCGAGGTGACGACGATCTACGTCACCCACGATCAGACCGAAGCGCTCACGCTCGGGGATCGCGTCGCTGTGCTTCGAGACGGAGTGCTGCAGCAGTTCGACGTCCCGCAGCGCCTCTACGACGAGCCGGTCAACCTCTTCGTCGCCGAGTTCATCGGCTCGCCGGCGATGAACCTCGTCGGCGCGGATCTCGTCGCCTCGAACGGTGGGCTCGAGGCGCAGTTCGGAGAGCACCGGCTCAGGCTCGATGACGCGGTGATCGAAGCTCGTCCCGCGCTACCTGGCTTCGAGGGCACGCGCGTGATTCTGGGGATCAGGCCCGAGGATCTCGAGGACGCAGCCACGACGGACGGCACGCCGGAGGACCGGCGCATCTCGGCGGTCGTGGACATCCGGGAGGACATGGGCTCTGAAGTGTTCGTCCACTTCGGCGTCGCGGCGCCGCCGGTCCGCGGCAAGGACGTCGAGGCGGCGGTGGGGAGCGAGGCGGTCGAGGCGACGGCGGAGCAGGCAAGGCGGCAGGGAAGCCTCTTCGTCGCCCGTCTGGGTCGGGGCGTTCGGGCGAGGGAAGGTGATCGAATCGACCTGGTCGCAACGCCCGACCGGCTGCACTTCTTCGATCCCGAGACGGGTCGAGGGATTTACCGCTAGTTCAACACTCCGCCGATCAGCGCGATTCCGTTGAACCCGGCGTGTAACAGCACCGGGGGATAGATGCTCCCGGTCCGGCTGCGGATGAAGCCGAGACCGACGCCGATGATGAAGAAGATGGGCAGTCCGACGAGGATGCCGTGAGTGAGTGCAAACGCGATCGCGGTCACGACGATGGCCGCCACCTGCCCGAACTGCGCGAGCAGGTAGAAGCCGATTCCCCGGAACAGCGCCTCCTCGACGATCGGCCCGAGCACCGCGGTGACGAATGCGTTGAGCGCGAACGCGAATGCCCGGTCGGAGTCCCACCCGGTCGGGTCGAGCCCCTGCTCATCCCCCGCTCCGAGCACCGGCTCGAGCACGGAGGCGACGATTAGCAGCGAGACCAGCAGGCCGACCGCCAGCCCGGCGGCAAGTCCCCAGGAAGACGGTCGCCGCAGCGCGAAGGCCTCGCGCCGATCGATACCGGACGCGATCAGGAGCACGACAGCGAGCACGAGCAGATAGAAAAACGAGCCGAAGACGAAGGTCGAGTAGCGGTAGAGCACGTCCTGCGCGGGCTCCTCGTCCGCTGCCTGGGCGGAGAAGCCGAGCACCGCAAGCACCCCGACCAGCGCCCACCAGGCAATCAGCTTGCGCTGCAGCCGCCGTTCGTCGATCCCGGAGCTCATGCCGCAGTTTCCAAGGCTCCAGCGCCTCGACCGGTCACTTCAGACGGACGCACGGGCAACGGAGACGGGCACGCTGGGAAAGCCAGCATCCCCTCCACGCGGCATCGCGAGCGATGCCTTAGCCGTCCGTCCTGAAGTCGGCATCGCAAGTGACGTCTCAGGCGACCCACTGCCAGAGCGCCCACTGAACGCACACGATCCCGAGGAGCATTGCACTCACGACTATCACCACCGTATTCACTCGTGGGCGGGCACCCAGGACGGCGAGGGCGAGGAAAAACGGAAAGACGGCGAGGCCGAAGCGGGGAATCGAGACCAGCGGCCAGCGCTCGCTGGGGACGCTGAGCGGGATCGCCAGGCTCAGCGTTGCGAAGAGCCCATAGGGCGCGCCGAAGCGGCGCCACGCAACGACCGTGAGTGCCGCAAAGAGGACGAGGAAGGCCAGCTGCTCGAGATTGATGGTGGCGACGCGGTCGGGATCGGTGTCCTGGACGGCGCTCCAGTAACGGGTCGTGTCCGAGCCGGAGGCGAGCTGGCGGACGCCGGCCCAGCCCGCGCGTAGTCCGTCCCAGAGGCCACCGAGCGGGCCGGCCCGGGACACGTGGCGGTTCCACACATCCTCGGCGTGGATGAAGGCAAACGGATCGTCCAGGCGCCACCAGAGCCAGAGTGGATAGAGGGCGAAGAGCGCCGGCGCGGCGGCCAGCTCGAGCAGCGCCCGGCCTCGTTGTGGCGACCGCCAAGCGATCAGTACGAGTGCCGGCAGCAGCGCGACGGCAAGGGGGCGGGTCAACCACGCAAGCCCGGCGGCGACGCCGGCACCCAAGAAGGTTCCGCGCTCGGCGAGCATGAACGCGGCGAGCGTGAGGAAGAGGAAGAGCGACTCGCTGTAGACCGCCTGGAGGAAGACGGCGAAGGGAAAGATGGCAAGGTAGAGCACCGCCCGCCCGGCGCCCTGAGCCCCGAGCTTGGCCTCGGCAAGCTGGTAGAGAAGTGCGAGCGAGCCGAGCGTGGCGGCAAGAGAGATCAGGACTCCGGCAAGCACGTAGTGGCCGAGCAGGATCCGACCGAGGATCCCGACGAGCAGCGGATACAGAGGGTAGAAGGCCGCCGCGCCCGCTTCGGCTGCACCGTAGCCGTGCTCGGCGATGCGCAGGACCCAGACACTGTCCCAGCGCGCCCAGACGTCGACGAGAAGACCGAGGTCGCGTGTCACCTCCGGGTCGTCCCAGCGGTCCGCCCGCGGGTTTCGGTTCGGCTCGAAGAGCAAGAAGGCGAGGACGACCCCGGCCCAGATCGCCGCACGGCTCCACAGAAACAAGTCGAGGACCGGGCGAAGCAAGGCCTGATGCGAAATTCCGCCGGGCCGGATGACGCTCCAGACGCGGCGCCGGATCAGCACGTTCGCCCGCGACGCGTAGCGCTGCTACGCGCCGCGAACGACCGCACTGCCCTGCTTGGTCTGGAGCGCCCCCGACTGCGGCCGAATTTCCCATCAGCCCTTTGTTGACCGGTCGGCACGACGGCGCGGATCATACGCGGGTGGCCGCCCGACGCTACTTCACCCTCGAAGAGGCAAACGATGCGCTCGAGGAGCTCAGGCCTGTGGCCGAGCAGATGGTCGCGCGGCGCCGCGAGCTCGCCGAGGCTCAAGGCCACCGGGCGACACTCGGGGCACAGGTCGGCACGAACGGCGGCGACCTAACTCCGTCCGACTTCGCGGAAGCCGACGCGGAGCTCGAGCGGGCTGCGTCGGCGCTCGCCGCCTGCGTCGAGCGGATCCAGGCCGCCGGCGTCCTGGTCAAGGACCTCGATCGCGGCCTACTCGACTTCCCCGCCCTCCGCGACGGCGAGGAGATCCTGCTCTGCTGGCAGGTCGGTGAAGACGAGATCCGCTACTGGCATGGCCTCGACGAGGGCTTCGCCGGGCGGAAACCTGTGAGCGGCCTCGATTAGGGCCGCCCGGCAAGAAGACGGCCACACCGGCAAAGCCGGCATGGCCTCTAAGTCGGCATCGCAAGCGATGCCTTGGGGCCGGAAAAGGATCGAGGACGTCGAATAGCCTGACCGTGGAGGCCTGGCACCGCCTACTGATCGTCCTCGGTGTGGTCCTCGGAGCGGCAGTCGTCGCGAAGCTCGTCGACATGCGCATGGCCCGGCGCGAGCTGCCGCCGCAGGCTGCGACCCGCTACCGCGTTCTGCGCCGCAGCTTGATGGGCGCGATCATCTTCCTCGGGCTGCTCTCGGCCCTGCTCGTAATTCCTCAGGTTCGGGCCGTCGCCGGGGGCTTGCTCGCCTCCTCGGCGATTCTCGCTGTCGTCATCGGGCTGGCGGCGCAACGGACGCTGTCCAACTTCGTCGCCGGCGTGATGATCGGCCTCAGCCAGCCGATCCGGCTCGGCGACCGCGTCGGAGTGGCCGAGGGTGAGGGGGTCGTCGAGGAAATCGGCCTCGTCTACACCCGGATCAGGCAGGACGACCGCACGCGCCTCGTGATCCCGAACGAGCGGCTGGCCTCGGATACGATCAGGAACTCCACGATCGTGACCCGGGAGCGGCTCGCCGAGATCACGGTGCCCGTCCCGCGAGACAAGGATCTACAAGCCGTGGTCGATCTATTGCGCGACGTAGCAGCACCGAGCGAACTCCTCGTCACCGGGCTCGACGGGGACGCTGTCGTCACGCTGCGCGCCTGGGCCGACGACGAGGCGTCCGCGCGCCGGCTCGAGAGCGAGCTCCGCCTGCGCGCGCAGTCACGACTGCGTGAAGCCGGCGTTTACGCCGCATGAGCCCCCAAGAGCGACGCCGGCGCCAGCGTGCCAGGCAGCGGGAAGACGACGCTTGGCGCAGAACGGGACGTCACCGCCGGCGGTCGCGCGCCAAGCATCGGAAGAAGCTCGCGCTCCTCGGCGCGCTCGCCGTCGTCGTGCTCGGTCTCGTCGCCGCCGGCGGGATCACCGGCGCCGCCACCGTCGCGTCCCGCTGTGACCTCGACGGCCTGCGCCCGGTCAGCATCGGCCAGAACTCGTTCGTCTACGCCGCCGACGGCTCGCTCCTCGGCTCGATCCCGGCGGAGAAGAACCGGCAGCCGGTCCGGCTCAACCGCGTCAGCAAGTGGATGCGGCTGGGGACCATCGCGATCGAGGACCGGCGGTTCTACGAGCACAGCGGCATCGATCTCGAGGGCATTGCGCGGGCGCTGGCGGCCGACGTCCAGGCCGGGCGGGTCGTCGAGGGGGGCTCGACGATCACGCAGCAGCTCGTCCGCAACCTCTACATCAGCCGCGAGGTCACGTTCGAGCGCAAGCTGATCGAGGCCTGCCTCGCGGTCCGGCTGAACAACCGCCGCTCGAAGCAGTGGATCCTCGAGAACTACCTGAACACCGTCTACTACGGCAACCACGCCTACGGAGTCCAGGCCGCCGCGCAGACGTACTTCTCGAAGCCGGCGTGGAAGCTGACGCTCGGGCAGGCGGCGCTGCTCGCCGGCCTGACACAGGCGCCGTCGGTCTACGACCCGCTGAACAAGCCCGCGTCTGCGCTCCGCCGCCGGGATCAGGTGCTCCAGGCGATGCTGGAGAACGGAGACATCACCCAGCGGCAGTACAACGACGCGATCCGTGACCGCGAGCTGCATCTCCGGCCGGGGAGGGTCTATACCCGCATCCGTGAGCCGTACTTCTTCAGCTTCGTGCGCGAGCAGCTGATCACGCAGTACGGCGTGAACACGGTTCGCTCGGGCGGGCTCCGCGTCTACACGACGATCGACCGGCGCTTCCAGCAGCAGGCGCGCAACGCGATCCTGAAGACGCTGCCCTATGGCGACGATCCGGCGGCGGCGATCGTGGCCATCAACCCCGGCAACGGCGCCATCCGCGCGATGGCGGCGGTCACTCCCGGCAGGCGCCGCAACCAATTCAACCTTGCCTCCCAGGCGCGGCGGCTGGCCGGCTCGACCTTCAAGACGTTCGTGCTCACGGCGGCGGTGGCCGAGGGCGTCAATCCGGACTCCACCTACTACACCTCTCGCCCCTTCACCTACCAGCCCCCCGATGCGTCTGCCAAGCCTTGGGAGGTCTCGACGTACGACCGCTCCTATCTCGGCTCGGTGCCGATTTCTCGAGCAACGCTCGCCTCCGACAACACCGTCTTCGCGCAGCTGACGCTCGATCTCGGGGCCGACAAGGTTGCGGCGATGGCCCACCGGCTCGGCGTGCGCTCGAACCTGAAGACCAGGGAGGGGATTCACGTTCCCTCGCTCGGGCTGGGCTCCGCCGGCGTGTCGCCGCTGGACATGGCCTCGGCGTACGCGACGCTCGCAGCCGGCGGGATCTACTCGGAACCGATGGCAATCCGCAAGGTCGTCCTCCCGAACGGGAAGGTCGACGACGACGCCGGCTGGGGCGAGCCCCAGCGTCACCGCGCGGTCGCGGACTGGGTCGCGGACGAGGTGACCGAGATCCTCGAGGAGAACATCGACTCGGGGACCGGGACTGGGGCCGGCATCTTCTTCGACCGTCCGGCGGCGGGGAAGACGGGGACGACTGACGACCACACCGACGCGTGGTTCTGCGGCTACACCCCGACGCTGTCGACGACCGTCTGGGTCGGCTATCCGCAGGCGCAGATCCCGATGGAGAGCGTGCACGGGATCTCGGTCGCGGGCGGCACCTTCCCGGCCACGATCTGGAATCTGTTCATGCGCTCGACGATCGGGAACACCGATCCGGTCGACTTCCCGCAGCCGGCCTCGGAGCCGGAGTGGCATTCGTTCTCGCGGGGCCGGTACGCGAACGAGTACGACTCGGACGACGACAACGACTACGACTACACGCCCGACTACTACTCGCCCTCGCCGTCCCCGGAGGCCGAGGCGCCGCCCCCACCGCCCCCACCGCCTCCGCCGCCGCCTCCTCCGGCACCCAAGCCACAGCCGCCGGCGGCGCCGCCACCGCGGCCACCGCCGCCCGGCGACGAGTAGCTCGTCTGACCCTCGTGTAGCCGTCCGGGCTGCGGTGCTCGTCACGCCGCTCAACCTCCTTGCCGCGGTGGCGCCGCAAGGAGGCCTGTTCGGGGCCGGGAGCCAGAGACGGGCTCCTCGTCGTCCGCTACGGAGTGCTGCTGGCGGCTCTGCGCCGAAGCACGAAGATCCCGTCCTCGTCCAGCACCGTCTCCCAGTTGCCGGTCGCGAGCAGTCTCGCCAACGGGATTGCCGCTGTCGACGGCGCCGAGCGCCGATCGAGATAGGAGGCGCGCCGGAGGTCGACCACGACCCACTCCGCCTCGCGGATGACCGGAAAGCTGAACACTCTTTGTCGCTCGGAGAGGTGTGCTCCCAGACCGTTGGTGCTGCTAACTGGGGCGCCGGGTGGGACGAGGCCGACGGCCCGGGCTGCGGCGCGGTTGTGTGCGGACATCCGGCCGGGGACGAGCTCGCCGGCCCACAGCGGCCCGAGCACTACGACGCCGGCGAGCGAGGCGGCCAGCACGAGTGGGGCGAGCCGCGGCAGCCGAGCCGCTCCGAGCACGGCCCCGGCGACGAGGAAGGGAATGATCGGCGCCGTGTAGTGGAACTCGATCGACGTCTGGGTCGTGGTCTCGGAGAGGAGATTCGCGGCGAGCTCCGGCAGCGCGGCGACGAGGAGGAGGGGCGCGGCGAGGAAGAGACCTGCGAGCGGAAGCGCGAGCTGGAGGAGATACGTGAGGTCGCGGCCCTCGGTCACCGCCTGGAGCAGAACGATCGGGTCGGTGAAAAGTGTCTTGAGGATGCCGCCGGGCGAGCCGCCGACCGCGTCGTAGCGGTCGTAGAACGCCGGCGCGCCGCCGCCGCGGTAGTGCGGCATGAGCACGGTGAGAAACACTGCCGTCAGCGTCGTCCCGGCGACGGCGATTCCCGCGCCGGCCAGCCGGTGCCCACGGGCCAACGCATACCAGAGCCCCAATCCTGCGACGACGAGCGGTATCTCCTCCTTCGTCAGGACCGCGAGGCCGAGGAACGGCAGCGCTGCGAGCAGGCGCTCCTCGTCGAGGTACCAGAGCGCGTAGAGCAGGAACGGGCAGGCGAGCGCAACGGGATGGAACTCGTCCAGGGCGAGCCACTGCACGGGAGCGTAGAGCAGATACGCCAGCGCGAAGAGTGCCGACATCCACTGGGAGCCGAGGTGCTTGCGCGCGAGCCAGAAGACGGGCAGTGCGCCGAGCGCGATCGCCACCGCCTGGACCACGAGCAGCATCGTCGGGCTGGGCCAGAGCCACCAGAGCGGTGCGAAGGCAGCAAGCAGGGGATCGACGTGCGCCCCCAGCCGGTTGAGCTGGTCGCCGTCCAG
>Ga0126313_10002255_pt1 | contig 10706 bp, 8 predicted proteins | sample Plot105A_FD_89954 | JGI IMG/M metagenome (GOLD analysis project Ga0126313, IMG submission 89954) | Serpentine soil microbial communities from UC McLaughlin Reserve, CA, USA - Plot105A | ecosystem: Environmental > Terrestrial > Soil > Grasslands | place: USA: UC McLaughlin Reserve, Lake County... | reverse complement strand
GGACGGCGGCGGGCTCGAGGTCGGCTCCTACGCCCACCGCCCGATCCTGCACGACCCCGACGAGATCCCGTCGATCGAGGAGTCGGCGCTCTCCCCCACCGAGCTGCCGTTCACCGAGGACGATTTCGTGCAGCAGATGGAGCACGCGCTCGAGCTGATGCCGGAGATCGTCGGCGACGAGTCGGTCGGCATCAAGTACGCGATCAACGGGCTGCTCTCCCTCACCCCCGACACCCTCCCGATCCTGGGCGAGACGCCGGAGGTGGCGGGGCTGTGGTCGGCGGCCGCCGTGTGGGTGAAGGAGGGTCCCGGCGTGGGCCGGGCGGTGGCCGAGTGGATGGTGCACGGCGAGCCGGAGATCGACCTGCAGGCGTCCGACATCGCGCGCTTCTACGACCACCAGAAGACCGTCGGCCATGTCCAGGCCCGTGCCTCCGAGGCGTTCAACAAGACCTACGGGATCGTCCACCCCGCGGAGCAGTGGGCGTCGAACCGCGACGTCCGCCTGTCGCCGTTCCATGCGCGCGAGCGCGAGCTCGGCGCGGTGTTCTTCGAGGCCGCCGGCTGGGAGCGGCCGCACTGGTACGAGTCCAACGCGGGCCTGGTCGAGGAGTACGGCGTGGCCGGCCGCGAGGCGGAGTGGGAGTCTCGCTGGTGGTCGCCGATCATCAGCGCCGAGCACCTCGCGATGCGCGACCGCGCCGCGATGTTCGACCTGACCGCGTTCTGCATCTTCGACGTCGTCGGGCCGGGTGCTCTCGAGTGCGTGCAGCGGGTGTCGATGCGGCAGATGGACGTCAAGCTCGGGAAGGTCGTATACACGCCGGTGCTCACGCCCGGCGGCGGCTTCCGCTCCGACCTCACCGTGATGCGGCTGGGCGAGGAGCACTTCCGCGTCGTGACCGGCGGCGCCCACGGCATGGCCGACCTGAAGTGGTACCGCGACCACCTGCCCGCGGACGGCAGCGCGCAGATCTTCGACCTCACGTCGAGCTGGTGCACGCTCGGCCTGTGGGGGCCGAGCGCGCGCGACATCCTCGGCGGCGCGACGAGCGCCGACATATCGCACGAGGGCTTCCCGTTCGCGACCTGCCGAACGATCGAGGTCGGCTCGCTGCCCGTGCTGGCGTCGCGCATCTCCTACGTCGGGGATCTGGGCTGGGAGCTCTACGTCCCGATCGAGCAGGGCGCCAAGCTGTGGGACATCGTCGCGGAGGCCGGGGAGCCGCACGGCGTCGTGCCGGCCGGCATCGGCGTGTACGGCACGACCGGCCGGCTCGAGAAGTGCTACCGCGCGTTCGGGTTCGAGCTCGACGGCGAGTACGACGTCGTCGAGGCCGGCATGGCCTGGGGCAAGGTCAAGGAGCAGGACTTCGTCGGCAAGGAGGCGCACGTCCGCCAGCGCGAGTCTGAGCCGGCCGCGGTCATGTGCACGCTCACGGTCGACGACCACACGGCGAGCGACGGACGCAAGCGGTACATGATGGGCGGCGAGCCGATCCTGACGCGCGACGGCGCCCCGCTGACCGATCGCAAGGGCCGGCGCTCGTTCGTCACCAGCGCCGGCGCGGGCCCGTCCGTGGGCAGGCACATCCTCATGTCCTACCTGCCGCCGGAGCACGCCGTCGTCGGCGAGCAGCTCTCCGTGCTGTACATGGGCGAGCGCTATCCGGTGACCGTGGCCGTCGCCGGGTCGACGCCGCTCTTCGATCCCGACAACGAGCGCATCCGCGCGGCGGAGCCGGTGCTGACGTGAGGATCCTCGTCTGCGTCAAGCGCGTCCCGCTCACCGGCGGGAAGATGGTGTTGACCGAGGACCAGCAGGCGCTCGAGACGCGCCACCTCGGCTTCACGATCAGCCCGCACGAGGAATGCGGAGTGGAGGAGGCGGTCCGGCTGGTCGAGCGGCACGGCGGCGAGGTGACCGTGCTGACGCTCGGGCCGGCCGAGGCGGAGGAGCAGATCCGCGACTGCCTCGCGATCGGCGCGAACCGCGGCATCCTGCTGCAGACCGACGGCGAGGAGTGGGACCCGCAGGCGACCGCCGCCGCGATCGTCGAGCATGCGGCCGACCACGACCTGATCGTGTTCGGCAACGAGTCCGCCGACGCCGGCAACTTCCAGGTCGGCATCCGGGTCGCGCACGCGCTCGGGAGGCCGGTGGTGACCGGGCTGAAGGGGCTGTCGGTCGAGGAGGACGGGCGGCTGCGCTGCGAGCAGGAGGTGACCGGCGGGCGCGACGTGTACCTCGTCCCGCTGCCGGCCGTGGTCAGCGTGCTCGAGGGCATCAACCTGCCGCGCTACCCGTCGGTGCCAGCGAAGCTGCGCGCGCGCCAGAAGCCGGTCGAGAGGCACACGCCCGCGCGGCCGGAGCCACGGCTCGAGCGGCTGCGCCTGGTGGTCCCGGCCGGCCAGGGCAAGCAGGCGGAGATCCTCGGCCGGGGCCCGGACGCCGCGCCCGCGGTCGTCGAGGTCATGCGGGAGCTGGGGGTCGCGTGATGGTGCTGGTGCTCGTGGAGCACGACGGCGGGCAGGTCGACGAGCTCTCGCTGCAGGCGCTCGCGCTGGCCCGGGACCTCGGCGAGCCGGCCGCGCTGCTGGTGGGCGGCCGCCAGGCCGCCGCGCAGCTCGGCGCCCACGGCGTGGCGACCGCGTACCTGGCCGAGGACGAGCGGCTCGCCGCATACGCCCCCGGCGCGTGGGCGCGCTGCGTCGAGGACGCGATCGAGCTGATCGGCCCGAGCGCCGTGGTCGCCGCCGGCACCAACCGCGGCAACGAGGTGCTCGCCCACGTCGCCGCCCGCCGCGACCTCCCGTTCGCCGCCAACGTGACCGCCATCGGCGACGACGCGTCGGGGCTCGGCGCCACCCGCGTGCGCTGGGGCGGCAGCCTGCTCGAGGAGGCGCGCCTGCACGGCCCGCTGCCGCTGCTCTCGGTCGCGCCGCACACGGTGGCGGCCGCAACGGTCAACGGCGGCGCGGCGCCGGCGATCGAGTCGTTCTCTCCTGCGCTCGCGCCGGCCGACCTGGTCGTGCAGGTGGCCGAGCACGTCGACGCCGTCCAGGCCGGCGTCTCGCTCGCCGAGGCCAAGGTCGTCGTGAGCGGCGGCCGCGGCGTCGGCTCCGCGGACGGCTTCGGCATGCTCGAGGAGCTCGCCGGGCTCCTGGACGCCGCCGTCGGCTGCTCGCGCGTGGTCACGAGCGCCGGCTGGCGGCCGCACACCGACCAGGTCGGCCAGACCGGCACCAAGGTGTCGCCCGACCTCTACATCGCGTGCGGCATCAGCGGCGCCACGCAGCACATCGCGGGCTGCAAGGGCGCGAAGAAGATCCTCGCCATCAACTCCGACGCCGAGGCGCCGATCCTCAACAGCGCCGACTACGCGGTCATCGGCGACCTGACCGAGATCGTGCCCGCGATCACCGCCGAGCTGAGAAGGGCGCGCGGGTCATAGACGTCCTGGCCGGAGCGCTGGCGCTCGCGGCGGCGCTCGCCGTCAGCGGGGCGCTGTTCGCGCGCCGCGCGAAGCTGCTGGTCGACCTCGTCAGGCTCGGGAAGCCGGCCGACCGCTCCGGCGACGTGCCGCGCCGGGCGCGAAACGAGGCCGAGATCGTGCTGGGCCAGCGCAAGCTGCTCCAGCGGCTCGGACCGGGCCTGATGCACGCGGCGATCTTCTGGGGCTTCATCGTCCTGTTCCCGACGATCGTGATCGCGATGATCGGCGCGGTGGATCGCAACGCCACGCTGCCGTGGCTCGGTCACCAGGGCTGGTTCGCGCTGCTGGTCGACGCCTTCGCGGTGCTCGTGCTGCTCGGCGTCGTGGCCGCGGTGGCGATCCGCAAGGTGCAGCGCCCGAAGCGGTTCGAGGGCAGCCACCTGGGCGAGGCCGACCTGATCCTCGCCATGATCGCCGGGATCGTCACGACGCTGCTCCTGTGGCACGCATCGCGGATCGCGCTCGCCCTGAACGAGTGGCCCGCGGGCTGGTCGCCGGTGTCGGACGCGCTCTCCGGTCTGTTCGGCGACGGCGACGTCACCGAGGTGCTCGAGCGCGCGTTCGTGTGGGCGCACGTGCTGATCATCCTCTCGTTCCTCGCCTATCTCCCCCACTCCAAGCACCTGCACATCGCCACGGCGGCGTTCAACGTGTACTTCGGACGCACCGGGCCGCCGGGCCGGCTCGAGCCGCTGCGCTTCGACGGACCCGAGGAGGAGATGCGCTTCGGCGCGAAGACGGTGCCCGACCTCACCTGGAAGCAGATGATGGACACGTTCTCCTGCACGGAGTGCGGACGCTGCCAGGACGCCTGCCCCGCCTGGAACACCGGCAAGGAGCTCTCGCCGAAGCTCCTGATCATGGGCCTGCGCGACCAGGTCTTCGAGGAGGGCCCGAAGCTGCTGCGGGACGTGGCGTTCGACCCGTCGCCGCTGGTACCGAACGCGGTCACCGACAATGTGGTGTGGGACTGCGTGACCTGCGGCGCCTGCGTGGAGGCGTGCCCGGTGTCGATCGAGCACGTCGACCACATCGTGGACCTGCGCCGAAACCTGGTGATGGTCGACTCCCGCTTCCCCGGCGAGGCCGAGCCGATGCTGCGCGACGTCGAGCGCGCCGGCAACCCCTGGGGGCGGGCGCAGACCGAGCGCGCCGACTGGGCGGCGAAGCTGGGCGTGCGCATCCTCGAGCCGGGCGAGCCGGCGCCCGAGGTCCTCTACTGGGTCGGCTGCGCCGCGTCGTTCGACGAGCGGGCGCGCACGGCGGCGGAGTCGACCGCCAGGCTGCTGCAGGCCGCCGGAGTGGACTTCGCGATCCTCGGCCCGCGCGAGTCGTGCACCGGCGACCCCGCCCGGCGCATGGGCAACGAGTACCTCTTCCAGGCGCACGCGGAGCAGAACGTGAGCACGCTCAACGAGGCCGGCGTGACCAAGATCGTGGCCAGCTGCCCGCACTGCTTCAACACGCTCGGCAACGAGTACGGGGACTTCGGCGGCAACTACGAGGTCATGCACCACAGCGAGCTGATCGCCGAGCTGGTCCGCGACGGGCGCTTGAAGCCGAGCAACGACGCGCGCAGCATCACGTACCACGACTCCTGCTACCTGGCGCGCCACAACGACGTGCGCGCCGACCCGCGGGAGCTGGTCGCCGCGGTCGGCGCGCCGGTGGAGATGGAGAAGAGCGGCAAGCGCACGTTCTGCTGCGGCGCCGGGGGCGCGCACATGTGGATGGAGGAGCGCGGCGGGCGGATCAACGAGGAGCGCGCGCGCCAGGCGGCCGAGACCGGCGCGGAGACGCTCGCCGTCGCCTGCCCGTTCTGCACCGTCATGCTCGACGACGGCGTGAAGGCCCGCGGCGACGATCTGCGGGTCGTCGACGTCTCGACCCTGATCGCCGAGTCGCTGGAGGAATGAACACCGAGGTCTTCGTCACGTGCGCCGTGACCGGCGCCGGCGACACGACCGCGTCCAGCGACCGCGTCCCCGTCAGCCCGCAGGAGATCGCGGAGGCCGCGATCGAGGCGGCTCGCGCCGGGGCGGCGGTCGTCCACATCCACGTGCGCGACCCCGCCACGGGCCGGGGCTCGCGCGACCCCGCGCTCTATCGCGAGGTCGTCGAGCGCGTGCGCTCCTCCGACGTCGACGCGGTGCTGAACCTCACTGCCGGAATGGGCGGCGACCTGGTGCTCGGCGGCGAGGACGCCCCGCTGCCGGTCGCCGAGGCCGGCACGGACATGGCCGGTGCCGCGGAACGGCTCGCCCACGTCGAGGAGCTCCGCCCGGAGATCTGCACGCTCGACTGCGGCACCATGAACTTCGCCGCCGGCGGCGATTACGTCATGGTCAACACCCCGGGCATGCTGCGCGCGATGGCGCGGCGGGTCCAGGAGCTGGGGGTGCGCCCGGAGCTGGAGGTGTTCGACACGGGGCACCTGGTGATGGTCAAGGACCTCATCCGCGAGGGATGGATCGGCGAGCCGGCGCTGATCCAGCTCTGCATGGGCATCCCGTACGGCGCCCCGGACGACCTGAGCACCCTGCTCGCGCTCGTCAACCAGCTGCCGGACGGAGCGGTGTTCTCCGCCTTCTCGATCGGACGCATGCAGCTGCCCTATGTCGCCATGGCGGCGCTCGCGGGCGGCAACGCACGCGTCGGGTTGGAGGACAACCTCTACCTGTCCCGCGGCGTGCTCGCGAGCAACGCACAGCTGGTCGAGCGCGCCGTGAGGATCCTCGAGGCGATGAACGTGCGGGTGCTCGGTCCCGCCGAGGTGCGGGACAAGCTCGCGCTGGTCCGGCATGGCTGACCCGCCGCGCCGCGTCGCGCTGCTCGGCGGCGGGGTGATCGGCGGCGGCTGGGCGGCGCGCTTCGCCATCTGCGGGGTCGACGTGCGGCTCTACGACCCGAGCCCGGACGCGGCGCGGGCCCTCGGCGAGGTGCTCGCCAACGCCCGCCGGGCCTACCGCAGGCTGACGCTCGCACCGCTTCCCCGCGAGGGCAGCGTCACGGTCGTCGGCGCCCCCGAGGAGGCGGTGGACGGCGCAGGATTCGTGCAGGAGAGCGCGCCCGAGCGGGAGGGGCTCAAGCGCGACCTGCTGGCGCGCGCCAGCAGCGCGGCCGGGACCGACGTGATCATCGCCAGCTCCACGTCCGGCCTGCTCCCCACCCGGCTGCAGGCCGACATGACGCATCCCGAGCGGTTCACCGTCGGCCACCCGTTCAACCCGGTCTACCTGCTCCCGCTCGTCGAGCTGTGCGGCGGACGGCAGACCGCGCCCCAGACCCTGGAGCGAGCCGCAGCCGTCTACCGCGCCGTCGGGATGCGTCCGCTCGTCGTGCGCAAGGAGATCGATGCCTTCGTCGCCGATCGGCTGCTGGAGGCGCTGTGGCGCGAGGCCCTGTGGCTGGTGGCCGAGGACGTGGCGACCGTCGAGGAGGTCGACGACGCGATCCGCTTCGGCGCAGGGCTGCGATGGGCGTTCATGGGGACGTTCCTCACCTACCGGATCGCCGGCGGCGAGGCCGGCATGCGGCACTTCATGGAGCAGTTCGGCCCGGCGCTGCAGCTGCCGTGGACGAGGCTCAGCGACGTCCCGGAGCTCACGGATGCGCTGCTCGACAAGCTCGTCGCGCAGTCCGACGCGCAGGCCGGCGGCCGCTCGATCCGCGACCTCGAGCGCCTGCGCGACGACTGCCTCGTGTCGATCCTGCAGGGGCTGCGGACGCACGAGTTCGGAGCGGGCGCCGTGCTCGCCGGCTACGAACGAGCGCTGTTCGCGACCGCCCCTGCGACGCCGGCGCCTGCAGACGAGGCACCGCTGCGGCTGCACTCGGCGGTCGTGGCACCCGAGTGGATCGACTACAACGGCCACGCGCACGAGAGCCGCTACCTGCAGGTGTTCGGCGATACGACGGATGCGCTGCTGCGGCATATCGGCCTCGACCTCGATCGCGGCAGCTCCTACTTCACGGTCGAGACGCACCTCTCCCATCTCGGCCAGGCGCGCGCCGAGGAGCGGCTGCACACCACGACGCAGATCCTCGGCCACGACGAGAAGCGCCTCCACCTCTTCCACTCGCTGCACCGCACCGCGGACGACGCGCTGCTGGCCACTGCCGAGCAGATGCTGCTCCACGTCGATACGGAGAGCGATCGCGTCCGCCCCGCCTCGCCGGAGCTACTGGACCGCGTCGGGCGGATCGCGGAGGCGCATGCCGCGCTGCCGCGGCCGGAGCGGGCCGGCCGCGCCGTCGGGACGCCGCGCGGCGGCATGGCCTAGCTCCGGGCGGGGGATGCCGGCGACGCCTTCCTCGTCACGACGAGACGACAGCCACCGCGGGGATCACGTCGCTCGCCACCAGCTCGATCTGCCGTCGCTCGTCTCCCAGCGGCCACAGGTACACGCATTGGCACCCTGCCTGCACGTAGCGGGAGAGAAGCGCTGCGCAGTGCGCCGCTGGTCCGACGCAGACGCGGCCGCGTAGCTCCTCGGGATCGCGACCGAGCAGCGGCGCAAGGACCTCGGCGAGCACGCGATCACCTTCGGCTCGATCTTTGGCCACCCAGGTCCACATCGTGGCGAGCGCGTTCGGGAAGCCGTCCGGCTCGCGGCCGCGGCGAGCGAGCTCGCCGGCCAGCATCTCACGCGTCGCCAAGAACCGCTCGGGAGTGGTGTTGTAGGCCGAGGCAAGCCAGCCGTCTGCTGCTCTCGCGACACGGCGGATGCCCATCCTCGATCCCCAGCTTCCGATCCAGAGCGGCACGCCCCGCTGCTGCCGGGGAGGCGGCGCGAGCTCGAGTCCGGGCGGCACGGCGTAGTGGCGGGCGTCCGTCGGGCAGGGGCCGCCGTTGAGCAGCGCGCGCAACGTCGGTACCACCTCGTCGAAGCGCCTCCACCGCTCGTCGAAGGGAATGCCGATGGCCTCGTAGTCGCGTTGTGACGAGCCGGGCCCCACGGCAGCGATCAGCCGGCCCTCGGACAGGATGTCCAGGGCTGCGAGCGTCTTCGCCAGCGGGACGGGACCCCGCAGGACGGCGAGCGAGACCGTCGTCGCCAGCGTCATATCGCCACTGCGCTCGATGATGCTCGCCAGTGCCGTCGGACCGTCGAGCCACGGCGTCGAGAAGACGAGGTGATCGTTGGCTGCCACCGCCGCGAAACCGCACTCCCGGGCTGCGTCCACGGTCTCCGTGAGCCGTCTGAGCGAGAGCTGCTCGCTTCCGAAGCGCATCAGCGGCAGGTGCACGCCGAGGTCCACCGGAGGATCGTCTCAGACGCTGATCAGGATGTTGCCGTCCTCGACGGCGACCGGGTACGTGCGCGCGGACACCGCGGGATCGGCGAGCGCCCGCCCGGTGGCGATGTCGAACTCCCAGCCGTGCCAGGCGCAGCGCAGGATGCGGCCGTCCTGCCCGTAGGCGAACGCCTGGTCGCGGGTGGGCAGCGTGGTCCCGCCGACCCGCCCCTCGCACAGCGGCCCGCCCCTGTGCGGACAGCCGTTCTGCAGTGCGTAGTAGTGCCCGTCGACGTTGAACACGCCGATGCTGCGGCCCCGCACCCGCACGATGCGGCGCTCGCCCGGGCGCAGGTCCGCCGCCGCGCAGACGACGTGGCGCGGCTCACCGCCCATCGGCCATCGCCTCCTCGCGCGCGCCGAGCCGGTACAGCGCTCGCGCGTTGCCGTCCATCACGGCGTCGCGCCACGCCGCCGGAGGTCGCACGGCGCGCGGCTCATCAAAGTCCCAGTGTGGGTAGTCCGAGGCGAACATCAGCATGTCCTGGGCGCCGATGTCCTCGAGCGCCGGCCAGAGCGCTTCCCGGCGTCGCGGCTGCTCCAGCGGCTGGGTGCTCAGCCGGATGTGGTCGCGCGCGTACTCGCTGGGCAGCCGCTTCAGCCACGGCGTCTCCTTACGCAGCGCGCGGTAGTCCGCGTCGAGCCGCCACAGCAGGGCGGGCAGCCAGGCGACGCCGCATTCGATCAGGACGAACCGCGCGCCGGGCCAGCGCTCGAACACCCCTTGGGCGATCGTGCTCGCCACATGCCCCATGCCCGTCTCGCACAGCAGCGCGTGCGTCTCCCAGAAGAAGGTCGGCGGGCCGCAGCCCGTGGGGTTGGCGTTGACGCCGCCCTGTCCGCCCAGGTGCGCCGCCAGCGGCAGGCCGACCTCCGCGCACGCCTCCCAGATCGGGTCGTAGAACGGGTCGCCGTAGGGACGCTGGGCGCCGGTGGAGACGAGCACCTGCGCGATGCCGGCGTGTCCGCCCAGCCGGCGGATCTCGTCCGCCGCGCCGCGCGGGTCCTGCGGCGCGACGACGAGCGAGCCGCGCAGCCGCCGGTCGAGCGGCAGCCACTCGGCCACCATCCAGTCGTTGTGGGCCCGCGCGAGCGCCTGGGCGTAGTGCGGATTGGCCAGCGTGGAGACCTCGATCGCCTCCTCGCCGGTGAGGATCGCCACGTCGATCCCGTAGCGGTCGAGCAGCTGCTCGCACATGAACGCGTGATCGCTCCCGGCCGCTCCGCCGTCGGGCGGGACCGCATCCACCCGCTTGAAGTCCTCCGGGTGCAGCCACGGCCGGTGCGCATGCGGGAACGAGCCACGTCCGCCCGGCAGCTCGCCGCGCTCCAGGTACTCGCGGAACGTCGGCTCCAGGTACGGCAGCAGCTCGTCAGCCGAGCGCCAGGCGTTGTGCACGTCACAGTCGATCACGCCGTCTCCCCCCTCCCGACCGGCGCATCCAGCCGTGCGCGCCGCTGGAACGCGTAGAGGTCGTCGCTGCCCCGCACGAACTCCGCGTCCGCGCCGGGGACGAAGTTCCAGCTCGCCGGCTGCCCGTGGCGCAGCGCCTCCACCACCACACGGCGCTCCTCCTGGCTGCGGAGCACCGCCGCGCGCAGCGCCGGCATGTCCCAGCGGCGCTCCACCTCCGCGCGCAGCTCCGCGCAGAGCGCCGGCTGCGACGGCGCGAGATCGGCGAGCTCCCGCGGGTCGGCCTCCACGTCGTAGAGCTGCTCCGGGTCGTCCGCGCACCAGATGTACTTGTGGCGCCCGCGCCGCAGCATGACCGCCGGGGACGTGACGCCCTCGGCGAGGTACTCCGCCACCACGTCCGTCTCCGCGAGCGCGCCGCCGGCCAGCGCGGGCGCGAGGCTGCGCCCGTCCATCGCCCCGGCCCCGCCGAGCCCGCACAGCTCGAGCAGCGTGGG
>Ga0126313_10002254_pt1 | contig 10708 bp, 10 predicted proteins | sample Plot105A_FD_89954 | JGI IMG/M metagenome (GOLD analysis project Ga0126313, IMG submission 89954) | Serpentine soil microbial communities from UC McLaughlin Reserve, CA, USA - Plot105A | ecosystem: Environmental > Terrestrial > Soil > Grasslands | place: USA: UC McLaughlin Reserve, Lake County... | reverse complement strand
GACGTCCGTGATGCCGCGGTCGGCGAGCGCGTCGATCACGCGCTGGTCGCGGCGCAGCGCGGCGTCGCACTCGTAGAACTCGTCCACGGTCATGTTCGGCTGCTCGCCCGGACGGTGCTCCCACGAGACGACGCTGTCCTCACCGAGCGCCAGGCGCGCCTTGTAGGCCTGGCCGTCCTCGCGGTTCCAGCAGATCACCTCGGCCTCGCGCCGGATCGGGTCGCCGGGGGTGAACTCACGCACCGCCTGCTTCGACGGCTCGCGCAGCTCGATCGAGGCGAAGCGCCAGCTCTCGCCGACGCCACGGTCGCGGCGCAGGATCGACGCGGCGGTGCGGATCTCCTCCGCGGACAGCGGGTCGAGCGGATGCGGCGTGCCGGCGGCGGGAATCCGGGCATGCTCCGCGATCGGACGGCTCGCCGCAACCGTCGCCGCGACGAAGCGCGGGGGCGTGGATTGGAGCCCGGACGGTGGTGCGGCGCCGCGGCCCGGATGTAGCTTCCCCGCCGTGGACGCGCTGCTGTCCCTGTTCCCGCCCGGGAGCGACGCCGATGCCGGCGGCATGCTGCGCGTCGGCGGCTGCCGCGCGGACGACCTCGCGGCGGAGTTCGGCACGCCGGTGCTCGTCGTCGCCGAGGACGCGCTGCGCGCCCGGGCGCGTGAGTATCGCGAGGAGCTGGCGGCGCGCTGGCCGCGCTCGCGGGTCGTCTTCGCCTCGAAGGCGTTCCCGTGCACCGCCGTACAGCGCGTCATGGTCGAGGAAGGACTCGGCCTCGACGTGGCGGGCGGCGGCGAGATCGTAACTGCGCTCGCGGCCGGCGCCGACCCCGCGCTGCTGGTGCTGCACGGCAACGCCAAGAGCGACGAGGAGATCGCGATGGCCGCCGAGCACGGGATCGGCCTCGTCGTGGTGGACAACGCCGACGACGTCGACCGGCTCGAGGCGACCGGGCGAGAGCACGACGCGCTGGTGCGCGTGATCCCCGGCGTCGAGGCGGAGACCCACGCGAGCGTCCTGACCGGTCATGAGGGGTCGAAGTTCGGGCTCGCCCCAGCCGCCGCGGTCGAACTGATCGCGCGGATCGAGCGCAGCCCGCGGCTGCGCATGCGCGGCCTGCACGCGCACGTCGGCTCGCAGATCCTCGACGTCGAGCCGTTCGCGCGCTCGGTCGCGCCGCTCGCCGCGCTGGGCGAGTTCCCCGTCTACGACCTCGGCGGCGGGCTGGGGGCGCGGTACACGTACGACGACCGTCCGCCGTCGGTGCCGGAGTACCTGGACGCGCTGATCGGCGCTGCGCGCGAGCACCTGCCGGCGGAGGCCGAGGTGATCGTCGAGCCGGGCCGCAGCATGGTCGCGGCGGCCGCGGCGACGATCTACCACGTCGTCACCGTCAAGCGCGGAGCCGTGACGTTCGTCGCGGTCGACGGCGGGATGGGGGACAACCTCGAGGTCGCTCTCTTCGGCCAGCGCTTCGAGGCCGCGATAGCTGACCGGCTCGAGGCGCCGGACGGCGAGCTCGTGACGCTGGTCGGGCGCCACTGCGAGAGCGGCGACGTGCTCGTCGACGGCGTGCGGCTGGACGCGCCGCGCGTCGGCGACCTCGTGGCCGTGCCCGCGACCGGCGCCTACTGCCACACGATGGCCAACAACTACAACGGCAACCGGAGGATCCCGGTGGTGTTCGCGTCCGGCGGCGCGGCGCGGCTCGTGGTGCGGCGCGAGACCTGGGACGACCTGCTGGCGCGCGACGTCGGCTGACACGAGGGGGAGGGAATGGCGTCACTGCGAGAGCAGATCCTGCGGCGCAAGCCGGTCACTGTGATGTCGGAGGAGACCGGTGCCGATACCGAGGGCGGTGAGCTGAAGCGCACGATCTCGCTGTTCCAGCTCGCGACCTTCGGGATCGGGGCCACGATCGGCACCGGCATCTTCATCGTGTTCTCGGCGGCCGTGCCCGAGGCCGGGCCCTCGGTGGTCTTCTCGTTCGTCTTCGCCGGCGTGGTCGCCGGGCTCACGGCGATCTGCTACGCCGAGCTCGCCAGCGCCGTGCCGGTCTCCGGCTCGTCCTACTCCTACGCCTACGCGACGCTCGGCGAGGGGATCGCGATGGTCGTCGCGGCGTGCCTGCTGCTCGAGTACGGCGTCTCGGCCGCGGCGGTCGCCGTCGGCTGGTCGCAGTACCTGAACGAGGCGTTCGACAACCTCTTCGGCTTCACGATCCCAGAGAACCTCTCGAACGCGCCGGAGCAGGACGGGATTCTCAACCTGCCCGCCGTGATCCTGATCGCGCTGTGCACGGCGCTGCTCATCCGGGGCGCGAGCGAGTCGGCGAAGGTGAACGCGATCATGGTGCTGATCAAGATCGGCGTGCTGGTGCTGTTCATCGTGGTCGGCGTGAGCGGCTGGGACTCCGACAACCTGTCCGACTTCACGCCGTTCGGCGTCGACGGCATCGAGGCGGCGGCGGGGATCATCTTCTTCTCCTACATCGGCCTCGACGCGGTCTCGACCGCGGGCGAGGAGGTCCACAACCCACGGCGGAACCTGCCGCTGGCGATCCTCATCGCGCTCTTCACCGTCACGACGCTGTACGTGCTCGTGGCGATCGTGGCCGTCGCCGCCCAGCCCGTCGGAGAGTTCGAGGGTCAGGAGGCGGGCCTGTCGGCGATCCTCGAGAACGTGGTCGACTCGACGTGGCCGGCGACCGTGATCGCGATCGGCGCGGTGATCTCGATCTTCAGCGTCACGCTCGTCGTGATCTACGGGCAGACGCGGATCCTGTTCGCCATGAGCCGGGACGGCATGATCCCGCCGTTCTTCCATCGCCTGAACCCGCGCACGCTGACGCCGGTGCCGGCGACCCTCGTCGTCGCCGTCGTCATCTCGCTCCTCGCCGGCGTGCTGCCGATCGACTTCCTCGCGGAGATGACGAGCATCGGCACGCTCGTGGCGTTCCTGATCGTCTCCGTCGGCGTGATCGTCCTGCGCCGGCGGGCGCCCGACCTGCCGCGCGGCTTCAAGGTGCCGGGCTATCCGGTCACGCCGATCCTGTCGATCCTGGGCTGCTTCTGGATCATCAAGGACCTGCGCGCCGTGACGATCTACGTCTTCTTCGGCTGGGCGGCGGTGGCGCTGCTCTGGTACTTCTTCTACGGCAGGCACCACGCACTGCTCGGCACGGCGCAGGCGCAGGCCGAGGCCGTGCCATGACGATCGTCGTCGGATTCGCGCCGGACGGGCGCGGCCGGGCGGTGCTGCACCTCGCCGCGATGCTGGCGCGCTCGGCCGACGACGACCTGGTCGTCGGCGCTGTGGTGCCCCAGCCGTGGCCGCCGAGCCCCGCGCGCGTCGACGCGGAGTACCAGGCCTACCTCGACGCCACCGCGAACTCCGCGCTCGAGCAGGCGCGCGCGCGGCTCCCCGCGGACGTCCGGGCGACGTACGCCGTCCACCACGCCCGCTCCGCTCCCGCGGGCCTGCTCGAGCTCGCCGAGCAGCACGACGCGAGCGTCGTCGTCACCGGCTCGTCGGCTGCGGGGGGCGCCGGGCACGTCTCGCTCGGCAGCGTGACGTCGCGCTTGCTGCACAGCTCGCCCGTGCCCGTCGCGATCGCGCCACGCGGGTTCCGCGCCAGGCAGGATGCGCGCGTGCGCCGCGTCACCGCCGCTTTCGGTGGCGCGGCCGGCGACCTCGTCGTCGCGGCCGCCGGCGTCGCGGCCCGCGTCGGCGCCTCTCTGCGGCTCGCGTCGTTCGCCGTGCGCTCGCGCGCGCCGCTCACGGCGGGCGTCGGCACCGGCCCCGAGCGGGCGGTCATCGAGCAGTGGACGCGGGAGATCGAGGCCGCCGGACGCGTGGCGCTCGACGAGGTCGAGCACCTGCCGGTGACGCCCGCCGCGCTCCAGGCGGTCGTCGGCCACGGCGAGACCTGGGACGAGGCGCTCGAGGACGTCGAATGGGAGGACGGCGACGTGCTCGTCGTCGGCTCCAGCTCGACCGGTCCGGTCGCGCGCGTGTTCCTGGGCTCGCGCGCGTCGAAGATCGTGCGCCATTCGCCGGTGCCGGTCGTCGTCGTCCCGCGCGGCGCGGCGGCCGAGCTCGCGGAGGAGGCCGTCGCAGGGACCGCCTAATCGTCAGCGCTGGACGCGCTCGCGCAGCAGGCGGCGCAGGATCTTGCCCGAGGCGGACCGCGGTATCTCGTCGACGATCTCGACCGCGCGGATGCGCTTGTACGGCGCTACGCGCTCGGCGACCCAGGCGATCAGCTCGTCGGCGTCGAGCTCCTCGCCTGCGGCGACCACGCACGCCTTCGGCGCCTCGCCGCCGTGCTCGTCGGGGATCGGGATCACGGCCGCGTCCGCGACCGCCGGATGCCCGACCAGCAGCGCCTCCAGCTCCGCCGGCGGCACCTGGTAGCCCTTGTACTTGATCAGCTCCTTGACGCGGTCGACGATCCGGAACACGCCGGCGTCGTCGACCTCGGCGACGTCGCCCGTCTTGAGCCAGCCGTCCTCGGTCAGCGTCGCGGCGGTCGCCTCGTCGTCGGCGAGGTAGCCCCGCATGACCTGGGGCCCGCGGATCCAGAGCTCGCCGCGCCCGTCGGTGTCGGCGTCGTTGCCGGGCTCGACGAGGCGGGCCTCGGTGCTCCCGATCAGCGGACCGATCGCGCCGGGATCCTGGAGCTCGAGCTCGTCGTCGGCCGCGATGTGCGTGACCGGGCTCGCCTCGGTCATGCCATAGCCCTGGCGGATCGGGGCGCCGAGCCGCTCCCCGGCGCGCTCGGCCGTGTCCGCGTCGAGCGGCGCCGCGCCCGAGATCACGACCCGGAGCGCGAGCTCGCGTCCCTCGACGCCCGGCACCTTGGCCAGCCCGAGCACCACGGGCGGCGCGATGTGTGAGCGGGTGACGCGGTGGCGCTCGAGCACGTCGAGGAACAGCGTCATGTCGAAGCGCGGCATCGTCACGATCGTCGCGCCCTGCGACAGCCCGAGGTTGAGCACGACGGTCTGGCCGTAGATGTGGAAGAACGGGAGCACGCCCACGAGCACGTCGTCGGGGCCGATCCGGTGCAGCGCGCGAATCTGCTCCATGTTCGCGACGAGGTTGCGGTGCGTCAGCATCACGCCCTTCGAGAGGCCGGTCGTGCCGCTCGAGAAAGGCAGCACGGCGAGGTCGCCCGCCGGGTCGACGCCCGGGTCTCCTGGATCGCCGTCGGCGGCCGGCAGCGACTCCAGCGCGAGCACCGGCAGCCCGGCGTCCGCGACCGACGGCCGCAGCGGCTCGGCCACGATCACCGCCTTGGCGCCGGCGGTGCGGAGCTGGTCGGCGATCTCGTGCGGCGTGAGCAGTGGGTTGAGCGAGGTGACGATCCCGCCGAGGGCGATGACGGCGTGGTAGGCGACCGGCCATTCCGGGCCGTTCGGCGCGAGCAGCGCGACGGCGTCGCCCTTGCCGATGCCCTCGGATGCCAGCCCGGCTGCGACGGCGCGCACGCGCTGCGCGAGCTCCGCGTAGGTCGTGGCGGCGCCGCTTGCGGCGTCGATCAGCGCCGGCTTCTCGCCGCGCCGCTCGGCGGCGCCGAGCACGTACTCGGTCAGCGCGACCGCGGGGACCTGCACGTCGGGGTACCGGCTGCGATGGACCATGGCGCGCAGCCTACGCCGCGCGCGGGCTTACGCGGAGGGCGGCGGGGTCGAGACCATGAAGCTGCGCTGCGAGGGCGGCTCGCCGGTCTCGTCGAAGGTCCCGAGCGACTCGAGCTCGACGCCGAGCACGATGTGCCGCACTGAGACCGCGAGGTACTCGTGCGACTCGGAGGCGCGGTCGTCGCCAGGCCAGTACACCTCCGCGTCGGTGATCGGGAGGAAGTCCGACTCGTGCGAGTTGAGGAAGTCCGTCATCCGTGAGCGGTAACCCTCGTTGGGCAGCTGGAGCGTGCCCTCGATCGTATGGCGCTCGGTCTCGAGGCGGACGCGCAGGCGGCGGAAGTGCATATCGAGGAGTATCGGGCACCGCGCGGCCGGGCTATAGGGTGGCCGGCTGAACGTGCCGGCGATCGAGGCGAACCTGCGGCCCTGGCTCGAGCGGCTCCTCCGCGACACGGGCCCGCTCGACTTCTACGACGCGCACACCCACATCGGGAGCAACGATCCCGACGGCTACAAGCAGACGCTCGAGGAGCTGATCGCGGCGCTCGGGCCCGACGTCCGGCGTGCCGTGGTGTTCCCGATGCACGAGCCGGACGGCTACGCGGCCGCCAACGACGCGGTGCTCGCCGCCGCGGCGGCGCAGCCCGAGCGGCTGGTCGCGTTCTGCCGCGTGAGCCCGCACGACTCCCCGCTTGTGGAGGCGCGGCGCGCGCTCGACGCCGGCGCGCGCGGCATCAAGCTGCACCCGCGCGCCGAGCGCTTCGGGATGGACGAGCCGGTCGTGGCGGAGCTGGTCGCGCTCGCGCACGAACGCCGGCTGCCGGTCCTGATCCACGCCGGCCGCGGGATCCCGGCGCTGGGCCAGAACACCATGCGGCTCGCCGAGCGCTTCGCGGACGCGACGCTGATCCTCGCCCACGGGGCGATCTCGGACCTCGCGTGGCTCTGGCGCGTGCTGCCGTCGCACACGAACGTCCTGATCGACACGTCGTGGTGGAACCCGGTCGACCTCGTCGCGCTCTTTGCGCTCTGCCCGCCGGCCAACGTCGTGTGGGCGAGCGACTCGCCCTACGGCCGGCCGCTGGTGTCGGCGGTCTGGGCGCTGCGCTGCGCGCTCCAGGCGGGGTGCACGCGGGCGCAGCTGCGTGGCATCGCCGGCGGGACGATCGAGCGCGTGCTCCGCGGCGAGCCGCCGGAGGACCTCGGTCCGCCGCCGGGCGCGCCGCGCGCGCCGCTCGACCTGCTGCTCGAGCGCGTCGTGACGAACCTCTGCGGGGCGTTCGCGCGGCTCGCCGCGCGCACCGACCCGACGGAGTCGGTCGTGCTCGCGCGGCTGGCCTGCGCGGTCGGCGCGGACGGGCCGCTCGCGCAGGTGCACGCCGCGGTGCTCGAACAGCTCGACCGCTGCGAGGGGGAGCTTGCGCCGACCCCGGCCGGGCTACCGCTGCCGACCGCGACGCGTTACCTCGTGCATGCGCTGTGCGTGGCGCGGACGCCGGACGTCCCGCTGCCGGAGCTGCCGGAGGCGCCGGCGCCGACGCGCGGCGAAGCCGAGAGCTGATTCGCGCGCCGGCCGGCCGGGCGGCCGCCTCAGTCGTTGCCGCCGCCCTGGTGGATCGATCGGAGCGCCGCCGGCTGTTCTGCGCACGTGCGATCCATCGAGTGAGCGAGTGCAAACCGCGGCGCTGACCGGCGGCTCGCGAACCGCGGCCACAGCCCGACGGCCGCGCGTCAGCCGCCGCCGAGGCCGCGCATCACGTTGCCGGTGCCCTCGCACGCGGGGCACTCGCGGCCGTCGCGCACGCCGGTCCCGTCGCACTCGGGGCAGCGCTCGCCGGCGGTCTGCGGCGGGGCGGGCGGGGCCTCGTCGTTGTCACCCTCGTGGACGCCGTCCGTGCTCATGACCGCACCCTACCGAGCCGTTCCGGGGCCGCTGCTGCGGTAGCAGATTGTCTCCGCAGCATCCGGCCCTCCGCCCCGGGGTCAGACGGCGCGGCGACCTGCGAATGCGCGGCCGAGGGTGACCTCGTCCGCGTATTCCAGGTCCCCGCCGACCGGGAGGCCGGAGGCAAGGCGGGTCACCGCCACCTCCGGCGCCCGGTTGCGCAGCCCGTCGGCGATGTGCAGCGCGGTCGCCTCGCCGGTCGTCGTCGAGTTGGTCGCGAGCACGACCTCGCGCACCGGCGGGTCGGCGCGCTCGACGCGCGCGTACAGCTCGGCGATCTTGAGGTCATTCGGCTCGACGCCGTCGATCGGCGAGAGCGCGCCGCCGAGCACGTGGTAGCGCCCGCGGTACTCGTGCGTGCGCTCGACCGGGATCACGTCGCCCGGCTCCTCGACGACGCAGATGAGTGAGGCGTCGCGGCGCTCGTCCTGGCAGATCGTGCAGAGCCGGCCCTCGGCCAGGTTGAAGCAGACCTCGCAGAGCGAGATGCGCTCCTTGACGTCGCGGATCGCGTCGGCGAGCGCGTGAGCGTCCTCGCTTGACCCGCGCAGCAGGTGGAATGCCAGCCGCTGCGCCGTTCGGTTGCCGATCCCCGGGAGCTTGCCCAGCTCGGTCACCAGGCGCTGGACGGGCGCGGCGAGCAGCTCGCTACCTCTGCTTGCGCCGCGCGGCGCGGTTGGGCTGCGCGCCTCCGGGGAGGCCGCCGCCCGGCGCGCCGAGACCGCCCAGGCCGAGGCCGCCGAGCGCGTCCAGCGCCGCGGCGGGGTCCATGCCGGCGGCTCCGGTCAGCTTGCCCTGGAGCTCCGTCGCCTGGCGCAGCGCCTCGTTGATCGCCGCCATGACCATGTCCTGGAGCATCTCGACGTCGTCGGGGTCGACCGCGTCCGGGTCGATCGCGAGCGACTTCAACTCGAGGTCGCCGCTCATCGTGACCTTGACCATGCCACCGCCGGCCGAGGCCTCCACGAGCTCATCCTTGAGCTTCTCCTGCGCGGCCATCATCTCTTCCTGCATCTTCTGCGCCTGCTGAAGCAGGGCTCCGAGGTTGGGCGGCTGGGGCATCACGACTCCTCTTCTGCTGGAAGCTCCTCGGCGTCGAACTCTCGCATGAAGGCGTCGACGAGCTCATCCTCCGAGAGCTCCGCACTGGCGTGCTCCGCGGTCTGGGCGTCGTCGTCCGCCAGTGCGTACGCCAGCCGCAGCGAGCTGCCGGTGACCGTCCGGATCGCGGTCGCGATCTGCTGGCGGCATGCGGGGTCCTCGGCCTTGCGCTTCGAGAACGCGGCTGACTCGGCCCAGCTGAGCGTCAGCTCTCCGCCCTCGAGCGCGTATGGGCGCGCGTTCTCCGTCGCCGCATGCAGCACCGGGCTCCGCTCCTTCACGTCCGCGAGGACGGCCGGCCACAACGCGGTCAGGCCGGGAAGGTCGAGCTCGACGCCGACCCGCACCTCGGGCTCGCTCACCTCGCCCTCGGGCTGGACGACCGCGACGGCGGTTACGGCCGGGCCGCCGTCGATCTCCGCCGAGGCGGCGACCAGTGCGGGCGCGCCGCCCTGCGGGCCGGGCCCCGGGCGCTCGCCCTCCGGCAACGGTGCTTGCGACGACAGCGCGCGACCCGCGGCGGTCGCGGCCAGCTCGGGGCGGTGCACCGGAGCCGGCGCGCCGTCGCGGCCCTCGAGCCGCTCCACGCGCGTCATCAGCGCCCGCAGCGAGGGATCGTGCTCGGGACGCGCCGCCTTGATCAGCGCGAGCTCGAGCTGGGTGCGCGCGTCGGCGCCGTCCTTCATCGCGCGCAGGCCGTTCGAGACCAGGTCGAGCAGCCGGACGACCGCGTCCTCGCCGACGCGGCGCGCCTGCTCGGCGAGGCGCTCGTCCTGCTCCGGCGTGACCTTCAGCTCGTCCGGCACCTCGCCGAGCGTCTGCACGATCATCAGCCCGCGCAGGTGCGCCTCGAGGTCGCCGAAGAAGCGGCCGGCGTCGCGGCCGGACTCCGCCAGCCGGGCCGCCGCGAGGAGGGCCGCGCGCGCGTCCCCGCGCGCGATGGCGTCGACGGAACCGAACAGCAGGTCGGCGTCGGCTGCCCCCAGCACGGCGAGCACGTCCTCGAGGGCCACGGAGGCGCCCGAGTACGCGACGAGCTGCTCGAGCGTCCCGAGCGCGTCGCGGAACGACCCCGTCGCGGAGCGGGCGATCAGCGCGCACGCCTCGTCCGGGATCTCGATCTCCTCGGCGTCGGCGACGCGCCGCAGCACGCCCACGATCTGGCGCTGCGTCGGCCGCCCGAAGTCGAAGCGGTGGCAGCGGTCGACGACGGTGGGGAGGACCTTGTTGGCCTCGGTCGTCGCGAGCACGAAGATCGTGTGCGGCGGCGGCTCCTCGAGCGTCTTGAGGAACGCGTTCCAGGCAGCCGTCGAGAGCATGTGCGCCTCGTCGAGGATGTAGACCTTGTGGCGGCCCGAGACGGGCGCGAACGCGACCTTCTCGCGCAGGTCGCGGATGTCGTCGACGGAGTTGTTCGAGGCGGCGTCCATCTCGATCACGTCGAGCGACGTGGCGTCGGCGATCGAGCGACACGACTCGCAGACGCCGCACGGGGTGACGGTCGGGCCGTGCACGCAGTTGAGCGACGCGGCGAGGATCTTCGCCATCGACGTCTTGCCGGTCCCGCGCGAGCCGACGAACAGGTACGCGTGGTGCACGCGATCCTGCTCGATCGCGTTGCGCAGAGTGCGGACGACGTGCTCCTGCCCGACCACGTCGGCGAACGTCCGGGGACGGTGGCGGCGGTAGAGCGAGGCGGAGACCGGCGGCACGGGAGGCTGAGTCTAGCCCCCGCTCCGGCCGTCCTCGCGGCGGCCGGAGAGTGGACCGTGCACCCTCTGTCGAAGCCGGTTCCCCGAGCGCGTCCGCTGCTGCGAGCTCCGGCGCGGGCGACCCCGCGACGCCTGCCGGTGACCGCTTAAGGCTGCTTCCTTCCGGACCTGACCTGGTTCGCGGGCCGACATCGTGCGGGACCCGGCCATCAACGCCCACACCAGCGCGCTGACCCCGGGGGCCTGAGCCCCTCGAGAGGGAATTCAGCCCCGCTAGAGCGGATTGCGGATACAGGGCACCGCT
>Ga0126313_10002253_pt1 | contig 10714 bp, 13 predicted proteins | sample Plot105A_FD_89954 | JGI IMG/M metagenome (GOLD analysis project Ga0126313, IMG submission 89954) | Serpentine soil microbial communities from UC McLaughlin Reserve, CA, USA - Plot105A | ecosystem: Environmental > Terrestrial > Soil > Grasslands | place: USA: UC McLaughlin Reserve, Lake County... | reverse complement strand
GATCTATCCGAACGCCTCACACATGGCGCACGTCGAGGACACCGACGGATACGTGCGCCTACTCGACCGCTTCTTCAGCCGCGTGGAAGCTGAGCTCTAGTTCGCGATGTCACGGCGCGAGCGATGCCCTTCGCGGCCTCGCGCTTATGGCAAGCAGCCCTAAAATCGCAGGGCGTGTTCACCGTCGCGCAGCGGGATGCTCTCCGCGAGCGCCTGCTGCGGCTCGCGACGGAGGATCAGCGGGTCGTCGCTGGAGCCGCCGTGGGCTCGCTCGCCGTGGACGGCGGCGACCGCTTCTCCGACCTGGACCTCACCTTCGGCATCGCGGACGACGTGCCGATGACTGACGTGCTCGACGACTGGACGCGCAGGCTCACCGGCGAGCTGGACGCCGTGCGCCTCGCCGACCTCGAACGCGGTCCGACCACCTACCGCGTGTTCCTGCTCCCGGACCTGCTTCAGGTCGACCTCTCGATGACGCCGGCGGCCCAGTTTCGTCCCGCCGGGCCCCGGTTCAGGCTTTTGTTCGGCCACACGGCTGCGGGCGAATCGGTGCCCATACCGCCGGTCGCGGAGGACCTCTTCGGGTGGGGGGTCATCTACGCGCTCCATGCGCGCGCATGCATCGAGCGTGGGCGTGTCTGGCAAGCCGAGCATTACGTCGGCGCCGTCCGCGACCACGCGCTCTCGCTTGCCTGCCTCGGTCAGGGACTGCCCGCGGTGCAGGCGCGCGGCTACGACGACCTGTCCGCTGAAACACTCGCTCTGTTCGAGGAGGCGCACGTCGGCGCACTCGAGGCTGGCGCGCTTCGGGCAGCCCTTGCCGCGTCCGTCCTTGCGCTCATGCGCGAAGGAGCGGAGGCGCGTTTCGACCACGCCGATGCCGTCGCCCAGCTCCTCGTTGAGCTCCGCTGAGACATCGCGACCGGCGGAACGAACGCGGACGACGCGCCAGATCAGTCCGTCGAGTCGTAACTAAGAAATTCAAGCAACGAGCCGTCCGGATCCCGGAAATAGACGCTCGTTCCGTGGCCCTGGGCGCCGAGGCGCTCGACTGGGCCGGTTTCGATCTCGACGCCGTGCTGCCGCAGGTGCTCGATCGCGTCCTCGACCGGGCCGGGCCACACGAGACACAGGTCGCTATTGCCAGGTTGCACCGGAAGGCGAGCGACATTCGTGGACACGTCGACTCCCGGGCCGTGCACATTGAGCTGCGTATCGCCGAGCCGGTAAGCCCACCGGCCTGTCCCATGCTCGACCAGCTCGGCGCCGACGACGTCGCGGTAGAAGCGGTTCGAGACCTCCCAGTCCGAGACGGCGATAACGCAGTGGTCGAGACGGATACCGGCCGCCATGGCCGGACTCTACGACGCGGTGACTGGCGCCTGCGAACGGAGGCGTGTTCAATTCAAGAGATGGCGCAAGCAGTCGACATGCTCCAATCCGCGCGCGACGCTGCCGCTCGCCCGGCGTGGCGCGAGGCATACAACGCCTACTCGACACTCGGAAAGAACGATCTCGAACCGACCGACCTCGAGAGCTTCGCCGACGCAGCGTGGTGGAACGGCAAGCTCGACGAGGCGATCGGCCTGCGGGAGCGCGCGTACGCCGGCTTCGTCGCCGCAGAAGACAAGCGCAGCGCGGCCCGCATCGCGCTGACGCTGTCCGAGGACCACATCGGGCGCGCCGCCTACGCCGTCTCGGGCGGCTGGTTCGCCAAGGCCGAGCGGCTGCTCGCCGAGGGGCCGGAGTCGGTCGAGCACGCTCACCTCACGTTTACGCGCGGGATCAACGCGCTGTTCGGCGGCGGAGATCTCCGAGAAGCACTCGCCGAGATCGATCGCGCCTTCGAGCTCGCCCGCCGCTTCGGCGACCGCGACACGGAGGCCCTCGCGCTCGTGGCGAAGGGACGCGCACTCGTCAAGCTGGGCGAGGTCGAACAAGGCCTCGCACTGCTCGACGAGGCGACGGCGGCCGCGGTCTGCGGCGAGCTCCGCCCCTTCTCCACGGGCCTCGTCTACTGCATCACGATCAGCTCGTGCCAGGACCTGGGCGACTACCGGCGCGCGGCGGAATGGACGGAGGAAGCGAATCGCTGGTGCGACCGCCTCGACGTCACCGGTTTCCCGGGCGCCTGTCGGATCCACCGCGCTGAGGTCATGCGCCGCCGCGGCGATTGGAGCCAGGCCGAGCAGCAGGCGTTGGCAGCGTGCGAGGAACTCCATGACTTCGAGCGCTCGATCACGGCGGGCGGTTACTACGAGATCGGTGAGATCCGTCGTCTCCGCGGCGACTTCGCCGCGGCCGAGGAGGCATACCGGACGTCGCATGAGCTCGGCCGGACCGCGCAGCCCGGGCTCGCGCTCCTGCGTCTCGCCGAAGGCAAGATCGACAGCGCGGTCGCCGGGATCGCCCGCACCCTCGACGAGGTCGGCGAGCCGCTGATGCGACTACGCCACCTGCCGGCGCAGGTGGACATCGCGATTGCCGCGTCGGATCTCAAGACGGCCCGAGCGGCCGCGGACGAGCTCGAGTCGACCGTCGACATGTACAAGATCGGCGGTCGACGTGCGCCCGCGTTCGACGCGACGGTGCACATGGCGATCGGCCGGATCCAGCTCGCGGAGGGCGACGGTGTCGGCGCGGCCGGCTCGCTCCGCCGCGCGCGCGACGAATGGCAGCAGGTGGGCTCGCCCTATGAAACGGCGGAGGCGCGCATGCTCCTCGGCGTCGCCTACCGGCGCCAGGGCGACGAAGATGCGGCTACCTCCGAGCTCGAGGCGGCGCTGTCGACGTTCACGCAACTGGGCGCGAGGCTCGACGAGGAGCGCGTGAAGGAGCTCCTGGGCCGGCTCGAGGCACGGAGAACGTTCTTGTTTACGGACATCGTCGACTCGACCAGGCTGCTCGACACGCTGGGCGAGGAGAAATGGAAGAAGCTCCTGGCGCGCCACGACGCGCTCCTGCGCGAGCAGATCGTCGAGTGCGGTGGGACGGTGGTCAAGCAGACCGGCGACGGGTTCTTCGCCGCCTTCGACAACCCGAAAGCGGCGCTGGAGGCGGCGGTGGGAATCCAACGGGCGCTCGCTGCCGAGATCGTCGCTCCGGACGTGCGGATCGGCGCGCACAGCGGCGGGGCCTTCCGTACGGACGGCGACCTCCCCGACTACGGCGGCGAGGGCGTGCACGTCGCCGCCCGGATCGGCGCGGCCGCCGGCGCTGCAGAGGTTCTGTTCAGCCGGGAAACGCTCGATGGCATCTCGACGGCGTATCGCCTCTCTCCGCCGCGGAATGCGACGCTCAAGGGCTTCGAGGAGCCGGTCGAGCTCGTCGCCGTCGACTGGCGCTAGGAGGGTTCTGCGGAATGTCGCTCGTCGTCGGGTGCGATGCTCGTTCCGAGGCAAGGACGCAGGGAGCGTTCGTATCCGCAGCGATACGGGCGCGACTGAGGACGCCCCATCGGGGCGAGCAGCGCGGCCCGACGGCACAGCCGATATTTCGCCAAGCCCTCCTAGTAGCCCCCGGTCGCCTTCCAGCGCGTTTCAGCCGAGCCCAGGCAGCGCCTGCGCGGAAGCGGGCTCGCTACGCGTCCGCAGCTCGGTGCAGATGTAGCGGGCGGCCTTGGCCCCGCGCCGCGCCTGTCGGCGCTCCACGAGCCACTCGGCGCTTTCGATCCTCACCGTGCGGCCGACCTCGAGCGGACGGTCGGTCAGGCGGACTTCGTCTCGGTCTTGAAAGCGCAAGACCACTTCGTACAAGGCCATGATCCGTTGCCTCCATGAGGGGTTGGCGGTTCCGGGAAATCGCTACCGAGGCGCTTGGTACCATCGGTAGTAATTATCGCGCTTTCAAATTCATGATACCCAATATACGAAATCTCTAACACCAATGACGACTGAGCCGTCATCACCCGGCTGGACGTTCTTCACGAACCACATGCAAGTTCTGCTCTGCATCGCCCGCGACCCAGGCGTGCGCCTCCGAGACGTTGCCCGCGAGGTCGGGATCACCGAGCGCGCCGTTCAGCGAATCGTCGCGGACCTCGTGGAGGGAGGGTTTCTCGAGCGGCGTCGCGTCGGGCGGCGGAACGAGTACGCCGTGCACCGCGAGGGCGCAATGCGCCATCCGGCGCAGCTCGGCCGCGCGATCGGCGACTTGCTCGACCTCTTGAAGCCTGCAGGTCTCGAACGCTCGGCCTGACGGCAGCCCGGCCGGCGCGATCCTCCGATGATTTCCGCCGCTTCGCCGGGTTGTACTGACGATGGGCCCACCGGGGGCCCGCCTCGGAAGGGAGATACGCATGGCGAGCGTGGCGACGACGGACGTGACCGTGGCGACGATCGACGAGATCGACGCGATCCACGGCGGGCTCGCGCGACGGGCGCGAGCGCAGCTCGGCGTGACCGCCTGGGGCATGCAGGTGCTGACGCTCCCGCCGGACTGGCACGACTACCCGAACCACAACCACGACGCAACGGCGTTCGACCCGAACCAGGAGGAGGTCTACGTCCCGCTCGCGGGCTCGGCGACCCTCGTTGCCGGCGATGAGAGCTTCGAGCTCGTGCCTGGAACGATGGCGCGCGTGGGGCCGAAGCAGCTCCGCCGGATCCTCCCGGGGCCCGACGGAATCCGGCTGCTCGCGCTCGGCGGCAGGCCCGGCGCGTTCGACGCTCCGTCCTGGACGGAGCTCGGCGCCCCGCCGCCGGGGGCGGAGTAGCGTCGCGCCATGGAGCTGCTGACCGCCGCCGCGGCCGGCGACGAGCAGGCGTTCGTGCAGCTGACGGCACCGCTACGCCGTCGGCTGCACGCGCACTGCTACCGGATGCTCGGCTCGGCCCACGACGCCGACGACGCGCTCCAGGAGACGATGCTGCGCGCCTGGCGAGCGATCGGCCGCTTCGAGCCGCGGGCCGAACTGTCGTCCTGGCTCTACCGCATCGCCACGAACGTCTGCCTACGGATGATCGAGCAGCGCGGCCGCCTCGAGGCCGCCGCCGTCGACGCCTACCTGCAGCCTTACCCAGACGTACTGCTCGAGGAGGGAACGCCCGAGCACGAGGCCGAGCGGCGCGAGACGATCGGCCTCGCGTTCGTCGCGGCGATGCAGCTCCTGCCACCGCGCCAGCGGGCCGCCCTCGTCCTGCGTGACGTGCTCGGCTGGTCGGCCCGAGAGGCAGCCGACGTCCTCGGCGTCAGCGTCGCCGCCGCGAACAGCGCGCTGCAGCGCGCCCGCGAACGCGTCGACCGCGAAGGGCGTGAGGCGACGCTTGCCCGCGTCCACCGGCCGGCGGACGAGCCGACGGAGAAGGCCCTCATGCGCCGGTTCGTCGATGCGTGGGAGGCCGTGGACATCGAGGGGATGACCGCCCTGCTGTCAGGCGACGCGCTGATGACCATGCCGCCGGAGCCGATGCGCGTGGTCGGTCCGGCCGAGATCGGGGGGTTCTTCTCGACCGTCCCGATGGGGGGGCGGCTCGACCTGATTCGCCTGCTACCAGCGCGAGCGAACGGCCAGCCCGCGCTCGCCGCCTACGTCCAGGAATCAGCGGCCCAGCCGCTCCGGGCGTACGGGCTGATGGTCTTCGCCGTCGACGGCGACCGGATCGTCGGCATCACGGGGTTCGCCGGCTATCCGGAGCTCTTCCCCGTCTTCGGGCTTCCCGCCGAGCTCGGTTTAGCGTCCTGATGTGGAGTTCGACACCCAAGATCAGGAAGCGGGAGGGCCCGACACGGAACGCCGGGCCCTCCTACGCTAATCGCGTGGCTACTTCGAGAGCTGACCTCGGATCGCGCCGTTCGCGAAGTCCGAGGTGTGCACGTTCGCGTAGTAGCCGGACGGCTGCTTCAGGATTGCCTTGATCGTCGCCCGAGGTGCGCTGACGCAGCCACCCGACACGCCGGTGGCATCGGGCGCGGCGAGCGTGACCAGGACGGGACCCGGCGATCCGGCCGCGCCGGTATGGATATGCGCGGCGGCCGCCGGCAGCGTGATGTTCGCTGCGGTCAGGACGAAGCACACCTTTTCCTGACCCGGGTTGAGCCTGAGCGTCGCGGTGCCGGAACCATCCGTGTCACCGGGGCCGGGCGCCTCAGCGGCACCGGTCATCACAGCCGTCAACGGGCGACCGCCTACCCGCGAAGGCGATAGTGGCTGGGACGGGCAGGTTGCCGGAGCCGGCATCACGTCGCGGCCGTGGTGCATGTGGCCCTTTAGCGCGCGCGCGCCGACGGTGACCTTGAGGTACTTCTTCCCGGTCCAGTGGCAGATCGTGGTCTTCTTCGGATTCGGAGGGGCTGCTGCGGCCGTGAAGCTCGCCAAGAGCACGCCGGCAGCCAGCAGTCCGAGCATGAGAGACAAACGTCTCATCTGTTACATCCTCCTTTCGAGTCTCCACTGAGGAAGACCCGTGGCAGCTTCAAATCTTCGCCCCTCGAGAGCTTCTTTACAGGTCTTTTACGCGGTGTTGAGCGGCGTGCGGAGCTACGGCCGGATGTTCTGGTTGAGGCGGAACACGTTGTCCGGATCCCACTCGCGCTTGAGCGCGACGAGCCTGTCGAACTTGGCCTCGCCGTAGACCGAGCGCAGGTCGGTTCCGGCCTCGGCCACGTCGTTGACATAGCGCCCGGTCAGCGCATACGGCATGAGTTCCGCGGCCGTGTCCCACACCCACTCGCGGCAGGCTGGATCGAGGTCGCGGTCGTCCCACTGCGCCTCGGCCGAGGCCCAGTAGGACGCCTCCCGCCCGGTGAACGCGGTGCCGTCTTCGGGGACGCTCGCGATCGCTCCTCCCCACGCCCAGACGGAGAGAACGCATTCCACGCCCGGCGGCCCCTGTGCGACGAGCTCGGCGCACCGCGTGACGGCATCGGCCGGCAGCTCGCGAAGGAATGCGCTCTTCATGTAGAAGCGATGACCCCACTCCATCTCGCCGTCGGCGAGGTGCTGCGCCTCGCGGTACGGCTTGACGTCGATCGTGTCCAGGAGCGGAGGTCCGTAGGCCCGCAGGTCGGCCAGGTCGCGTTCCGCCTGCTCGGGAGAGCCGGAGTGGAACGCCGAGATCGACACGACAGGGCGGCCGTTGGCGCGCGCAACCGCGAGCGTCGGCATCGACTCGCCCGGTCCCGACTCGACGGCCTCGCGGAAGAGCGCGACCACGTCGTCAAGGCGCTCGACCGGATGGGTCACGACACCGTGGGTGACCGTCCCGTCGAAGGGGTGAAGCGCGAACGCGAACACAGTCACGATGCCGAAGTTTGCTCCCGCACCTCGCACCCCCCAGAAGAGATCGGGGTTCTCGTCGTCGCTCGCGCGAACAACCTCGCCGTCCGCCGTGACGACCTCGACCGCGCGGAGGTTGTCGATCGTCAGGCCGAACCTGCGCTGGAGCTTCCCCATCCCGCCGCCAAGGGTCAGCCCGGCCACGCCCGTGTGCGAGACGACGCCGACCGGGCACACGAGACCGGCGGCCTGGGCCGCATCGTCGAGCTCGCCGAGCAAGGAGCCGCCCGCGACGCGAGCGATCCTGCGCCCGGCATCGACCTCCGCGCCGTGCATCCGGGAGAGGTCGATCACCACGCCGTCGTCGCACGTCGACAGTCCCGGGAGGCTGTGGCCCCCACCACGGACCGCAACCAGCAGGTCGTGGTCGCGCGCGAAGCGAAGCGCGGCGATGACGCCGTCGGTTGCGGTCGGACGAACGACGGCGGCCGGGCGCCGGTCGACCATCCGGTTCCACACGAATCGCGCAGCGTCGTAGCCGTCGTCGCCGGGAAGCACGACCTCGCCGGGGAACGAGCCGGCGAACGCGCGCAGAGGTCCGTCAGACGCCATACGGGTGTTTAGACGGCGGCCACCCGAAGAATTCATCGGACCACGCGCCGAACCATACGATCGACCTGTGAGATGCCTCGTCGAGCGCTCGGCCGCGACGACGACGGCGACGCTGCTCGCCGCCTCGGCAGTCGCCTGGTTCGGCGTCGCCGCGTATGAGCCGCCAATGGGCGCCGCGGGATTCCTCGTCGGCTGGACGCTGATGATGGCCGCGATGATGCTGCCGTCGATCCTGCCTCTCGCCGCGCTGTCGCGCGGCGGCCACGCGCGCCTGGCGGCCGGCTACCTCGGGGTCTGGGGCGTCACGGGCCTCGTCCCGTGGGAGGCGATGGAGCATGATCTCTCGCCGGCGCTTCCCGTCGTGCTGGCCGCGGCCGGTGTCTACGAGCTGACTCCGCTCAAGGGTGCGTGCCTGCGGCGCTGCCGGAACCCGGCCGGTTTTCTGACGACGCATTCTCGGAGCGGCCCCTTGCGATTGGGCTTCGAGCACGGGCTGTGGTGCATCGGTTGCTGCGCCGGCCTGATGGTCGTGCTCGTGCTCGCCGCCTCGATGAGCCTTCGGATCGCGGCTGTCATCGCCGGCGTCGTCTTCGCGCAGAAGGTGCTGCCGCTCGGAGAAACCACCATGCGGGTCACCGGTGCCACGCTCATCTTCGCAGCAGTCGCCACCGCGTTCAGCTAGCCGGCGTACTCGAATGTCGCGCCATACCCGCAGAGGCCGCTGAAGCGAAACGACAGCCGCTCGTCGTCGACGAAGAGCTCGTCCGCGACCAGCTCCTCCCCCGAGCGATCGTGGCCCGGGATCACGCAGGTCACGCTCTCCTCGCCCTGGTAACGGTCGCGGATCCGGACGCTGACGTGGTCCTGGATTCGCAGCCGCTGACGCCGACGGGTGTGGTCGACCTCGATCTCGACCGGCCGCACGGTGACAAGATGGCTCGGCTTCCAGACCCACGGAAAGTGCGATTCGGCGTCCCCGCCGAGCCGGCCCGTGAAGATCCCTTCGAGAGCAGCGCGTTGCTCGTCCGTCGCGCGAGCGTCGAGGTAGAGGATCCACGTCCACGGGGAGCGCTCCTCGTCGTCGCTGTAGCGCAGCGCGAGCGCGACCGGAAGCCCGGCGAGGTCGATGCCGTCCACGAACCCCTGCTCGATTACCCACGAGAGAACGCCCAGGCAGGTGCCCTGCGTCGAGCGGCCGCCCATGACCCCGTCGATGCGGCGGCACGGACAGATCGGATCGCAGTTGCAGGCTTCGAAGTACGTGCCGCGGATCTCCCAGCTCACGGCGGCGATCCGTCCAAGTACGGCGCGTACCGCCGATGGAGGATCAACGCGTTCCCGTCCGGATCGTGGAATCCGGCGATGTGGCATACGCCCGAGTCGATCACGTCGGCCACCTCCACGCCGGCGTCGACGAGCTTCGTCCGCGCCTCCTCGACGTTCGGCACGCGCAGCGCGATCGGCACGGTGTTCGGCTGGAAGCTCTCCAGGAACTCCGGGCCCATCGCCTCCGGCGAGATCAGCGCGAGCGTAACGTTCTCCAGGTCGTACTCGACCCAGCGAACGCCCGAGTGGCGGCTACGCGGGAGCCCGAGCGTCTTGCCGTAGAAGTCGTCCGCCCGCCGGAGGTCGCGGACGGGAATGCCGACGAAGTCGACGTGCTCGGAGCCGATCATGTTCCTCCCTCTGCCATCGGTTGCAGGTGCTGAAGCCGATTCATTGCCGAGTGCCTCGAGCGGGGCGTGCTGCCGCCGCCGGCCGTCGCCGTCGAGGAGTAGCTCCTACCCGGCGACCGCCTGCCCTGTCACCTGGGCGATATAGCCGCGCACGTCGCCCGCGGGCTCGGTGTAGGCCTCGCCGAGCGCGTCCTCGACCCGCTGCATGTAGTCCTTCGCCCAGTCCGGAAGCTCCGTATCCGCGACGGTGAGGAACTCCAGCGTGCACGCCAGGCGGATGTCGGCGATGGTGGGCGAGTCGCCGCCGATGAAGCCGGCCTCGCTCAAGAAGAACTTCGGATAGACGTCTAGGTGGCGCGGGAGATCGGCCTCGGCCGCGGCGCGGGCGGCCTCCTTGGCTTCGTCGGAGGCATCCGAGGTGGACACCTCGCCGGGGTAGCCGGCAAAGCCGAGGCGTGGATATGTCGCCCGGGCGACGAGTGGGTAAAGCATGCTGATCGTGAACGAGTTCGCGGCGTCGACCATCGCCCGCTGCTCGATGTCAGTCGGATAGAGCTCGTCGAGCCCCTCGCGATTCGCGAGGTACATCATCACGGCACAGCTCTCCGAGAGGCCGCCCTTTGGCAGCTCGGGTGTTTCGATCGAGGGCGTCAGCCCGGTCGGGAACTTGGACAGGTACTCCTCGGACTTCGTCTGACCCCAGACGTTCTCTTCCTCGAACGGGAGCCCGGCGGCGCGCACGAAGACGCGCACGGACATGTTGTTCACGCTCGGCGGGAGCATGTTGAGCTTCATCGTCATCAGGACCTCCCTCGGTCGTCGTCGGCGCTCAGGAACGATCCTCTCCCACCAGCCGCGCACCGGCAACCATGGACTGGAGCTTGCGGAACGCACGCTCACGAGGGAGGTACTTCATCCCGCAGTCCGGAGCGACGACGAGCCGCTCCGGGGACAGCACGGTCAGCGCTCGCTCGATCCGCTCGGCCACCAGCCCGGGCGTCTCGACGTCGTCCGCGCCGAGATCGAGGACGCCCAGGACGATCGTCTTGTCCGCGACGTCGCGCAGCACCTCGGGGTCGAGGTTCGGTTGCGCCGCCTCGAGCGAGAGGTGCGTCGCCGCACACTCGCCGAGCTCGGCGAGGAACGGGTAGCCGCTCGGCCGGTCGTGGACGATGTGCGCGTAGCCGAAGCAGGTGTGCAGGACGGT
>Ga0126313_10002252_pt1 | contig 10715 bp, 8 predicted proteins | sample Plot105A_FD_89954 | JGI IMG/M metagenome (GOLD analysis project Ga0126313, IMG submission 89954) | Serpentine soil microbial communities from UC McLaughlin Reserve, CA, USA - Plot105A | ecosystem: Environmental > Terrestrial > Soil > Grasslands | place: USA: UC McLaughlin Reserve, Lake County... | reverse complement strand
GGGCTTCGGATCTCGTTCGTGAAGAACGTGAACTCCGGGTCGTGCGCGGTGAGCTCGTGCTTCGACGGCTTGGGGCCGCCGTAGAGGAGCGAGGTGCGGACGAGCACGGCGCCCGGGTGCGCGACGGCGACACGGCGCTCCGCCTCGGCCTTGGCTCGGCCGTAGTCCGTGACCGGGGAAACGGGATCGTGCTCCAGATACGGAGTGCCCTTTCGGCCGTCGAAGACGACATCGGTGGAGAGGTGGACGAGTCGCGCGCCCACCGCAGCCGCCGCCCGTGCCACGTTCTCCGATCCGTCCGTATTCACCGCGTCGTCGTCCTGGCGGTACGCCGTGTGGACGACGACGCCCGGCCGAACGCGCTCGAACAGCGCCTGCACTGCGGCCGCGTCACGTATCTCCACCCGCTCCGTCGATGCATCCGGACGCAGGCGCACGAGCTCCGAGCCGAGGTAGCCGGTCGCGCCGGTGACGTGCAGCCTCACGCAGCGCGCGCGCGGGCGCGCCGCTGACGCAGGTGCCGGGCACCCTCGATGATCCCGGTAATGGTGAGCGCGAGGCCGAATGCGAGGATGAGCGCCTTCCAGGGCTCCTCCTCGAACGTCTTGCCGAAGAAGAAGCCGAGCAGGACGCAGTACGTGCCCCAGATCGCACCGGCGATGGCGTCGAACATGAGGAAGCGACGCCAGGGATAGGTCTCGACCAAGCCGGCTGTGAAGGTCGTGGCGGTCCGCCCGCCGGGGATGAAGCGCGCGACGACGATCAGCATCCCGCCTCGCTGCTCGAGCGTCCTCTGCGCCCATTGCAGCCGTTTCTGCGCCTTCTCGCCGGAGAAGAAGCGGCGCTCCACCCGGGCGCCCAGAAAGTGACCGAGCGCGAAGCAGATGTTGTCGCCGGCGATGGCCCCGAGCGCCGCGGCGACGATGCACAGCTCGACATTGAGGCCGCCGGAGCCGGCGACCACGCCGGCCGCGATCGCAGTCGCCTCGCTCGGCACGATGGGGAAGAACGCGTCGATCATCGCGACGGCGAAGACGATCAGGTAGCTCCAGTTCGATCCGGAGACGGCGTCGACGATCGAGCTGAACACTCCGGCCATCCTCGCAGAGAGCGGTGTGGAGATGATGCAGCTGGATGGCCTTCGAACCACTCCACGGCATTCGCGTGCTCGACCTGACCAGCTCGCTGGCCGGACCCACCGCGACCCAGATCCTCGGCGCGCTCGGCGCGGATGTCGTCAAGATCGAGCACCCCGGCCGCGGCGACGAGGCGCGCGATTGGGGTCCGCGCTTTTACGAGGGCGGCAGCGTGATGTTCTTCTCGGCCAACGCCGGGAAGCGCTCGCTCGGCCTCGACCTCAAGTCGCCGGAGGGTCTCGAGGTGCTGCTCCGCCTTGCCGGCGACGCCGACGTGGTCGTCCAGAGCCTGCGCCCGGGCACCGCAGAGAGGCTCGGCCTGGGCCCCGACGCGCTCCGCCAGCGCAACCCGCGCCTCATCTACGCCACCATCGGCGCCTTCGGGCGCAGGGGGCCGCTCGCCTCCGAGCCCGGGTACGACCCGCTGATGCAGGCCGCGGCAGGGATCATGAGCGTTACAGGAGAGACCGACGGACATCCCGTCCGGGTCGGCGTCTCTCTGATCGACATCGGCACCGGCGTCTGGGCGGCGCTCGCGATCGTCGCGGCCATCCATGAGGGCAACGGGCGCACCCTCGATCTCTCGCTCTACGAGACCGCGATCTCGCTGGTGCCGTACCAGCTCGTGGACGTGCTCGCGGGGGGCATGCCGCTCGGCCGCCACGGCACCGCGTTCCCGCTGATCGTGCCCTACCAGGTGTTCCAGACCTCGGACGGAGAGCTGATGATCGTGGCCGCGAACGACCGCCTCTACGCGAAGACCTGCCACGCGCTCGGCGCACCCGAGCTCGCTGACGACGAACGCTTCACGACGAACCCGCTCCGCGTCGCCAACCGGGACGAGCTGATCCCGTTGCTGCAGGAGCGGATCGCGACGGAGACGACGGGCGACCTTCTCGGGCGCCTACGGGAGGCCGGCGTCCCCGCCTCCCCCGTCAACGATCTCGCCGGCGTCGCCGAGGACGAGCAGCTCCGCGCGACCGGCATCCTCCAGGAGCTCGGCGGCCGCGAGCTGGTCTCACCGCCGTTCTCGGCGGACGGCGAGCGAGTCCGCTACCGCTCCGGGTCGCCGCTGCTGGGCCAGCACAGCCGCGAGATCCTCGCGGAGGCCGGCTACTCCGACGAGGAGGCCGACGCTCTCGTCGAGGCGGGCGTGGTCGGGCTAGGCGCGATAGACCCGCCCGGGGAGCTCGCGCCCGAGTAGCTGCTCGAGCCACTTCGCGACCTGGATCAGGGTCTGGAGGTCGACGCCGGTGACGACCCGCTCCCGCTCGAGCAGGTAGAGGACGTCCTCGGTCGCGACGTTGCCGGTGGCGCGCGGCGCGAACGGGCAGCCGCCGAGGCCACCGACCGAGGCATCCAGGACCGTGGCGCCCGCCTCGACCGCGGCCCATGCGCACGCGACGCCGGTGTGGCGCGTGTCGTGGAAGTGGCCTCCGACAGGGACGCCGAGGATCGAGACGCGCTCGACCAGCCTCGCGACAGGCCGCGGAGTCGCGACGCCGATCGTGTCCGCGAGCACGACTTCCCCCGCTCCCGCGGCGACGAGCCGCTCGGCGAGGTCGGCGACGACGCCGGGATCGACGTCGCCCTCGAAGGGGCAGCCGAACGAGCAGCTGATCGTCGCGGTCGCGGGGCGACCGGCCGCGGCCAGGATCCGCTCGACCCGGGCCGCCGCTTCCTCCAGCGAGGCGTTCCCGTTCCGCCGGTTGAATGACTCCGTCGCCGCCAGGGTCACGTTGACGCGGTCGAGTCCGGTCGCCGCGAGCCGCTCCCAGCCGCGCTCGTTGAGGACGAGCCCGGAGAGCTCGGCACCGACCTCCCCCACGCCCGCCACGACCTCCTCGGCGCGCGCCATCTGCGGCACTCGGTCGTCGCTGACGAAGCTGACCGCCTCGATCCGGGGCAGCCCCGTCCCTGCCAACCGGCGGACGAGCTCGGCACGTACCTCGGGCGCGAGTGTCTCCGGCTCGTTCTGCAGCCCGTCGCGTGGCCCCACGTCGCACAGCACGACCTGCCTCTGCGCAGCGCTCGGAATCTGCGGAGGAAGATCCCGAGCCGCGCCGACATCCCTGTACTGGCCGCTTTCGCGGCCAGCCTCTCCGGTCTCCGACATGCCTCGGCCGAGGCTACTCGTACTGGAGCGCCTGAAGCGGGTCGAGCTTCGCCGCGCGGCGGGCCGGGAAGATGGCCGCGAGGATCCCGACCACGATCGTGAGGATGGCGAAGATCACGATCTGCGTCGTCGGGAGCGAGAACTCGATGAAGTCGACGCGTGCGATCAGGAGCGCCCCGAGCACGATGCCGAGGATGATTCCGAGCGTCCCGCCGATCAGCGCCGTGATCACGCTCTCGTGCCGAATCATTCGCCGGACCTGCCGCCGCGTCATCCCGATCGCGCGCAGCATCCCGAGCTCGCGTGTGCGCTCGAACACGGTCAGCACGAGTGTGTTCACGATCCCGAAGAGGCTCACGATCACGGACAGCGCCAGCAGCACGTAGAGGATGTTCAGGATCTGGTTGAGCGCCGCGATCTGGTTGTCGACGAACTCATCCCGGGTCTGCACCTTCGCGTTCGGGAACTCGGTACCGAGCGCGGACTCCAGCGCCTCCGTGTTCGCGTCCGAGTCGTCGCCGCGCATCTGGATGAACGTGTAGAGGTTGCGGGGCGAGTCGTAGACACGGTCGAACGCCTGGCTCGAGAAGGTGACGGCGCCGAAGGGGGAGCCGCCGGCGGGCGGGTCGAAGATGCCCTTCACCGTCAGCTGCAGCCGCTCCCCGGACGGGACGATCACCGTGATCGGGGAACCGACGTTCAGCACGTGGTCCTTCGCGTAGCCGTCGTCGACGAAGGCGCCGCCGGCGCCAAGCTCGCGGAAGACGGCCTGTGACCCGTCGAGCCAGTCGAGGGTGATCACGTCGCCCGTATCCGGCTCGGAGGCGGTGACGAACTCCGTCTTGCCGAAGACGCTGGCCTCGCCCGTGCGGGTGCTCGCGATCGCCTCGACGCCAGGCGCCTTGGCGGCGGCCTCGGCGGCGTCCGTCGGGATCGGCGAGAAGTTGTTCTGCGCGGTGATCGCGTAGTCGGACGTGAAGATGTCCTCGACGGCGCCGCGGAACGTGCTGGTGATGCCGGCGGCGAGCGTGGCGACAAGCGTGACGAGCGCGAGGCCGATCATCAGCGCGGCCGCGGTCGACGCGGTCCGCTGCGGATTCCGCCGGGCGTTGTCGCGCGCGAGCCGTCCCGCCGCGCCTCCTATCCGCGCCGCCGGTGCGCCGAGTGCGACGGCGAGAGGACGGACGAGCCGCGCCGCGAACAGCGCCACGCCGATGAAGATCAGCAGTGCGCCGACCCCCATCCAGATGAGCACCTCGGTCGTGCCGAGCCCGCTGCCGAAGAGCCCATAGAGGAGCGAGGCGAAGCCGAGGGCGATCGTGACGAGGGAGCCGGCGGTGCGGAAGCGCGCAAAGCGCGACTCCGGGAGCGTTGCGCCCTCACGGACGGCGGCGATGGGCGGGACGCGCGTCGCCCGGATCGCGGGGCGCAGGCTCGCGAGCAGCGTGACGATGATCCCGACGAGCAGCGAGACGACGATCGTCCGCGTCTCGAAGAGCAGGCCGCTGTTCGGGAGCGTGAAGCCGACGGCGTCGAAGAGCGAGAAGAGGCCCTTGGCGAGGCCGAGCCCGAGGAAGAGGCCGATCACGGACGCGACCGTCCCGACGACGAGCGCCTCGATCACGATCGACCCCAGGATCTGCCGGCGCGAACCGCCGAGCGTGCGCACGGTGGCGAACTCCCGCGCCCGCTGCGCGATCGTGATCGAGAGCGAGTTCGCGATCACGAAGCTGCCGACGAACAGCGCGATCCCGGCGAACGCGAGCAGGAACGACTGCAGAAACGTGATGAACTCGTTCGTGTCGGACGCGTCCTCGGCCGCCTGCGCCTGGCCGGAGCGGACCTGCGTCCCCGGCGGCAGCACGGCGCTGATGTTGTTGATCAGCTGAGCGTCGGTCGTGTCCGCACTCGCGGCCACGGCGATCTCGTCGAGCTTGCCGACCTTCTTGAAGAGCCGCTGCGCCGTCGGCAGGTCGAAGCCCGCGAGCGTGGCGCCGCCGATCGAGATCGAGGAGTTGAAGCGGACGAGGCCGGAGACCTTCAGCCGCTCGACTGGGCCTTCGGCTTGGACAGCGATCACCTCGCCGATCTTGAAGTCCTCCTTGTTCGCCGTGCCGCTGTCGATCACGACCTCGTCCGGCCCCGGCCAGTCGCCCTCGACGAGCGCCAGCGGATTGAACGGCGACTCGCCCTCCGCGATCGCGAAGCCGAGGTTGGGGGCGCCGCCGTTGACGACGGCCTTGCCGTCGCGCCCGATCAGCGTCGTCGAGTCGCTGTCGACGCTGCCTTCGGCGAGGGCGACGCCGTCGACGTCCCGGACGGTCTCGAGCACGCTCTCGTCGAACGGGGGCGCGGTGGCGCCGCTTCCCTCGGAAAGGTCGAACGCGGACTTGCCGGTGACCACGGCGCTCGAGCCCTTGCGCACCTCGGTGAAGATCGTGTCGAAGGCGGAGTCGATCGAGTCGGTGAGGACGTAGGTGCCGCTCACCATCGTCACGCCGAGGACGATCGCCAGCGCGGTCAGCGCCGTGCGCAGCTTGCGCCCGAGCAGACCCTTCAGAGCGAAACGGGTCACGCGGCGGCGATCTCGTTCAGCGTCTCGAGGATCTCGCCCTGGCTCGCGCCCGGCAGGTCCTTGACGATCCGGCCGTCCGCGAGGAAGAGGATCCGGTCGGCGATCGCGGCGGCGCGCGGTTCGTGCGTGACCATCACCGTCGTCTGGCCGTACGAGTCGACCGAATCGCGCATCAGGGTCAGGATCTCCGAGCCCGTCGCTGAGTCGAGGTTGCCCGTCGGCTCGTCGGCGAAGAGCACCGTCGGCCGTGAGACGAGCGCGCGGGCGATCGCGACGCGCTGCTGTTGGCCGCCCGAGAGCTCTGAGGGGCGGTGCGTGAGCCTGTCGCCGAGCCCGACCTTCTCGATCAGGCCCTTGAACCACTCGGCTTCGGGCTTGTCGCCCGCGATCGAGAGCGGCAGCGTGATGTTCTCCTCCGCAGTCAGCATCGGGAGCAGGTTGAAGAACTGGAAGACGAAGCCGATGTGGCGCCGCCGCAGCTTCGTCAGCTCCGAATCCTTGAGCTTCGTGATCTCCGTGCCCGAGATCTCGACGGAGCCCGCCGTCGGCTTGTCGAGCCCGGCGAGGATGTGCATCAACGTCGACTTGCCGGAGCCCGATGGCCCCATCACGGCGGTCAGTTTGCCCTGATCGACGGCGAGCGAGACGCCCTTCAGCGCGTCGACTGCGGTGTCGCCTTCTCCATAGCGGCGGGTGACGTCGACGGCGACGACGACTGCGCCCGGCTTTCCATTCTCCATCTGCCCTCCCTGGCGGTCCCTGCGACCGTAGCGAATCGGCCGGTGGCGGCGAGGGCGGTTAACCGCACTTTATCCCTCGCGGCTAGACAGTCGCGTGCACCCGCTCCGCTGCCTCGGTCAGCACGTCGCCGAGGATCCCGGTCATCTCGTCGAACTGAGCCTGGCCGGCGACGAGCGGCGGCGAGATCTGGATCACGGGGTCGCCGCGGTCGTCGGCCCGGCAGATCAGGCCGCGCTCGAACAGAGCCGGCGAGAGGAACCCGCGAAGGAGCGACTCGCACTCGTCTGGGCTGAACGTCTCGCGCGTCTCCTTGTCCTTGACGAGCTCGATCGCATAGAAGAAGCCCGTTCCGCGGAGGTCGCCGACGATCGGCAGGTCGAGGAGCTGGCCCAGCGTGGCGCGGAATGCGTCCTCGTTCCCGAGCACGTGCTCCATGATCCCTTCGCGCTTCATGATCTCGATGTTCTTGAGCGCGATCGCCGCCATCACCGGGTGGCCGCCGAAGGTGATGCCATGCGCGTACATCGAGGAGCCGTCGAGGAACGGCTCCATCACCTTGTCGCTGGCGAGTACGGCGCCGATCGCGGCGTACGAGGACGAGAGCCCCTTGGCGCAGCAGATCAGGTCCGGCTGGATGTCGTACCGCTCGGAGGCGAACCAGTGGCCGACGCGGCCGAAGCCGGTGATCACCTCGTCGGCGGAGAGGAGGATGTCGTAGCGGTCGCAGAGCTCGCGGACGCCGCGCCAGTAGCCGCCCGGCGGTGTGAAGGCGCCGCCCGCGTTCTGGACCGGCTCCATGTGGACGAGGCAGACGGTCTCGGGGCCCATCGCGACGATTGCGTCTTCGAGGTCCTCGAGCAGCATCGCCGTGAACTCCTCCTCGGTCTCCTCCGGCCGCCGGTGGTACCGATTCGTGTTCCTCACGTGCCGCACCTCGGGCACGAGCGGCTCGAAGCTCTCCTTCAGCGCCGGGATGCCGTTGATCGAGAGGGCGCCCATCGTGGTCCCGTGGTAGGCGATCTGCCGCGCGATCGCCTTGTACTTGTGCGGGGACGGCGTCCCGAGCCGCTCGTCGACCCGCGTGTCGTCGGTAGGCACCTGCTTGGTGCCGCGGGCGAGGAAGTACTGGCGCGCCAGCTTCCACGCCGACTCCACCGCCTCCGAGCCGCCGGAGACGAAGAAGGCGCGGTTGAGCGGCCCCGGCGCGAGCGAGGCGAGCTCCGTCGCCAGCTCGATCGCGCGCGGATGGGCGTACGACCAGTTGGTGTAGAACGGCAGCTCCTTCATCTGCGCGAGCGCCGCCTGCCCGATCTCCTCCCCGAAGCCGTAGCCGATGTTGACGGAGAAGAGACCGGCGAGTGCGTCGAGGTACCGCTTGCCGTTGGCGTCCTCGAGATAGCAGCCGTCGCCGCGCACGATGATCGGGACCTCGCTCGACTCGTACCCGCTCATGCGGGTGAAGTGCATCCAGAGATGGTCGCGGGCGGCCTGCTGGAGGTTCACGTAGCTCCTTTCGAGCGGCGGATCTGAGTGAGGACGTTGACGATCATCAGGCCGGCGGCGAGCAGGAAGATCATCGTCCCGATCACGTTGACCTGGGGCGGGACGCCGACGCGGGCGGCGCCCCAGACGTAGAGCGGGAACGTGATCGTGGGACCGGCATTGAAGAGGGTGATCACGAAGTCGTCGATCGAGAGCGCGAAGGCGAGGAGACCTCCGGCGGCGATGCCCGGGGCGATCAGCGGCAGCGTCACGCGCCCGAACGTCGCATAGGGATTTGCGCCGAGGTCCATCGCCGCCTCCTCGAGGTGGCGATCGAAGCCGACGAGGCGCGCCTTCACGGTGACGACCACGAACGAGATGCAGAACATCACGTGGGCGATGAAGATGGTCCAGAAGCCGGTCGCGACGCCGAGGTTGAGGAAGAGCGCCAGCAGCGATGCTCCCATCACGATCTCCGGCGTCGTCATCGGCAGGAAGATCAGGAGGTTCGTGGCACCGCGGCCGCGGAAGCCGTAGCGGACGAGCGCAAGGGCGATCAGCGTCCCGAGGATCGTGGCGACGATCGAGGCCAGCACGGCGATCTGGACGCTCGCCATGATCGCCTGCTTCAGCCCCGGCGGCCCGAACGGGTCCTGCCAGTGCCGGAGGGTGAAGCCCTCCCAGGTGTAGTTGAAGCGGCCGAGCGGATCGTTGAACGAGAACGCGATCACGACCGCGATCGGGAGTAGCAGGTAGGTGAACGCGAGCAGCGCATACGCCGTCAGCACATGACGCCGGACGAACGCCATCAGACGCCCATCCGCTCGGTGCCGAGCACGCGGGTGTAGATCGCGATCAGGACGAGGATCGCTGCCATCAGCACGAACGAGAGCGCTGCCGCCTGGCCGTAGTCGGTCAGGACGAGGAACTTCGACTGGATCACGTTCCCGATCATCGACTGCCTCGGCGTGCCCAGCAGCTCTGCGTTGATGAAGTCGCCGGCCGCGGGGATGAACGTGAGCAGCGTTCCGGCGAAGACGCCCGGGAGCGAGAGCGGCAGCGTCACGCGCAGGAATGCCCTCGCCTTCGACGCGTACAGGTCCTCGGCCGCCTCGATCAGCCGCGGGTCGATCTGCTCCAGCGAGACGTAGAGCGGCAGCGCCATGAAGGGGAGGAAGTTGTAGGTGATCCCCGCCACGACGGCAGTCGAGGTCGCGAGCAGCCGCTCCCCCTCGCCGAGGAGCCCGATCGTCTGGAGCGTGTTCACGACGAAGCCGCTGTCCGACAGGATCGTCTGCCAGGCGAGCGTGCGGATCAGGTAGGTGACGAAGAAGGGCGCGATGATCAGGAGCAGCAGCAGGCTCTTCCAGCGCCCGCCCCGGAAGGCGATGAAGTAGGCGAGCGGGTAGCTGACGAGGAGGGCGAGGACGGTCGCGATCGCGGCGTACTCGAGCGAGCGGGCGAACTGCTCGTGGTAGGTCGAGATCGCGTCCGAGTAGTTCTCCCACGCCCAGGTGAACGCGTAGCCGACGTCGAGCGAGCCCGTCTGCAGCGACGTGTTCGCCAGGTAGTAGGTCGGCACGAGGAAGAAGAGGGCGAGCCACGCCAGCCCCGGGAGGAGGAGCAGGTAGGGGATCGTCCCCCGGTGGCGGTGGAGCCAGTCCATCCGCTCGCTAGGCCCCGATCACGGCCTGGAACTTCTGCTTGTACGTCTTGTCGTCCGCCGCATCGGCGTCGAAGATCTTGACCTTCGCCAGCGTGTCCTCGTTCGGGAAGATCAACTGGTTCGCGGCGAGCGATGCGTCGATCGCCTTGATCTCCTCGGCCGCTCCCTCCACGGGGCAGATGTAGTTCACGTACGCCTCGATCTGCGCCGCGATCTTCGGGTCGTAGACGAAGTTCATGAACGTCGAGGCCGTGAAGACGTCGCCGCCCTTCGGGATCAGCATGTTGTCGGTCCAGATCATCCCGCCGGCTTCGGGAATGACGAACTTCAGGTTCGGATTGTCGGCGGTCAGCTGGACCATGTCCCCCGACCACGCCACGCACGCCCAGATGTCGCCCTTCGCGAGCGGGCCGGAGTAGTCGTTGCCGGTGAACTGCCGGATCTGGCCGGAGTCGACGCCCTTCTGGAGTCGGTCGATCGCCTTGTCGAAGTCCGCCTTCACGACCTTCGTGGGGTCGCCGCCGCCGTCGAGGATCATCAGGCCCATCGTGTCGGGCATCTCGGTCAGGAAGGTGACCTTCCCCTTCAGCTTCGGGTCGTCGAGCAGCTGCGAGATCGAGGTCAGCTCCTTGCCGACCTTGTTCGGGTCGTAGCCGATCCCGGTCAGGCCCGACTGCCACGGGAGGCTGTACTGGCGTTCCGGGTCCCAGCCGGGGCTCGAGAGTGCGCTCACGAGGTTGGAGGAGTTCGGGATCGCCTCCATGTCGAGCTTCTCGACGTAGCCGAGGCGGACCATCCGCCCGGCCATCCAGTCGGTGAGGACGGTGATGTCGCGGCCGATCGGCTGCCCCTTCGAGAGCGCCGCCTGGTTCTTGCCGAACCACTCGTCGTTGTCGTTCACGTCCTCGATGTAGTCGACGTCGACGCCCGTTTTCTTCGTGAACTGATCGAGGGTCGGGTACTTCTTCGTCTTCTCGTCGATGTCGATGTAGAGCGTCC
>Ga0126313_10002250_pt1 | contig 10717 bp, 9 predicted proteins | sample Plot105A_FD_89954 | JGI IMG/M metagenome (GOLD analysis project Ga0126313, IMG submission 89954) | Serpentine soil microbial communities from UC McLaughlin Reserve, CA, USA - Plot105A | ecosystem: Environmental > Terrestrial > Soil > Grasslands | place: USA: UC McLaughlin Reserve, Lake County... | reverse complement strand
CGTCCCGCGACGACGAGCCCCCGTCTCACGGGGCGAAGCGTCTCCCAGAGGACCTGGATCTCCATCTCGTCTACGGCGGGTTTGGTCGCAGCGTAGCGGGTGTAAGGTTCTTCGCCCTGTTCCCAGGAGGATGGTCCGGATAGAGCACCCTCGTCATCTGAATCGGGGAGGAACGGCTCGCGGAACATCAGGTTCAGGTGGACGGGGCCCTGTGGCGCCCGGCTGGCGCGGTAGGCGGCCTGGTCTATGGTGGTCAGGACCATGGCCGGGTCGATATCGGGATCGGGGGCCGGCAGGTCGAAACGCCAGCGGACGTAATCGCCGAAGATGTCGGGCTGGTCTATGGTCTGATTGGCGCCTGTCTGGCGCAACTCCGGGGGGCGATCGGCGGTGAGCAGGACCATGGGCACACCGTCGGTTGCGGCCTCGACGACGGCGGGGAGGCCGTTAGCGACCGCGGTGCCCGAGGTAGTGATCCAGGCCGCAGGACGGCCCGTGGCGCGCGCGTGACCGAGGGCGGCGAAGGCGGTTCCGCGCTCGTCGAAGTGGATGAGCGTACTGGCCTTCTGGTTGGCGGCGAGTGCCGCGACCAGTGGTGTCGAGCGTGAACCTGGGGCGACGCAGAAGAAGTCTACGCCGCAGCGGAGCAGTTCCTCGACGATCAGGTACGCCCAGAGGCGATTAGCTCGCGGCGTGTTCCTGTTCAAGCCCGAACACTCCGGTGAAGTCGCCGATCTTCTGCTCGATCTCGGCCCACTCCTCCTCGGGCACGGAACCGGTGACGATCCCTGCCCCCGAATAGAGGGCGAGCGTCTGACCCCGCACGAGCCCCGAGCGCAGACCGACGGCGAACTCGGAGGCTTCCGCCCCGATCCAACCGACAGGACCCGCATACCAGCCCCGGTCGAAGGGTTCGAGGACCTTTATCTCCTCCTGCGCTTCGTCCCGCGGATACCCGCCGACGGCGGGCGTGGGGTGCATGGCCTCGAGCAGACCGGCGTCCGTCACGCCATCGCTGAGCGTCCCACGAACTTTCGCCCTCAGATGCCTTCCCCGCGCCAACTTCATGTCAGCGACGGAATCTTCGATCTCCAGCTCCTCACAGAACGGCTCGAGAGCCTCCCTTATTCCTTTGCTGACATAAGTATGCTCAACCCGGTCTTTGGCACTGTGCAACAGCTCGTCGCGTAGCCCTTCGTCGTCCGCTGAGGAGGCCCCGCGAGGCCTGGTCCCCGCCACGGCCTCGCTCTGAATAGAGCGTCCGTCGCGGCGGAACAAACGCTCGGGAGAAGCCCCGAGAAACGCAATGCCCTCCTCAGGCTCGGCGTAGAAGTGGAAGCAGCCCGGCGTAACCGCCTGCAATCTCTGGAGTAGCAGCGTGGGATCCAGGTCCCCATCGAAACCGAACTCGGCCCTGCGGGCGAGTACGACCTTCCCCAGGCGCCCTTCCGCAAACGCGGAGAGGGCCCACTCGATGTTCTCTGTCCAACCCTGCAAGTCCGGGCTGTCCTCACGTAGTAAAGGTGTCGGCAACAGAGCGCCCATGTCACCCTCAGGCAAAGAGAGATCTTCGATCTCTCGCAATATCTTCGAAGCGTCTTCGGTATCCCTGGGGAGCACCAGGTTGCAGACCAGCGTCGTCTGGGTGTCCCCTGCGTGCAGCTCGAAGCGCGGCAAGACGAAACGGTAAGCGCCGAACGCGGTCCATTCCTCGTCGGGTTCTCCAGAAGGATCGAAACGCGCTCCTCCGTAGTAGCGCGCCCCCGAACCTCCTGAATCGGGTAGCGCAGCGAGCAGCTTGGACAGAGATCCTACACCTTCAGAGACGCCGGCCTCACGCACGTCGGCGGTCCCCACGGCTGCCACACCGTCGCGGTCCTCACGCCCCGACCAGTAGACCTTCGGGAACACTCTTTGCTCCGAGAGCCACCTGAAAGGGTCTACCCGGCCCGCGGGTACGGCCAGACGCACGATTCGCTCGCCCGGGTCGGCCACACGCTCGAGCCTTGCTCCCGAGACCGCCTGGCTCACACGGTCGGCCAGCAGCCAGCGGGCGCCGGGTGCCGAACCGTTCTCTCCGAGAGAGCCAGAATATTCCCTGCTCAACAAGATTTATGCCGCCTTATCATCTCGAAATATAGTGTAGCAAGGAGTATCTAGCAGCATAGCGGTTTCGCTCACAATTGTCAGCATTTCAGCACGCTCCGGCCTTGCAGGCCTCCGCTTGTCAGCACGGCGGCTGCGCCGCCTACTCAGCATGTCAGCCAGCCTTTCCCCATTTCGTGGGATTGGGGTGAAGATGCTCTTCACCCGGATTCCCCATACAGCTTCGGGTAGAGTTCTTTGTAACGTTCGTAGACGGGTTCGTAGGATGGTTCGCCTGGCCGTATGAGGGTCTCGGGTTCAGGGGTGAGGGGTAGCGTGTCTTCGGCTGTGTGGTAGACGCCAGAGGCGAGGCCGGCCAGGAAGACGGCGCCGCGGGCCGAGGCGACGGAGGTTATTTCTTCGGGCAACAGCCGCAACGAGCGGCCGAGCACGTCGGCCAGTAGTTGCCGCCAGGGCTTTCCTCCGGCTCCACCCCCGGCGAGGCGCAATTCGGGGATGATGGTCCCTAGATCCTCCAACGCCTCTACGGCTTCACGCAGGGCGAATGCAACACCTTCGAGGGCGGCGCGCAGGAGGTGGCCGCGGGTGTGGTCGAGGCCGAGACCGGTCCAGGCGCCACGGGCGTCGGGGTCGAAGCGCGGCGTCCTTTCTCCGCTCAGGTACGGTAGGAACGTGACGCCTCCGGAGCCTGGTGGTACCTCGAAGGCCTCCTCGTAGACCTCGTTCCAGGAGACGCCGAGTATTTTGCGGACCCATTCCAGGGCGAGGCCAGCGTTCTGGACCGCCGCCATCGAATACCAGAGATCTGGTGCGGCCGCCCGGTAAAGGTGTGTGCGGCCGTGCGGGTCGGGCTCCGGGCGCTCCTTCGGCATAACCACCTGGCCGCCCGTACCGACGGTGAGCTGCACGGGGCCTGGCCGCAAGAGCCCGGTTCCCAGCAGGGCGGCCGCGGTGTCGGCCGCTCCTGCCGCGACGGGCAGACCTTCCCGCAATCCGAGTGCACCGGCGGCCCCTTCCTCTAGCGTCCCTGCGACAGAGGCTGAGGGTACAAGTGGGGCTAGAAGGTCCGCGCGAATGCCGAGTTCCCCGGCTACCGCGTACGACCAGTCGTCGTCGATGAGGTCGTAGAGTAGGGTGGCCGAGGCATCCGACGGTTCCGTGAGGGCCTCCCCCGTAAGGTGCATGCGGAGCCAATCCTTCGGCTGCAAAGCCCACCTTGCGGAAGTGTACGCATCGGGCTCCTGGTCGCGCAGCCACAGGAGGCTGGGACCTGCCATGCCCACGGCAGGCGGGTTTGCGAGCCTGCGGGCGAGATCCCCGTCGAGTTCCCGGTAAGCCGCCAGCTCTCCACCGGATCTGGCGTCAGCCCAGAGTACGGCGGGCCGTAAGGGAAGGCCCCTTTCATCTGTGAGGACAACGCCGTGCATCTGGCCCGAGAGCCCGAGCGCCGTTACCTCCGCCCCGCGCCGGCCCACAGCAGAGGCAGTCGCCTCCACGACGGCCTCCCACCAGTCTTCCGGGGAAGACTCAGCCCACCCTGGACGTGGCGCGCTTACCGCGTAGGAGGCGGACCCCTCTCCGAGGACGGCGCCGTCCTCGGCCAGTAGCAGCGCCTTTATAGAACTCGTACCAAGGTCGAGGCCGAGGAGCATCGGGGAACCTTACACCCGTTGGGGGGACTTGCGGTTCTCTTTCATCCGAGCACACCGTGCTCTTTTCCCTTCGCACGCAGGAAGGCGAGCCCGTCCCTGACGAGGGCGTCGGGATCGCCGACCACGTCGCGCCACAGCGCCGTGGCGCCCATGAGATCCTCGTTCACGTCGGCGAAGGATTCCATCACGAGGGCGCCACCATAGTCGATGTCCTCGAGGCCGCGGAAGACCTCGTCCCAGTCGACGTTGGCCGTCCCTGGCGTGCCGCGATCGGACTCGGAGAGGTGGATGTAACCGAGCCTGGATCCGAGAGCTACGATCGGCTCGTAGAAGCCCTTCTCCTCTATGTTCATGTGGTACGTGTCGAGGTGGACGAAGACGTTGGGCTCGTCTATCCGATCCAGCAGCTCATCGGCCTGGGAGGCAAGGTTGACGAGATATGTCTCGTAGCGATTTACGGCCTCGATGCCGAGCTCGACACCGTATTCGGCGGCGCTACGGGCAATACTCCCCAGGACGCGGGCGACGGTCTCCAGCTCTGGGGCCTCCGGAGGCTTGCCTGTCAGCGTTCCGAGGTGCGTGTAGAGGCAGCCGGTTAGCACGGGTGAGCCCAGGGCTGCCGTCACTTCCACAGCCCCTTCGAGGAAGCGCCGCGCGCCTTCGGGGTTGGAGAGCAGGTGGAACTCCAGCGGCAGGCCGAGGGAGCACGAGCAACCCAGATCGTGGCGATCCAACAGAGAGCGGGTATGCTCCACATCCATCGAGCCCGGATCGAGGAGCGGTATCTCCACGAAATCCAGTCCGGCCCCGGCGGCGCCCGAGATCACACGCTCGGCCCCCTCGCGCGTCCATTCGGCCGCCCAGATAAAAGCGTGGGCCCCGAAGGCCGGATCGCCATCCCCCGAGAGCGCCATCATCCCTGTCCGTGGCTCAGATCTCGACGTTCGTGAGCTCGGCCTGGTAGATGACGCGTTTGGTGTAGTCAGGGAGCGTGCAGGTCTGCAGGCTGACGATGTTCTTGCCGCTGACCGGATTCAGCACGGAGAGGTCCGTGGGCTCGACGATCAGCTTCTTGAAGACCACATAGGTGTACTCCCTGCCGTCCGCATCCTTCAGGTAGACCTTGTCGCCCTTCTTCAGATCCTCGAGGTCGTAGAAGGCCAGATTGCTGTCCGTCCCTGGGAACCCGATGCGGTGTCCCGCGATGTAGACGTTGGCGTTCGTCTGCCACGGGAAGCCGGTGGCCCTCAGGTGGACGGCTGCGTAATCGCGGAACAGCGCCGCGTTGGTGCCCGTTCCAGTCGGTATGGTGTCGTCTTTGATCTCTTTCATCGCAGGAACCGTGAGCTGGAGATCCTTATTCTTGGGCGGTGGTAGCGCATTTTTCACCTGACGCGGCCCCTGGACCTTGCCCTGCTTCGGCGCGACCTGCTTGCTCTTGGCCTCCTTGGACATTTTCTTGGGGGGGGCCTGTTTGTCCTTGCTCTCGCTAGGTTCCTGTTTGTTTGCCTGCTCCCCGGAGGCCTTGTTCCCTCCCTGATCCTTCTGCCCCTCATCCGAAGACTGGCCGGAAGAGGAGCAAGCGGCCAGCACCACCACAACCGTAAGGGCCGCCAGTACAAGAACCAGATTTCTCAAACGCATCTCATCACCTCTCGCTGTCTCCACCAGACACCGTACGCAGTGAGCCTACAGATCAAAGATAACAGGGCGGTAACAGTCGGACCAAACCTCCGTTACAAGCCTCCCGCAAGAGACCGCCCACGCCACGTTACGACCCGCCGCGCCCGCATCACTCTGCCGGACGGTCATATTAAGGTATTGTGTCCCCGTTGCAAACCTTGACGCTCCCTTCAACATCCATCCTCGCCCTCCAAACTCAGTTCCACGCTGAGGCGTAGCATCCGGTAGAGTCGGCGGCCTTCCTCGGGGGTCTTTGTCTCCAAAGACTCGGGAATGATAGCAGAGTGTCGTGTCACCATGGCTTCCGCGGTCGGCCCCTGGGCTCTCTGACACTCATTCCGCGCTTTGGCTCTCGCAAGTGCAGAGCGCTCCGAGCGGCACGCAGGGTCGATTTCTTTTCTGCGGGTTTCCAGGTCCTCTAGTATCATCACCACCTCGGCATAGGCGAACTGAAACCCCGAGTAATGACGCACCAGCTGATTGCTCTGCGTTGACACACCAAGCCGATTGCTACAATAATGTCGCGTGGGTGCACGAGCGCCCCTAGAAGTACAGCACCGAGGCAGGAACGCGAGGCCGCCAGCTTTCCTTGAAGCGAGGGACCAGACAGCGAACCGGATACTTTGAACACTGCGAAAGTACACCAGCTTCGGAGTACGTCCCGGCATAACCTGCCCGCCCCGCGGAGCAACCTCGTAGGCCGCGAGCAGCAGTTGCTCGAAGTCAAGCACGAGCTGGAGACGACCAGGCTGCTCACGCTTACCGGAGCGGGGGGATCAGGCAAGACGCGCCTTGCCCTGGAGGTAGCCAGAACTCTCGTCGATACCTACGCGGCCGGGGTGTGGTTGGTAGAGCTAGCTCCCCTCTCCGAGGAGGAGCTGGTGCCAAAGGCGGTGGCCGAGGCCTTGAAGGTACCCGAGCGTCCCGAAGAGCCCTTGGCCGACACGCTGACCGAGGTCTTGGGCAGCCGAGAGGTGCTCCTGGTCGTGGACAACTGCGAGCACCTCCTGGAGGCTACCGCCCGACTGGTGGACGCGTTTCTCGACCTGTGCCCTCGTCTGCGCATATTGGCAACGAGCCGCGAAGCGCTGGGAGTGAACGGAGAGGTAAGATGGCCCGTACCCCCGCTCAGCGTACCCGACCCGCAACGTTCCCCCACGGTCGAAGAGTTGGAGAGATCGGAGTCCGCCCGTCTGTTCCTGGTACGAGCCCGCAACCGCGACCCCTCCTTCGCCTTCACGCCGGACAGCGCGCAGGCCGTGGCGAAGATATGCAACAAGCTGGAGGGCATACCGCTTGCTATAGAGCTAGCAGCATCCAGAGTGGGCACTCTCTCATTGGAGCAGATCTCAGAGAGGCTCGAAAGCTCCCTCGAGCTGCTGACGCGTGGAGGTCGTACGGCAGCGCCGAGGCAGCGGACGATTAGGGGAACCCTCGACTGGAGCCACGACCTGCTCCTAGAGGCGGAGAGTATCCTGTTCAGGAGGCTCTCGGTGTTCGCTGGCGGGTGGACTCTGGAGGCTTCGGAGGTAGTGGTGTCGGGCGCGAGCATAGCGGAGGGCAAGGTCCTCGAACTGGTCTCCGGGCTTGTGGAGAAGTCGTTGGTCATCGCCGAGCTAGCTGCGGAGAGCGGCGGGGTGCGCTACAGGCTGCTAGACCCCATCCGCCAGTACGCGCGCGAGAAGCTGGAGCAGAGCGGGGAGGCTGAGGACATAAGGCGAGCTCACGCAGAGTACTTCCTTGCCCTGGCAGAAGAGATCGAACCGCAGCTAATCGGGCCGCTGGAAGCAGAGTGCTTCGAACACCTGGAAGAAGAACTCGACAACGTTAGAGCCGCCCTCTCCTGGGCGTCGGAGCACGGGGAAGCCGAGTTGGGCCTCAGGCTCGCGGGAGCCCTGATGTCCTTCTGGTTGACGGAAGGACACTTCGGCGAGGGGCGCGGGTGGATAGAGGGAGCGCTGAACCAGGAAAGCCCTACGTCCGCACTGGCGCGAGCGAAGGCGCTTGGGGCGGCGAGCCTGCTGGCGTCGGATCAAAACGACGATGCTAGGGCCAAGGAGGCGGCCGAGGAGGGCCTAAGGCTCAGCAAGGAGGCAGGAATAGAGAACCGCCACTCACCATTTTTTCCGGGGGGCAGCCCCGCACCTTTCTTCCTGAACCTGATGGTTATCTTGGCTATGAACGAAGGCGACCTCGAGCGAGCGAGGGCACTGGGCGAAGAGAGCTTGGCGCTGAGCAGGCAAGCAGACGCCGCGCAGGGCATCGTCTTCTCGCTCCTTCTCCTCGCGATTGCGGCGACCCTACGCGCAGACCACGAGGAGGCCGCAAGACTCTACGCAGAAGGCCTTAGCCTATCGCGAGAGTTGGCCAGCGCCTACTGGCGCTTCCTTTACTTCGAAAATTGGGGATGGACAACCCTGCTTCAAGGCGACCCCGAGCGAGCCACTGTGCTCATAGAGGAAGCGGTGGAGCTAGCCCGGGAGCGGAGGCGAGGGTTTATGGGCTTGCTCTCGAGGCCACTCGACAACTTGGGGTGGGCGGCGCTTTTGGGTGGTGAGCTTGGGCGGGCCAAGGCCCAGTTCGGAGAAAACCTCACGCTCTCCAAGGAACGGGGCGACAAAAGGACCCTCTTGATGAGCCTGGAAGGGCTGGCGTGCGTCGCCGGAGCCGAGGGAGAAGCCATAAGGGCTGCGAGGCTCTTCGGGGCGGCCGAGGCGCTGACGGAGGCGATACGCTACCGGATCGTGCCCCAAGAAAGGGCCGTGCTAGAGCCCTACCGGGCGAGCGTTCGCTCGCGGTTGGGCGAGGAAGCGTGGGAAGAAGCGGCGGCCGAGGGAGGGGCCATGGGATTGGATCGGGCCACAGCATACGCCCTCTCTCGAGAGAAAGCCTCCAAGAACCTGTCTCCCGCGACATCACAGCCGTCGGTCTCCCCGCCCGAGCATCAGGCCGGGCTTAGCGCTCGGGAGGTGGAGGTACTGAAGCTTGTGGCCGAAGGGCTCACCAACGCCCAGGTCGCACGAAGACTCTTCCTTAGTCCCCGCACGGTCGATACGCATCTCACCTCGATCTACCACAAGCTGGGAGTGAGCTCACGGGCGGCGGCCACGCGCTTCGCCTTGGATCACGACCTCGCCTGAGCTTCTCTCATTCCAAATACCCATCCCTACGTAAAACCACGTAGTTACCCGCCTCCACCCCCTCACAAAGTTACGTACCCCGGTACGTAGTTTCTACGATGCGCTTCTCACCGGGACGGGCCATAGTTGTTTTCGTAATGCTCAGATCAAGAAGGAGAAACAGAGGGAATGAACCATTTCATGGACTTCGATCCATACTCGGTCGGGGAACGCAATCAGATCATGCAGCCGGAGATCAACTCGTTGCGCCCACGGGAGCGGCCGCGCAAAAGCGCGACCACTTCGAGAGAGAGGGCTACCTGCTCCTGGAACGGTGACGATCATCCGTGGTCGACTGTGGCCCGTAAGGACCCAATCTTCCTTGAGGTATTCCGGCTCTGAGGAAGTTGCCGCTCCGTAAGAACGGAGCGCAGAGTATCGATGAGCAGGCCTCTATCCCCTACTGAGAAAGGAGATGCGTTATGAGACGCTTCTTAGTGCCAGTCATATTGGCGTTGGTCATGGCAGCCATGCTGATCTCCACTCCCGCCGCCTCGGCGCAGAATGAGATGACGGTCTCGATCCAGGATTTTTCCTTCGATCCCGACCAGATCACCGTTGCTCCGGGGACGACGGTTACGTGGGTCAACGACGGGCAGACGCCGCACACCGTCACCTCGACGGACGGAAAAGACCTCGACTCCGCCACCTTGCAGCCCGGTGACAGCTACTCGTTCACGTTCGAGGACGGTGATGCGGGCGAGACCTACGCCTACCACTGCTCGATCCATCCCCAGATGACGGCGAGCGTGAAGGTGTCCTCGGGAGGAGGCGGAGGTGGGGCTTCCACCTCGGCTAGCGCTTCGATGAGCTCATCGGCAAGCGCCTCCGCAAGCCCGGCGGCGAGCGCCTCGGCGAGCGCACCGCAGCGGCTGGCCGAAACCGGGGGCATCTCCCTGCCCCTTGTGGCGGCCGCAGCGCTCCTGGGTCTCGGGATTGTGGCCGTGGTCGCCATACGACGCACTTCGTAACTCCGCTATTTGCCTGGCTGAGGGGAAGCCTGCGCCCCTCAGCCCAAAAAGTGTCAGCACGCTCTTCGTGCTGCAATAGAACAGGAGGACAGGGCGGTGTGGAAGATGAGACTCATAGAGGCTTTCGCGATACTCACAGTCGGCGATGGGCTCATAGAATTCCTGGCTCCCAAGGGGCATTCGCGGCTGTGGGTGGTCGGCCCCGAGAGCACCCGCAGGGCCGGGATGTGGTTTGTGGAGAAGCCGGAGCGGATGAGGGTCCTCGGCGCTGCCCAGGTGGTGCTCGGAGTGTGGCTGGCCCTCAGGCAGCACCGGGATGTTCAATCTAGAGGAGGACTCAAGAGGAACTGACATGATACGACCCACCTGCCTGCTCCGTATACTCGCCCATTCCAACCACACTTCCGCAGAGGAAGGAATCTAAGGACGATGAACAGCGCGCTGAAGGGCAAACTCGCGGTCGGGGCTCTCGCGGTCGTGCTCGTAAGCTGCGGCGGCGGTGCGGGGTCAGGCGGTAATCCGGCTGGCACAGGAGGAGGATCCCCCGGCACGGGCAAGGCTACCGCCTCGGGCGAGGCGACCACCGGCGCATCTGCAGGCGCCAGCGGAGGAAACGACGGCTCCTCCTCCGCTGCTACCACCACGGCGAACTCCTCCTCGGACAAGTCGATCGAGACCGTCGTCATCAAGGAGACCGAGTTCAAGCTCTCCCCCTCCACTATTACCTTGAACAAACCCGGTACCTACGCTTTCAAGGCCGAGAACGAGGGCTCCGCCGAGCACAACCTAAGGATCGTCGGAGAGGGCGTGAAGAGCGAAGGCGGTCAAGCAGGCGAGGCCGAACTGGAACGGAACCTGGACCCTGGAGAGAGCGGGGTGCTGAGGGTGACCTTTCGAAAGCCTGGCACCTATGAGATGTACTGCCCGGTAATCGGTCACAGGCTAGCAGGCATGAAGGGCAAGGTGATGGTCAAGTAGCGCTGAGGTAACACTGCTGGGACTAGGCCTCGGGCACGAAGCTCAGTCGCTAAGCTCGGGGCGAAGGAGGCGGAGGAGCACGCAAGCTCCCGCTCGACTAAAGGAGAGGTATGAAGGTTCTCATCATCGGCGCCACCGGCGCCACTGG
>Ga0126313_10002249_pt1 | contig 10721 bp, 12 predicted proteins | sample Plot105A_FD_89954 | JGI IMG/M metagenome (GOLD analysis project Ga0126313, IMG submission 89954) | Serpentine soil microbial communities from UC McLaughlin Reserve, CA, USA - Plot105A | ecosystem: Environmental > Terrestrial > Soil > Grasslands | place: USA: UC McLaughlin Reserve, Lake County... | reverse complement strand
GCCAACCTCACGCGCGAGGTGCACGAGGAGTACGCCGTGCAGCGCTGGCCGGAGACCAAGCGGCTGCTCGGCCTGCTCGTCAACTCCTCCGGTGGCGCGCACGCGCGCAACGCCCGCCGGCTCGTGCATGCCGCGCGCCAGCAGGACCGGCGTCTTTCGGCCGCGCTCCTCGCCGCTGCGCTGCCGCACACCGCCGAGGCCGGCGAGGTGATCAACGGCGCCCGCACCCGGATGTCGCGCAAGCCTGCCGCGCTGGCCCGCGAACTGCTGCGCAACTTCCCGAAGGGCAAGGGCAAGCGCTCCTCGCGCCGCCGCCGCAAGAAGGGCGGCGAGAGCCAGGTCGACGCGGTCGCGACGACCGCCGCCGCCGAGGAGGCGCTGGCCGCCGGCGCGGAGGAGGGCGAGGCGCAGGAGGGCGAGGCGGCCGCCACCGCGGAGGCCCCCAAGCCCCGGCGCCGCAGCCGCGCCCGCAGGGTGGCCGACGCCGACCCGGGCGACGCCGCGCCTGAGGCGGAGGAGGTCCCCGAGCCCGAGCAGAAGCCCAAGCGCCGTCGCGCGCCGCGCAAGAAGCCCGTCGAGGCCGACGCCGCACCGGCCGACCCCACGACGCCGGGCGAGGCCACCACGCAGGCCGAGGCCGCGCCGGCCAAGCCGACGCGCGCGACCCGCTCGCGCAGGAAGCCGGCGGAGGCCGAGGCCGCGCCGGCCGACGCCACGACGCCGGCCGACGCCGAGCCGGCCAAGCCGAAGCGCACGACCCGCTCGCGGGCGACGAAGCCCGCGGAGCCCGCCGCCGACGCGGCCGGGGCCGCGAAGCCGAGGCGCGCGCCGCGCTCGCGGGCCACCAAGCCCGCCGAGCCGCCCGCCGCCGAAGCGACCGAGGCCGAGACCGCGAAGCCGAAGCGCGCGCCCCGTTCGCGGGCACGCAAGCCCGCGGTCGACGCGGCCGCCGAGGCCGCGGCCGCGCTCGAGGCCGGCGACCCGGCCGCGAAGCCGCGCCGCTCGCGCGCCCGCAAGGCGCCCGCCGGCGAGTCCGGCTCGCTCGAGGCGGCGACGGAGCGCGTCCGCGCCGCCGTCGAGGGCGCCGCGGGCGACGAGGCAGCCTAGCCTCCGCCCCCGAGCGGGTATGCGAAGCGGCGATGGCCGCCGTCAGCGTCCTCGACGTGCCCGACTACGCGGGCTGCTCGAGCTCGGCGAGGGCTACACCGTGGCCGAGCTGGAGGTCGAGGACAGCGACTGGATCGCCGGCCGCGAGCTGGGCGAGCTCACCCTGCGCGACGCGGGGATCGTCGTGCTCGGGATCCACCGGGGGGCCGACACCCCTTACGTCGGCGCCCCGCAGCGCACGACCACCGTCCAGCCGGGCGACGTGCTGACGGTCTACGGGCTGGAGGAACGGGTCGAGGCGCTCGACCGCGGTCGAGCGGCCGCTCAGCCCGGATTCAGGCTAAGCCCAGGTGGACCTCGCCGGTGCTGACCGCGTGCACGGCCCCGCCGGCGTCGCGCACGAGCAGCGCCCCGTCGCCGGCGATGCCCGCTCCGATGCCCTCACCGCCAGCCCAGCGCACCGGCCGCCCGGCCAGCGCGTCGCGCTCGCGCAGCGCGGCGAGCGTCGCCTCCGGCGGCTCCGCCAGCCGGGTCTCGAGCGCCGCCAGCAGCTCGTCCAGCGCCCGGGGGAGCTCCCGCGGCTGGAGCCCGAGCGTTCCCGCCCGCCCGCGCACCTCCTCGGGCAGCGCGGCGAGGTCCAGCGCGGCGTTCACGCCGATCCCGAGCACGGCCCAGCCCTGCTGCGGGCGGCCCTCCACGAGCACGCCCGCCACCTTGCGCCCGTCGACGAGCACGTCGTTGGGCCACTTCACCCGCGCGGACGCTCCGGCGAGGTCGGCCACGGCGAGCCCGGCGCGCAACGACAGCAGCGGGTCGGGGTCGCGGGTCACCAGCGAGAGCGCCAGCGCGCTGCCCGGCGGCGTCGACCAGCCGCGACCCTGGCGCCCGCGTCCTGCGGTCTGCTCGCCCGCGGTCACGGCGGTGCCGTGTGGCGCTCCGGCCTCGGCCAGCTCGCGGGCGCGCGCGTTGGTCGAGCCGATCGAGCGCAGGTGCAGCCGCGGCCGCCCGAGGGGGCTCACGCCCGCTCCACGCGGAGCTCGTCGCCGGTGCGCGCGCCGAGCAGGCGGCCGGCGTCGCCGCCGTTGATGGCGACGGCGAGCGAGCCGCCGGCGTCCTCATAGAGCAGCAGCCCGCCGCGGGCGACGTCCGCGAAGGTGCGCGCGAACACGCCCGGCGCGCGGCGCGTGCCGTGGCGGACGGCGATCGCGTCGCCGAGCCGGATGTCGGTGCCCTTGAGGTCGCGCAGGCGGCCGTCGAGCGCGAGGTTGCCGAAGGCGTCCGCCTCGACGATGCGCGCCACGAGCGCGCCGGCGTCGACCGTCGCGCGGCTCGGCTCGATCCGCACCAGCTCGTCGGGCTCGAGCGGCGGGCCGGCCTCGCCCAGCGGCTCCCCGGCCGCCAGCCGCGCCGCCACGGGAGCGAACACGTCGCGGCCGTGGAAGGTCGCCGACACGGGCTCCAGGCGCCAGCGCGACGAGGAGATCTCGACCGCCTCCGCGACGCCGCCGAAGTGGTCCGCCGCCGGCGTCAGCAGCCCGTTGTCCGGCCCGACGAGCAGCCGGTCCTCCTCAGCCGTCAGCAGCGCGACCGCGCGCCGGCGCGCGCCGACGTCCGGGTCGACCACGGCCAGATGGACGCCCGGCGGCGTGTACGGGAGCGAGCGCGCGAGCATCCGGGCGCCCGCCCCGACGTCCTGGCGCGGAACGCCGTGGCTGAGGTCGATCACCGTCGTGCCGGGCGCTATCCGGGCGATCACCGCGTGCACGACGCCGACGAACTCGTCGCGCAGGCCGTAGTCGGAGAGGAACGTGATCGGGCGGGGCATGTGCGTCATTGTGGCGACCGGGTAACCCTCCGGGCGGATGCGCTGGAAACGCGGGAGCTCGAGCGGCAACACGATCGACGCGCGCGGCAGCCGGGCGCCCGGCCGGGTCGCGATCCCGAGCGGGCTCGGGCTGGTCGGCGTGCTCGTGTTCGTGGCGTTCCAGCTGCTCTCCGGCGGCAGCGGCTTCGCGGTCCCGTCGGCGTTCGACGACGGCACGCAGGCGCCCGGCGGCGGCGCGATCCCCGCCGACCAGGACCCGGAGCGGGACCTGCGCGACTTCAGCGAGTATGTCTTCGACTCCGCCCAGCGCACGTGGGCGCGGACGGTCGGCGGGGGCTACCGCGAGGCCAAGCTCTATCTCTACCGAGACGCGGTGAACACCGGCTGCGGCTCGGCGAGCTCGGCGGTGGGCCCGTTCTACTGCCCGGCCGACGAGCGGGTGTACCTGGACCTCAGCTTCTACCGCGACATGGAGCAGCAGCTCGGGGCGCCGGGGGACTTCGCGTGGGCCTACGTGATCGCGCACGAGGTCGGCCACCACGTGCAGCACCTGCGCGGCACCGACGACCAGGTCCGCCGCCTGCAGCGCGAGGACCCCGATCAGGCGAACCCGCTCTCCGTCCGGCTCGAGCTGCAGGCCGACTGCTACGCCGGGGTGTGGGCGCGCGCGGTCTTCGATCAGCTCGATCCGGGCGATCTGGAGGAGGCGATCACGGCCTCCGAGGCGGTGGGCGACGACCGCCTGCAGCGCCGCGCCCGCGGTGGGGTGGACCCGGACTCCTTCACCCACGGGACGTCCGAGCAGCGGGCCCACTGGTTCGAGACCGGCCGCGCGTCGGGCGAGCCGGCCGACTGCGACACCTTCTCCGTCGACGACGTCTAGGACCCTCCTAGCGCTTGGCGTCTCGCAGCAGCGCGTCGACGAGCCCGTCAGGCGTGTGCGGGTCGGCCTCGAGGTCGGCCTCGGCGCCGTGCTCGCGCAGGGCGGCGCTCGTCGCCGGGCCGATCGAGGCGAGCCGCGGGCCGCTCAGCGCCGCGTCGCCGGCCGCGCGCGCGAAGAAGCGAACGGACGATGCGGAGGTGAACAGCAGGTAGTCGGCCGCGGCGGCCGCGGCGCGGGTCGTGTCGTCGAGCGGCTCGGCGACCGTCTCGTAGAGGAGGAGGAGGTCGACCTCGGCGCCGCGCTCGCGCAGGGCGGCGGGGAGCACGTCGCGGCCCTCGGCGGCGCGGGCGATGAGCGCGCGGGTGACCGGCACGTCGCGCAGCACCTCGACCAGGCCCTCGGCGACCGCCCGCTCGGGGACGATGTCGGGCTCGACCCCGCGCTCGCGCAGCGCGCGCGCCGTGCCCGGACCGATCGCCGCGACCGTGTTCCCGGCCAGCTCGCGCGCGTCGCGCAGCAGGGCGAGGAACCGCTCGGCGCCGTTGGGCGAGGTGATCGCGACGAGGTCGTAGCGGCTCAGGTCGGGCTTGGCCGCGGGCAGCGGCTCGATCCGGATCGCGGGCGCCTCGACGACGGTCGCCCCGAGCTCGCGCAGCCGCTTGGCGAGCGCGCTGGCCTGAGCCCGCGCGCGCGTGACGGCGATCGTGCGGCCGTGCAGCGGGCGCGCCTCGAGCCAGGCGATCCGCTCGCGCAGCGCGGCCACCGCGCCCACGAGGGTGATCGCCGGGGCGCGGATCCCCTCCTGCGTGGCGCGCGCGGCGACGTCGCCGAGCGTGGCGAGCAGCACGCGCTGGCCCGGAAGCGTGCCCCGCTCGACGACGGCGACGGGCTCCTGCGCCGGCCGGCCGCCCGCGATCAGCTGCTCGGCGATCCGGGGCAGCGCGCGCACGCCCATGTAGAAGACGAGGGTGCCCGGGAAGGCGGCCAGCGCGGGCCAGTCGAGCGCGGACTCCGGCTTGGCGGGGTCCTCGTGGCCGGTGACGAACGCGACCCCGCTGGCCACCTCGCGCTGGGTGACGGGAATGCCCGCGTAGGCCGGGGCCGCCACGCCGGCGGTGATGCCGGGCACCACCTCGAACGGGATGCCCGCCTCACGCAGCAGGAGCGCCTCCTCGCCGCCGCGGCCGAACACGAACGGGTCGCCGCCCTTGAGCCGCACGACCCGGCGGCCGGCGCGGGCGTGCTCGAGCAGGAAGGCGTGCGTGTCCTCCTGCGGGACCTGGGCGGCCGCGCCCTCCTTGCCGACGTAGACGAGCTCGGCGTCCGGGCGCGCGTAGGCGAGCGCCTCAGCGGGGATCAGCCGGTCGTGCAGGATCACGTCGGCCTGCGCGATCAGCTCCACCGCGCGCACGGTCAGCAGCCCGGGATCGCCGGGCCCGGCGCCGACCAGGTGGACGATCCCGCCGGTGTGCTCGCCCCCGGCCGCGCCGGCTCCGCTCACGCGGCCATCGCCTCCGCGCGGCGCAGGACGTCGCCGGCGCCGGCGAGCTGCATCCGCCGCGCGAGCTCGCGGCCCGCGTCCTCGGGCGGCGCGTCGGCCGGCGCGCCGTGCTCGTCGAGCACCCATTCGGAGCCGTCGGGCAGGCCCGCGAAGCCGCGGATGTGCAACGTCTCTGTATCGAGCAGTGCCGAAACGCCGACGGGCGCGTGACAACTCGCGCCGAGTGCGCGAATCGCGGCCCGTTCCGCCTGCAGGCACTTCATCGTGGCCGCATGGGACGCGACAGAGGCGGCATCGGCGGCGGGGCTTCCGGCTCGCGCCTGGACGGCGATCACACCCTGCCCCGCGGCGGGCACGAACAGCTCGGCGTCGAGCCGGCCTCCCGCCTCGCGCATGCGGTCCAGGCGCGCGAGCCCGGCGGCGGCGAGCACGAGCACGTCGGCCCCGCCGGCGGCGAGCTTGCGCAGCCGCGTGTCCACGTTGCCGCGCAGCTCGACCACCTGCAGGTCCGGCCGCGCCGCGAGCAGCTGGGCGCGACGGCGCAGCGCACTCGTGCCCACGCGGGCGCCCTCGCGCACCTGCTCGAGCTCGTCCTCGCCGATCAGCACGTCGAACGGGTCCGCTCGGCGTGGCGCCGCGACGATCGCCGTCCCCTCGGCCAGCTCGCCCGGCACGTCCTTGGCGGAGTGCACCGCGAGGTCGATGTCGCCGGCCAGCAGCGCCGCCTCGAGCGCGCCGGTCCAGCGCGACTTGTCGCCGCGCGCGCGGTCGACGTCGCCGGCGGTCGTGATCTCCACCAGCTCCGTCTCGCCCCCGATCGCCTTCGCGACCGCCCGCGCCTGGGTGAGCGCCAGCAGGCTGCCGCGGGTGCCGATCCGGAGCGGGCTCAACGGGAGCGCAGTGGGCGGACCTCGGCGGGGGCGGACTCGTCCCCCGCATGGGTCTCCTCGAGCCCGAACAGCTCGCGCAGGAGCTGCAGGCGGGCGTGCCGTTGCTCGACCTCGAGGCCCTTCACGCGCATCGTCGGCTCGTGCAGCAGGCGGTTGACGACGGCGCGCGCGAGCGTCTCGACGCGCTGGTGGTCGGCCTCCGTGAGGCCCTCCCAGCGGCCGGCGTTCTCGGCGAGCAGCCGGTCGACGACCTCGTCGCCGCGAGCGCGCAGGGCCGACAGCGTCGGCACGACCTCGAGCTGGCCGAGCCAGCCCGCGAAGCTCTGGATCTCCTCCTCCACGATGCCCTCCGCGCGACGGGCCTCCGCCCGGCGGACCTGCATGTGGCGGGAGACCGTGGCCTGCAGCGCGTCCATGTCGAGGACGGTCACGCCGGGCAGCTCGGCGCACTGCGGGTCGATGTCGCGCGGCACGGCGAGGTCGATGAGCAGGAGCGGCCGCCCGCGCCGCGCGGTCATCACCTCGGCGATCTCCTCGGGGCCGAGCAGCGTGTGCGGCGAGGCGGTCGATGCGATCACGATGTCGGCCCGCTCGAGCTCCGTCGGCAGCGCGTCGAACGAGCCCGAGGCCCCGCCGAAGCGCCGGGCGAGCGCGATCGCCCGCTCGCGCCGGCGGTTAGCGACGAACATCGTGCTCACGCCCTGGTTGTGCAGCGCCTGCGCGGTCAGCTCGGCGGTCTCGCCCGCGCCGACGATCACCACGTGGCGCTCGGTGAGGTCGCCGAGCGCGTCGGTGGCCGCGTCGACGGCGACGGAGGCGACGGAGGCGCGGCCGGCCGAGATCGCGGTCTCGGTACGCACGCGCTTGCCGGTCGCGAGCGCCGCGCGGAACAGCTTGTTGGTCATCGGCCCGGTCGTCCGGGCGCCGAGCGCGAGCTCGTACGCGCGCTTGACCTGCCCCTGCACCTCGGCCTCGCCGACGATCATCGACTCGAGGCCGCTCGTGACCCGGTACAGGTGGCGCGCGGCGTCGCAGTTGCGCAGCGAGTACATGCTGCCCATCAGCTCCGTGGGGCGGATCGCCGCGCGGCGCGCGAGCATGGCGAGCACGTGGGACTCGGCCTCGACCGGGTCGGAGACGACGAGGTAGAGCTCCGTGCGGTTGCAGGTCGAGATCGCGACGGCCTCGGTGATGGAGTCGTGCTCGGTCAGCTCGCGGATCAGCGTCTCGGCGCGGCCGTCGAGCAGCGCGAGCTTCTCGCGCAGGGCCAGTGGCGCGGTCTTGTGCGAGGTGCCGATGGCGAGCAGCTCGCTCACCGCGGCACCGCCTCGCGTTCGGCCTCGCGGTCGTCGCCCCGGCGCCGCTCGAGCTCCGCCAGCTCGGCGATGTCGCGCGAGATGCGCGAGAGCTTGACGGCCATGATCGCGACGTAGATCAGCACGAGCGCGAGGAAGACCAGGTAGGCCGCGGCCACGTAGGGCCCGGCGTCGTCGAGTGGCAGCGCGGGCGTGCTCACAGCTGCGGGGCCGCGGTGCGGCGGACGGGGACCCAGTCGTCGTCACCGGCCATCCGGCGCTTGAGCGCGCGCAGCGTGAACGTCGCGTGCTTGGAGGTCAGCTCGTACTTGTTCAGCGTCACGTACAGCACGGCCATGCCCGCGAGGCAGACGAGGAACGTGAGCCGCATCGAGCCGGGCATCGAGCCGCCGGTGGTGGAGAGTACCCGCGGATGCGTGAACGACTCCGCGGCGCGCACGGCCATGAAGTTCAGCGGCACGAAGGCGCCGCCGACGATCGCGAACACCGCGGCGTAGCGGGTCTGGCGCTCGGGGTCCTCGATCGAGAACCGCAGCGGCTGATAGCAGGCGTAGAGCAGGAACACGATCAGGAACGACACGAGCGTCGGCTCGTCCCACACCCACCAATGCCCCCACGACGCCTTGGCCCAGATCGACCCGGTGATCAGCGCGCCGACGGCGAGGATCAGCGAGATGTGGATCGCGACGTAGGAGCGCAGGTCGTCGAGCCGGTCACCCGAGCGCAGGAAGCGGATCCCGTACACGCCGCCGGCGACGAAGCCGAACAGCGCCACGATCGCGAGCGGGACGTGCAGGTAGAAGATCTTCTGCACGAAGCCCTGGTCGGCGTCGTTGGGCGCGTAGAAGAACACCATCGCGAACCCGCCGACGACGAGAGCGACGGAGAGGATCGAGAGGGGGACGAGGCCCCTGGAGAACTTGGCTGACGTCACTCGTCGAGGAGGTAGTCGAAGACCGCGTAGGCGAGCAGTCCGAACACGAGATCATAGAGGCCGAGGATCAGCGGCCAGCGGCCCGGCACGGCCTCCGCGCCGGCCTCGAGCCACAGCGGCGCGGTGCCCCTCGCGGCCGCGATCACGAGCGGGATCATCAACGGGAGCGCGAGCAGCGGCACGATCACCTCGCGCGCGCGGGTCTGGACCGCGAGTGCGCCGACGAGCGTGCCGACGATCGCGATCCCGGCGTCGGCGAGCAGCAGCACGCCGATCAGCTCCGGCAGCCCGGGCCCCGGCGAGGGCTCGAGCAGCAGGATCGCGAAGGCGGGCACGGCCACGACCTGCAAGGCGACCAGAAAGCAGAACAGCACCGCCGCCTTGGCCAGGAACAGCGCGGTGCGATCGACCGGAGCGAGCAGGAAGCCGTCGAAGCCGCCCTCCTCCCGCTCGGCGACGAACTGGCGGTTGACCGCCAGCACGGCCGCGAACAGGATCGTCACCCAGAAGACGCCCGCGGCGAGGTCGCCCTCGAGTGAGCGCGCGTCGAGCCCGAAGTGGAACAGGACGAACGTCGACAGGCTGAACAGCGCCATCGCGGGCACCGACTCGCGCGTGCGCAGCTCCAGCCGCAGGTCCTTGCGGATCAGCGCGGCCACGGCCACGCGCGTCGGTGTGCCGTGCGGCGACGTGCCGCGTGGCGATGTGCCGCGCGGCGGCGCGGGCGCGCTCACGCGTAGAGCTCCCGGACGGCCGCCTCGTCCACCGCGGACCGCGGCGCGGCGATCGCCTGGCGCCCTCCCCGCAGCCCGAGCACGAGACCGGCCTCCGCCAGCCCGTGCGCGACGTCATGGGAGATCACCACGCGCGTGCGCCCGCTGCCCGGCCCGATCAGCGGCTCGACCGCAGCCGCCGCGCCCGGGTCGAGGTTCGCCAGCGGCTCGTCGAGGAGCAGCAGCTCGGGCTCGTGCAGCACCGCCCGGCAGACCGCGACCCGCTGCGCCATCCCGCGCGAGAGCGTGTGCACCGGCTCGTCGGCCCGCCGCGTCATCCCGACCGCCTCGAGCAGCGCCTCGATCCGCTCGGTGCCGCGGCCCGCCAGGCCGTGCAGCCGGGCGTGGAACCGGAGGTTCTCCCTCGCGGAGAGGTCGCGGTAGAGCAGCGGGTCGTGGCCCAGCAGCCCGACCCGCCCGCGCACGGCCCAGCCCTCGTCCGGCAGCGAGCGCCCGAGCACCAGCGCCTCGCCCCGATGCGGCCGCAGCAGCGTCGCCAGGATCCGCAGCAGCGTCGTCTTGCCGGCGCCGTTCGCGCCGAACACCGCGAGTGTGCTCCCCACCGGCACGCGGAGCGTCACGCCGCTCAGCGCGATCCGCTCGCCGTAGGCCCGCCCGAGGTCGCGAAGCTCGATCGCGGCGGCCGCCGCCTCCCCGCCGGCGCCGGTGGAGTCCACCGCCGCCTCAGTCGGTGGCATGGTGCGACGAGTCGCCGCGCAGCGTGCGCACCACGTGCCGCAGCGTCGGGGCGAGCACGTCGAAGCCCTCGTCGATCGCCCTCGGGGAGCCGGGGAAGTTGACGATCAGCGTCGAGCCTGCGATCCCGGAGATGCCGCGCGAGAGGATCCCCATCGGCGTGTGGCGGGCGCCCTCCGCGCGCAGCGCCTCCGCGAAGCCAGGCGCCTCGCGGTCGATCACCGCGCGCGTGGCCTCTGGCGTGATGTCGTTGGGCGTCAGCCCCGTCCCGCCCGTCGTGAAGACCAGGTCGCAGCCCGAGTCCACGAGCGAGTTGAGCCGGTCCTCGATCAGCGCGAAGTCGTCCGGGACGACCTCCATCGCGATCACCTCGCAGCCGGCCTTCTCGGCCGCCGCGGCCAGCCGGGGCCCGGATAGGTCCTCCTTCTCGCGCCGCGAGACGGAGGTGGAGACGGTGAGGATCCCGGTGCGGATGCCCGGGATGGTAGGTGAGAGCGCCTCACGGCAGCCGTTGACGTGACGCCACGCACACCGCCCCGGGCCGAGGCGGAGGAAATGAACCGGCTCAGGCCGCAGCCGGCGCATGCGCCCGCCGCGCGGCGGCGATCAGCTGCCGCACGGCGGCCTCGTCGCCCGCGCGCAGCAGCTCGACCGGGTCGGGGTCGCCGTTGACGATCCCCTCGAAGAACTCCTTGCGGTCCTGGTAGGTCGGCAGCGTGCCCTTGGCCCAGCCGCGCGCCTCGTTGAGCAGGACGGCCAGCCGCGCGTAGGGCTCGCCGTACTCGTCGGCGATCTG
>Ga0126313_10002248_pt1 | contig 10721 bp, 6 predicted proteins | sample Plot105A_FD_89954 | JGI IMG/M metagenome (GOLD analysis project Ga0126313, IMG submission 89954) | Serpentine soil microbial communities from UC McLaughlin Reserve, CA, USA - Plot105A | ecosystem: Environmental > Terrestrial > Soil > Grasslands | place: USA: UC McLaughlin Reserve, Lake County... | reverse complement strand
GGCCGGCATCTGGGACGAGTCGCCGGGAGTGGCGATCCTCGCGGTGGTGGCGATCGTGTACTTCTCGAGCGAGACGCTCGGCGGGTCCGCCTACCTCGCCGCCTTCGTGATGGGCCTGATAGTGGGCAACATGGACGAGTTCAGGCTCCGCCAGCACGAGGAGAGCAAGAAGATGCTCGAAGACTTCGTGGGCCAGGTGGCGGAGATCGCCGTGCTCCTGATATTCGTCACTCTGGGCATCAACCTGCCTTTCGACGCGCTCGGCAAGTACCTCCTCGGCGGGCTCGTGGTGATGGCGGTCTTCATCTTCGTTGCCCGTCCCGTGACCGTGCTGGCCTGTCTCTCGCCGGACCGGAGGGGACGCTGGACGCGCAATGAGATCATCTTCCTGAGCTGGTGCCGCTACACGGGGGTGATCCCTGCGGCCGTGGCCAGCATACTCCTCGCCCGCGGGGTCGAAGGAGCGGAGATCGCAGTCTCACTCGTCGCGCTCGCCGTGGTCGCGACCCTACTCTTGCAGGCCACCACCGCTGGCTGGCTGGCCCGCAGGCTCGGCCTGATCGAGGAGCCGGACTCCGCCGCTCCCACGTAGGCATCCGCCCTAAAAGAGATACAATGGGGGCCGGAACCGCGAGGAAGGACACGGTGCAGCTTACCGACAGCCACAACCGGAAGATGGACTACCTGCGCATCTCGGTCACCGACCGGTGCAACTTCCGCTGCCAGTACTGCATGCCCGAAGACATCCAGTTCCAGGACAAGAGCCACATCCTCACCTATGAGGAGATCCTCATCTTCGCCGAGGCCTGCCTGCAGCTCGGCGTGACCAAGGTGCGCGTAACAGGCGGGGAGCCCCTGGTGCGCCGCGGGGTCGTCTGGCTCATAAGCCAGCTCAAAGAGCTCGGCTTCGACGACGTAACCATGACGACCAACGGCTTCCTCCTCAAAGATAACCTCGAAGGCCTGGTCGAAGCGGGGCTCGACCGGATCAACATATCCCTCGACACCCTCCAGCCGGAGAAGTTCGCCTTCATCACGCGCCGCAACCACTTCCAGAAGGTCTGGGAGGCGATTATGGCGGCACTAGAGACGCCCCTGTCGCCCGTCAAAATAAACGCTGTGGCGATGCGCGGCGTGAACGACGATGAGATATCCGACATGGCCAGGCTGACGCTCGAGTACCCGATGCACGTTCGCTTCATCGAGCTCATGCCCCTCAACGGCGACACCGACGGCTCCCACTTCCGCTCCCTCTTCATCTCAGGGCGCGAGATCCTCGAGAGGGCGCAAAAGGAGCTCGGGGACTTGAAGCCTGTGGAGAAAGAAGACCCGGCGGCTCCGGCCGACGAGTTCAAGTTCGAGGGCGCGCCAGGCACCTTCGGCGTCATAACCCCGGTGAGCGAGCCCTTCTGCGCGCGCTGCTCGCGCCTGAGACTCACCGCGGACGGCAAGATCCACCCCTGCCTTCTCACCGACCTAGACGTCCCCGTAAAGGACGCCATACGCTCCGAAGACCCGATCCCGGCCATCCACAAAGTGTTGTGGGAGACCGCGAGGGTCAAGCCAGCCGCAGGCCTCACCCTCCCCGAGGAGTCGCGCAACCGGACGATGAGCCAGATCGGGGGGTAGACAGGAACACGGCGCTCGCGTCCGAACCCCTTCCGAAGTCCCAGGAAGAGCGAGAACAGGAGCCACGCGTGGCTATCCGCCCGGGCGGGTAAGGAGCTCCGTAATCGGCGGTCCGCCGGAAGCATAAAGCCCTAACCCGCTGTCTAGCGTAAACGGCAACTTCGCACATCAAAGTAACCACTACTTTAGCAAGCTCTCTCTTCAGGCTTCCTCACGCGTCGGTGCGAAAAGGGCCGTGCAGCGGGCGAAGAATGCCCATGCGGCATGCAAAATGACGCTCCGAGTGGCAGCCCGCCTCGTACATGGCAAAGTTGTCGACCAAACCAGGAGTTCAGCTGGGAAACTCGATCAGCACGACCTTCGAGCGCTGATATTGAGCCCCACGCCTCCGGCGTGCACAGCCGTCTATGACTATGGTGTTAGCATCAAGTGTTACTGTTTTGCGCCCTATATGTTACGGATACACCCAAAAGGGGTAGCACTGTTTGGTGCGGAGCTGCGCTATGGAGGTGGTGCGGCTACAGAAGCCAGTTAAGGGAGACGTTTCCTTGCGTCGTTACGCGAGGCTCGTAGTAGCGTTCGCGCTCATAACGATGGTTAGTCTTGGCTTTTGCCCGGACAATTCGATGGCTACGCCCCCAGGTGAGCCTGCCTTCGCCCCTGGCCGCATCCTGGTCAAGGTCGAAGATAAGGCCCCGGCGAATGCCATAAGAGACACCAACCACGAAAACGGTGCCCGGCTGGAGGAGGAGATCCCCCACTCAGACGTCAGCGTGATCGACCTTCCCAGCGGCCTCTCAGTTGCCGAAGCGGTGGAGCGTTACGAGGCCTCCCCCGACGTGGAGTACGCCGAGCCTGATTTCCTGCTGTACGCGCAGGGGCAGCCGAACGACCCGAGTTTCTCAAAGATGTACAACCTCGAGAACACGGGGCAATACGACGGTACCATCGACTCTGACATAGATGCGCCGGATGCTTGGGACGCCACCACAGGGGAGCCGGGCACCACGGTAGCCGTCATAGACTCCGGTGTCGATATAAACCACCCGGATCTTCGCAACAACATCTGGACGAACCCCGATGAGATTCCAGGCAACGGCGTTGACGACGATAAAAACAACTACGTGGACGACGTGCACGGGTGGGACTTCATCAACAATGACGCGGGGGTTTTCGACGGGAGCGGCGACGGTCATGGCACGCACGTGGCGGGGATAATAGCCGCCCAGGGCAACAACGGCGTCGGCGTAACAGGCATCAATTGGAGAGCCGAGATCATGCCACTCAAGTTCATGTACAACGGCAAGGGCACAGTCTCGGATGCGGTGAAGGCTCTCAACTACGCGATCGCCGAGGGGGCCAAAATCAGCAACAACAGTTACGGCTGGTACGACAATTGTAGTGGCTGCTTCGCGCAGACGCTGCGAGACGCCATAGTAGAGGCTGACAAGTCCGGGCACCTCTTCACCGCTGCTGCGGGAAATGGATTCGACGACTACTTGGGCGACGACAACGACAAACGTCCGTTCTACCCGGCGAACTACGACAGTCCAAATATCGTCTCCGTCGCGGCCACCAACCAGGAGGACAAGCTCACGAGCTTCTCGAACTACGGGGCAAACACGGTCGATCTCGGAGCCCCGGGGAAGACGATCTTGAGCACGGCACCTGGAAACGGCTACGGTTACGGCGAGGGTACCTCGATGGCAGCGCCGCACGTCGCCGGTGCTGCGGCCCTGATCCTGAGCCAGGACCCGGGGTTGGACGCCCATACACTAAAGGCTCGCCTCCTTGAATCCGTGGACAAAAAGACCACCCTGGAAGGCAAGCTGGTCAGTGGTGGACGGCTGAACGTCGCCAAGGCGCTCGGAGCCGTGGCACCGATTATCACCAGGCTGCACCCGCAGTCTACGATTCGGGACCGCTCCCCGACCATAAAAGCGACGCTCCACAGCGATGAGACAGAACTGACCGAAGCCCAGATAGGCGTGTATCTCGACGAACATGCGGTGCAGGACTTCTCGTTTGATCAGGAGAGCGGCAGACTCACCGCCGGGCCAGGGAAGCTTGCCAACGGGAGACACATGGTCCAAGTGACAGTGCAGTATAGCCAAGACCTCGAGAAGACCCGCGCTTGGGGGTTCCGCATAGTCCGTCACCGGTAACGGCCAGGTTCTGGCACTGCTCTTGGCCTCGGCTGAAGGCAGCCCCGTAACATGCACTAGGCTTCCCGTCTCTCTGCTCTGTGCTGAAGGACGCATCCTATCTATTGATGTCTCCCAGGTGGAAGATGCCGCTAACCCGCGCAATAGCGTCGTCGTAGCCTCGGATCGAGGTGTTCACCGCCCGGCGGAGCCGTAGCCTCCCCCGGCGATGGACGAAGTCGTCCGCAACTTGGCGACTCGTCGCGGGCAGAACAAGGTGCGCCTGCGGGACGCCCACCGTAAGGTCGTGCTCACCTCCTGCGGTAAGGTCGATAGATCGCCGTGTAAGTTGCGTCGGCGGACTTGGCGACAACTTCGTGGACCCGCGCCCCGCCGTCCGACCAGCGGCGGAACCGGTACCGTTCCGTACCCTTCCTTTGAGGAGACGGCGCGCTGATTGAGTTCTTCGAACCCACGATCACGGTGCGCCTGAACGGCGTCTTCGCCTTGATGCTGCCTACCACGAGCCTCAGACCCGTAGGTTTGGTTCGGAAGTCCATCGTAGCCGTCTGCGGCTCAAGCCACACACTCTGTGCGTCAGTAAGACCGCCCGAATCGGTGGCGGTGAGGCGGAGCTCCAAGTAGGAGGGATACTCGTGGTCCGGGGCGACAAACGAGCCGGTCCCGACGCCAGGGAAGCTCTGCACGGGGTGCTCATGGCACGACGAAGGATCGTCGGGCGAACAGTGATGGACGATCAGCGCCCAAGACAGAGCAGAGCCAGGTAGCGTCCCATCCCGCTCGTCCGTCGCCAGACCCGAGAAGGAGATCTTGTCACCTACCTTCCAGGTGGTGTTGGGGAGCGGAGAGTCTATGGTCGCCAGAGGGGGCGAATTGCCGGCATCGATCTTGAGCGGCTGATCGATGGCATCGGAAGCCCCGCTGCCATCGGCAACCTTGAGCTGGACATAGTAGGTACCTGCGGCGGGGTAGCTGTGGGTCGGCTTCGGCTCAGTCGAGTCATCGTACTCCCCGTCGCCGTCGAGATCCCAGGCGTACGAGAGGGCGTCGCCGTCCGGATCGTCGGAGGCGGTGCCGTCGAAGCTCACCGTCAAGGGCGTGGGGCCGCTGCTTGGGTTCGCCGTCGCCCGCGCGACGGGGGGCTGGTTCGCCTCGAAGTACCGCACACGGTGGATCTTTCCGCCAGCGAAGTCCGCGTAGAAGAGATCCCCGCCCGGCCCGATCTGCAGGGCGATCGGGGTAGCCGCGCCGGCCACGAACGTTTCGCGCGTGGTCGGGTCCGGCAACCCGTTGGTCCCTTTCGACATCGCCCAGATGCAGTTTCGTGAGTAGTCGGCGAAGAACAGGGCGCCGTCGTAGCTGCTCGGGTAAGGACCGCCCTTGTAGAAGGCCAGGCCGGTCACAGAGGAGGTGCCCGTGCCGCATGGCTCTCCCGGTACCACCTTCGCAGCGTGGTTGTAGGTGTAGTAGGGACGGGCGACAGCGTCGTTGCCCCCGTAGAGGTTCTCGCAGATGCTCAGGCCGGCGCCGTCGTAGCCCGCCTGCTTCTTGGCACCCTCGTAACAAGGCCAGCCGAAATTCTTTACAGACGGGGCGGTGGGCTTGACGATACGGTCGATCTCCTCCCAACTGCTCCAGCCGACATCGCCAAGCCAGATTTCGCTCGTACCCGGGCGCACAGTGATACGGAATGGATTGCGCAACCCGTAGGCTATAACCCGGCGGGCGTTCGGGTCGGCTTGGCCTATGAGCGGGTTGGTAGGTAACGCGTCGCCCGTAGCGGGGTTCACGCGCAGGATGGTCCCGTCGAGACCGGCCGGATCGCGGTTGGTACGTAGATCCTGGGACCGGAGCGCGCCTCCCTCCGCCGAGGGAGGCGTCTGCGCACCGCCGACCCCGGAGGGCGGATCGCCGCAGGGGTTTGCCGGGGTGGGGCTCGCGCTGCTGCCCCCACCCTGGCCGTAATCCACGAAATAGAAACCACTGCCATCTCCGGCGCTGGCGTAGAGCGCCCCGTCGGCGCCGAAAGCCAGATCACCTACTGAGTGCGATGGATATTGCTGGCACCACCCCTCGATGAGCACTTGCTCGTCGCCGACCACCGTGTCAGTGTCGGTGTTAGCCCGCAGGCGAGACAGACGCCCGGTGACCACGCAGCCGTCCGCCGTCGCCCCTGGCGGGTCCGGGCAGGGGTCCGAGACGGCGTCGGACGCACCCCAGCGGGGAGCCGCACCCCCGGGGACTGCGTCGTAGGTGTAGAGCACATACAGGTAAGGTTTTGCCGGGAAGTCGGGGTCGAGGGCCAAGCCCAGCAGACCGCGATCCCAGAAGTTGTGGACCTCGGTGCGCAGGTCGGCGAATGTGGTTGGGGCCGTGTCCGAGAGACCGTCGAAGACCCTTATCAGACCACTCTTCTCGGCCACGAAGACCTTTCCGTCTTTGGAGAACTTTACCGCAGTCGGGTTGGTCAGGCCGTCGAGGACGACCTCGTCCCGGAAACCGGACGGCGAAACGGCAGCCGCGCCGGCCCTATCAGGAGACAGTACAGCCAGCACGGTGGCAGCCAGTATGGCCGCGGCCACCATCATCGATATCGCGAAACACGGTGAGTGCCTTCTTACCCCCTCGATCGGTGGCGGCACTCCTCTCTTCCCTCCGTTCGGAGAGCTCGCTACTCGCACACAGTGACGATCGCTTGCTGGCGGGCACCCACGGGTCACGGATGCGGCCGCCACTCAGGTTGCAGCTCTCGAGAGTCGGGCCGCTTGGTGAGAAGGGTCAAGTCCCACCCCGACCCGGCGCCAACGAGCACCGTATAGATGTGCTCGCTTCTGTTGAAGGCGATTCTGCGGCCGCCGGGGAACCATGCAGGCTCGACGTAGAACAGCAGGTCGTCGGTCAGTCGTACCTCGTTCGGGCCGTCGGCGCCCATCACGTAGAGCTCGGGTTGGCTGGCCGAGCCCGAGTCGACGAACGCCACCTTGTGCCGTCAGCCGATAAGGCGGGCATAAGATTGTGCGCCGCAACGTCCTCGAGCTTCCTCGCTGTACCGCGGCCGTCAACGCGCAACCGGCGGAAGACATGGAAGATCCTCTGTCCCGAGCTCTTCCGGTCGCTGGCGAACAGCCAGGCGGCCGGGTTAGTCGCGGGCGTCTGCTCTCGCAGCTTTGTCGTCACAGTGGTCACGAGCAGGGTCGACACTGCGGGCGCCGCCCCGACCAACATCCACGGACGAACCATTTTCGGTACCTTTCTAACTCCGTCCCGCCAAGGGACGCGCCGGAGCTTGATCGTCGCTGGCTCGCAGCCCGTCTGGCTCGGGGATGCTCAGGCCAAACCGCTCGGCGATCAGGCCCGCAATCAGGGCCAGACCAAAGACGTCGTAGGAACTGCGGATACGAGGGTCCCCGAAAAACACCAGAGCTACCAGCACCACGCAGAGGAGGTGGACCAGCATCACTAGCTCGCCAGGCCACCGACCGGCGGCGCGCTTCCGCCGGACGATGAGGAGCGAACCGATCACGGCGATAGGAATCAGATACGAGTAGACCAGGTTGCTTGCCTCCACCACACTGCGCTCTCCGCTCTCGTCGTTGACTTGCGGCCAGGGGACGGTGGTCGCGGTCATATCCAAGACGCTCTGAGCCAAGATGCGAGCGTGCCCCAGCCCGTCGCGACGGATGCACTCCAAACCCATGCCGTAGAAGAACGACTGATCCCAGATCATGGGCCCCTCGAAGTAGTAGGTGCCCCCCCGCCCCAGTTGCGCCGGGACCGGGTTGCCGAAGTTGAAGGAGACTTCCTTGCTGGTGTCGAATACCTGGACGTCGTGGACCTGGCAGTGTCCCATCCAGAAGTTGAGACCGCTGTTCTCGCTGAGGCCCGTGGGCTTGCCAGCTACGACGCTGTTGTGCGCCACGACGCCCCCGAGCGTGACGGCGGTGCCCACGGCGATACCTGCCAGGGCAACCAGGGCTTGGCGTCGAAACCGCCACGCCAGGAGCACCGCCAGCACCACAAGGTTGAGGATCCACTGCGGCCGGCAAGCGATCGCCGCACCACCGAGCACGCCCGCTAGCAAGCCCAGGCTGCAGGCCAGCCTGCCCGACTCGCGGGCCGCGCGGTAGCTGGCCCAGAGAGCGGCGAGCATGAGCGCCAGCGACGGTGTCTCGGAGGTAAAGAACGCGCCGTAGGTGATGTACAGCGGCCAGAATGCGCAGAACGCAGCGGTCAAGGCGGCCGCCGCCGGGCTAAGCAAGAGTCGGGTCAGCCGCCACGCGAACAGCGGGACCAGGCTGGAGAGCACGCACCACAACACCGCCCCCGCCCACAGCCCCGTGCTACCCGGGCCGAAGAGTTTCATGGGCGCCGCCAGCAACACGTGCGTCCCCGGCGGCCAGAACGCATCGACCCGCCACAGCACGCCGCCGTTCACCAGCCGCTCCGCTCGCTCCACGTACCCGGCAATGTCTGAGTAGATGAAATCGACCGGCGGGTGTATTAGCAGTCCCCAGATAAAGCGGATGATCGTCCCCGCCAGGATGGAGGCCACCGCTAACAGATCCCACGAGTCAGAGACCCTCCAGGGAAGAGCCCGCGGCGCCCACCACATCCCGTGCGGTAACGCACGTGGTGCTGGTGCCTCGAGTGCCGCTTCCTGTTCTCCCATCGCGTGCCGGCGGTTCAACACCCCGGACTTGGCCTCACCCAACGGTCTGGCACCCCGCGACCCGCTTGCATGGAGCGAGTCTATGCTCCGCCTGGCTCGCTCCTAGAAGCAACTGTGCTCCCACAAGACCACTTTCTGTGGGTTGGCCTGCCGATTATCCGGTAGCGTCTCTTCGAGCATGTAGGTGATCTGGAAAGTCCTGAGTTGCTCGCTGCCCGAGTGGCGCGCGTTCCACTCCCGACACATGTACTGGCCGAAATACAACCGCTGGTCGGCGTGCTTCTCCTGCCAGATATTCTCCAAGTACTTGCGCCAGTGCTCGTTCTTGTAGGTGTCAGTTACGTCCTGCGGTTTCTCCCACGACACCTTGTAGAGGTTGTAGTCGTCTCGGGTAACGGACATGAGATCTACCTGCTGCCCGCCGCGCAGGTTCCCTGGGATGACGTACCAACCGTCTTCTTTACTCGGAGAGGGGGCGAACATGGCCCAGTACTGGTCTAGACCGAGAAAAGGACCCATGGGGACGGCGCGCTCCGGCATTGTGAACGCGGAGACCGTAGAGAGGTTCCAGCATAGGATGTAGAGCACGAAGAAGAGGGCGAACAGGTTGGTCGCGAGCGACGACCGAAGCCTCTCCGGCTCTCCGGAGCGGCCCACCTGCGAGTCGCGGCGATTGTCGGGGGGTTCTCCTCGGCTTGCCGCCTTTGGGATCGGCCGCGAAGAGAGCGAGATTTCGCCCACGGTGCGGCTCACCAGCCTGTGGTCTTGGAGCGAGAGACCGGCGAAAGAGAGCTGAGCCGTGCCGGCTCCGGCAGACAATCGCGTCCAGAAAGGCGACCCCGCGCCAGCTTCGCTCAGGCGCGCGGCGGCCCCCTCTAGGCCGCGTGCGATGCCAACCCGTCCCAAAAGCGCTGAGCGGAGCGTCGCGCCCTTCTGCCAGAACCAGGGCGGTAGGAAACACACCATGGAGAACGCGCTGATCCAGGGGAATATTCCGATGTCCATCGTAAGCCAGATGCCGAAATGGAGGCTCATGAATGCTAGAACGGCGCCCGTGCGCACCGGCCCTGTGAAGAAGGGGCAGAACAACAGTAGCGGCCCGAAGGCCTCGAGCCCGAAAGTTGCGAACGTCAGCATCTTGAGCAGATCAGGGTAGTTGAGGAGGTAGTGGCCTATCGGCGTGGCGATCTGGTCTATGCTCAGTGCGTAGTAGATGGCCGTCCCGTCCACACGCCACTCCGGCCCCGACTTCAGGAGCGCGGTGAACCAGTACACTAACGCTATCTGTAGGAAGAGGCCGAACGTGGCTACCGACAGAAACCGGACCGACAGCCGCGCGACCGCGCCCTTCGCGCGGTCGACCGACCAGTACGCCCCCAAGGGCAAGAACATGCCCCAGAAGAGGAGCAGGCGCAGTAGGGGTCCATCGGAGCCGCCAACTAGCGGGTTACGCCACTGGATGGACAGCAGCAAGACCCACAACACTATCGTACAAAGGCGCGTGCGATATCCGACCAGCATACCCAGTGCCGCCAACGCCGCGGCGGCAAAGAGCAGAACTTGGAAGAAGAGCTGGCCGTTCATGAGGTTTAGCGAGAAGGACCAGGGGCTCAGCACGTCCTGGATCAGGACGGTGCGCGGCAATACCCCCGCGTCGGTATAGTGCTGGCGGAGGTCTGTGGCCCGATTGACGAGGTCGGCGAGCACAAGGAGCGCAAGGATGACGCGGAACAGCGCGAGCGAGCGCAGATCCGCGCCGAAGATCTCGAGTGCTTTGGCGTGCAACCAATCTAGTACCGGCGAGTTCTTGCGTGTGGCCGTCATATGAGGAATCCCAAGTTAGTCAGTACGTGGAAGAAGGGGCGGGGAATCGTCCCCCGCCCTTTCAGTGCCGGCTGTGAGCCCTTACGGACGAAGCCGCCTTAGCACCAGCAATGCCGAGCCGCCGCCGCCCATGAGCAAGAGCGCCAAGGGGAGCAGTAGCACCGGGCCGCCGGTATCGGGTAGCGTCCCAGAGATGCCACCGGACGAGGAGCCGCCTGGCAAGGCACTCGCGGCCTTGACTCCGTTTCCGGTCCCGCCTCCGTTGGAGGTGCCGCCCAAGCCCCTGTTAGACGAGGCGCTCGCGAACTCAACTTCGCTCCCACTTCCGTCCGTGCCGCCACCGTTGGTTTGGGCGGTCGTTTGACCGTTGGTATGACCGGTCGTGTTGCCGTTAGTGCCGCCAGTCGTCTGACCCGTGGTGCCGCCACCGTTGG
>Ga0126313_10002247_pt1 | contig 10724 bp, 9 predicted proteins | sample Plot105A_FD_89954 | JGI IMG/M metagenome (GOLD analysis project Ga0126313, IMG submission 89954) | Serpentine soil microbial communities from UC McLaughlin Reserve, CA, USA - Plot105A | ecosystem: Environmental > Terrestrial > Soil > Grasslands | place: USA: UC McLaughlin Reserve, Lake County... | reverse complement strand
TAGGACTCGGCGTCGCGCAGCTTGTTCTTCGCGTCGGAGATCTCGTGGTGGATCGCGCCCGGCGTGAAGCGCTTCGGGTCGACGTCGAGCTCGTCGATGCAGCGCTTGACGAGCCGGCGCGCGTCGGCCTGGTCGTAGATCGTGAACTGGCGCGTGTAGCCGAGCCGGTGCGCGTCGGCGCGCAGCATCCGCGCGCAGGCGGCGTGGAATGTCAGCAGCCACATCGCGCGCGTGCGGGCGCCGACGAGCAGCTCCACCCGCTCGCGCATCTCCTGCGCGGCCTTGTTCGTAAACGTGATCGCGAGGATCTCGTCGGGCCGTGCCTGCCCGGTCGCGAGGAGGTAGGCGATCCGATGCGTCAACACGCGCGTCTTGCCCGAGCCGGCGCCCGCGAGGATCAACAGTGGGCCCTCGCCGTGCAGCACCGCGTCGCGCTGGGGCTCGTTGAGACCTGCGAGCAGCCGGTCGAGCTCGGTGTCCGTGTCGTCGGTGCGGGGGGTGAGCTGGTTCTCCATCGGCCGCTCCGACGATAGCGAGCGATACGGCGCGCCCAGCCGTCCGTGACACGACGTTCATCCGGCCCTGCCGCCAGGCCGCCGACGGTAGACTGCCCCGGTGTCGAAGGGGGAACGCACGCTGGGGGCGCGTGCTGGGACGCGTGCGCTCACGCCGGCTCGCACCGAGGTCGCACCCGCCGAGCTCGCATGGCTGCTCCTGCTGCCCTGTGCAGCGGTGCTGGTCGCTGCGATCGTGCTGCTCGGGCCGCCGCTGGGCGACCTGCTCTTTCCCGCCCCGGACATAACGTTCTGGCCGACCGCGACGCCGACCCTGGCGATCCGGCCCGAGCCGACCGAGCAGGCGCGCTTCCTGCTCGCCCTCGCGGGTCCGGTCGGGCTCTCGGCGCTCGTCGCGTGGCTGCACGGGCGAGCGCTGCCGCTGCGCGCCGGGACTGTCAGCGCGCTCGTGCAGATCAGCCAGGTGCTGCTCGCCGCCTTCCTGCTGACCGCGCTGATCGCGCAGCAGCGGCTGCTCTACGACGCGACCTACTCGGGCGGCGAGCCGTTCAAGCGCGTCTACTTCACGCTGCCGACGGTCGCAGTTGCCGCGCTGCTCACGCTCGCCGCCGTGCTGGTGCTCCGCCGCGAGGCGCTCGTCCAGCGGATCGCGGCGCTGACGCGCGAGACGCCGCGGCGACGGCTCGTGGGGATCGTGCTCGCGGTCCTGTTCCTCGGCGTGTGGCTGCTGACGGCGATCAACACTGAAGGCTCGTTCAACGCGTCGAACTTCGGCGTGCGCGCGAACGCGTCGTTCTGGCTCGACGAGGCGTACGCCGTGCTCGACCACCGCGCGCCGCTCGTCGACTTCCATGCGCAGTACGGCCAGCTGTGGCCGTACCTCAGCGCGGGCGTGATGGCCGTGTTCGGGGCCTCGTGGGAAACCTACGTCGCCGTGATGGTGACGGCCAGCGCGCTGTGCCTGCTGGCGATGTACGCGGTCTTCCGCCGCCTCGTCAGCAGCTCGCTGCTGGCGCTCGCGTTGTTCCTGCCGTTCGTCGCCACCGGCTTCTTCATGGAGATCGGCCCGCTCGACAACCGCTACGGCCCCTCGAACCTCTTCAGCATGTTCCCGATGCGCTACGGCGGGCCGTACGTGCTCGCGTGGCTGCTCGTACGGCACGTCGACGGCGTGCGCCCGCGGCGCGCGCTGCCGCTGTTTCTCGCGGCGGGCCTGGTGGTGTTGAACAACCCGGACTTCGGGATGCCGGCATTCGCCGGGACGCTCGTCGCGCTCGTCTGGACCGACCGGCGCCCGTGGTGGCCGCGGATCGGCGCGCTCGTACTCAGCGCCGCACTCGGGTTGCTCGCGGCGGGCGCGCTCGTCGCGCTGCTGACGCTCGTCGTCGCCGGCTCGCTGCCGCACTTCTCCTACCTGTTCACGTTCCCGAGACTGTGGGGCGTCGGCGGCGTGACGATGCTGCCGATGCCGACGCTCGGCTTCCACCTCGTGCTGTACGCGACGTTCGCGGCGGCGCTGGTCGTCGCGACCGTGCGCGCGGTCCGCCAAGCCGAGCAGCGGACGCTCACGGCGATGCTCGCGTGGTCCAGCGTGTTCGGGCTCGGCGCGGGGAGCTACTTCGCCGGGCGCTCGCACCCGGAGGTGCTGATCAGCCTCTTCTCCGCCTGGGTGCTCGCGCTCGTGCTGCTGGGAATCGTCGTCGTGCGAGCGATCAACGCATCCGAGCGCCGCCGGCCGAGCGTCGCGCAGGTCGCCGTGCTCGCCGGCCTCGCGCTCGCGGTCTGCTCGCTGGCGCAGACGCCGACCCCCTGGTCGCAGATCGACCGCATCGGGAGGGCCGGACCGCCCAACTCCCCGATCCAGCGCTGGGATGCGCGCGCGTTCGTCGCCCAGAGTGAAGCGGCGCCAGGCGAACGGGTGCTGATCCTCATCCCGATGGGCCACCGGATCGCATACGAGCTGGGGCTCGTCAACGTCGCACCGTACGTGAGCATGATCTCGATGCCGGCGGTGGAGCAGCTCGACGAGGCGCTCGACGACCTGCGCGCCGAAGGCGGCACGCGCGTCTTCGCCTTCCTCGGCCAGGTGCTGCCCGAACAGCAGCAGGCGATCGAGGAAGCCGGCTTCCAACGTGTGCGTGGAACCGACGACTACGCCGAGTACCGCGCCGCATTCTGAGCCTGCGGTGTCAGAAGAGCTGGTACGTGACGCGTGTCGCGACGACGTAGACGCAGAACAGGAGCGTCGCGCCGCGCAGCCGCGAATCGCGCGCGACGGCCGCCAGCGGCAGCAGCCACACGACGTACCAGGGCACGAGCCAGGCGGTGCTCAGCAGCAGCGCGAACGTCGCCCAGCCGGCGCCCGCCAGCCAGTCAATCCGTCTGCGCCAGGTCGCCCACAGCAAGCCGGCGACCGATGCCGCGAACGCAAGCCCGAACAGCAGCCGCAGCCCGGCGGGCAGCGAGTCGAAGCCGAGCAGCGATGCGACGCGCCCCGGAACGCTCTCCGCCGCGACGAACTGCTGCTGCTCGCGGATCTGCGAGACGAACCCGAGTGCCTCTTGCCCGAACGCCGCGACCGCCAGCGTGAGCACAACGGCGGCGCCCGCGAGCGCCCCGGCGAGCACCCGGCGCCCCCAGCGTGGGGGTGGGTGGGACAACAGCAGGAACGGCAGCAACACCCCTGCCGACGCCTTCACGCCGATGGCAAGCGCGCCGAGCACACCGGCCGGGAGCGCCCGCTCCTCCAGCGCGAGCAGGACCGCGCCGAGCATCAGCGCCAGCAGCAGGAAGTCGTTGTGCGCGCCGCCGACGCCGTACGCGAGCAGCAGCGGGTTGAGCCCGACGAACAGGACGGCCGGCAGCGGCGGCAGGCCGCGACGCTGCGCGATCCGCCAGACCAGCGCACAACAGCCGAGGCTCAGCGAGGCGGCGAGCGCCTTGAACGCCCACAGCGCCGCGGGGACGCTCAACCACGCGAGCGGCGCGCTCGTGAGCGTGAAGAGCGGGCCATACGGAGCCGGGATGTCGCGCCAGCGGACGTATGGGACAGCCGGGTCGCGCGCCGCGTCGGCCGCGCCGTGGACGTAGGGGTCCAGCCCGTGCAGGACGAACAGCCGCGCGTAGTCGACGTAGCCGAACACGTCGGCCGAGAACAGCGGGGGCGCCAGCAGGAAGATGACGTGTGCGGCCACGACCGCCGCGATCCCGAGCCGCGCCGGGATGGCGCCGTCTCGTGCGCATGCGAGCACGACGAGGTAGCACGCGAGCATCGCCACCAGCAGCAGTGCCCCGCGCGGCGGCAGCAGCACGAAGTCGAATTGCCGGAACGGACCGGCGAGCCAATCGGGCCAGCCGCCGTGCTCGCTTGCGGGCACGAACCAGATGCGCCGCCGCGCCGACGCCGCCACCGCCAGCAGCAAGCTCGCGGCAAGCAGCCCCGCGAGCGCGGTGATGCCGAGTGCCCTGCGCACCGCCCGGGATCGTCCCAGGCCCTCGATCGGGATGCGCCGAGCCGTCGGTCGCCGCTACCCGGCGCCGGTGGGGTTGAAGCCGTTCGGCAGCTCCTGATCCTGCGGCGGTGGGTTCTCGAGCAGCAGCCGCGGGACCGACACAAGGCGGTAGCCCTCTCTGCGCAGCTGCCCCACGATGCGCGGCACGGCCGCGAGCGTCTGCGCGCGATCCCCGCCGCCGTCGTGCATCAGCACGATCGACCCCGGTTGAACGGCGTCGACCACGTTGCGGACGATCGCGTCGGTGCCGGGCTGCGTGTAGTCCTCGCTGTCGACCGACCACAGCACCGACAGCATTCTCTGTCCTCCCAGCAGCGCATGGGTGGTCTGGTCGTAGGAGCCATACGGCGGCCGGAAGAGACGCGGGTACGGCACGCCGTAAGAGCGCAGCTCGACTGCGTTATCGAGGATCTGCGCGCGCTGGTCACGTCTCCCGAGCTGCGCCAGGTTTCTGTGGTCGGCGGTGTGGTCCCCGACGGTCAGGCCGAGGTCAACCTCGCGCTGCAGCTGTTGCGCATACTCGGGCAGCTGGTAGCCGACGACGAAGAACGTCGCCGGCACGTGCAGCCGCTGCAGCTCGTCGATCAGCCGATCGGTGAACGGGCCCGGCCCGTCATCGAACGTCAGCGCGACGAGCGGGTGCTGTCTGCCGGCCATGCGCACGAACGGGGTCAGCTGCAGCGCACGGTCGATCGCCGCGCTCTCCTCTGCCCGCTGTTCGAAGTCGAGCGAGGCTCTGCCGGCGCCGGCGAGCGTGCGCAGGTGGCCGTACCAGCCGACCGTCGTCGCCTGCGCGTCCGTGCCGGCGGTGCCGTCGCCGCCGCTGCTCGCGCCGACGATCATGCCGAGCAACAGCGCGACGCCCGCCGCGACGGCGAGCGCACCGGCGCGCCGGCGCCGGTGACGAAGCTCGACCTGCGTCGGCCGGCTCGGCCCACGGATGACGTCGATCAGGCGCATCCCGGCGAGCCATGATCGCGAATCGACCGGATGGGCGCAGCGAGCCCGCCGACGCCATGACGCGACCCGTCGCGGCGGAGGCGTCGACTACGCTTCCCGACCCCATGCCCTCCGCCATCTGGGTCATCGTGCCGACATACGACGAGGCCGCCTCGATCGAGCGGCTGTTGCGCCGTGTCGCCTCCGTGCTCGCGGAGGCCGCCCCCGGCGACCATCGCATCCTCGTCGTCGACGACGGCTCGCCCGACGGCACGGGCGCCCTCGCCGAGCGTCTCGGCGAGGAGCTGGGCGTCGTCGAGGTGCTCCACCGCACCGAGAAGAACGGGCTCGGTCAGGCGTATCTGGCCGGCTTCGGACACGCCCTCGCCGCCGGTGCGCAGCGCATCTGCGAGATGGACGCCGACCTCTCGCACGACCCGGCGCACCTGCCGGCGCTGCTGGCGGCATCCGAGCGCGCCGACGTCGTGCTCGGCTCGCGCTATGTGCCCGGCGGCGGCGTGACCGACTGGGGCCGACTGCGGCGCTTCATCAGCTACGGCGGCTGCGCCTACGCACGCCTGATTCTCGGCCTCCCGCAGCGCGACCTCACGGGCGGCTTCAAGGTCCTGCACCGCCGCGTGCTGGAGGCGATCGAGCTCGACAGCGTGCGCTCGCAGGGCTACGTCTTCCAGATCGAGATCACGTACCGCGCGGTGCTGGCCGGCTTCCGTGTCGAGGAGGTCCCGATCGTCTTCCGCGAGCGCGACGCCGGGACAAGCAAGATGTCGGCGCGAATCGCGCTCGAGGCGATGTGGCGGGTGCCGCGGCTGCGGCGCAGCGCACCGGCGGCCGTGGCGCGCGCCGCAGATGCCGCGTAGTGACGTCGCGCGAAGGTCATCCGCTTGCGGTGACCGGAGCGCGAAATAGTCTCTCCATATGGAACGGACGCTGCGCCTGCTGAGTGTGGTCGCGCCGGTGTTCGACGAGGAGGCGCTCGTCGAGGCCTTCTACGCGCGCGTCTGCACCGCGCTCGAGGGGATCCCATTCGAGCTCGTGCTCGTCGATGACGGCTCGTCCGACCACACGCCCGAGCTGCTCGCCGAGCTGGCCGCGACCGACCCGCGCGTGCGCGTGATCCAGATGTCGCGCAACTTCGGGCACCAGACAGCGCTCACTGCCGGGCTCGACCACGCGCGCGGAGACGCGGTCGCGATGCTCGACGCCGACCTGCAGGACCCGCCCGAGCTGATCCCCGAGATGCTCGACCACTGGCGCCGCGGCACGGATGTCGTCTATGCCGTGCGCCGCCGACGGGAGGGCGAGACGCGCTTCAAGCTCACGACCGCGCGCTGGTTCTACAAGCTCTTCAGTGCAATCGGCGACGTTGCGCTCGAACCCGACTCGGGCGACTTTCGCCTGCTCGACCGCGCACCGCTCGATGCACTGCTGTCGATGCGAGAGCGCAACCGCTTCCTGCGCGGGATGACGGTGTGGGTCGGTTACACGCAGACCGCCGTCCCCTACGAACGGGATGCACGCCACGCCGGCGAGACGAAATACACGCTGCGCAAGATGGTGAGCTTCTCACTCGACGCGATCTCGTCGTTCTCGCATCGACCGCTGCAGCTCGCGACATTGATCGGCTTCCTTTGCGCCGGGCTCGCGTTCGTGCTGATCCCGGTCGTGATCGCGCTGCGCATCGCCGGCTCCTACCTGCCCGGCTTCGGCACGATCACGATCGCGGTGCTGCTGCTCGGCGGCATCCAGCTGATGGCGATCGGAATGATCGGCGAGTACGTCGGGCGCATCTACGACGAGGTCAAGGGCCGCCCGCTGTATCTGGTGCGGACGCGATTGAACATTGATGACGGCACGCCGGCGGAAGCTGCCGATCGCGTCGGTGAAGAGAGTTTCGCCCTCCGCTCGTCGCAAGCGCCGAGCTCCGGGCGACGTCACCCCTGACCGCTCGTCGCAAGCGCCGAGCTACGGGCGACGTCACCCCTAGCCTCCAGCAGGATTCGGCCCGCGGGCAGCGCGCAAAGGCGTCGGCTCCTCATCGTCCACGTCGCCGGGGATCGTCGCCGGGTCGACGCCCTGCTCGGCGAGCGCGCGCTCGAGTGCGCCGATGCGGCTCGCGAGGCCCTTGATCGCGTCGGAGATCGGGTCCGGCAGGTGGGCCCAGTCGGCATCTGGGCCCTCGGGGCGTCTGCCGTCGATGCGAACCGGATGCCCCGGGTTTCCCACCACGGTCGAGTTCGGCGGCACGTCGTGGATCACGACCGAGTTGGCGCCGATCTTCGAGCCGTGCCCGACCGTGATCGGGCCGAGCAGCTTCGCACCCGAGCCGATCGTGACGTTGTCCTGCACGGTCGGATGCCGCTTGCCGCACGCGAAGCCGGTCCCGCCGAGCGTGACGCCCTGGTAGAGCGTCACGTCGTCGCCGATCTCGGCCGTCTCGCCGATCACGACGCCCATCCCGTGGTCGATGAAGAGGCCGCGGCCGATCTGCGCCGCGGGATGGATCTCGATCCCCGTCAGCAGTCGCGCGACGCCGGCGATCAGGCGCGGCAGCAGCGGCACGTGCGCATCGTGAAGCGCATGCGCGACTCGGTAGGCGAGCACCGCATGAACGCCGGGCCAGATCGCGAGGATCTCGCTCGAGCCGACGCCGCGGGCGGCGGGATCGCGCTCCTGCGCCGCGTGGACGTCGCGGCGGATCTCCTTCGCGACGCGGGCGAACGTGCCGAGTCCTGGCATGCGCCAAGGGTAGTCGAGCGAGCGACTGCTGCTGCCCTACGGCGCGAAGAACGGCGTCGAGACGTAGCGCTCGCCGGAGTCCGGCAGCACCGCGACGATCCGCTGGCCGCGCGACTCCGGGCGCTTCGCAACCTCGATCGCCCCCCACACGGCAGCGCCGCAGGAGATGCCGGCGAGCACGCCCTCGCGGCGCGCGAGCAGGCGCGCGGTCTCGATCGCGTCCTCGTCGTCGACGGCGATCACCTCGTCGAGCACGTCGCGGTTCAGCACGGGCGGCACGAAGCCGGCGCCGATCCCCTGAATCTTGTGCGGTCCCGGGCGGCCGCCTGACAGGACCGGCGACGCGGCCGGCTCGACCGCGATCACCCGGCAGTCCGGGTTGCGCGCCTTGAGCGCCTCCCCCGCGCCAGTGATCGTCCCACCCGTGCCGACGCCCGCGACGAGCACGTCGACGCGGCCGTCCATCGCCTCCCAGATCTCGGGGCCGGTCGTGCGACGGTGGACGTCCGGGTTGGCGGGATTCCCAAACTGGTCGGGCAGGAAGACGTCATCGCCGCTCGCCATCGCTCTCGCCGCCGCGACCGCCTCGTTCATCCCCCCGAGCGACTCGATCACCTCGACGCGCGCGCCGTAGAGCCGCAGCAATCCCTCGCGCTCGCGGCTCATGCCCTGTGGGAGCGTCAGCACGAGCTCGTAGCCCTTCGCCGCGCAGACGAATGCGAGCGCGATGCCTGTGTTGCCGCTCGTCGCCTCGACGATCGTCGTACGCCCCGGCTCGATGCGGCCCTCGCGCTCGGCCGCCTCGATCATCGCGACGCCGATGCGGTCCTTGACGCTGCCGCCCGGGTTGAACGCCTCGAGCTTCGCAAACAGCGCTGCGTCGACGTCCTCCGGCAACAGCCGCGTGAGCTGCACCATCGGCGTGCGGCCAACGTGCTCGGCAATGTTGATCGGGATTTGCGGCATTTGCCGCCGGAACGATAGCGGCGGTTGCTACGAAGCCGCGGGCGGGGCGTCCCAGGCATGCCCATCGGCGACTGCGCGCAGCGCGTCCTTCGTGCCGTCGTCGCACAGCGCGCCCGCGATCCCCGCCTCGAACAGCGTGCGCGGATCGGCGCCGAGCGAGCGCGCGGCGGCGTGCTCGGCCTCGAGGTCGCAGGAGAAGAAGGTCGGGTCGTCCGTGTTGACGGTGCACGGCACGCCGGCCGCGAGCAGCGCCGGCAGCTGGTGGGCTTCCACGGACGGCACGACCGACAGGCAGACGTTCGACAGCACGCACACGTCGAGCACGATCTGCCGGTCGGCCAGCTCTCTCAGCAGGGCCGGGTCCTCGACCGCGCGCACGCCGTGACGGATCCGGTCGGCGTGCAGCACGTCGAGCGCGCCGCGGATCGACGGCGGCCCGGCGACCTCGCCGGCGTGCGGGACGGACGCGAGCCCGCCCGCCCGCGCGATCGCGAACGCGTCGGCGTACTGCTCGGGCGGGAACTGCGCCTCGAGTCCTCCAAGGCCGAGCGCGACGACACCGCGGTCCCGATAGCGGACCGCCAGATCGGCTGTCTCGTTCGCCAGCTCCTGGCTGACACCGCGAGTGATGTCGGGCGTGAGACGGATCTCCATGCCGAGCGTCTCTCGCGCCTCCTGCACGCCATCGCAGAAGCCCTCGAAGACGACCTGCTGGTCGACGCCGACGCTCGCCTTGTCCGACGGCGAGAAGATCGCCTCCAGGTAGACGGCGCCCTGCGCCTGCGCACGCGCCGCGTAGTCGAGAACCAGCTCCCGATAGTCCTGTTCGGTCCGCAGCGCCCGCGTCGTCGCCATCCAGGCGGCGATGAAGTGCTCGAAGTCGGTGAAGCGCATGTACTCGGCGAGCGCCTCAACCGAGTCAGCCGGCAGCGCAAAGTCGTTGCGCTTCGCACACGCGATCAGCGCCGCGGGTGAGATCGCACCCTCCAGATGGACATGCAACTCGATCTTCGGATAGGGCGCCACGGCGCGCGACGCTAGCAGCGCGCCACGAACGACGTGTGACGAGCGCCGTTCCCGGCAAAGACTCGGAGATGCCACGTAGCCGACCCCTGATCGCGGTCACCAGCTCAGAGATGCGCGACCCGCCAATGCACCTGCGCAAGCCGCAGTCGGATCCGGCGCGGCGCGAGATGGCGCTCGGGATGCCCTACCTGGAAGCGCTCGAAGCGACCGGGGCGCTGCCGGTCGTCGTCCCGCCGCTGCGTCCGGAGGCGCTCGACCCGCTGCTCGAGGCGATCGACGGGCTGCTGCTGTCCGGCGGCCCGGACATCGACCCGGCTGCCTACGGCGAGCCTCCGCACCCGCGCCTGGGGCCGACGGAGCCGCCGCTCGACGCCTTCGAGCTCGCACTCGCGCGCGCCGCCGACGCGCGCGGCACGCCGACGCTCGCGATCTGCCGCGGCGCGCAGGTGCTGAACGTCGCCCGCGGCGGAACGCTGATCCAGCACCTGCCCGACGTCGTCGGGACCGCCGTCGAGCACCGCCAGCGCGAGCCGGCCGACGCGCTGACGCACACGATCGAGATCGATCCGAGCTCGCGGCTCGCCGACGTCCTCGGCTGGCGCGAGGGACGCGTCAACTCCTTCCATCATCAGGCGGTCGACGCGCTCGGCCGCGACCTGCGCGACACCGCGCGCGCTCCCGACGGCACGATCGAGGCGTTCGAGGCGCCCGAGCACCCCTTTTTGCTCGCCGTCCAGTGGCACGCCGAGTACCTCGTCGGCTGGCCGCAGCACGCCCCGCTGTTCGAGGCGTTCGTGGCCGCCTGCCGCGCGCCACAACGGACGCGCGCCCACGCCTCCACGGCGAGCGGCTGATGCACTGGGCGGAGTGGCAGGGCTCGCAGCCCTACACGCTCGGCGTCGAGGAGGAGGTGATGCTGCTCGACCCTGACGACTGGTGCCTCGCGCAGCGGATCGAGGACGTGCTCGCCGCGCTGCCCGAGGGGATGCGGCACTACGTCGGCGCGGAG
>Ga0126313_10002245_pt1 | contig 10728 bp, 10 predicted proteins | sample Plot105A_FD_89954 | JGI IMG/M metagenome (GOLD analysis project Ga0126313, IMG submission 89954) | Serpentine soil microbial communities from UC McLaughlin Reserve, CA, USA - Plot105A | ecosystem: Environmental > Terrestrial > Soil > Grasslands | place: USA: UC McLaughlin Reserve, Lake County... | reverse complement strand
CCTCACCGTCGAGCGGCCGGGAGTACTTCGAGCGCCGGCGCCGCGAGCGCCAGGAGCGCGAGGCGGCCCAGGGGCTCACCCTGCGCGCCGCCGAGGAGGTGCACGAGCGGCTGCGCCGGCAGGCCACGGCGGCGACGCTCCTGCGGCCCCAGACGCGCGAGCTGCACGGGCGCGAGGGCGAGATGATCTTCAACGGCGCGTACCTCGTCGAGCGCTCGGGGGTGGAGCGCTTCCGCGCCGTCGCGGAGGAGCTCCGCGCGGGCCAGCGCCGGCACGGGCTGGCGCTCGAGGTGACCGGTCCCTGGCCGCCGTACAACTTCGTCGGGCCGCCGGAGCGCTGACATGGCCGTGGCCGAGATCACCCCCCAGCGCGACGTCTCGCTGGTGGACCTCGTCGACCGCCTGCTGTCCGGCGGGGTCGTGCTGACCGGCGACGTCACGCTCTCGGTGGCCGACGTGGATCTCGTCCATGTCGGGCTCCAGCTCCTGATCAGGTCGGTCGAGGACGATGACGAGGTGATCCCGTGATCTACGTCTACGCCGTGTGCGATCCGGAGACGGCCGATCCCGTGCCGGCGCGGCGCGGCCTCGGCGGCGCCGCGCTGCGGGTCGCCGTCGCCGACGGCCTGGCGGCGCTCTACAGCCGGCACCGCACGCTGCAGCCGCGCCCGTCCCCGCAAGCGATGTGGACGCAGGAGCGGACGGTCCGTGCGCTGATGGACCGCGGGGCGGTGCTGCCGATGCGCTTCGGGACGCAGCTGGCCGACGAGGCGGCGCTCGTCGAGACGCTGACCGCGCGACGGGATGAGCTCGCCGCCGGGCTGGACCGCGTGCGCGGCTGCGTCGAGCTCGGTCTGCGGGTCGTCGCCGACCGGCTCGCTGCTCCCCCGCAAGCGGCGGAGAGCGGCCGCGATTACCTGCTCGAGCGCGTGGAGGAGCATCGCCGCGCCGAGCAGGCGGCCCGCGACGTGCACGCGCCGCTCGCCCGGCTGGCGTGCGAGAGCCGGGTGCGCCGGCGCACCGCCGCCCCGACGCTCTTCGCCGCCGCCTACCTGGTCGAGCGCGACGCCGCGCCGGCGTTCCGCGCCGAGGTCGAGCGCGCCGCCGCCGGGCTTTCCGGCGTTCGCGCGGTATGCACCGGTCCCTGGCCGCCGTACGGCTTCGTCGACGCGGAGGAGACATGAGGCTCGACGCCGATCCCGAGGAGGTCGAACGCGGTCTCGCGCAGCTCGTGCTCACGCTCGTGGAGCTGCTGCGCCAGCTCATGGAGCGCCAGGCCGTCCGCCGCGTCGAGGCCGGCACGGTGGACGACGAGCAGATCGAGCGCCTGGGCCGCACGTTCATGGCGCTCGAGGAGCGGATGAACGAGCTCAAGGAGCATTTCGGGCTGACCGACGAGGACCTCAACCTCGACCTCGGCCCGCTCGGTCGCCTGCTGTAGCGGCGCCGATGCCGGAGAAGGACCCGCTCCGCCGCTCTCTAGGAGAGCGCGGGCAGGCCGTCGATGCTGACCGCGTTCTTCTCCGCGCGGTACTGCGCGATCGCGTCGGGCCCGCCGACGCGCAGCTTCTTGTCCACCCACGCTCCGGCGTGCGGGCGCTCGCCCTCGTAGCGCATCAGCGGGACGCCGTAGCCGCACGAGTCGGCGATCCGCTCGACGGAGACGACGATCACCGCGCGCCGGCTCTCCTCCGCCGCCGGCTCGTCGAAGCCCGCGCGGGCGAGCAGGTCGTCGAAGCCCGGCTCGCCGGCCGCGACGACCTCGCCGCGCCCGTGGAGCCGGAGGATCCGCGGCGGGCCCTCGAAGGCACAGAGCATCACGACGATGCGGCCGTTCTCGCGCAGGTGGGCGATCGTCTCGGCGCCACTGCCGACCACGTCGAGGTAGGCGACGGTGTGGTCGTCGAGTACCCGCAGCGTCCCGATCGGGCCCTTGGGCGAGAGGTTGACGTGGCCGTCGGCGCCGAGCGGGGCGGTGCCGACGAAGAAGAGCGGCTGGCGCGCGATCCAGGCGCGCTGGTGGTCGTCGATGCGGTCGTAGATGCGGCCCATGGTCCCGGCGAAGCTAGCAGCGCCGGGTCAGCGGCTCTCGAGGAACGTGATCACCGCGAGCACACGGCGGTGGTCGTCGTCGGTGGCGGTGATGCCGAGCTTGGCGAGGATGCTCTTGACGTGCTTCTCCACCGTCCCCGGCGCGAGCCAGAGCCGGCGCGCGATCCCCGCGTTCGAGCGGCCCTCCGCCATCAGCGCCAGCACCTCGCGCTCACGCGGCGTCAGATCCCCGAGCGGGTCGCTGCGGCGCTGCTGGGCGAACAGCTCGCGCACCAGCCCGGGGTCGACGACCGAGCCGCCGGCGATCACGCGGTCGAGCGCGCCCATGAACTCCTGCACGTCCATCACGCGGCTCTTGAGCAGGTAGCCGACCCCGCCGCCGCCGCCCAGGAGCTCGGTCGCCTGCTCGAGCTCCGTGTACGCCGACAGGACCAACACTGCGACGTCGGGCAGCTGGCGCCGGATCTCCATCGCCGCGTCCAGCCCCTCGGTGGTGTGCGTCGGCGGCATGCGGATGTCGACGATCGCCAGCTCGGGCTGGTGCTTGCGCGTGTACGCGAGCAGCTGCGCGGCGTCGCCGGCCGCCCCCACGACGTCGAAGCCGTGCCGCTCGAGGAGCGTGACGAGGCCTTCGCGGAGCAGGACGTCGTCGTCGGCCACCACCAGCCGGGGGCTGCTCATGGGACGCGCGCTCCCCACGCGCCGAGTGTCGAGGCGAACGCCCTGGAAGTCAACGCGGTCCGGAGTAGCCTGCGCATGTGGCACGCCGCCTGACGCCGATCCGGCAGCAGCTCGCGACCATCGAGCAGGAGCGCGCGGCGCTCGCCGCCGAACAGGCCGCGTTCCGCCGCCTCGCGACGTTCGTGTCCCAGGACCCGCCCGCGAGCGAGATCTTCGCCGCCGTCGCGGCCGAGCTGGGCGGGCTGCTCGGCGCGGAGATGACGCACCTGCACCGCTACGAGGGCGAGCGGCGCTGGTCGATCGTCGGCGCCTGGAGCACGGGCGACCACCTCGCGCCCGGGCTGGAGTGGACGGACGACGGTGGGCTGCTGGAGCGCTCGATCGTGCAGGCGCTCCAGCCGGCGCGGATCGACGACTACGAGCTCGCGATGATCTCGATCGCGCCCGAGCTGCACCGCCTCGGCGCGCGCTCGTCGGTCGGTGCGCCGATCGTCGTCGACGGAGGGGTGTGGGGCATGGTCGCCGCCTCCTCGCGCGACGAGCCGCTGCCGGACTCCACCGAGCAGCGCCTCACCGCGTTCGCCGAGCTCGTCGGCAGCGCGGTGGCCGGCGCCGAGAGCCGGCTCGCGCTCGGCCGGATCGCCGACTCGCAGGCCGCGCTGCGCCGCGTCGCCACGCTCGTCGCGCGCGAACCCCAGCCGCCGGCGGTGTTCGCCGCCGTCGCGGAGGAGGCGCGCGGGCTGATCGGCTCCGACGTCACCGCGATCCTGCAGCTCCAGCCCGACGCGATGGCCCTGCTGGTGGCGGGCGCAGGAGCGCCGTACAGCGAGCTGCCCACCGGCTCGCTGGTGCCGACGGGCGAGTGGACGGTCAGCGCGCTCGTGCGCGCCAGCGGCCGCCCGGCGCGGCTGGACCGCTTCGACCCCGACTCGGGCGCGTTCGCCGCGTACCTGCACCGGCTCGGCCTGCACTCGGCCGCCGGCGCGCCGATCCTCGTCGACGGGAAGCTGTGGGGGCTGCTGCTCGCCGCCTCCTCCGAGCCGCTCCCGGCGAACACCGAGCCGCGGCTCGCGGAGTTCGCCGAGCTGGCCGCCGTCGCGATCTCCAACGCCGAGACACGCGCGGCGCTCGCCGGCTCCCGGGCCCGCATCGTCACCGCCGCCGACGAGACGCGGCGCCGGATCGAGCGCGACCTGCACGACGGCATCCAGCAGCGGCTCGTCTCGCTCGGGCTCGAGCTGCGCGACGCGCAGTTCGCGATCGCCGAGCGACCGCAGGAGGCGCAGCACAAGATCGACGCCGTCGCCGCCGGCCTGACGCGCACGCTCGACGACCTGCGCGAGATCTCCCGCGGGATCCACCCGGCGGTCCTCGCCGGCGGGCTGGCCCCGGCGCTGAAGGCGCTCGCGCGGCGCAGCTCCGTGCCCGTCGAGCTGCAGATCGGCGCGCTCGACCCGCTGCCGGAGCCGACGCAGGTCGCCGCCTACTACATGGTCTCCGAGGCGCTCGCGAACGCGGCAAAGCACGGCCGCGCGTCGGTCGTGCGGCTCGAGGCCGGGCGCGAGAACGGCGTGGTCCGGCTCGCGGTGACCGACGACGGGATCGGCGGCGCCGACCCGGCGCGCGGCTCCGGCCTGATCGGGCTGAGCGACCGCATCGGGGCGATCGGCGGCAAGCTCGCGATCGACAGCCCGCCGGACGGTGGGACGGCGCTCGTCGCCGAGCTGCCCGCGGCCGCGCGCTGAGGCCCGCGCGGCGGGAGCCGGCTCGTCGAGGAGAGGTACGGCCGGCTCCCGCGCGGTCCAGGGGGGCGTCAACCCCGGAGCATCCCCCAGCGGCCGGCGGGCGTCTGCCCGGCCCGCGGCCAACCGGACTGGGGGCTAGCGGGTAGTTGCCGCCGCCGCGGCCTGCTCCGTCTGGCCGTGGCGGTAGAACGGCACCGGCTCCGGCGGGAGCGGCGTGTTCTCCAGGATCAGGTCGGCGGCCTTCTCCGCCGTCATCATCACCGGCGCGTAGATGTTCCCGTTGGTGACGTACGGGAAGACCGACGCGTCCACGAGGCGCAGGCCGTCGACCCCGCGCACGCGCATGCTGAGCGGGTCGACGACGCTCATGTCGTCGACGCCCATGCGCGCCGTGCACGACGGGTGCAGCGCGGTCTCGGCGTCCTTGGCGACCCAGTCGAGGATCTGCTCCTCCGTCTCGACCTCCTTGCCGGGCGAGATCTCGCCGCCGCTGAACGGGGCGAACGCCGGGGCGTCGAGGATCGCGCGGGTCACGCGGATCGCCTCCACCCACTCGCGCCGGTCCTGCTGGGTCGACAGGTAGTTGAAGCGCAGCGCCGGCTTGCGGCGCGGGTCGCTGCTGACGATCTTGCACGTCCCCCGCGCGTCGGAGTACATCGGGCCGACGTGGACCTGGTAGCCATGCCCGCCGCCGCCCTCGGGCAGCGTGCCGTCGTAGCGGACCGCGATCGGCAGGAAGTGGTACATCAGATTCGGGTAGGCGACCTCGTCGTTGGAGCGCACGAACCCGCCCGCCTCGAAGTGGTTCGTCGCGCCCGGACCCGTCTTGCGCACGAGCCACTCCAGCCCGACCTTCGGCCGCGCCTTCATCGCGAAGTACGGCGCCATCGTCACCGGCTGCGTCGCCGTGTGCTGGATGTAGACCTCGAGGTGGTCCTGGAGGTGCTCCCCCACGCCCGGGACGTCGGCGACGACGTCGATGCCGAGCGGCTGCAGCTCGGACGCGGCCCCGATCCCCGAGAGCTGGAGCAGCTGCGGCGAGTTGATCGCGCCGCCGCACAGGATCACCTCGCCGGCGCGCGCGGTCTCCGACCCGCGCCGGCCCCCGCGCGCGTACTCGACGCCCACCGCGCGGCCGCCCTCGAACACGATCTTCGACACGAACGCGCGCGTCCGCACCTCGAGATTGGGACGGCTCATCACCGGGTGCAGGTACGCGCGCGCGGCCGACAGCCGCCGGCCGTCGTGCACGTTGCGGTCGAACTTGGCGAAGCCCTCCTGGCGGTAGCCGTTCACATCGTCGGTGAGCGGGTAGCCGGCCTCCTGCACGGCGGCGAAGAACGCGTCGAACAGCGGACCGCGCGCGGGGCCGCGCTCGAGCACCAAGGGGCCGTCGTGACCGCGGAACGGATCGTCGGGCGCCGCCGCCAGGCAGTTCTCCATGCGCTTGAAGTACGGCAGGCAGTGCGCGTGGTCCCAGGTCTCCATCCCCGGATCCGAGGCCCAGCGCTCGTAGTCCAGCGGGTTGCCGCGCTGGAAGATCATCCCGTTGATCGAGCTCGATCCGCCGAGCACCTTGCCGCGGGCGTGGTAGACGCGCCGGCCGCCCATGTGCGGCTCCGGCTCGGACTCGTACTTCCAGTCGTAGAAGCGACTGCCGATCGGGAACGCGAGCGCCGCCGGCATGTGGATGAAGACGTCCCAGAGGGAGTCGTTGCGCCCCGCCTCGAGCAGCAGGACCCGGTTGGCCGGATCGGCTGAGAGCCGGTTCGCCAGAGCGCTGCCGGCGGACCCTCCACCGACGATGACGAAGTCGTATTGGGAGGTGGTCACGGGGGTGATATATCACAGCGCGCGACCCCTGCCAACACCGATCCTCGCGCTCCCCGTTCCGCCGGACTCGTGATCGTCGGCGGCGGCGTCGCAGGGGCCGAGCGTCGCGTACCGCCTGGCGCCTACGCCGAGGGCGAGCGCTGCGGCGTGACGGTCGTCGCCGAGCCGCTCTTCGACCCCGGCAACGAGCGGCTGCGCGACGTCGCGCCCGAGCCGGCCGCGCTCCCCTGAGCGCGGTCGCCCGCCTGCAGCGAGCGCAGGGCGACGAGCAGCAGCAGGTCGATGCCCAAGCCGAAGACGGCGCCGAACTGGGACTCGACGAACGCCAGCACCTGCGTGACGAAGATCGCGACCAGCAACGCGCGCTCGAAGCTGCGGTACGCGCCGGCGCGGCGCCCGCGCCGGAGCTCGAGCACGCCGTGGGCGACCAGCACCGCGGAGAGCATGCTGGACGTCAGGCTGGCGACGTTCACGAACGCGAGATCGCCGATGCGATCGGACACGTACCCGCGGTGCGCGTGCCCGAGCTCGACGCCGACGCTGAACACGAGCTCGACGACGCCCAGCACCGAGAGCAGCGCCCAGATCCCGAACACCCAGGAGACCAGCGCCGCGAAGCCGGGCCAGGCCGCGAAGCGGCTCCAGCCGCGCCGCACCGCCGCGACGGTCCGCGCGGCGGCGTTCGGCGCGGAGAGGGGCCGTGGCTCGAGTCCCTCGAAGAGGGCGCGCAGCGGCGCGACGAGCGGCTCGGCCGGGTCGGCCCGGTCGATCAGCGCGAGCGCCTCCCGCCGCTCCGCCTCGTCGAGGTCGTGCCGGGCGGCCTCACCCAGCAGGTCGACCGCGTTGGCCAGCTCGTCGCGCGGGCCGAAGCGCTCGCGCCGCTGCATCGCCCGGGTGAGCATGAAGAGCCCGATGAAGATCAGGTAGATGAGCGCAGCGGCGGGCCGGTAGAAGTAGTTGTTGTCCTCGGTGATGAACTTCCCGAGCTCGTCGATGAAGAAGCCGAAGCCGATCCCGCCGACGATCGCGGCCGTCCGGCGGACCGGGCGACCGAGGAAGGTCAGCAGCAGCCCGATCGAGGCCAGCATGAACAGCCCGCCCCACAGCAGGTGGGCGATGTGCAGGCCGCGGCCGCCGAGCTGCGGGTAGTGGGTCAGCCACAGCTGCGTGCGGATCACCAGGATCGTCGTCACGCCCGTGATCAGCAGCGTCTCGTGCAGCGTGCCGAACTCGACCGCCCGCGGAGGGGCGACGCGACGGCGGGTGACGAGCGGTACGGCCATGTTCGCGTAGACCTGGGCGCACGCTACCGGTTAGAGTCGCGCCGATGCCAGGACTGACGCGTCGTGAGCTGGCTCGCCGCGGCGCTCTGGCGGGCGCGGCGCTCGCCATGCCGGGCTGGGCCGCGGCCGAGGCGATGGCGCCGGCGCCGCTCGGGAAGCTGCGGCGCGCGGTCCGCGGACCCGTGCGCACCCCGCCGAGCTCCGGCCAGCTGCTCTACAACGAGCGCTACGGCGGCATCAAGCCGCTCGCCGTGCTGCTGGCCGCCGACGCCGGTGACGTGCAGGCCGCGGTCCGCTGGGCCGCGCGCAACGACGTGCCGATCACCGCCCGCTCCGGCGGCCACGGCTACGCCGGGTATGCGTCGGCGCGCGGCGGCCTCGTCGTCGACCTGCGACGGCTGGATCGGATCTCGGTCGGCTCGGGCCGCGCGACGATCGGGCCGGGCGCGCAGCTCGTCGACGTCTACCGCAAGCTGGCCGGTGCGGGCGCGACGATCCCCGCCGGGTCATGCCCCTCCGTGGGGATCGGCGGGCACGCGCTCGGCGGCGGCATGGGCCTCGCCGGCCGGCGCTTCGGGCTCACGTGCGACAACGTCGCGTCCCTGCGGATCGTGACCGCCGACGGCCGGCTCGTCACCGCCGACGCCGACACGAACCCCGACCTCTACTGGGCCTGCCGCGGCGGCGGCGGCGGCAACTTCGGCATCGTCACGAGCTTCCAGATGCGGACGCACGCGGTCGGCAGCGCGTCGTGGTTCTTCGTCAGCTGGCCGTGGGCCAGCGCCGGCGCGGCGCTCGCCGCCTGGCAGAGCCTCGCGCCATCGACCACCAGCCGGCTGACGTCGATCTTCAGCCTCGGCACCGGGTCCGGCAGCCCGACCGTCACCGCACTCGGCCAGTACTTCGGGTCGGAGTCGCAGCTGCGCGCGCTCGTGCGGCCGCTGCGCTCGGTGTCGGGCGCCCGCTTCTCCTCCGGCACCTCGGGCTACTTCGCGCTGCAGAGGCGGTGGGCGGGCTGCGCCACGATCAGCACCGCCGCCTGCCACACCCGCGGCACCGAGCCCGGCGGGACGCTGCCGCGCGCGCGCTTCGCGGCCAAGTCCGACTACGTGGCGGATCCGCTCTCGAGCGCGGGGCGCGCCGCGCTGCTGGGCGCGATCGAGCGCCGCCAGAACCAGGGCGCCGGCTCGGGCGCGCTGCTGCTCGACGCCTACGGCGGCGCGATCAACCGCGTCTCGGCGGACGCGACGGCGTTCGTGCACCGCGACGTCATGTTCGGTATCCAGGAGCTCGCGTACTTCAGCTCCGCCGGCCAGAGCCGCGCGCTGTCCTGGCTCCAGTCCACGCACGCGGCGCTGGGGCCGTACACGACGGGCGCCGGCTACCAGAACTACATCGATCCCACGCTCCGGAGCTGGCAGCAGGCGTACTACGGCGCGAACTACGACCGCCTGGTCGAGGTCAAGCGGCGCTACGACCCCGACGGCCTCTTCACGTTCGCGCAGGCGATCGGCAGCTGACTACGTCGCGAAGGTCGCGCGGAGCGACCGCACCTGCGCCGCGGCCAGGCTGCGGCGCGGGTCGCGGAAGTCGAGCTCCCCGAGCAGCCGCTTCCAGGCCGCGAGGTCGTCGCGCCCGGAGGACGACTGCACCCAGGCCCACAGCGCCTCGCCGTCGTCCGACGTCATGACCGCCTGGCGCAGCCAGGACTCCAGCTCCTCGCGCGCGGTCACCACGCCCGGCGCCTCGGAGCGCGGGAGCAGCGGCCCCCCGTAGCGCTCCGCCGCCTCCCGCACCGCGCCGCGGTCGAGCAGGCCGCGGACGCGCGCGGCGTCGGACTCGACGTCCACGCGCAGCCGGTACGGCTCGGTCTCGACGCACTCGCCGAGCAGCTTGCGCAGCCGGTGCATCTCCACCCGCACGGAGCTCGGATGGCCGGTGTCGCCGTAGAGCGCGGCCGCGAGCTCGTCGCTGGTCATGCCCTCGGGGCGACCGCCCAGCAGCGCGAGGATCTCGGCGTGCCGGCGGCCGACGGCAACGGTCCGCTCGTTCAGCTCGACCTGCGCCCGATCCTTCCCCAGGAACGACAGCCGCAGCAGCGGCCGGCGGCGCGCGGTGGCGTCGGGCCCGGCCGCCTGGACCAGGAACGCGTCGTCGTGGCCCAGCGGCTCGGCGAACGCGTGCGCGCCCGAGTCGAGCAGCAGCTCGCCTCCGCCCGCCGGCAGCGTGAGCCGGTCGCCGCCCAGCCAGCCGTCGGGCTGCGCGGCGAGGACCCGGCCGGTCGGCGTCACCAGCGCCGAGTGCCCGCCGGCCGCCATGCGATCGCGGTAGTGCGCGCGCAGGCGCGCGTCGCGCTCGTGCATCGCGATCCGCAGGTCCGACTCGACGGCGTGCGCCGTGGTCAGCGCGATCGCGAGCGTGTGCGGGTGCTGCGCGCGCATCAGCCCGGTGATGTCGATCACGCCCAGCAGCTCGCCGCTGTCGGGATCGTGGACCGGCGCGGCGGAGCACGTCCACCGCTGCACGACCTCGTTGAAGTGCTCGGCCGCGAAGACCTGCACGGCGTGATCGGCCGCGAGCGCGGTGCCGATCGCGTTCGTCCCCGCGCCGGCCTCGCTCCACACCGCGCCCTCGGTGAAGTTCATCGAGTCCGCCGCGTCGAGCCGGACGCGCGCGTTGCCGGAGATCCAGAGCAGGAGCCCCTCGGCGTCCGACACCACGATCAGGTGCGCCGTCTCGTCGGCGATCGGCGCGAGGCACTCGCGGATCAGCGGCACCGCGGCGCGCAGCGGGTGCACCTCCCAGCGCGCCGACGTCTCGTCCTCGTCGGCGAGCACGGGCGCGAGCCGATCGCCCGACGGGTCGACGCCCGCCGCGCTCGAGCGCTGCCACGAGTCGGCGATCGGGCCCCGCACCGTGGCGACGTTGCCGTCCGACAGGAACTGCTCCCACGCCAGCCGCACTTCACGCGCGTGCAAGCGCGGCGAGGTCGCTGCGTCGATGGCCAGCCACGGGTTGGGCAATGCGTCTCCTCTCTGCCCTTCGAAGACCAACCTACTCGGCCCCCCGGTGCCCGGCAACGCCCTCGGCCGAGTTGAAACGCGACTGTAACGGCCGCGGATCTACAAGTCCGG
>Ga0126313_10002244_pt1 | contig 10729 bp, 14 predicted proteins | sample Plot105A_FD_89954 | JGI IMG/M metagenome (GOLD analysis project Ga0126313, IMG submission 89954) | Serpentine soil microbial communities from UC McLaughlin Reserve, CA, USA - Plot105A | ecosystem: Environmental > Terrestrial > Soil > Grasslands | place: USA: UC McLaughlin Reserve, Lake County... | reverse complement strand
CGGCGCTGGCGCAGCTCGCCGAGCTCGACGCCGAGCGCCCGCCGGCGCTGATGGTCGACGGCGTCGAGCAGCTCGACCTGGTCGACGCCGCGGCGCCCGCGCCGGCGCGGCGGCGCCCGCTGCGCGTGTGCATCGAGTTCGACACGAGCCTGGAGCTCGGCGGCGGGCGCGTCCGGATCGGGCCGAAGCGCTCGCCGCTGCTGACGCCCGACCAGGCGCGCGAGCTCGCGCGCGCCGTCGTCTCGCGGCCCGGCTTCGAGCTCGCCGGCGTGATGGGCTACGAGGGCCACGTCGCGGGCGTCGGCGACGACCCGCCGAACCCGCTGCTGGGCGCCGGCGTGCGCGCGATGCAGCGCGCGGCGGTCGCGCAGGTCGCGGAGCGGCGCGCGGCGATCGTCGCCGCGGTGCGCGAGGTCGCCGACGTGCCGCTCGTCAACGGCGGCGGCAGCGGCAGCATCGACACGACCGCGGCCGAGCCGGTCGTGACCGAGATCACAGCCGGATCGGGCCTGCTCGCGCCGGCGCTGTTCGATCGCTACCGCGCGTTCCGGCCGCAGCCCGCGGCGCTGTTCTGCCTGCCGGTCGTGCGGCGGCCCGGCGACGGCGTCGCGACGCTGCTCGGCGGCGGCTACGTCGCGTCCGGGCCGGCCGGCCGCGACCGCCTCCCCCAGCCCTACCTGCCGGCCGGGCTGAAGCTGACCGCGCTCGAAGGCGCGGGCGAGGTGCAGACGCCGCTGGCCGGTCCGGGCGCCGGCGCGCTGCGCCCCGGCGACCGCGTCTACCTGCGCCACGCGAAGGCGGGCGAGCTGTGCGAGCGCTTCAACGCACTGCTCCTGCTCGAGGGCGACCGGGTCGTCGACGAGGCGCCGACCTACCGCGGCGAGGGCAAGGCGTTCCTGTGAGCGAGCAGACGCTGCTCGAGCGCGCTTCCCGCTGCGGACGCCTCGGCGACGAGCGGGTGCGGGCGGACCGGTCGGCGTTCGCCCGCTTCGGCCTGCGGGACTCGCTACGCGCCTAGATCACTGAAGCCAGTGGACGAACGACGGGTACGGCGGTTCGCGCTCTAGGAGACGCCCAAGCGACGTGACCAGCGGACCGATCGATCCGGCCCCCTGCGGGAAGCGCCCCGGATGCAGGATCACTACGCCATGGTGCTCATGGCCGCGAGACCGGAAGTCGCGATCGAGGGCGAGGAAGTCATCGCGGTTGTATGTCACGACGATCCGCCCGTCCTGCTGAGCGTGGGCGAACAGCTCCGCGTCGGGAAGACCACGCAACGCAGCGAGCTCGTCGACGGCGACCGCATCATGGCCGTGGCTGCGGAGCTGCTCGGCGATCACGGCGGGCAGCATCTCGTCGAGCAGCAGCTTCACGCGAGCGCGTTCTGCTCACGGCGCCACTCCTCCTCCGCGGCGTCGGCCTCCTCTATGTTCCGCTGGAGTCGCTCATCGATCTCCGCGCGGTACTCGGCGTAGTAGCGGACCGCCGTGCGGACCTGGGCCGGAGCTAGGCTTCCCCACTCGGCGGCAGCGGCGAGCGCAGCGTCGCCGGCGAGCCCGCTTGCGCGGACGGCGGCAATGACCTCCCAGATGTCCGGACCGCCGGCGAGCCCCGCGCGGCGACCGCTCGGGCCGTCGCGGAACACGACGCCCGGATGATCGTCCATTCGCATGCCCTCGTCGATGTACCGCTCCGCGAGCCGCGATTTGTTGACGCCGGCCCGCGCGCCGCGGCGCTCGAGCCGATCGACGACCGAGGGGTCGAGGCGAGCGGAGAACTGACGTGCACGCGGCATGTATGACACTGTAACGCAACTACGTACCTACTTGGCCCAGGCAGCGGCGCACGTACGCGTTGGTGAACGCGCCGTCCGGGTCTAGCCGGGCGCGGACGGCCTGGAAGCGGTCCCAGCCCGGGTAGCGCGGCGCCAGCGTCGCGGCCGTCTGGTAGTGGCGCTTGCCCCAGTGCGGGCGGCCGCCGTAGGAGTCCATCACGTCCTCGACGGCGCGAAACGCGCTCTCGAACTCCATCCCGCGGTACTGGTGGACGGCGACGTAGCAGGACTCGCGCTCGTAGGCGGTGGAGAGCAGCGCGTCGTCGGCGGCGGCGAAGCGCACCTCGAGCGGGAAGCCGACGGGCAGCCGGCGGCGCATGATCGCCGCGAGCGTGCGCTCGACCGCCTCGCGCGCGTGCGCGCGCGGGATCGCGTACTCCATCTCGGTGAAGCGCACGCGCCGGCGCGTCGCGTAGACGCGGTGCGAGTGGTCCTCGACCTCGTTCGCCGACATCGCGACCGTCACGAGCCGGTTGAGCCGCGGCACGCCGCGAGGGACTGCGCGGCCGGCGCGGCAGATCAGGCCGAGCAACCCGTTCTCGATCGCGTCCTCCTGCAGCCGCCGGCGCCACGCGGGCGGCGGGGTCGGCTCCTCGCCGCTGCGGCGGCAGGTCCGCGTCAGCGCGACGCGCGTGTACGGGAACACCCAGAACTCGAAGTGGTCGTTGCCGTCGACGTGCTCGCCGAGCCGCTCGAGCGTCGCGTCGAGCGGTCGCGGCTCGTCGCGCCGGTGCAGCGTGAAGCGCGGCACGCAGCGCAGCGTGATCCGGCTGACGATCCCGAGCGCCCCGAGGCTCACGCGCGCGGCGAGGAACGCGTCGACGTCGGTCTCCGGCGAGAGGTCGAGCGCCTCGCCCGCCGCGGTGATCAGGCGCAGCCCGGCGATCCCGGCCGACAGGTTGCGGAAGCGGACGCCGGTGCCGTGCGTCCCGGTCGCGGTCGCGCCGGCGAGCGTCTGCGCGTCGATGTCGCCCTGGTTCTCGAGCGCCAGCCCCCGCGCCGCCAGCTCCTCCCCCAGCCGCCGCAGCGTGATCCCGGCCTCGACGGTGACGAGCTCGCCCTGCACGTCGAGCACGCGCTGCATGCGGGCGAGGTCGACCAGCACGCCGTCGGTGCACGCGATGTCGGTGAACGAGTGGCCGCTGCCCGCCGCCCGCAGGCCCTGCCCGCGCGCGACCGCGGCGCGGACCGCGGCCGCTAGCTCCTCCTCGCTCGCGGGCCGGACGATCGCAGCGGGCGCGCAGCGCTGGTCGCCCGTCCAGTTGGCCCACCTCACGGGCGAGAGCTTAGTGCCGGGTCAGGTGACGTCCGGCCCGTCGCCGGCGGGATGATCGTCGTGGCTGGCAAGGACGCAGACCCGCAGGAATCCCTCTGGGATTTCAAGTGGTCGAGGACGAAGTCAGACGCGGCGAGCGCCCGCCGGAACGGGACGGCCGTCGCCTGATCCGGCACTAGTATCCGCCCATGAGCTCCCCCGACACGGCCACCTATGGCGTCACGTCGATGATCGCCCCGCTGCGGCGGGTGCTCGTGCGCCGGCCCGCGACGAGCGGCGACTGGGCGGGCGCCGCCTGGCGGACGCCCGAGCCCGACCTGCTCGCGCGCCAGCACGAGGACTTCTGCGAGCTGCTCGCCGGCCTGGGTGCGCAGGTCGAGGTCGCCCAGGCGCTCGACGGCCAGGTCGACTCGGTCTACATGCACGACCCGATGGTCATGACCGGCCGCGGCGGGATCGCGCTGCAGATGTGCAAGCCGGCGCGCGTGCGCGAGCCCGGCCACGCCGCCGAGGAGCTCGAGCGGCTCGGGATCCCGGTGCTCGGACGGCTCTCCGGCGACGCCTACGCCGACGGCGGCGACCGCTACTGGATCGACGACACGACGATGGCGATCGGGCTCAGCTACCGCACCAACCGCGCCGGCGCGGAGGCGCTGGCGCAGCTCGTCGAGCCGGAGGGCGTGACCGTCGCGACCTACGACATGCCGCACGGCGAGGGCCCGGGGTTCGTGCTCCACCTACAGTCGTTCCTCTCCGGCGTCGCCGACGGCCTGTGCGTCGTCTACGAGCCGCTCGCGCCGGTGCGGCTGCTGCAGGACCTGCGCGAGCGCGAGACCGACTGGATCGCGATCGACCACGACTCCTACATGGCGATGGGCTGCAACGTGCTGGCGATCCGCCCCGGCGTCGTCGTGATGGTCGACGCCGCGCCGGCGGTGCGCCGCGCGCTCGAGCAGCGCGGCGTCGAGGTCCACGTCTACGACGGCTCCGAGCTGTCGCTCAAGGGCGACGGCGGGCCGACGTGCCTGACGCAACCGCTGCTGCGCGGGTGAGCGTGCGGATCGGATACAAGGCGTCGGCCGAGCAGTTCGGGCCGGCCGAGCTGCTCGAGTACGCGGTGCTGGCCGAGCGCGCCGGCTTCGAGATCGTCGCGATCTCCGACCACTTCCAGCCCTGGCGCCACCACGGTGGCCACAGTCCCGCGGCGCTGCCGTGGCTCGGCGCCGCGTGCGAGCGCACGACGGCGCTGACGCTCGGCACGAGTGTGCTGACGCCGACGCTGCGCTACGAGCCGGCCGTGATCGCGCAGGCGTTCGCGACGCTCGCCTGCCTCGCCCCCGGGCGCGTGTTCCTAGGCGTCGGCACCGGCGAGGCGATGAACGAGACGCCGGTCACCGGCGGCGCGTTCCCGGGCCGCAAGGAGCGGCGGATGCGGCTGGCGGAGGCGATCAGGCTGATCCGCACGCTCTGGACCGAGGAGCGCGTCGACTTCGCCGGCGACTACTACAGGACCGAGCGCGCGACGGTCTACGACCGGCCCGAGCAGCCGCTGCCGATCTACGTCGCCGCCTCCGGCCCGCTCGCCGCGAAGCTGGCCGGCCGCGCCGGCGACGGCTTCATCTGCACGAGCGGCAAGGACCCGGCGCTGTACGAGGAGCTGCTCGCCAACGTCGCGACCGGCGCCGAGCAGGCGGGGCGCGACGGCGGCGCGCTGCGGCGCATGATCGAGGTCAAGGTCTCCTACGACCGCGACCGCGAGCGCGCGTTCGCGAACACGCACTGGTGGGCGGCGCTCGCGCTGACGCCGGAGCAGAAGGAGGGCGTCGAGGACCCGGTCGAGATGGAGCGGCTCGCGGACGCGAACCTCGACCGCGCGCACATGCGCTTCATCTGCTCGAACGATCCCGAGGAGGTCGTCGAGGCGATCGGCCGCTACACCGCGCTCGGGTTCGACGAGCTCGTCCTGCACGCGCCCGGCGCGGACCAGGCGCGCTTCATCGAGCAGTTCTCGGCTGACGTGCTGCCGCTGCTGCGATGACGGCGAGCAGGCGGTCGCGCTCACGCAGCGCGCGCAGGCGGCCGAGCGCTTTCCCGGCCGCGGCGCCCGCGACGAAGCCGGCGGCCCCGGCGCCGATCTCGACCGGGGCGCGGCCGTCGAGCCCGAGGCTCAGCAGCGCGACGTAGACGGCGACCGCGACGGCCGCGCCGAGGCCGCAGCCGCACGCCCCCTCCAGCTCGGCGATGCGGGCGCGCGTTGCCTCCGCGTCAGCCGCGGACAGGTCGCTGAGATCGGGCGCCGTCATTCGATCACGACCGGCTTCGCCCCCAGGCACCATGATGCGGTCGAGCCCGTCGACGTGGCACAGCCCGAACGTGTGCCCGAGCTCGTGGATCGGGACGTACTTCCAGAAGGGTCGGGCTTCTTGTCGATGAACGTGGCGCCCGTGGTCTTCGCGGCCGACAGGCCGCAGCGGCTCCCGCGCAGCGTCGCCGCGAGGCCGCGCAGCGTGTCGGTGAAGCGGTAGACGCCGACCACGACGGGGTGGCAGAGGTCCTCGACGGCCCCGTCGTCGTCGACGGTCTTGTCCTTGCGGCCGATCACGCTGACCAGGAAACGGTCGAGCGATACGCCGGCGACGCCGGTGTCGAAGCCCTTGTACTTGATGTCGTCGGCGAGCGTGACGTCGACGAGCGGCGCGATCAACCTGCGCGAGCTGTGCGGGGTCGAGTTCACCGAGGGCTTCTGGAATCGCAAGCGCTACCGGTCAGCCGCAGCCCGAACGCGCCATGATCGAGCCGGATCGCGTCCTTGATCTGCTGCAGCGTGTCGCCGCCGTACTTCGCCTCGAGCAGCTTGCGGACGTGGTCCTTCAGGCGCCCCTTGTTGATCTCGCCGATGATGTAGTCGATCGTGTCGCCGAGCAGCACGATCCGGAGCAGCCGGATGAGTCCCAGCACGATCCCCGACGCCGATCCGGATCAGGCCGTCGAGGATCCGGCGCCAGTCGAGCGTGAAGATGCCGGCGATGACGTCCCAGTGGCCGGCGACGACGTCGACGATGATGTCGATGACCGTCGCGACGAACTTGCAGACCGTCCGCGCCACCCACTTCGCGACGGTTACGACGACCCAGCGGACGACCTTCACGAAGATCGTCACGAACCAGCAGACCCAGCCGCGCGGGTCGTACCAGGGGTAGTCCTTGCACTTCTTCTCCTGCCGTTCCTCCCATTCCTCGACAGGCTTGGAAACCTGCTCCTCGATCCATTCCGTGATCTCCGTGCACACCATCGCCATCGTGCGGCCTCCTTGCCCGGGGAAGTCGCGCGATGCAGAGCGGGGGGTGTCGCGCGAGCCGTCGGGAGATCGACGCTACACCCGTTCCGCGCCGGGAGTCAACGTGCGTAGGCGATCTGCTCGTCCCAGTCGGCCGCCCGCCCTTCGCGCGTGAGGTCGAACAGGTTCCACACCGGCTCGAGCGTGCCGACGTGGCGCGGGTCCTGGCCGGGCTCGGTCGGCGCGTAGAACAGCTCCGAGCCCCAGAAGTGGCGGATCGTCGCGCCGTCGCGGTGGAAGACGTTGAGCATCGGCCGCTGGGATCCGTCCGCGGTCTCGCCGTGGTAGTCGCGGTTGTAGCGGTTGGCGGCCGAGGACAGCAGTCGCAGCCGACGCCAGCCGCGCTCGCGGGCGAATTCGAGTACCCGCGGCAGCGGCGCCTTCGCGACGACGGCGAGGGAGATCCGCTCGGCGGCGTGGCCGGCGGCGCCGTCGAGCTGGTCGAGCAGCGCGACGCACGACGGGCATGGGCCCTCGTGCAGCGGCAGCCGCGCGGTCTCGCCGGACTCCGGACCGGGCCGGTCGTCTCCGGCATCGCGCGGGAACATGAAGCTGTAGATCGCGAGCGAGTCGCGGCCGGGCGCGAACAGCTCCGACAGCCGCACATCGCCGAGCGCGCCCTGGAACGCGTAGTCCTCCGGCGCCTCGCCGCCGGGCGGCAGCGCGCGCCGTGCCGCGGCCACGTCCTCCATCGCGCGGCGCAGCTCGATCTCCTGCTCGAGCAGCCGGTCGCGCGCCGCCCTGTACTCCGCCGACTCTCCGGGATATGCGATTCCCATCGCTGAGGTCCTTTCGCTTCGTCTGAACGTTGGACCGGCGGCCACGCCGGAACTCATCGCGGGAATAGCGGCGCCGCCGGCTCCGTCACATCTCGACCATGCGAATACTGATCACGACGAACCCTGGCGCCGGCCACGTCGGCGCAATCGCCCCGTTCGCCCGCGCGTTCATGCGCGCCGGCGACGCAGTCCTGGTCGCCGCGCCGGCGAGCGCGCGCGATGCGGTCGTCCGCGCCGGCCTGCCGTTCCACCCGCTCGCCGACCCGCCGCGCGAGCAGCTCGACGCGGTGTTCGACTCGCTCCGCGGCCTGTCCAACGACGCGCAGGGCGTGCGCGTGATGCGCGAGGTCTTCGCCGGGATGCGGGCGCGCGCCTCGCTGCCCGGGCTGCTGCGCCTCATGACCGACCGGCGGCCCGACGTCGTGCTGCGCGAGACGACCGAGTACGCCGGGCTGCTGGCCGCCGAGCGGCTGGGCGTGCGCCACGCGCGCATCGGGATCATGGGGGCGGCGATGGAGACCTGGAGCCTGCCGATCGTCGCGCCCGTGCTGGACAGGCAGCGGAAGCGGCTCGGCCTGCGGCCCGACCCCGGAAGCCGCCGGATCCACGCGAGCCCCTACCTCACGGTGATCCCGCACGCGATGGAGGACCCAGGCGACGTCGGGCCGGCGCACGCGCTGCGCTTCCGCGAGCCGGCGCCGCGGCCGTGGGCGCTACCGGACTGGTGGAACGGCGACGCGCGCCCGCTCGTCTACGTCAGCTACGGCTCGGTCGCGCCGACGCTGCCGTCGTTCCCGGCGCTGTTCCGCGCGACCGTGGAGGCGCTCGGCGAGCTGCCCGCGCGTGTCCTGTTCACGATCGGCACCGAGGTCGCGCTCGAGTCGCTCTGCCCGGTGCCCGCCAACGTGCGCGTCGAGCGCTGGGTGCCGCAGGAGCACATCATGCCGCACGTCGCCGCGATGGTCGGCCACGGCGGCTCGGGAACGACGCGGGCCGCGCTCGCGGGCGGAGTGCCGAGCGTCGTCGTGCCCGGCTTCGCCGACCAGTTCCGCAACGCCGAACGCGTCGCGCGGCTGGGTGCGGGAATCGCGTTGCCGTTCGAGGACGTCGCGCAACTCGGGGACGCGCTGCGCCAGGTGCTGTCGGAGCCGTCCCACGCGGCGACCGCCCGGCGCGTCGCGGCGGAGATCGCCGCGCTGCCGCTCGTCGACGACGCTCCCGCCGCGCTCGGCGAGTGGCTCGAGATGGCGCGCGCGGCTTAGGATCCGCTTCACGCTGCGTCGTGTCGAGATCGAGGGCCTGGAGGTCGCCTACGAGCGAGCGGGCGAAGGACCACCGCTCGTGCTCCTGCATGGCGCCGTGTCCGACGGCCGCATCTGGCGCCGCCAGATCGAGGAGCTCGCCGGCGAGTTCACCGTCGTCGCCTGGGACGCGCCCGGCGCCGGCCGCAGCTCGGATCCCCGGGAGCCGTTCGACCTCGCGGACTGGGCGGACGTGCTCGCGGCGTTCCTGCGTGCCCTCGAGCTCGGCCCGTCGCACGTCCTCGGCCTGTCGTGGGGTGGCTCGGTCGCGATCGAGCTCCACCGCCGGCACCCCGAGGCGGCGGCGTCGCTGATACTGGCCGACACCTACGCCGGCTGGAAGGGCTCGCTCTCCCCCACGCTGTGCGCGGAGCGTCTCGAGATGGCGCTGCGCACGTCCACGATGCCGCCGAGCGAGCTCGCCGCGCACTGGCTGCCGCAGCTGCTCACCGATGCGGCCCCGCCCGAGTACACGGACGAGCTCGTCGCGATCATGTCCGACTCCCATCCCGCCGGCCTGCGGCTGATGGCGCACGCGATGGCCGAAGCGGACCTGCGCGACGCCCTGCCGCGGATCGACGTCCCCACGCTGCTCCTGTGGGGCGACCACGACGAGCGCTCGCCCCTGAGCGTCGCGGAGAGCATGTACGACGCGATCCCGAACGCGACGCTCGCCGTGATCCCCGACGCCGGGCACGAGAGCAACATCGAGCAGCCGTCGCGCTTCAACGCCGAAGTCCGCCGGTTCTGCCACTCGCTGCCGGGCGCTCGGCGGGCGGGAAGCTAGACCGCGGGCAGCGTTGCCGCGGTCACGCGCGGCTGCGTGAACGTGATCTCGTCGCCATCGCGCCACGCCGCGAGGCCCGGATGCTCGGCCCACGCAGCCCGGTAATCGACGTGACCCCAGAGATTCTCGGGACAGCGTCCGTTCTGCGCGAGCAACGCGTACGTCAGCAAGGCGCAGACCTCAAGGGCGCCCGCGCTCGCCGGCGCGCGTCGCCGACGCGCGCCGCTCCCTGACCCTAAGGTCCATGCCCGGCAACCCGGCAACCCGGCGGAGGAGGAGCGATGCGGAAGCTGATCTACTCGATGGGAGTCTCGCTGGACGGCTTCATCGCCGGGCCGGACGGCGAGATCGACTGGTCGGCGCCGGACGTGGAGCTGCATCGCTTCCACAACGAGCAGACGCGGGAGCTCGGCGCGCACCTGTGCGGGCGGCGACTGTACGAGGAGATGCTCTACTGGGAGACCGCGGAGGAGAACCCTTCGGCCGCCGAGCACGAGCGCGAGTTCGCCCGCATCTGGAAGCGCCTGCCGAAGATCGTGTTCTCGACGACGCTCGAGAAGGTCGTGGGCAATGCCAAGCTCGCCGGCGACGGGGTCGCCGACGAGGTCGCCAGGCTGAAGCGGGAGCCCGGCAAGGACCTGGCCGTCGGCGGCGCCGGCCTGGCCGCCACGTGCATCGAGCTCGGTCTCGTCGACGAGTACCGGCTCTTCGTCAGCCCGGTCGTGCTGGGCGGCGGCACGCCTTTCTTCCCGGCGCTGGAGCGGCGGATCGACCTGGAGCTCGTCGAGACGCGGACGTTCGGCTCGCGCGTCGTCTACCTGCGCTACCGATGAGTCCGGACCCGGGTCGGGTCTCCCTGTGGAACCGCCTACGAACGGGAGGACCGCATGCGTGACCTCATCGTGACCGAGAACATCACCCTCGACGGCGTGATCGAGGCGACCGAGGGCTGGTTCGCCCCGGCCGGCGACGACGGCGTCGACGAGTCCGACGTCATCGCGGCGCTGAACGAGCAGCGCGAGGCCGCCGACGCGTTCCTGGTCGGCCGGGCCACGTTCGAGCATATGCGCGGCGGCTGGCCGCACCAGACCGACGACGCGACGGGCATCAGCGAGTACCTCGACAGGGTCTCCAAGTACGTCGTCTCGCGCACGCTCCAGGACCCGGGCTGGGACCGGACTACTGTGCTGCGCGGCCCGCTGACCGAGGAGATTCAGGCGCTCAAGTCGGCTCCCGGCGCAGACATCGTGGTCACCGGCAGCATGACGCTCGTGTCGGCTGCGCCCGTTCCTGCTGGCCGTCCGTCCCGCGTGAAGGCGCACGGCGTCAGCGCCTGCCGTCGAGCTCGGCGTAGCGCTTCGCGAATGCCTGCGCCGCCTCGTCCGGCAACCAGGCCGTGAGCTCGAGCTCGAGCG
>Ga0126313_10002242_pt1 | contig 10730 bp, 11 predicted proteins | sample Plot105A_FD_89954 | JGI IMG/M metagenome (GOLD analysis project Ga0126313, IMG submission 89954) | Serpentine soil microbial communities from UC McLaughlin Reserve, CA, USA - Plot105A | ecosystem: Environmental > Terrestrial > Soil > Grasslands | place: USA: UC McLaughlin Reserve, Lake County... | reverse complement strand
GGTTGGAGGTCCGTCTCACCCGCCCCCTGACGGAATCAGAAAGCCGCGTATCTTAGAGATCACCACCGCGTGGCTCGGAGCGCACCTGGGCGGTGCATCTGCACCTGGAGCGGTGCATTCGATGGAGCACTCAGATGAGACGATTACCCCCGCCGAGATCTCTACCCGCAGTTCTGTCCCTTGCCCTGGTGTTATCTAGCTTCGGAGCCAGCGCCGTAGCGCAGTCTGTAGAAGTCCCGCCGCCACGGATTGTGGGCCAGTGGAAGGAAGACACCTTCCTTCCTGAACGGCAGTGCCACGGCAACTATGTCGCGGCTGATCTCCAGCAGTATCTCACCCGGGCAAGAGTTGCCATGTGGCTTCCAGATACTCGATCCGTGAGCCTGGATTCCAGCGCTGGCTGCATCATCGTGAGGGTTCCGAGCCTTGGCGCAGCCCGATTGGCAGAGCTGGTGCTGCGCGGGGTAGCGGTCCCTCGCCAAACGGTTCTCCTGATTTGGGAGATGCCGCAGCGGAAAGGATAGATATCCGAAGACTTCGAACCCCGCCGGCAGCATAGCCCACGCGGCCGGCGGTCCACGCGTGATAGGCAACCCAACGCCGGCCCTGGACGTCCTCGAATGTTTCCGCCCCGCCGGGCCCCGCAATGGAACCGTTGGACGCCATTAACGGAACACTCTGAGGCTTCAGGCAGGGCCCCAGCGGAGTTGCACAGGCAGCATACCCCGTTGCGTACTCGCCCGTGTTCCACCGATTGGCGGAGTAAAGCAGATGCCAGCGGCCGGCCTCCCGCCACATGGTTGGACCCTCGATGAGCGATCCTTCCCACGGCTGGTCTGTTTGCAGCAGCTGCACCGGAGCGCCGAGGAGGTTCCGTCCAGCATCGCTCAGGCGCTGACTCCACAGCGAGACCGGACTGCCGCAGCAGTTCCCGTCGTTCTTCCAGATCAGATAGAGCTGGCCGGTTGAGTCCCTAACCACGCTGGCGTCGATGGAGCCGCCCAGATCGCTCTGGCAGAGGAAGGGCACGGAGTCTCGATCGATGAACGGTCCAACTGGAGAGGCGCCCTCCGCCCGGCCGGTGCACTGACGGCCGGATCTGTGATCGCGGGTCGTAAAGAACAGGATATATCTACCTCCCAGAGCCAGCACCGACGGCGCCCAGGTGAGACGTCTGCTCGGTTCGGCCCAGCTGGGAAGAACGGGAAGTGCGTCACCTGCGGGGGTCCAGTGTACCAGGTCATCCGAACGCAGCATCGGTACGTTCCAACCACCGGCATTGGTTGCGTAGCCGTAGTAGGTGGAGTCCACCCGGAGCACGAACGGATCGGCAAAGTCCCCGGGATATACCGGATTCCGGTACTGACCGATGCCCGCTGGCTGATCGGCGCCTGGGGCAGTGGAATCTGTGGGATCCAATGCGGACGTGGTGATCGGCTCGTCTACGCAGCTCACCGCCGAGAGGGTGAGCGCAAACGCTACCAGGCCACGCCGCGAGAGCAGCGGGAGCATCGTTTCGGCACCGGTCCAGATGAGGGGGACGCGAAGGTTCGCGGGCCCCGAGCCGGCACCTCAGATGGGTGCTCCTGTGCGACGATCGAAGTGGATCAGCGCGACTTGCTCGGCGGCAAGACGCACCGAAAGGCAAAGCAGGTGCCCGTTTGATTGGCCGAGGAAACCGAAGCTGCCGAGGTTAGCTGGGAGTGGGTGTTAGTGCTCTAGGGATAGGAAATCGTGCAGTTTGTTGCGCGATTACTCAGGAGTGACGAAGAAGTGCCACGTCCTTCGCTTGCAGAGCGCCGATCCGAAAATCTTTTTGCAAGGGTCCGCCGAGGCTCTGGGCTATCTCTCGGGCGGCAGCCCGCCCCTCACGAATAGCATAGTTGGTACCCCGATCTTCGGGGTACACCTGGGCCATGCTGCTCAGATACAGCCCTGACAGGGGCGTTTGCCGTGCCGGGATCAGCGCACTATACCCGCGGACCACGATCGGCTGAGCGTATCGGGCCCGCCAGACGTGCGTGGCCAGAACCCAATCGCTACTGAAGCTGGGGAACATTCGCTTGAGGTGCTCGAGACTGAACTGCACCACCCTATCGTCGGTCCACCGATACAGCTCAGCCGATACCGGCAGGTACTTCGAAAGGTAGACCAGACGCCGGCCGCCGTAGCTCTCGGCGGGCTCGAAGTTGGTATGCTCGATAACCCCGACAAAAGGGAACTCCGGATCGTTGACGTTGAGCCAGTAGGTTTCCGAAAGGCTTCGGTCCAGCTCGAGCACAACACAGAGGTTGGCCAGATACTCGATCCGTCTCAGGCTTTGGATATACTCCGGGGCAGCGTGCGGCTCCGCCAGATCGGCCACGATAGGCAACGCCGGTGTGGCCAGCACCGCGCTCGCCACGATCGGGCCTTCGGGGGTTTGTACCCCGGCAACTCGCCCATCCTCCACCAGCAGACCGGTCACCGGAGTACCTACACGAATAGTTCCTCCCCGCTCGCCTACTGCGCGGGCCAGCTGGTCGGCCAGCGCAGCAAAACCCCCGCGATAGTAGGCCAGGACCTCCTCTCCGCCCTTGCCGCGACTCCCTCCCCGTAGCTTCAGCTTGTTCCAGAAGCACACTGCTGAGATCTCCGAGGCGTAGGAACCGAACTTTCCTTCCAGCAGGGGCCTCCAGACCACCTCATAGACCTCACGGCCGCCAAGCTGAGTCAGCCACTCTTCGGCCGTGAGGCCCTCCAATTCCTTCCAATGTCGGACTCGGCGGGCACGGAGGGCCAAGAGGGCCAGCCGAACCCGGGCCGAGGGCGAAAGTGGAGTGAACCGGAGGACGTCCATCGGAGTACTCAGCCGGAAGAACTGGTGGGCGTAATACATCCCGGTTCGAGTGGCCCGGTGCAGCACGCGGTCTGACTGCCCGAGCTCACTGACGAGGTCTACGACGTGAGTGTCGCTGATAAACCAGTGATGGTAGAACTTTTCCAGGCGGGTGCCACCAACCTCGAAGCTGCCGGCCAGACCGCCGACCTCGTCATCAGACTCGCATACCGTTACTCGGAAACCACGTTGGGACAGCTCCCAGGCGGCAGAGAGACCGGTAAATCCGCCTCCGATGATCACAACGTGCGAGCGTCCCGTTGCCATCATGAGGTTGCACCGGAAGCTTTCGCCCCGGCGACAGCCGCAGCCGCAGCAGGACGCCGTGACCAAAAGAGGATCGAGAAACCGGCGACAGTCACGGGCAGCCAGAGGATCAGATGGGCCAACACGGCGAATGCCGCCGCAGCGGACCGGCCGGCGCCGTATGCGGTAAGACCAAGGCTGGCGAAGTAATCGAAGGTCCCCACGTAACCGGGAGAACTGGGCAGAAGCGTCGCCAGGGTTGCCGCAGCGAGGGCTAGCCAGGCCGCCGGCCAAGGCACCGCTATGTGTAGGGACCAGAGCGCAGATGCGAATACTGCGCCCTCCAGCATCCAGGCCACCACGCTGATGCCCACAAGACTGGCGGCCCGGCGGGGTGAGCGCAGCAAAGACATGGATTCCGCGAGTTGAGCCAGGATCTGGCTGACTTTCGACCCCCACCGCACAGGGAGCAGCCGTCCCGCAACTGCCTCCGCCATGGTGGTGAGGCGGTCCGGCAGCAGGGTGATCGCCAGCAGCACCACGAGGCACACCGCACCGGCCGCATAGGCGAGTAGCAGGAACGGTTGGGGGAATACTCCTGATGTCCCCAGCACCGTCGCGAAGAGGACAGCCAGCAGAATGAGGAGATCGAGCATTCGCTCCAGTAGCAGCGTGCCGGCTATATGTGCGGCGGGAGCGCGAAGGCTACGCTGGAAACCGAAAATTCGAACCACGTCACCGGCGCGGAGCGGGACAGTGTTGTTCAAGGCGAGGCCGGCCAGAAAAGGGCGGGCGCAGCTGGCCCAGGTCAGCTCGGGTTGCACGGGACGCAGCATCCACCACCAGCGGGTGATCCGGGCGGTCATGTCGCCGGCCAGCGCGATCACGGCAAGCACCAGTGCCGGCCAGGAGGCGCCGGCCAGGATCAGGCTCACCTGCTGCCGGTCGACACGCCCGGCCAGCAGCACAACAAAGAGGGCGGCGATAGCCAATCCACCCAGGGCCCTGCCCCACCGGCGGAACCAGGTCACGCTGGATGCGCCGAGCGGCGTCCTGCCCGCCGCTGATCCCGAGTGGCTCGGCGCTCGCGCCAGCTTCGACGATCTGACCGGGCCCGATTATCCCGGCTCGACTCGAGCCGGGGGTACCCCTGCGCTGGCGTAGCCGTGCCCAGAGTCTCGCGCACCAGATACAGGGGGCGGTGCTTGGCTTCCCCGTACAAGCGCCCGACGTACTCTCCGATGATGCCCAGTGAGATGAGCTGCGCTCCGCCAAGGAGCAGAATCGCAATGATGAGAGCGGTCCACCCGGTCACCCAGCGTTGGGTGAAAAGCCGCATGGCCAAGGCATAGACGATGGCGAGCAGAGCCAGGCCGGCAAAGATGAAGCCCATCAGAGTGGACAGCCGCAGTGGCTTCACCGAAAACGATACAATTCCGTCAAAGGCAAACCGGACCATCTTGCCCAGCGGGTATTTCGTCTCTCCCGCAAAGCGGGGAGCCCGCCGGTAGGGAATGCCGATCTGGCGGTATCCGGCCCAGGACACCATCCCTCTCAGGAAACGGTCGCGCTCCGGCATGGCAACGATGACGTCGACGACTCTGCGGTCGAGCAGGCGGAAGTCCCCGGTGTCCAGGGGAATCTCCGTCTCGGAAAGCCAGTGGATCAGCCGATAGAACACCCGTGCGGTCAGCAGCTTGAACCGGGTCTCGCCCTCACGATCAGTGCGGACGCCATAAACCACCTCATAGCCAGTTTCCCACAACCGGATCATCTCCAGCATCAGCTCGGGTGGATCCTGAAGATCAGCATCGAGGATGATGACGGCGCTTCCGCTGGCATGGGCCAGACCCGCGGTGACGGCAAACTGGTGGCCGAAATTCCGCGATAGGTACACCACTCGAACATGGTCGTCGTCGGCCTGCAGCTGACGCAACAACTCCGGCGTCCTGTCGTGGCTTCCGTCGTCCACATACACCACCTCGTACTGAATCCCAGTCTGGGAAACGGCTTCGGTGACGCGACGGTGGGTTTCCTGGAGATTTCCCTCCTCGTTGAAGCAGGGGATCACCACGGAAACGGATTTCGAAGTCATGCTCGATCCTTCACTGGCCGGGCAGATAGCGGGCGGCGGACAAAGAGTACCGCGCCAGGCCCGTCATAAATCATCCGGTACGCCCGGTCCCCCTCCAGCGAGTAACGGAGCAGCCGACAACAGTCCCGGTCTGGACTCTTCGGTATGTACACGTGAGTGTAGGATTGGCCGGTGGCACGGGACCAGTCCTGCAGACACCGCGATCCCCAACCGGCGCAGCCCTGGAGATCGACATACTGTCTCTTCTTGAGGGCGAACTCTCCAACCGGGCGGTATTCGAGCCCCTGCACGGTGGCCACGCTCTTCCGATGAGCCAGGGCCGGGAACCACTCCGAGTTCCGGTCGATTTCCCAGGGTGTACCCGCAACTATGAGGAAGCTCGCATCCGATGGAGTCTCTCGTGCCACCCAATTCATCGCCGCAAGCTCCTCATGCGAGAGGCCTTTCATGTCGCGCATGCCGCCGATGACGGGCGTGTTCCGAAGGAACGCGCTCACGGTAGCGAAGACCAGGAATAGCCCGAGCACCACCTGCGGTGACCAAGCTGCCCTTCCCGAGCTCCGGCTGAGCGTGGCGACTGGAAGCCGGCGCAGAGCCGGGAGGAGCAGCTGTACTACGGCTACACCAGCGAGCAGACCGATGGGAACCGTGGAGAAGGTCGAGCCCTGGCGGGCGTCCAGGGTCACGATCGCGATCCACCAGGCAGGCAGCAGCCAGTCGCCCACGGAAAGAGCGAAGAAGAAGCCGAGGACCCCTAGCATCCCGATGAGGGCCAGCACCGACTCGGCAGTCCCCAGTCCGAGCTGGGCCAGGGTGCTGACCGCCTCCTCCAGGCTCAGGGACCGGAAAATGGAGCCGCCGGTCGCGCTGGCCGCAAAAAAGGGCCCGAAGCCGTGCATCTGAATCACACTCAGCCACCACGGGGCACTCAGCAGCGCGGCTCCGGCCGCGGCCATCATCGAAGCCACCACTGCCCGCCAGGTCCGTCCATAGGCGAGCAAGAACAGCAGGCCGCTGAAGGCCACGAATGGCGCCGTGCCCAGGTGACTGAGCACGGTCAGGGCCGCCGCCAGAGAAACCAGGGGCACATACCACCAGCGGCGCTCGGTATACAGGTCATACAGCAGCCGGAGCGTCACCAGGCCAAAGAGGAAACCGAGCGACCGGGTCAACCCGCCGCCCATCAGCATCCAGATGAAGCTCCGCGGGATCAGTCCGAACCCGGCCGTCGCGGCTACAGCGGCCCAGCGGGACGCCAGTAGCGCCCGCGCCAGCCAGGCGAAGGCGACTACGGTCAGCGCACTGGCGACCAGGGGCAGCCACCGAAATAGGTCGACCAGGCTGAGGGGGGTCCAGGCATCGAGCAGTCCGGCGAGATAGAACCCCAACGGCGAGTATGCGTATGGGATGCCGGCACCGTTGTAGGAGGTGAAGGCAGGCAGGTGGAAGTGGGCAGCCTGGAGATCCCGGACCATCGCGAAGAAGAGACCGCCGTCGTTGAGCGGAAAGTCGTGCGAGAGGACGTGATACGCCCGGACGAGAACGCCGAGGGCAACTGTCAGCGCCAGTGCTATGGGGTAGCGACGGTCCCGCGCAGCGCGCGGCTCGTGCTCCCGGCGAAGTGGTTGGCCTATTGGAGATCGTCTGGGGACTGTGATCTGCTGCAGTTCTGTTGCGCCCACAAATGTCCTGCACTGAGAAGACTGAGTGAACCTACGGATCTAGCAAACGTATGAGGGCCGTACACGGCATCTGCATCCGCACCCACGCGAGCCCCGTGAGGTTCCTCACATTCGCGGCCAACCACCCTCTCCACCTTCCTTCTATATAGGATGTTTGGCCTATTGGATGAGTTATCCGGGGCGCGGCGGATCACGACGAGCCGCGAGCTACCTGCGCGGGGGAATCCCCGTCAAGCCGGGATACCGGGACCACCACCAGACCATGCAGCCGCCAGTCCAGGGTAGTGAGCTCCGCCGCCGCCGCCTCGAGGCGGCCCTGGAGATCGTCGGTTTCCGGGCGAGGGACGACGAAGACCTCGCCGCTCAGGAGCCGCCCCTGCTCGCGGAGGCGAACAGCGGCGCGCTCTACCCAGGGCAGCTGTCGGGCGGAGTCACGCAGGCGGTCAGGCAAGGGTTCCAGCTCCCGTCGGTCCATCAGGGTTGGGGCTTCGTCCATGAGATCGGCCACCACTTGCCGAATGTTGTGCCAGCCGTCGCGCACAATCTCCAGAGATATGAACGCGGCTGCCGCCGCATCTCCCCACCAGAAACCGAACCCGATCAGGAGAATTCCCCCAATGGCTGCCGCTTCTGAGATCCATTCATCCCGGTTCATCTCGGCTTCGGCCTTGAGCGCCTTGTCGTGGAGTCGTTCAGCCAGGGGGACCTTGAGCCGGCCCAGCATCATGCCCACCAGCATGCTCGCGCCCAGGGTGGCGATCATGGCCCACCCGGCCCAGAACTGATGGCCGGAGAGTACCATGGTTCCGACCGGCGGGCGCTGCTGCTTGACCAGCTTCAGCAGGGCATCAAACAGCAGCCATAGCCCAATCAGGCTCAAGGAGGCCGCGGCAACCAGGTAGCAGACGGAAATCGATCGAAAGTACCCGAAGGGAAAGCGTTTGGTCGGCGGTCTGAATTCGTATCGGGCTGCCACGAGGTAGGCGATCGGAGGCAGCAGGGAAAGCACCTCAGTGACCCAGGCGGTCTTCATCGCCTCCGACTGCCCCATGGTAAGTGCCAGCGCGATGCTGCCCAGGGTCAGGAGGACGATGCTCAACCACTCGATACGTTTGGCTTTGCTGTGGTCGGCCCGGAGCCCGTGGGGTAGCTCGAATGGATGGCCGACTCTCATTGGCCCACGCCGCGCAGCATGGCTGGAACCGAGCGCTGCCGACCATAGAGCCATCGTTCCAGCCAGTTGAGCCAGGCGTTTTCTCCCGCCGTCAGAGCCATTGATCGTTCCTCGGTGCGCAGGACCACACCCGTCGGCGGCCGGCCGAGCAGCCCCAGACGCCAGGCCGGTGCCGCGATCAGCCCTCGAACACCGGCCAGTTCGGTGACTCCTACCGGTATGGCTCCCTTCTTTCGAAGATCGGCGGCAGCTGGGTTGCCGGCCTCCACGGCCACCGAATCGCCTTTCAAGGAGCCCTCGCGGCCGCCATTGGCAGAGGAAACGATGATCGAATCGACGTAGTAGGCCCGGCTGAGAGCCACCTGGTGCTTCCAGGGACTGGTGCGGGTTAGACCGCCGATGACCAGGTCCAGCTCGCCCTCATGCAAGCTGGTCAACAACTCCGATTCGGTTCCAGAGACCCAGGTGATTTCTGCCTTCAGGTCGGCGGCAGCGGCCTGGATCAGCTGCGCCTCGACGCCCTGAACCTCACCGCCCGCGCTGAAGACCCAGGGCGGGTGGTGGATCACACCAACCCGGAGTGTGCCGTCCTGGATACGGTCGAGTGTGTGACTAGCGTCCCGGGGAAGATCGCAGCCGGCGCAGGCCAAAAGCACAACCAGAGCTGCGATGTAATCGTTCATCAGCCGCACAAAGACACATGGTATGACCGACGTTCGTCGAGCTAGCTTATCTTGTCACTCACCTGGTGAGCTTGGGGTGATTCACATCACCGCCCAGAGGGCCCCATGAAAATCCGGCACTGGTACATCGGACTCTGCGTCCTCGGCACCCTGCTTCCCTATTCACAGTTCATTCCTTTCCTGCAGCAACACGGGTTGGACCTGCGCCTCTTCCTCCAGCAGCTCTTCGCCAACCGGATTGCCGCATTCTTCGGTCTGGACGTGATCGTCTCCTCCCTCGTCCTGTGGATCGCGGTTCTGGTGGACCGCAGACGCAATCAGGTCCCACGCGCATGGGCGCCTTTACTGGGCAACCTCCTGGTGGGAGTTTCCTTGGGGCTACCGCTCTGGCTGTATTTTCGGGAGGTCAGATTGACCGAGATGCGAGAGGGCCGTGGCTAGCTGGGCAACGCTGGTGGCCCGCCACTCGGCAGCGGTGGAGGAGTTTCTACGCACCGCTCACGGGATCCCAGCCGACCGCTGGACCCAGCCTACTGCCCCGGGCAAGTGGAGCCCGGCAGAAATTACCAGTCACCTGATTGAATCGTATCACACTTTCCGGAGTGAGCTGGCTGGGCGGCCAGGGATGAGGCTGCGACTGGGACTCATCCGTCGGTGGGTGCTCCGCCGCACCACACTGCCGCGAATTCTCACCACCGGCATCTTCCCTACGGGAGCACGCGCGCCGCGGGAGATCCGGCCTCGAGAGGTCCAGCCTGACGCCAGAATCGCGCTCCACACCCTGAGCACCGAGGCGGATGCGATGGTGCAGGAGCTGGCGGACCGAATGCGCACTGGCCGAGTGCGGCTCACCCATGCCTACTTTGGTCGCATGTCGGCCCGTCAGAGCCTCACCATGGCCACGGTGCATACCCGGCACCACGCTCGCCAACTGGCCACATTCACCGTGGCCTAGCGTCCCTTCAGCCCCGTTTCCTATGGACTGGATCAGTGATCCCCAAGCCTGGATCGGCTTTGCCACCCTCACGGTGCTCGAGATCGTGCTGGGTATCGACAACATCGTGTTCATCTCGATTTTGGCCGACCGGCTTCCTGCAGCGCAACAGTCTCGGGCTCGGCTGATCGGGCTGGGCCTCGCCATGGTCACTCGAATCCTTCTGCTGCTCTCGCTCAGCTGGATTATCGGGCTCACCGCGCCGCTGTTCAGCATTCTGGGAAAACAGATCTCCGGCCGAGACCTGGTGCTGCTCCTCGGAGGTCTCTTTCTGCTGGGCAAGAGTACGCACGAGATCCACGGGAATCTCGAAGGCGAAAGCGATGAGGCCTCGGCCAGGGCAGCTCCCTCCTTTGCCGGCGTGCTGATCCAGATCATGCTGTTGGACATCGTGTTTTCGCTGGACTCGGTCATCACCGCGGTGGGAATGGTAGACGAGATCGGGGTCATGATCGCAGCGGTCGTGGTGGCAATCGGGTTCATGATGGCCTTCTCCGGCGCCATCAGCGGATTCGTCAGCCGTCATCCCACGATCAAGATGCTTGCCCTGAGCTTCCTGATTCTGATCGGGGTCGCTCTGATCGCTGAGGGACTCGATCAGCACATCCCGAAGGGCTACATCTACTTTGCGATGGCATTCTCGGTGGGGGTCGAGCTACTCAACCTCCGGGTTCGCCGGCGCCAGGCCGAAGTGGTTCGGCTCAGACGGCCCTACGCCGACCAGTCGGTATAGGGCCGTGCAGAGTTGCCGGTGCGCGGGACGGCTATGACTCGGCCCTCCCTCACTGGAGCGCTCCGTGGGTCCTGAGAGAGCCGAGCGGCCCCGGTCCATTACGCTCCGCTTCCTGGCCGAACCGGGAGACGTGAACTTCGGCGGGAAGGTACATGGCGGCGCGGTGATGAAGTGGATCGATCAGGTGGGCTACACCTGCGCGGCCGGGTGGACTGGCTCCTACTGCGTCACGGTTTACATGGGCG
>Ga0126313_10002241_pt1 | contig 10730 bp, 8 predicted proteins | sample Plot105A_FD_89954 | JGI IMG/M metagenome (GOLD analysis project Ga0126313, IMG submission 89954) | Serpentine soil microbial communities from UC McLaughlin Reserve, CA, USA - Plot105A | ecosystem: Environmental > Terrestrial > Soil > Grasslands | place: USA: UC McLaughlin Reserve, Lake County... | reverse complement strand
GCCTACGACCATGACCGGCGACTCCTTCGGCGGCGTTCTCGATGGGAGCAGGCAGGAGCACAGGCCGCTCGTCGTCAGCTCCTGGCCGCTGTATCTCGCGAAGGGTGAGATCATCACGGCCGTCGATTCCAAGGCGCGCAGGATCGACAACTACATGCCGCTGACCGTGACCACCCAGGAGCACTCCCTTATCCTGGGCGGGCCGGACGACCAGCCCGAACTCTACGACCTCGCCTGCGACCCGGAAGAGCGGGAGAATACCTGGGGCGCGGACCCGGGCGGCGCGCTACTCGCCGAGCAGGCCCTCTCCTTTCTCGAAGGCGTACGCACGCCTGACGAGTACTTGGCCCCCCGCTACGAGGCCGTGGAGAAGTGGAGGGCGGTCGAAAAGTCCGCGTGATATAGCCTATCTGCTCTGGAGCGGGTCGCAAAGGTCAATTCCTTTGCGGCCCGCTTTATTCGTCGCCTTCTACGCCGGCTAGCAACAGATGGGCCGTATCCTCGGCGATCCTTGTCTCTTCATCCACGAGGACGACGTAGGCGTGTATCTTCGAGACATCGGAAGTGATCCTGGCCTCGACGCCAACGGCGCTGGCATTACGCCTAGGGTCTAGCACGAGACCGCACCAGCCCAGGCCGGCAAGGACGCGCTCCCTAATTAGCGGTGCGTTCTCGCCGATGCCGCCACCGAAGATGATGGCGTCAGCGCCACCGAGCACCGCGAGGTAGGCACCGACGTGCTTGCGCACCCTGTCGCAAAACATCTGCAGCGCCAGGGCTGCGCGCCTGTCGCCGCGCTCCTCAGCGCCGAGCAACGTACGGACGTCCCTGGAGGTTTCCGAGATACCGAGGAGGCCCGAACGTTTGTTGAGCCAACCCTCGATCAGGGAGGCGTCCACGCCCTCCCTGCGCATGAGGAACCCGACGAGCGAAGGGTCCACGCTCCCCGACCTCGTCCCCATCATCAAGCCTTCCAGCGGGGTGAACCCCATAGAGGTATCGACCGAGCGCCCGCCTGAGACGGCCGTGGCCGAGCAACCGTTGCCGAGTTGCAACGTGACTAGGCTGGTCTCTTCGGCGGGCGTGGCAGTGAGGGCGGAGTACCGCTCGACCATGCACCTGTGGGCCGTGCCGTGGAAACCGTAGCGCCGGATGCCATGTTTCTCGGTCAACTCTCTGGGGATCGGATACAGTGAGGCGCGCTCCGGCATCGTGCGGTGAAACGCCGTATCGAAGACGGCCACCATTGGGACCGGAGGGCTGGTCGCCCTCAGGGAGGCTTTGATCGCCGCGAGCGAAGGCCCGTTGTGGAGCGGGGCCAGCTCGCCAAGATCCTCTATGTGGGACATGACGCCCTCGTCGATCAAGGCGGGGCCGGAGAAGCGATCCCCGCCGTGGACGACCCTGTGCCCGAAGGCCTCCGGCGCCGCGAGACTCGCGGAGGCCAGCCGGTCGAGGACGACCAGGATCGCCGCTTCGTGGTCGGGCGCGGGGGCCCGTTGGTGGGAGACGCCACCCTCCGCGCTGAAAGTCAGGGACGCCTTCTCGTCCCCTATCCGCTCTACCAGCCCCTTTGCTAACGTCCGGGTTGCCCCGTCTACGTCGACCAGCTTGAACTTGAGCGTCGAGCTCCCGCAATTGATGGCGAGAACCCTCATCCGTCAGAACGCGGAGTACGCAACTTCGCCGCCGACGATGGTCATCGCGACCGGGATGTCCTTTATCTCTTCTGACGCGACCTCGTGAGGATCGCTTTCCAGGACAACCACGTCCCCCAGCTTGCCCTCCTCGAACGTCCCTTTCCTGTCCTCTTCGAAGGCAAGGTAAGCGGCGTCGAGCGTCATCGAGCGCAAGGCCTGCTCGACCGTTATCGCCTGCTCGGAGCCGAGGACCTTGCCACCGCTCGTCATACGGCTCGCCGCGGTGCCGACCGAGAGTAGGGGGCTTACCGGGGTCACGGGGCTGTCGTTGTGCAACCCGAACCTCATACCCCTGCGGGCTGCGGAAGCGAGGGGGTCCAGGCGGGAGGCCCGCCCGGGGCCTAGAAAAATGTCGCGGTGCCTATCACCCCAGTGCCAGACATGCGGGGCGAAGAAGGAGGCGGTGACGCCAAGCTCCGACATGCGATCCAGCTGGTCCTCGTCGGCGGTCTGGCAGTGCTCGATGCGGTGCCTGTGGTCGTTCCGTGGATCGTCACGCAGGGCCCGCTGGTAAGCGTCCAGGATCGACTCGATAGCGGCATCGCCGTTGCCGTGCGTCCAGATCTGCCAGCCGGAAGAGTGGGCGTCAGCCACCATCGCGTCCAGCTTTTCCTGAGGCCAGATGAGGTGGTGATCGGCTGGCTCATTCTCCCCGAAGTAGGGTTCGCGCAGCGCGGCGGTCCCTATCTGGATCGACCCGTCCTGAAAGAACTTGACGGCCACTGGGCGCACCATGTCGGGGTCGCCTGGCCACTCGAGACCTGGCCCCGCACCGTCGCGCAACTCCCTCCACGCATCGTACATGATCGCTGCCCCGTAGCGTAGCGGCAACCCACCTTCACCAGCGACCCTCGCGTAAACCTTCGCGTCGCGCATCCCGTAGTTGAAGCCGATGGCGGCGTCTACGACGGAGGTAACGCCCGCAGCCAGATACTCCCCGCTGGCGTTCCGCAGGTAGCGCAGGATGTCTTCGGTCTGCACCTCGGGAAGGTGTGATTGGACGAGCTTCTGGGCCCATTCCCAGAAGATGCCGTCGGGCTCGCCGTCCTCCTCCCTGCCGAGGTGACCTCCCTCAGGGTCGGGCGTCTTCGCCGTGATGCCCGAGATACGGAGCACCTCGGAGTTCACCACCATGCTGTGCCCGGTGATATTTCTGAGCAAAATGGGGTGTTCGGAGCTCGCTTTGTCTAGCTCCCTGCGGGTGGGGTGGCGTGACTCTTCGAGAAGCGTGTGGTCGTAGCCGTTACCCGCGACCCACTCTCCGGGCGGCGTATTCTGGGCCCGATCTCCAAGCGCTTCCACAATGTCGCCGAGGGATCTCGCGTAGCGGCAATCCACCTCCTCGAGGTAGCGTCCGTAGTAGATGGGGTGGCTGTGGGATTCGACGAAGCCGGGCAGGACGACCCGGTTTCCGAGGTCTATGGTCTCGGCCCCCGGGGCCGCGCTTCGGCGGGCCTCATCGGCGTTCCCTACGTAGGAGATCTTGCCTCCGCTGATGGCGAGGGCCTCTGCCGTGGGGCGTGCGGGGTCGAGGGTCTGGATCTTCCCGATCAAAACGCAGTCGGCGTTCATGCCGCGCTCCTCTGTTGTACCCGCGGGGAGGCCGCTATGGGCGGGGTAGGCGACGGGGCCTTCGTGGCCACGCTAACCGCGACCGTCACCAGGAAATTAGATTGAAGTAGCCTAATTTGCCCCCTCCTCTCGACGCCTACCCTGAATGCACTATAACTTCAATCTCTTCTTCATGAAGATGCGTCGGTACCCTTCGTCGAGCCGTCGCCCCGTTTCCTCGAAACCCAGGCTCCGGTAAAACAGGAGGTTCTCCTCCATCTTCTCGTTGGTGTATAGCCTTATCTCACGCAGGCCCCGACCTCTGGCCGCTTCCTCGACGAACGCCATCAGCCTCCGGCCGAGACCAGAACCCTGGCTGTCGGGCCGCACGGCAACGGTCTCGACGAAGAGATGGTCGTTCTCCGGCCTCATCACCAGCACCCCGGTCGTTTCGTCTCCCTCCACCAGAACCCACGCTTCTCCAGCCAGGATCGCGGCCTCGTAGTCCACCAGCATGGGCGCCGGTTCCTTGCCTATGCGCCCCACGTACTTCGCGTAGGCCTCACGGACGCACCCCGTAACGACCCCCACCTCCTGGATCGTGGCCGGCCTGATGGTGGCCAAGATCTAGGGGCCCTTACCGCCCGCCGCCGCGGTGGAGGTCGTCTCCCTCCTGCCCAGGTAGTAGCGTGGCACATAGGCCAAAAGAAGGGCTACAAGGCTAATCACGCCGAAGAGCAACGGCTTCTGCTGCGCGGGTATGAACGCCATCGCAGCGACTATCAGGATCATGCTGGCGATGGTGAGGTACGTCAGGTAGGGATAGGCCCACATCTTCACCCGCAGCCTCTCCGGGTCTTCGCGCTCTATCGTCCGCCGCAGGCGCAACTCGGAGATCGCGATGAACACGTACACGAAGATGGCGACGGCGCCGTAAGAGTTGACGAGGAAGGCGAAGACGGTTTCGGGGGAGACGTAGGACATGAAGACGGCGACGTACCCGAAGAGGGTCCCCGCGAGGATGGCCAGGATGGGAACGCCGTTACCGCTTAGCCTGGAGAATGCCTCGGGGGCGTCACCCTTTCTGGACAGGGCCATGAGCATCCTCGACGACGCGTAGAGGCCCGAGTTGAGCGCGGAGAGCACGGCCGTGAGGACCACGGCGTTCATGATGTTGGCGGCCGCCGGTATGCCAAGGGCCTCCAGGGCGCTGACGTAAGGGGTCGCGATGCGATCCGAAGCGTTCCAGGGGATGATGCAGACCACCAGAAAGACCGAGCCGACGTAGAAGATGAGCACCCGCGTGATGACGGAGTTGGTGGCCCTGGCCACCGCCCTCTCTGGCTCGGCCGACTCCGCCGCCGCGATGGTGACTATCTCGGCCCCGAAGTAGAAGCCCGTGGCCGCCACGGCGCCGGTGAGCACGGGCCCTATTCCCTTCGGCGCGAACCCACCGTGCGCTGTGAGGTTGGAGAAGCTGCCCCCGCCCCCGGGCCAGAGCCCGAGCACGAACAAAGTCCCGAGGAACAGGAACACCACGATCGCGGCCACCTTGATGGAGGCGAACCAGAACTCGAACTCGCCGTAGTTACGCACCGAAAGCAAATTGGTGACGGTGAAGATAACGATCAGGGCCAGGGTGAAGATCCAGGACGGTACATCTGGTAGCCAGTACTTCAGGAGCGTGGCCCCGGCGACGGCCTCCAGCGCCACGACGATGACCCAGAAGTACCAGTACATCCAGCCCGTCAGAAAACCAGCCATGTTGCCCAGCGCCAGCCGGCTGTACTCGTAGAAGCCCCCGACGGCCGGGTAGGCTACGGCCATCTCCCCGAGCATGCGCATTACCAGGACCACGATCACGCCCGTAATCACGAAGGAGATGATCGCCGCCGGCCCCGTCTGGTTCATCACCACGCCGCTGCCAACGAAGAGGCCAGCCCCGATCACACCCCCGAGCGCGATCATGGACATGTGCCTGCGCTTTAGACTGTGCTGTAGCTCACCTTGCCTCTGCTCCTCCCTCCGACCTTCCATGCCACCTCCTCGTCGTTTGTCCACTATCTAAGTGAAGATTGGAGTACCCTACCGGGTTGGTTGCCCGCTATCAAGCTATGGGCGGTCTCACCGGTCTGTCGCCTTCGGCGTTCCCTGCCAGGACCTCCTTCAGGGTACTTACGATAAATTCCAGGTCTTCTTCCGTGATATTGAGGGGCGGGCACAGGGTGACAACGTTGTTGAAGCCTGGCGTGGTGTCGCCGTTCTTGCCGACGATCAGGCCCCGCTCCTTGCAGCCGGAGATGACCTCGCCCATCCTCTGGGCGCCAGCGGGCTGCCGCGTCTCCTTGTCTTCGACCATCTCGATGCCGAGCAGGAGTCCCTTGCCCCTGACCTGGCCGACGTGCGGGTGGTCTTCGAGGGAGGAGAGGCTGGCGCGCAGCTTATCCCCCATCGTGGCGGAGCGCTCTACGAGGTTTTCGTCTTCGAAGATCTGCAGGTTCCTGATGGCGACGGCGCAGGCCGCCGGGTGTCCCCCGAAGGTGTTGATGTGACGCAGGCGCCCGTAAACTTCGGTGCCTTCAAACTTCTCGAAGAGCGCGCGCTTCACGGCCGTGGCGGAGAGCGGGAAGTAGGAGCTCGTTATGCCCTTCGCCATCGTCACGATGTCGGGTCTTATGCCGTAGTGCTGGTGGCCGAACATCGCGCCCGTTCTACCGAAGCCGCAGATCACCTCGTCGACGATCAGGAGCACGCCGGTCTTCTCGCAGACCCTGGCGACCTCCTCGACGTAGCCCTCTGGCGGGATGATGATACCCCCGCCCGTAATGATGGGCTCCATGATCACACCAGCCACGGTCTCGGGAAGTTCCCACCCTATGACCCTTTCTATCTCTTGCGCATACCTGACAGCACACTCTCTGCCGCATTGCCCTCCACCCTCGCAGTAGATACAGCGGTAGCCATCGGGGGGCGAGACGTGCAAGAACCCTGGCGCCAGCGGCTCGTAGTGGTATTTGCGCTGGGCGTGGCCCGTGGCCGCAAGCGCTCCCAGGGTGTTACCGTGGTATCCCCTGTAGCGCGCGAGGAACTTCCAGCGGTCCCCTTCGCCGTTTTGCCGGTGGTACTGGCGCGCTATCTTGAAAGCCGTCTCGTTCGCCTCCGAGCCCGAGTTGGAGTAGAAGACTACGTACTCGTCGTCGAGCCACTCGTTCAACTTCTCGGCGAGTTCGATGGCCGGAAGGTGTCCCTGCACCATCGGATAGAAAGGCATGGTACTGAGTTGCTCGTAGGCGGCCCGCGCCAGCTCCTCACGGCCGTAGCCCGCGTTTACCGACCACTGTCCGGCCATACCGTCGAGGTAGCGGTTGCCGCTCACGTCGGTCACCCAGGCCCCTTCAGCCTCCGTCACGATCATCGTGGCCGCCTCGGGGTTGTAGCCGGTCATGGCGTGCCAGACGTAGCGGCGATCCTTCGCGAGCAAGTCCTTCGTATCCGGTCTCATCAGGGGCCTCCTATCGACGTGTTCCTGCTTCAGTGTACGCCCCTCTCGCGTTCAGGCTCGCTTCAAGATGTCGATGCGTTTTTTCTGCGGGTCGACCCTGACTATGTCGCCGGTGCGGAAGATTTCCGAGGGGTCTTCCGACCATCCCTCGGCGATGGTGATCCCGGCGAAGACGGCGCCCTGTACCATGACGGGGTTGGTCCTACCGAAGACGATGGCCTTCGGGGCGAGGGCCTTGCTCGCGAGGTCGTAGAACGCCCAACCGGCAGCAATGCCGCCCTTGGCGGTCGGAAAGAAGAGGACCTTGCCGGCGATGTTCTCACCCGCTATGGCGTGGCCCGGGCGCGAGACTGCTCCCGTCAGACGGTCGAGGTCGTAGCGGGGGCTGAAGCCCTCCGTGGAGATCAGGGCCTCCCCTTCCACGACATGACCCGAGGCTCGGAAGACGGATATGGAGTTTCCGTTGCTCAAGGGTCCTCGATCCTGCCCGTCACAGCGATCCTTACGCACTCCTCGGTGGTACGAAGGACCGGATTGTATCTGTGCGCCTTTATGATGTTCGCCAGTTTGGCTGAGTTGGTGACGAGGTTGTCCCATCCATACTCGGTCCTCATCCTGGCCACGCCGTCTAGTATGTAGAAACATACGCCTTCGAGCACCATGCCGCCAGCCTGCTCTATGTTTTTCAGGTACCCGAGATTCTCGGCAGCGGCCTTGTAGCCTCTGTTGGTCGTGACGACGAGCGACGTGCTCTCGCTTGTCTGCTTGCCGTCTAGCAGTTCGGAGAGCCTCTTCAACTCGTATAGGGAGAGCTGCGGTGCGGAGAACACTACGAGGTTGGCGCTGCCGTCGCCGGTATCGTAGCCGGCGTAGAGGTTGGCGAGATCGTTGTTGGTTACGGTGATGACGGAAGTCGGCTCGTGGCCCCTGAACGCGTCCTCTTCCGTCCTCGCCTCGGGGGTGATGCCAACTACGTGGTACATCCCCATCGAGCCGTGGCTCGCCAGGGAGGCGCCGAGGTGCTTGAGCTCGTCCGCCGTCGGCGGGCGGTCGATGCCGGTGAAGACGGGGACGGCCCAGTAATCCTGGTGCTTTTCGCCCACGATCCGGCCGACGGCGCCCCAGTCGGAGAGGCTTTCGAGGTTGGCTTCGACCTCTACCAGCAGGCTGCCGGCGCGGTTCTCGTCGAGGTGAAAGCCGTAGGCGGGGGTACGGCCCGTAAGCGAGGCGGCGAGGGCAGCGGGTCCGCTCTCGAAGTTCGAGCGGGCGCCGAGGACGGAGTTGGCGTAGATCACGGTGCCTGTGTCGCCCCAGGCGACGTGCTCGGCGAGGTGGGGCTGGTAGATGGCCTGGTAGTTGATGCAAGTGTCCGTGGTCATCACCCCGATCTCTCGGAGACAGGAGATCAGAACCCCCTCTCGGGCCACGTTCTCGGGACTCTGGCCGAGGCGCCCGGCGTACCCGAAGTCGAAGCACCTTGCGTTGGTCGTGGTGTTCACGGCGCAGCGTGCGCCCGATTCCGCCGTGCGGCGCAGGAATTCGAGCCCTCCCTCGCCCATGACCTCTATATCGCCCATCATGTGAACGTTGCTTACGGGGACGAAGCGTTCAGCCCCGAAAAAGTCGCCGACCTCGATCTGGCCGCGGAGCGCCTCGGCGACGGCCTCGCCCCGCGCCCCGCGCAGCATTTCTCTCTCCTCCCCGGTGAGACGCACCGCTAAGGAATGCCGATGACCACGAACACGAGCCAGGCGAGGAGCGGCGCGAAGACGACGACCCCGACGGCCCACGCCAGCAGTTGCCTGAAGAACTTGCGTTCGTCGACGTCCTGGGCGTTCGCGATCAGGAGCGCGCCGTTGGTGGACAGCGGGCTGATGTCCACGATGGCCGAGGAGATGGCGATAGACGTAACCACCCCGATGGCAGAGAGGCCAGAGCCTTGCAGGATGGGCTCCGCGAGCGGTATGGAGGCCCCGAGCACGGCCGCCGTGGAGGCGAAGGCCGAGATTATGCCCCCCACGTAGGAAGCCGCAAGCGCTGCAACGATGGGGTTGCCGACGCCCGCGATCAGGTCCTGCATGTACTCTATGGTCCCGATCTGGTCGAGCACGCCCACGTAGGTGAGGATGCCGCAGATGAGCAATATGGCGGGCCACGGCATCCGCCCCAGTGCCGCGCCCTGCTCTCGCGGGGCGATCAGCACCAGCACGAAGCCAATAACGAACGCCGCGAAGCCGATGTCGAACCTGTCGCTGGAGCTGAATGTGAAAGCCGTAGTGGCGAGAATGGCAATACCCGCTAGCGTGGCCCCCCTGTAAAACGTCAGGCCTCCACTATCGGACTTTCCGGCGTCGGCGCTAGTCGCCTCTTCGAGGGTGATACGCCTCCTCAGCAGGCGGAGGCCCCCGAAGGCGATGAACACGAGGGCCGCAATCGCCGCGTTGAAGGTCAGGGAGTTGGCGAAGAGCAACCCGGGATTCTGCGGGAGGTCCCTTGATGACAGCACGCCGTTGGTGATGATGCCGAAGGGGCTAATCGGCGAGTAGGAGCCTGCTGTGGCCCCCTGCACGACCATGATGCCCATGAGGAGAGGGCTGATCCTGTACTGGGCGGCGGACCTGAGCGCGACGGGCGCCACGATGGCGACGCCGGCCGAGCTCAGCGCTCCGACGCCCGTCACCAGGGTGGTAAGGACGAACATGATCCAAGGTACGAGCCCGACGTTGCCCCTGACCAGCCGAACCCCCCAGTTCATGAGCAAGTCTACGGTCCCGTTGTTCTGCGCGATGGCAAACAGGAAAGTGACCCCGGCGAGCAGGATAAACAGGTCGCCGGGAAAAACACCGAAAAGGTCGTCCACGGTCATGCCGCCGAGCAGAGCACCGACCACGAAAGCAGCGACAAACCCCATGATGCCGAGGTTGATCGGCAACACGGAGGCCACCACGAACATGACGAGCAGTACGACCAGCGAAAAGATCTCGATGGTCATGAGCCGCCTCCCAGCGCATTAACCAAGGTTCCCTCCCCTCCCGTTCTAAGGTCTGACTCGCTACACGACTTCGCGAAGCAACTCCCCGACGTTACTCGGACGGTCGGCCACCAGGGCGCCCGCTCCTTCGAGGGCCGAGATCTTGCCTTCCACCGTCCCCTTGCCAGCCGTGACTATGGCGCCGGCATGCCCCATCCTGATCCCCTCCGGCGCGGTCCGTCCTCCGAGGGAAGCCACCAGCGGCTTCGTGAAGCTCTCTCCCCTTATGGCTTCGGCCGCCTCCTCTTCCATCGTGCCGCCAAGCTCCCCGATGATGACCACGGCGTCCGTCCCCGGGTCGGATTCGAAGAGCGGCAGGACCTCGGCGAAGCGGGTCAGGGGAACGGAGTCGCCACCGATACCGACCAGGGTCGAGGCCCCGAAACCGGCTTCGACGATCTGGGCCGTGACCTCGTTCGTGAGCGAACCGCTCCTGGTCATGACGCCGATCCGGCCTGGACTGTAGACGCGTTCGATCCAGTGGGGAAAGAACCCCATCATCGCCTCGCCCGTGGAGATAACGCCCGAGGTGTTGCCCCCGATGACCATCGCGTCCTGCGAAAGCGCAGCCTTCCTGATACGCAGAGCATCGTGGACGGGGATTCCTTCGCACAGCACGACGACCGTCCGGATACCCGCATCGAGCGCCTCGTAGACTGCGTCCCTGGCGAAGCGTGGCGGCACGAAGAGCAACGAGGCGTCAGCCGCGAACTCCTCTGTGGCACGTCTCACGGTGTCGAACACAGGGACACCCTCGACCTCCTGGCCCTCCTTGCCCGGCGTCACGCCGGCCACGACGTTCGTGCCTAGCCCGATCATGTGTCCTGTCCAGAAGCGGCCCTCCTGGCCCGTTATGCCCTGGACCAACACCCTCGTCTGTGCGTCGATGATGACGCTCACGCCCTCGCTCCTTCCGCTCTGGCGAGCTCGATGGCCTGCCCCACCG
>Ga0126313_10002240_pt1 | contig 10733 bp, 9 predicted proteins | sample Plot105A_FD_89954 | JGI IMG/M metagenome (GOLD analysis project Ga0126313, IMG submission 89954) | Serpentine soil microbial communities from UC McLaughlin Reserve, CA, USA - Plot105A | ecosystem: Environmental > Terrestrial > Soil > Grasslands | place: USA: UC McLaughlin Reserve, Lake County... | reverse complement strand
GATCGCCGTCAGCTGCGTCGCCACGTTCTCCAGCGACTTGCCTTCGGCCCTCACGCCGAGGACCAGCTCCATGACGGCCGCGAAGATCATCAACCCCGCGCTGAGGAGGTACGCGATAAACAGGTTCGTGACGTTACCCGTGCCGATGAGCTGCCCGAAGATGACGGGACCGGAGATGCCGCCAAGGGCGGTGGCTATGGAGTAGAAGAGCGCGATGGCCATAGCCCGGATCTCCATCGGGAAGATCTCGCTGACGGTCAGGTAGCCAGCACTGGCGGCTGCGGAGGCGAAGAAGAAGACGATCACCCACAGGATCGTTTGCGTGACCGCGGACAGGATGTCTACTTAGAACAGGTAGCCGGTCAAAGCCAGCAGCGCGCCCGAGATGAAGTAGCAGCCGGCTCAGGCGTTTCCTTATGGGCAGTACCTCCGAGAAGGTCACCCGCTACGCACGCTGCTCCGTCATGGTGGTCCGCAAGGACTTGTACAACCATCCTCCCGTCTAGCCCGCTGCCCAGGGCGCCCCAAGAGCTTCCCAAAGCGTCTGTGGGGCAGGTTCCGCTACTCCAAGGCGTACGCTTGAGAGATCGCAGCAGGCTCGGTCTCTCCGGGGAGAGCCTCCGGGTGAAGGATGCGCGCCAGGATCTCGACCCCCTCCACGAGCCTCGGCGCCGGACGGCTGAAGTAGGAGTTCGCATCCACCGCCCAAACGCGTCCGTTCCTGACCGCCGGTAGATCCGTCCAGCCCGGCAGCGCGGGCAGTATGCGGCGGGCCTCCTCGACGGTGCGCCTGGCATCGAAGCCGCAAGGCATGAGGACGAGCACCTCCGGGGCGGCCTCGAAGACGTCGTGCCACGTGAGGCGCGCTGAAGGCTCGCCGGGTCCGGCGAAGAGATCCTCTCCCCCGGCTATACGCACCATCTCGGGGACCCAGTGTCCGGCGGAGAAGGGCGGGTCGAGCCACTCGATGCACCCGACACGAGGACGGGGGAGACCCGCGACGGCCTCCCCAACTCGGACGAGCCTCTCCTCCAGGGCGGCGACCTTCTCCCGCGTCTCCTCATTGCGGCCGAGTACCTCGCCGACTCTCGCGGCGTCGTCGAGGACCTCGCGCAGGGAGGTCGGGTTGAGGGAGAGGATCTCCGGCCTGGAGTGCAGGCCCGAGGCCGCCTCCTTGACGAGGTTCATGGAGACGGCGCAGACGTCGCAGAGGCCCTGGGTGAGGATCAGGTCGGGGGAGAGCTCTTCCAGCAGCTTTGCGTCGAGGGCGTAGATGCTGCCGGTGTCGGTGAGGTGGGCGCCGATGGCGGCGTCTATCTCGGCGCTGGTCATGGAGTGATCTATCTTGCTGCTCGTGAGCTTGGGGAGCATCTCGACGCCGGGCGGGTAGTCGCACTCGTGGGTCACGCCGACGAGGTTCTCCCCTGCGCCAGCGAAGTGGACCATCTCGGTGGCGCTCGGCAGCAGCGAGGCTACGCGCAAGAGAGGCGGTCCCTAGTACTGTTGCTTGCGGAGGTCGCGCAGCAGGGCAGCCTGGCCGACGTCGTCGACGGTCAGCATGCCGACGAGGTCTCCGGCCCTGACCACGGGCAGAGCCCGGAGGCCGCTCTCCTGGAGGATGCGGGCGCCGTCCGTGAAGAGGTCGGAGTCGGGCGAGATGGTCGGGAACTCGGTCTTCATCAGGTCGCGGACGCTCGAGAACCTCTCCGGGGAGTGGGCGGCTTCCATGATCTCGTTGCGCGTGATCATGCCGACCAGGTTCCCGTTCTCGTCTACGACCGGGAAGTCCTCCTGGTAGCCGTGGATAACCGAGTCGAGTACCTGCCCGAAGGTGTGGTAGGGCGTCACGGTCTCCAGGCGCGGCCTGGTCCCCATGACGTCGGAGACCAGCAGGCCGCGCGTCAGCTCCCGCTGGCGTACCATCTGGGCCTCGCCGCCGGCCCCGAAGAAGATGAAGACGCCGACGAGGGCGAGCAGGAAGTTGCCGCTCAGGAGCCCGACGAGGAAGAATATGAAGGCGAAGACCTGCCCGATCGTCGAGGCGATGTCCGTGGCGCGCACGGGACCGAGGCGGGTCGCGAGCAGGCCGCGTAAGACGCGCCCGCCGTCCATCGGGAAGGCGGGGATCATGTTGAAGACGACGAGTGCGACGTTGATCAGGCCGAGGTAGGAGAATATCTCACCGAGCGAATTGCCCCCTGCGAGTATGTTCGCGGGCTCCAGAGGGCTGGCCCCGAGCAGGAGCGCCACCGCGAAGAAGATCGGGGCGAGGACCACGTTCACGAGCGGCCCCGCGATGGCGATCCTGACCTCGTCCATGGGCCTCGTGGGCAGGGATTTTAGTCGTGCCACCCCGCCGATCGGGAGGAGGGTTATGTCTTTGATCTCGATCCCCAACCTCTGGGCCACGAGCGAGTGCCCATACTCGTGCAACACCACGCAGATGAACAGCGCAAGTATGATGAGCGCCGTGATGAGGGCGTTCGCCAGGCTCCCACTCTCCTGGTAGCCGGCGAAGGCGAAGAACGCCAGGAGCAGGAAGAACGTCCAGTGGACCTTGAGGTCTACCCCGAACACCCGGCCGATCTTGAAAGAGCTGCCCATCACCCAGAGTTTAACCCACCCATAAGGCCAGGGTGTAAACGCGTTAGCCTGTTAGAATCGCTCTATGGAGGAACGCACCTCAAGCTACCGGCTCGTCACCGACGCGCAGGAGCTCTCCGGCGTCGCGAAAGCTCTCGAAAAAGCGGACTTCATCGGCGTGGACGTCGAGACCACGGGCCTCAACCCCCGCGACGGAAGGCTGCGCCTGATCCAACTCTCCACCCCGGACGAGACCTTCGTCGTGGACGCCTTCGAGGCACCCGATCTCTCGTCACTTAAACGTGTTCTTGAGGGTGGCCCGGTCAAGATAGGTCACAATCTGAAGTTCGATTACGCCTTCCTGTGGGCGGAGCACGGCATCTCCCTCTCCCCCATCTTCGATACGATGCTCGCCGCACAGCTCCTGGACGGCGGGGAGTACGGGCCGTCCTACGCGCTGGAAGCGGTGGCGGAGCGCTACCTGGACGAGTCGGTGGACAAGTCCACGCGACGGGACGACTGGTCGGGCGAGCTCAGAGAGAGACAGCTGGAGTACGCTGCCCGCGACGCCGCCATCCTCCTGCCGTTGTACGAAAGGCTGCGGGAAGAGCTCGAAAAAGAGGAGCTCGGCCCGGTCTCCGGCATAGAGTTCGACGCGGTCGCGGCGATCTCGGAGATGGAGCTCGCAGGGATCAAGCTGGATGTTACGAGGTGGAAGGAGCTCGAGAAAGCGGTGCGCAAGCGCCGCGACGAGAAGGCGCTGGAGCTCGAGGCGCAGTTCCCGCCGCCGGAGGGGGTGCTGCCACTCGAGGGGCTCGGCCCGACGCTGAACCTGAACAGCCCGCACCAGATCACGGACGCCTTCCGCACCTTGGGCGTCGATCTCCCGGACACGCGGGTGTGGACGCTCCTCAAGGTGGACCACCCCGCCGCTAAACTCCTCCTGGAGTACCGGGAGCTCCAGAAGAAGCTCGGTACCTACCTCGAGACCTACCCGAACTTCATCCACCCGAAGACCGGGCGAATCCACGCGAACTTCCTCCAGTGCCGGGTTCCGACAGGGCGTCTCGCATGTACAAATCCGAATATCCAGCAGATCCCGAACGAGGACGAGTTCAGGAGCTGCTTCGTCGCCGAGGAGGACCACGTCCTCGTCATCGCCGACTACTCGCAGATCGAACTGCGCATCCTGGCCGAGGTCTCGGAGGACCCGGCGTTCGTCGGGGCCTTCCAGAGAGGCGAGGACCTGCACCGGGTCACGGCGGCGACGATGTACAACGTGCCGATGGAGGAGGTCACCAAGGAGGAGCGCTCGGCGGCCAAGAGGATCAACTTCGGCCTGATGTACGGCCGGGGCGCGAGGAGCCTCTCGGCCCAGCTCGGCACCGACGAGGAGAGAGGCCGCCAACTCATAGACGAGTACTTCGCCAACTACCCCAAGGTCCAGCGCTTCCTGCAGAGGACCGCCAACCGGGCCGTAAGAGACCGTACCTTGAGGACTCTCGCCGGGCGCGTGAGGAAGTTCGGCAACATCCCGGTCACCGACGACCGGGGTGCCCTGAGGCGTGAGGCGATGAATTTTCCTATTCAAGGGGCGAGCGCAGACATCGCCAAGCTCGCCCTGGGCTATATAAGGCAGGAGCTCCGGGATCTCGACGCCCGGCTCATCAACTGCATCCACGACGAGTTCGTCGTCGAGTGCGCAGAGTCAGAAGCCTCGGAGGTCTCCGAGAGGACGAAGGCGGCCATGATCCGGGCGGGCGAGGACGTCCTCAAAAAGGTCCCCGTCGACGTCGAGGTGGCCGTCTCCCGCGAGTGGCAGAAGTAGCAGAGATCCGACGCGCTACGCCGGGCGACGCCGACGACCTCAGCCGGATCGCCTTCGCCGCGAAGTGTTACTGGGGCTATCCAGAGCGTTGGATCGAGCAGTGGCAAGAGGCCCTGACCGTCACCCCCGAATTCATTCGCCGCAACGAGGTCTACGCAGCGCACTATGAAGGAAGGCCCGTCGCTTTCTACGCAATCGTCGGGAGGGACCGAGAGGTCGAGCTGGAGCACCTGTGGGTGTCGCCGGAGTACATAGGAACGGGGGTCGGGCGAGCGCTGTTCGACCACGCGATGCAGAGGGCCGCATCTCTCGGTGCTGAAGTCCTGAGCATAGAGGCGGACCCGAACGCAGAGGGTTTCTACCAGCGGATGGGCGCGAGGCGCGTGGGCGAGAACGTCTACGGGATCGAGGGCCAGAAGCGCGTGCTGCCGCTGCTGGTCGTGGAAGTCCCGAAGAACCGCGCCGTCTAGCTCCCTGTAGAAGTGGGCGAGGAGCTCACCCCGTCGGTCCGCGCGCGCCGAACCGCGAGGCGCCCGCCGCTGCCGCCGTAACCAGGAGGACCGCAGCGAGGGCTCGCAGGCCCAACCGTTCGCCCAGGACGACGAACCCTATCAAGGCGGCTACGGCGGGTTCCAGGCTCATGAGCACCCCGAAGACGCGGGCGGGCAGCTTTCTTAGGGCCTCGAGCTCCAAGGAGTAGGGTATGGCCGACGAGAGCATCGCCACTCCGAAGCCTATCAGGAGCAGCTTCGGGTCGAGCAGCGCGGCTCCCCCGCCGGCGATCCCGACCGGCAGGAGCACCACGGTGCCGACGCACAGGGCGATCACGAGCCCTGTCCCGCCGGGAAACGCGCTCCCCGTCCGAGCACTGAGGAGGATGTACGCCGCCCAGAAGCCTCCGGCCAAAAATGCGAACGCGACGCCCACAGGGTCGAGATCCGTCCCTCCCAGAACGCCCAGCGGCGCGAGCAGCAAGATGCCGGCCGCGGCGAGTACGACCCACAGCAGGTCCAGGGCGCGGCGGGACCCCGCGACGGCGACACCGAGCGGTCCCACGAACTCTAGCGTGACGACGATGCCCAGAGGGATGCGGTCGAGGGCCAGGTACAGGGAGAAGTTCATCGCCGCCAGCGCGAGCCCGAACAGGACCGCGACGAGGTAACCGCCGCGAGTGTGATCCCTCAGAGGCGGACGCCACAGGAGGAGCAACACGAGCGCCGCGAACGAGATCCGCAGGAACACCGTGCCGGACGGACCGAGCTCGTCGAACAGGCCCTTCGCGATGGCGGCGCCGAGCTGGACGGAGAAGATGGAGAAGAGCACGAGGCCCGTCGGCGGCACCGCCCCGGCGGCGTCGCGCAGCCGCCCGAAACCCTCCTGGACGGTGGCCGACCTGCCGTTCGGCGGCATCTCTCCGGACCTTTCTATCGTTTGCATAGTCGGCGGCGGCACGTTCGGGACCGTCGCCGCAAGGCCCCCCTACTCCGAGGCGCGGGCAAGTTTATCATCGGCCGGGACACCCGAGCGGGGCTAGCCTTCCGGGGGCAGTCGCTAGAAGAGGAACTTCAAGAAGACGGAGAACCAGAGCACCGCCGCCGCCACGGCCACGAAGCCCAGGCCCAGATCCAGCATCACACCGTCCGCGGGTGTCGTCTTCGGGTCGCGCGAGACCCTGTAGATGGTCAGCCCGATCCAACTGAGGACGGCGGCGACCAGGAGCTGTGCCGCCGTCACAACGGCCGCCGGGATGTTGGGTACAGGAACGCGTCCATCAGGTGATCTACCACCGCCTCATTGTATATTGCGCGATGCGTAGTTCGAGCCGGCGAAGAGTGCTCCGGCAGCTATCCGGCGTCCGCCGACCCTCGTCCCACGCTCCCGGCGAGCAGCACGATGGCCGCGCTCAGTGCGACGACGATGTAGAGGGCGCCGCCGAGCCCGGTCAGCTCGGCCACGAACCCGATGGAAGGGGGACCGACCAGGAACCCGAAGTAGCCGGCGGTCGCGACGGCCGCGATGGCGGGCCCGGCCGTGGTGCCTTTCGTGCGCCCGGCCGCGCTGAGGGCCGCAGGGAAGATGATCGAGAACCCCACGCCGGCCGACGCGAAGCCCACCAGGGCGAAGAGTGGATCACCGACGGCGAGCGAGAGCCCCAGCCCCACGGCGGCGGCGGCGGCCCCGGCCCGCACGAGCCATACCGGCCCGAAACGCTGTGCGAGCCGGTCCCCGAAGAGCCGCCCGGCGGCCATGGCCACGGAGAAGGCCGCGTACCCCGCGGCTGCGAAGCCGGGTCCGGTCCCGAGCGGGCCGTTCAGATAGACGGCGCTCCAGTCGGCCATCGCCCCCTCCCCGAGCAGGACGCAGAAAGAGATTATCCCCAGGCCCGCGAGCGCCCGCGTCGGACGGGCGAAAGCCGGTTCCCCGTCGCCTCCTCTATCGGCGTCCCCCGGCAGCATCGCCCGGTACGCGACGAGGACCGCGGCCGCCGTCAGGACGGCGACGCCCGCGAGGTGTGTCAGGACGCCGACGCCTAAAGAGGCTACGACGCCGCCGCCCGCGGCGCCCGCCAGCCCGCCCAGGCTGAACGCGGCATGGAACGAGGACATGATCGGCCGGCCGTACCTCTTCTCGACCGCGACGGCCTGCGCGTTCATGGAGACGTCCATCGCCCCGTTGCTCGCCCCCAGCATGACCAGGGAGACGACCAGCAGCGCGAGATTCGGGGCGAGCGCCGGCAAGATCAGCGATCCGGAGAGCAGCAGCCCGGTCACCCCCACCACGGGACGGCTGCCCACACGGGCCACGAGCCACCCGGTTGCGGGCATCGCCGCGAGCGCCCCTACCGCGGCGCCGAGCAGCGCCAGCCCCAGGAGCCCCTCGCTTAAAGTCAGCTTCTCCTGTACAGCCGGGATACGCACCACCCAGCTCGCGAGCGCGAGGCCGTTGAGGAAGAAGATCCCCAACACCGCGAGCCGGGCCGCCACCAGCGGTCGCGCGGCGATCGCCCCCGAGCTCACGGGCTCCATCCCATCACACAATAAGGCGGCACGCTCGGTGGGATCGAGATGAGATCATCCACCCTACTTGCCCGCCCTTCTGTTCTCTCTAACCAGTGACAGCGCGGCGAGCGCGCCGGCCACAGCTAACCCGGCACCGACGAAGAACGCCAACCGGTACCCTTCGACGAGCGCAGCGGCCGTGGGCTCTGCGCCGGAGAGAGCACTGGTGCGGGCTGCCGCGATCGTGAAGAGGAAGGCGATTCCCAGGGCCGTGCCGACCTGGGCAGAGGAGTTCAAGAGACCCGAGGCGAGCCCCCGCTCCCCTTCGCCCACCGCCGAGGTACCGCGGGTCGTCGAGGCGACCGCCGAGCAACCCAGAGCCAAGCCGGAGAGCGCGGCGCCCGCGACCACGTATGTCAGGCCGCCCTCAGCCGAGATGCCGGCGGTGACCAGCGTCGCAGCACAGATGCCCAACAGCCCCAGCGCCATGGTGCGCCTCGCCCCCAGAGTTCCAGTGAGCCGGGAACCCAGGAAGGAGCCGGCCACCACCGAGAGGCTGAAGGGTAACCCCAAGAGCCCCGCCAGAGTCGGCGAGTAGGCCAAGACCTCCTGCAGGTAGAGGACCGCGAGGATGCCCACCGGGCTGGTCGTCGCCGTGTTCGCGAAGGCCACGAGGGCCGAGCCCGACAGGTCCCGCGCGCGGAAGACCCGGAGCGGGACCAGCGGATCTGACACGCTCCGCTCGACGAAGAGGAAGGCCGCGAGTAGGGACAGGGCGAGAGCCATCGTTGCCAGCGTGACGGATGAGGTGAAGCCCGCATCCTCCGCCCGGGTGAGACCGTAGACCAACAGCACGAGCCCCGCCGTGACCGTTAGCGCGCCCGGCAGGTCGAGCCGACGCGACGCTGGTTCCCCACGGTCGGCTTCGAGTAAGGCGAAAGAGAGCGCGATGCCCGCCACGCCGACGGGTACGTTGACGAAGAAGATCCACTCCCAACCGAGCGCGTCGGTGAGGAGGCCGCCGAGGACGAGCCCCGCGGCACCCCCGCTGGCCGCCACCGCCGTCCACACACCCATGGCGAAATTGCGCTCGCCACCCTCGGGGAATGTGGTCGAGATGATGGCGAGCGCTGCCGGGGCAACGATCGCGGCCCCTAGCCCCTGGGCGGCGCGGAAGACGACCAGCGCGAGTGGCGACCACGCGAGGCCGCACAAGAGCGAGGAGGCGGCGAAGAGCGCCAAGCCGAGGAGGAACATCCGTCGCCTCCCGAAGAGGTCGGCGAGCCTCCCCGCCAGGAGCAGGAAGCCGCCGAAGAAGAGCACGTAGGCAGTGACCACCCACTGCAGATCCTCGGGCGCAAACCCGAGGTCCCGCCCTATCGTGGGCAGGGCGACGATCACGGCGTTCACGTCGAGCACGTCCACGAACTGCGCGACGCACAACAGCGCCAGCACCGGATATCTCCGCGGATCGCGGGTTTTCAAGGTCCCGGCTCCAGCGGCGTCGGTCACAGGTTCTCAGGGGGTATCCGGATCATAACCTCCACGACCAGGGCGTCGATCATCGCTACCCCTTGACAACCTGCTCCTCGAGGCTCATGTACCGAATCATCGGCGAACTCCTTACTCGAAAGCCTCGCGCCCGGTCTAGGCTAGACTCACCTCCTCATCAGCGAAGCCGCGCGTTTGCCGCCAGGCGCAGAGATCGTCCACTCCCCACCAACCGCTCGTGCAACGCCCCTCGCCTCCTTATCTGAAACGTTTTTCTGAATCGTTTCAGTAATATAACATTTCGGTAGTGGGTGTCAACCCGAGATCGGGCGGGCGTCGTGCGACGCTCAGGGAGGTTGCGGCGGAGCTGGGGGTAGCGCCTTCGACGGTTTCGAACGCGTACAACCGGCCGGACCAGCTCTCTGCGGCCTTACGGGAGCGGGTGTTCGAGACGGCCAGGCGGCTTGGGTATCCTGGGCCGGACCCTCTGGCGCGAGGTTTGAGGCGTCGCCGGGCGGGTGCGGTCGGGGTTCTCTACGACACCCGCCTCTCGTACGCGTTCGCGGATCCCGCGGAGGTCTTGTTCCTCCAGGGCGTATCGATGGTGACCGAGGAAGAGGGGCTCGGGGTACTACTTCTTTCGGGGGCGCCGGGGGAGGAGCGGGACCCGGAGGTGATCTCGGGCGCGGTGGTCGATGGGTTCATCCTCTATTCGATGGCCGACGGCGATCCGCTAGTCGAAGCGGCGCTCGGGCGTCGTCTACCGATAGTGATCGTCGATCAACCGCGGATTGGAGACGTACAGATCGTGGGCATAGACGACGAGTCCGCGGCGCGTTCTGCCGCTGAACACGTGGTCGGCCTCGGGCACCGGCGCTTCGGCGTCGTGACGTTCGGGCTCGCGCCGGGCGCGCGCGACGGCATCGCGGACCTGGAGCGGCAGGCGGCCGCCACCTACCGCGTGAGCAGATCCCGGCTGCAAGGCTACGCCGCGGCCATCACCGACGTCGGCGTCTCGTGGGCCGACGTACCCGTCTACGAATGCGCCGAGAACGTGCCGGAGAAGGGCCGCATCGCCACCGAGGCGTTGCTCTCGCGAGATCCCCGGCCGGCGGCGATCCTGACGTCCAGCGACCAGCTCGCCCTCGGCGTCCTCGAAGCTGCACGGAGATCTGGCCTCTCCGTGCCACGAGACCTTTCGGTGGTCGGCTTCGACGACGTCCCCGAAGCCGCCCGCGCGACACCGCCCCTAACTACCGTCCACCAACCTCACGTCGAGAAGGGCCTGCTCGCAGGACGGAACCTCCTCGCGCAGCTCCGGAATGAAGAGACGACGGACCCGACTCTCCTGCCAACCAGGCTGGTCGTGCGCGGCTCGACCACCCGCCCCAGGACGCACCGCTAGCGCCTCCGCACCTGTTCCCGGCCTTGCGCCGGGAGCTCGAAGGGCCCCGCACCAGGAGTCCGCGCGGGGTAGTTTCAGCGCCCGCCCGGTGCTAAGATACGCTTGTTACGTGCAGGGCGGCTCCAGACCGCCCACCATTTACGGGCCGGGAGCCTAGTACCCTCTCCGGCCCGCGCTTCTGTGGAGACCGTGTCCTGGCGGGCCCTGCACATAGAGTCGCTTCAAAGCGGCACTTCTGGTGGCGTTGCACAACTATGCGCTTCTGCCCGGAAATTACAAAGTCTGCACAAAAATTACAAACCCTTACAAAGAGGAGCGGGCCGATTGTGGCACTCGTCACGGCTTCGCAGTGGTAGCTTTGATGAACTACAAGTTGCGGGTTAAGAGTCGGGCATGGCCCTTGGTTGCGTTATACAGTTATGCAGTG
>Ga0126313_10002236_pt1 | contig 10739 bp, 11 predicted proteins | sample Plot105A_FD_89954 | JGI IMG/M metagenome (GOLD analysis project Ga0126313, IMG submission 89954) | Serpentine soil microbial communities from UC McLaughlin Reserve, CA, USA - Plot105A | ecosystem: Environmental > Terrestrial > Soil > Grasslands | place: USA: UC McLaughlin Reserve, Lake County... | reverse complement strand
GGCGTGCCGATTGCGAGAGGCATAATGCCCCCCGGATTGAGCCTAGTATGTGGCTTGACCGTCAGATGTATCGCCGAACTCGCTACCGGTTGACTCGTCGATGTAGAGCCGACGGGTTTGGGAATTACCACCATATAAGCAGAAGCTGATCCACACCATCAGGGGCGCGGGATACGCCTTGAAAGGGGCGTAGGATTCAGGCCTATCCGGTGGCGGCTGCCACCATACATTGCCCTGGTGGTTGGCGCGATTCTGCTCGTCCTGGGTCTCGCGCTGTACTTTCTGAGTAGGGGCGTGCTGCTCTCAGGTGTCGAGAACACCGTCCGGACCCGCGCGATAGTTGCGGCCAAGATCATGGAGTTAACAAGCGCTTGGGCGACTCTTGTAAAGAGCGGATCATCCTCGACGAGGTTGTGATGATCGTCCGCGATGAAAACGGTGGGGTCGTCCTACGGAGGGTGAGCCTCCCGGCAAGTGGCGGTGGCGACAGCGCTGTCTGGCGCGAAGCGATCGGCTCAGGAGAGCCCGCCTCAGGGACGGTCACGTTCTCGGGCGATGATCCCTACCACGTCTACGCCGTGCCCGTGGACCGACGTGTGGGACAGGCATAGGTGGTCGAGCCTTACGAGCCCGTGCAGCATGCCCTCGAATGCGCAATCTGATTGAACGGGTAGGAGAAAGGCCGGGGTGAGATGCCCCGGCCCATTCACCAGTTGCAACGATGCGAGATCCCCTGGTAGGATCAGCCTCCGCCGTCGTTGGCGGCGTCCTTGCCGTCGGAACTTTCGTTATCGTCCGGCGTGCCCAGAACGTTGTAGTTCTTATCGAGGTTGACATCTACTTGGCTGCCGTCGTCGCGCGTGACCTCGACCTGGTAGTAGCCCTCCTCGTCGCCGATCTCGGTGGAGGTTACACGGCCGTTTACATGGTCGAGCGCTACACTCTTGGCCTTCTCGAGGTTGGCTCCGGTGGCGTTTCCCGAGGAGTCGCCGCCCGAGCCCGTAGCATAAGCCACGCCCGCGCCGACTCATCACCTCCTTCTCTCTGACGCTTGGGTGGAGTATAGGCATCGAACCTTAGAAAGGGCTGAGAGCAGCATTAGAATTGCGGGCGGCGAGGCTCGTCCAAGCCAGCCTCGTCGAGGACGATGGGTCAGGAGCGGCGCGCCCTTATCTGGCTTTGCATGCGTTTCCAGCTCACCGTCTGGACACCACCTGGTAGCTTAACCTCGACCCCGCTGCGCGTGAGGCGCACCGGGGGCTTGCCCCGGTGGCTGATCCACTCCTTGTTAGGCGGTCACTGACGCATCACCTTGCGTCGCGCCTCACGCCAGCCGTAACGGCGGAGGTTCTCCGCGAGCTCCCTGCCCTGGTAGATCCAGCAGATGTCCTCCACCGCCTGATGAAGGAATCCGCCGCCAAGCACCTGTGGAGTGCTATGCGCCACGGAGGCTGTCCTCGGAGACGGTCGCCGGAGCATTCGCTACTTCAGGTTTCGCACCGGCTTCCGAGAGGGCCTCGTCAACCATGCGTCCGAGTCTCGCCATCTGCTGATCGCTCATTTTCATAGAGATTCCTCTCTGTTGTGCCCATCGTTTCAACTATCCTGGTTTCATTCTCGCCATTCATTACATCGGAGGCTTCTTTCAGTTGTGGCTCTGTGTGGAGTATCCCCGCCGCGTTTAAGACGGCCGTTAGAGTCAGATGAGAAGCTGAATAAGTTCGTTCGAGGAACGGAAAGCCCGAAGCTTCTTCTTCAGCTTCGGGCGTCGGACGAGGGAATTGGAAGGCCTTCGCCTACGCAGACCTATCATGATTATGCGAGGGATTCGCGAGACATTGGCAGCGAACTTAATCGTCGGAGCATCAACCCTGCTTCTGGGGGAGCACAAGAGTAAAGGTCGAGCCTTGCCCTACAGTGCTCCTGGCCTCTATCGTGCCACCGTGGGCTTGCGCGATCTGATGCGCTATGGAGAGCCCCAGCCCCGCGCTTCCCTGCGTCCGGGAGGAGTCGAGCCTGTAGAAACGCTCGAAGACCAACGGTAGCTCCTCCTCCGGGATTCCGAATCCGGTGTCGGAGACCTCAAGGTACGCGTGGCCTTTCTCTTCTCCAACCCGGACTGTTACGTTTCCGCCTTTTGGTGTGTACTTGACGGCGTTGTCCAGGAGGATCGAAGCCGTCTGGCGGACCTGTTCCCGGTCGAAGGCGGCCCTTATTGGCTGCACTGGGGAGGCGTACTCGATGGCGACTCTGCCGTTCGCAGCGACGCGGGCGGCCTCGACCGACTCCGCCGCCACCTCGCGGAGGTCATGGCGCTCAACGCGCAGGGACGGCCCTTCGTCTCCGCGGGCTAGCGTGAGCAGTGCCTCCGCCAGTGAGCGCAGCCTGTCAGACTCTTTCTTGATGGCCATCACACTCTCGCGCGCCGCCTCCGGGTCTTCCAGAGCCCACCCATCGAGCATGTTCGCGTAGCCGCTTATGGCCGTAAGCGGGGTTCTGAACTCGTGGGAGGCATCGGCAGCGAAGCGCCGCTGGCGGGCGAGTGCCTCCTCCTGGCGGGTGAGGGAGGCTTTAAGGCGCCCGAAGGCCGTCTCGAGTCGGGCGAGCAGCCCATTGATGGTCGTTGCCAGGCGTCCTATTTCGTCCCCTGGGTTCGTTACGGGCAAGCGTTTGGAAAGGTCGGTCTCGCTCATCTCGCGGGCGGAGCTCACGACGGCGTCGACCGGCCTCAGCGCTGTCCGGGCGAGGAAGTAAGCTCCACCGATAGAGAGAAAGAAAGCGACGCCGATACTGGCGGTGATGGCCGTGCCGATGGCGTCTAGAGTCTCTTCCAGAGCACTGTAGGATCTGCCGGCCTCCAAAATCAGGGGTGGCGCTCCGTGGTTCTCGATGGGTTTGGCGTAGATGTAGTCCGGGCCTTCTCTGGAGAGCCGCGCCGTGCCCGAGGCGGGTCCGCCACTCTGGACGGCATCGCGCCAGACGGTATCCTGCTTCTCCGCGTCGGCCGGCAGGTTTACCGACTCGTAGAGAATCCGACCGTTGTGGTTGCGTACCACGACGAAGACCCCGTCCAAGGAGAGTTGCTCTGCCGCATCCCCCTCGAGCTTCACCTCCAGGGTCCCGTCCGCGCCTTCGTCAACCTCCAGCTCGCGGGCGGCGATCAGGGCCCGGCTCTCGACGGTCCTTTCGACCCTGGAGAGGAGGGATTCCTGCAGTAGGAGGAAGAGCCCCACGCCCAGTAGCAGCAGGATCGCGCCTATCGCGAGGGCGTTGAAGATCGTTAGGCGCCACCGTATCGGCACACCTACCGCCTACCTGTCCTTGAGGGCGTAGCCGGCGCCGCGGACTGTGTGTATCAGCTTCGGTTCCCCATCCGCGTCAACCTTCTTCCTCAGGTATCCCACGTATACGTCCACCACGTTTGTTGGGATCCCGAACTCCTGCTCCCAGACTCTGCTGAGAAGGAAGTCTCTGGATAGCACCCTCCTGGGATTCCTCGCCATGAACTCCAGTAGCTCGTACTCGCGGGGAGTGAGGTCTATTTCTCGCTTGCCGCGCCTGACCTCGCGGGTGGCGGTGTCTACCTCCAGGTCCCCCACCCGAAGTATCTCGTCGCCCTCTACCCGGCGTAGGAGGGCCTGGATGCGGGCGGTTAGCTCCTCTATGTCGAAGGGCTTGGTGAGGTAGTCATCCGCGCCGTGGTTGAGACTGTGGACCTTGTCCAGGGTACTGTCACGGGCTGTCAGCATGAGGACCGGCACTCGGTCGCCCTTCTGGCGGAGCCTGTTCAGGATGCTTACTCCGTCTACCTTGGGCAGCATGATGTCCAGTACGATCAGCTCTGGCCGGTACTCGAAGGCCGCCTCAAGCCCCGCGAGGCCATCAAAGGCGCAGCGCACGCTGAAGTTGCGGTGCTCGAGCTCCATCTCCACAAAACGGGCGATGGACTTGTCGTCCTCAACCACAAGTATCCTCGTTCCGGGTCTCATCTTTCCTCACTGCTCACGATATATACTGTACTTGTGGAACCTATTCGGGTTCTTCCGTTCTCTCCGGACTCGGCTTAGGGGGCTTCTGATCCTGCCCGCGAAACGCGAGGCGGAATCCCGCCCAGCCGTTCGCAAGCCCAAGGAGTACGCTCGCCGCCACGTCGGTTGGCCAGTGGACGCCAACGTAGACGCGGGAGTAAGAGATCGCCGCGGCCAACGCGAGCATGCTCCAGCCCCAGAAAGGCACACGCTTCAGGAACCTTTTCGCGACCAATACTGCTCCAGAGGAGGCGGCGAAGGCGTTCGTGGTGTGTCCCGAGGGGAAGGCGTAGGAGCGCGGGACGCTGACCAACAGCCGCACGTGGTGGAGCACCGCAAACGGCCTTGGACGCATCGTCATCTCCTTAGTTAACTCCGAAGAGACGAACCCGAGGGCGAAGGCGGCAAACCCGGCCAAGGCTATCCTGCTCCCGGTCTTCTTGCCGAACGCTGCCATCGCGCCGAGCAGTGCGATCCACACTGCTCCTAGGTTGCCGATCCAACTAAATGTCGGCATCGCGCGGTCGAGAAGGGGGTTCGTCCACGTCCCGTTTACGAGGCAGAATAGCATCTGGTCTATCCTCGTTATGTGGTTCATCAGGCCGATCACGACTCTCTCCTCGCCACGCAAATTCATTGTATGGCTCCACCGTAGGAGGGGTTTTTAAGAACGAAATGAGAGTAGGATGCTAATCAGCGAGAAACCTATGCGAACGTGGTTCCCGCGACCTGCTCCGCTGTTGAGACGGCCATCCTCCTTCCTCTCTGCTTGTGACGCTTCGCTCAGTCTCGTCGACAACCGAGAGAAGCTCGCTCAGGGTCCGTGGTTGGCGGAACCATCTCGCTCCCGGGACAAGACATCGTATCGACCAAACCCAAGGGAAACATTAGAGTTCAGCAACTGGGCCGGACTACGTTGTGGTTGGGGATCATACCGGTGTTTTGCCTGGCAATAGGCTGCGGCGCCGTACCTACGACCCTCGTTCTCGCGCACGCTCCCACAATTGCTGCCAGCTCAGTAGTCGTATCTCCTCACTCGCCAGATGCACCTCCAATCCTCGGCGTGTGAGCCGCACCTCGCACCCGCTGCGCCTGACCCACTCGCCGCTCAGGATTCCGTTCCCGAGTACCCGCCGTCGCGCCCCACGCCACCCGAAGGTCTTCAGGTTGTGCTCCAGTTCGCGGTATTCGTAGACCTGGAACGCGGCCCGGACGGCACGATTCAGCGCGGCGGCTTCTGATCCACCGACGCGGTTATGCCCAGAAACCTTTCCAGAATTCCCTACCGTCTGCCTCATTTTGCTCCTCTCGCTAGGGACTGTTTATCCGTTGTCGCAACTGGAGCGGCGCCGCCTAACTCAAAAGGCTCAAGCAGAAACAGGATCGACTCAAACCACGTAGGAATGCTCCTTTCCTCGCCGACATCGAATAGCCTCAGTGGCTGCAGGAACTCTACTTCACCCCACATGTACAGAGCAGACCTAGCGGCGAAGCTTACTTGGGTGATGATCAGCACCGCTACGATCATGGCCCGAACTTTCGTCTTTACACAGATCTTAAGTTCCACGATGTCCGCTTTGCTCGATCCCTTGTCTCGATTTCCGAACTCCATCGCCCTGTCCTCATCCGGGCGTACTATCACGGGACTGTGCCCTCCTTACTCACCTGGAGGAGTGAATTTGGGCCAGGGTTCTCCGGGCTCGATCCTAATCCTGAGTCCCGCAGTCGTAAAGCAGTACGGTGGAATTTGATGATTTAGAGATTGAAGATTGCCACGATTCCTGCGGAATCTGCTCGCAGTTGTCAGTTATCCACCTCACCTCCTTCTCTTCGTGGATGTCCGATTGCGCCTTGAGGCGTGTTTTGAGGTGCGGCAGCTGTTCGAGGCGCACCTGATGTTCGCCCAGCTTGGGGCGGCGCCCGGTGGTGTCCAGCTTTGCTGCACGCTCGATGTCGCGCTTCTCTATCACGAAGAAACGTACGCTGCCTTTATTTACGAGACCTGCAAGCCTCTCGATGCTAAAGACCGGGTCCCTCCCCCAAAATCCGCCGAAGGCTATCACAGGCTTGTCGGTGTTCAGAATTATGGGGCTGGCAAGATCGGACCGTATAGCAGCAACTAAGTAGGTGGCATCGCCTTGGTTGGCCTGTAGGTAATCCACCATGGGAGCAACCTTGTCCCCATCACTAGGAAACCTGCTAGACGTCTCACTCGCCCCTGTCTGAGGACCAGCGGTCGGCGATCGAGTTTCGGCGCCATACCACATCGTAGAGGCAGCCCAGATTGACGGAGCGAGGAAGAGGGAAAGTAACCCTACGCTTATCGCGGCCAGTGGATAGCCACTAACCTTCAACCCAGGTTTCAGGCGTGCGGCTACAAGGCTTGCAGCTGCAGCTAGGCACAGTATTACGATTGCGGGCGCCAACCAGTGGCTCCAGTCCGGGTAGAAGGACAGTATGTATAACTGCAAGCCAGCCACACCCGCAAGTGTCAGGGGCAAAAGCCACCTGTGCCAACCCGGGCTCAGTAATCGTGCCACAGTGCCACCACCCCTACCCCCACCAGCGCGGCGACCGCCGGGGCGAGCATAGCCAGATAGTAGGGATCCCAGTCTCCGGCGACGCTGAAAAACACCACCAGCGACATGAACCACGTACCCCACAACACGAGGGCTTGTTGTTGCCGGTTGAGTGGGAGGCAAGGACGCCTCTTCCAACTCTGCCAACTTGCAACTACCAGGCCTACCATTGCCAGCGGCAAGAGCCATCCTATCTGCCCGCCAAGTTGTCGGTCAAGGAGCCTTAAAGGTCCGGGATCTCCGACATCCTTGTCGCTGCCCGCTAGGCGCTCCACACCGTTCCAGCCGACGATCAGGTCCGTTACGGTGTTGAAGGAGCTAGACCCGACGTAGGGACGCTGCTCAGCCGGAGTTAAATCCACCGCCACCACCCATGGGAGTGATGCCGCCACAATCACAACCGTCGCGAGCCCAAGATGGATCATTCGACGCCGCCAACCTACCGGCGCTGCGACTAGATACAACAGATAGAACGCGGGCAAGACCAGGAATGCTTCAAGCATCTTGATGTTGAAGCCCACGCCGACCACCAGCGCACCCACTACCAGCCAGCGAGGCCTACCGGTTTCGGCGGCGAGTATGAAGGCCCAGGCCGCCAGGAGCACAGTAAGGGCCAGCAAGCTCTCAAGGTTGTTGTGGCGGTTTGTGGCGACGCTGATCGGGGTGAGAGCCAAAGCGAGCGCTGCTAGCAGCCCCGCCACCGGTCCGAAGCTCCGGCCCACCAGGTAATATAGCAGGGCCACACAGAGGATCCCAGCGAGCGCCTGGGGGAGCAGTAGGCTCCACCCATGGAAGCCGAACAGATAGGCGCTGGCCGCCTGGATCCAGAACCCCAAAGGGGGCTTGTCCACCGAGACGAACCCCGCATCGAAGGAGGCGAAGAAGAAGTTGTGCCAGCTGGTGAGCATGTTCTTGACGGTGGCGGCGTAGTAGATGTTGCCGTACCCCTCGCTCGTCAACCAGGACAGGTTCAAGTAGGCGGACAGGGCTAGGACCGCTGTCAGTACTATGTGGTGCCAGGGCCCCTTGCCCTTCATCTCGCGCTTATTACGGACGGAGTCGCCAAAATACATTCAATGCGTAGGAGGTAGGAAAGCGGGGAGTAAAGTGGTGCGCTAGCCGCTTCCCGGTTTCTGCTCACCTTGATTCCCCCTGTAGTGGCGCCTGCATGGCTCACTGTCCTATCGGGTTTTGAGCCCCTACAACCTATTAGCGTATGGCGAAGACTAAGGGCAAGCTAAGAATGTCTTAAGGACGGGATTAGAATGTGAGAACTTACGAGAATTCCACTGCTACGACGTTGGGTGAATAAAGGCAAGAACGAGGGGCGGAGTTACAAACACACTCGCGCAGTACCATCCCTTGAGCGTAGAATAGCTCCGAGGTGCCCGCGCCAGATCTTCGCCGAGAGGCTTCCCCAGGTCGTGGAACCTTACGCTCGAAAGACGATGCGGCTTGAGGAGATCCTTCTGTTGGTGGACCTCGCGTTGGGAGGAGAAGCTGGCACGCGGCTAGTGGAGCGCCTGGGCATGAAGGCAAGTCCATCCACTCTGTTGCGTACTGCACGGCGCTGACTCGCTCTTTCCCTTTACCACAGGTCACGGGCGTGGACGACTTCGTGCTCTTGTAGGGCAGGAAGTACGGCACGATCGTCGTAGACCTCGAAGGGCATCGAATCATAGATTTGCTGGAAGACCGTTCAGCCGAGATCCTGGCAGCCTGGTTCAAGCAGGGATGCAAGCCGACATCGCCTGGTCTCATAGTAGGTGAATCGTCGGAAGTTCGCTCTTCTCGGCTCAGCAAAACGATCTTCGTAACGTTTGTCGTAACGCTCGGGAGACGGTAGTGCTGTAGAGTGGTGTTGTGAGGGAAGCGGCAAGGAAACGGGATCGAGAAGCGGGTGGGATGCGCATCCGCGCCGCCTCCTGGCTGGCTTGGTCGCTGTGCGCCGCAGCCTTCTCGCTCCTGGCGTTGGCGTTGCTGTTGATCGTTCTAGGTTGGTCCACACCGCTACCGAGGGGATGGATTGCGTGGCAGGCTCAGGCCATCTACGCGGTCTGACTCATCGGCGCGCTCGTTCTTGGAGGGCTCGTCGCCTCGCGCCGCCCCGAAAACCCCTATGGATGGCTGTGGCTGGGACTGAGTTTGGGCTTGGCCCTTCTGTCGTTCGGGCAGGTCTACGCCGCCTACTCCGTGGTGGTGGAGCCGGGATCGTTGCCCGCCCCCCGGACGGTCGGTCATGTGGTGGCGGGAGAGGGGTGGGTGGCGGCGTTCACCATGCTGCCTTTGCTCTTGCTGCTGTTCCCCACGTGCCGGCTGCCGTCGCGCCGGTGGCGGTTTGTGGCGTGGGCCGTCGCGGTGTCCGGAGCAACGGGGATCGTTCTCTACCCGTTCGCACCAGCAGAAAACACTGTGGTGCCGGTGGCGAACCCGCTGGGCGTCGGGGGCCACGTTGGCGAAGCGCTCTCCGTATTTTCGATCGTCTTGTACGTGATCATCCTCGCCGCCGCAGTTCCCTGTGTGCTCTCGCTCGTTTTCCGTTACCGCCGCGCCGGTGGGGTGGAGCGCCAACAGCTCAAATGGTTTGCATTTGCCGCGGTCCTGTTCGTCGGCACGAACGTGAGTCAGTTTTTCTACGAACCTCCGTCCACTTGGGATGCCCTTGTCGAGACCGTGACTATCGTCGGCCTCTACGTAGCGGTCGGTATCGCCATCCTCAGGTATCGTCTCTACGACATCGACTGGATCATAAACCGCACCTTCGTCTACGGCACGCTTGTGGTGATGTTGGCAGCGCTCTACTTCGGCGGAGTAACGGCGACTCAGGCTGTCTTCCAAACGCTCACCGGCCAAGAGAAGCTTTCGCAACTAGCCGTAGTCGCCTCCACACTTGTGATTGCTGGGCTGTTCATACCTTTGAGGCAACGCATACAGTCCTTCATTGATGGACGCTTCTACCGCAGTAAGTACGACGCGAGAAAGACCCTGGAAGCGTTCTCGGCCAAGCTCAGGGATAAGACGGACCTGGATGCCTTGAGCGACGACCGGGTAGGGGTGGTAAGGGAGACGATGCAACCCGCTTACGTCTCCTTATGGTTGCGACCCGAAACATCCTCAAAGGGCGAGCAGGCAGATTAGAAACGCCCTAGTCACGGTTCGGTGGGTTGGTGTCACCTTTCCTAACGAGGAACGGAAGCAGTAGAGAACGGTATTAGGCGGCAAGTGGGGTTCGCTACACGGGCCGTATGTCTCTTGGAATAGGGATCTTTCGGTGCTGGGCGGCACGACGCGGTAAAGTCGGTGCATAATAGCCAACTATGGAGATTACAGACTCCAATCGTACCTTCGCCGCAGCCGCGGGTACTCCGTACGCGGCCGAGGCTGCCGCCGAGACGTACCGGGCTGGGGGTAACGCCGCGGATGCGGCCGTGGCCGCTGCGGCCGCAGTTGGCGTTACCGAACCGCTGATGAGTTCGATCGGTGGCGGCGGGTTCGCCCTCGTCAGAGATCCTTCCGGCGAAGCCGAGCTCATCGATTACTACGACGTAATGCCGGGCAAGGGGCTGCCTGCTTCGGCCTTCGGGGCCGGCGGGAGTCCGCAGACGATGATCCTCAAGTACGGGGCCGGCGTGCGCTCTATCGTCGGCGGGGCATCGTCTGCCGTTCCTGGTTCCCTGCGGGGATGGGAGAAGCTCCTGGCCCGCCACGGCAGGCTGAGCCTGAAGGAGGCGCTGGCCCCGGCGGTCAGGTTCGCGCGCGGAGGGTTCCGGGTGTGCGGAACCTCTGCCCTCTGGTTCCAGGTTGCCGAGGAGGTGCTGAGGCTTACCGACGAGACCCGCAGGCACTTTTACAAGGGGGAGCGGGTGTATCTCGGGGGTGAAGAGATGCGCTTTCCCGATCTCGCCGACACGCTCGAGGCGGTCGGCGAGGGTGGGGCTTCGCTGTTCTACGAGGGGGAGTTAGCGCGCAGGATCTCCGCCTACATGCTCGAGATGGGCGGCATTATAAGCGAAGAGGACCTCGCCGAGTACGAGGCCGTCGTCAGGGAACCGATGAGCGTCGGGTACGGTGCCGGGGCCATGTATACCAACGGCCCGCCTTCCGCCGGTGGCCCGACGCTGGCCCAGATGCT
>Ga0126313_10002235_pt1 | contig 10742 bp, 11 predicted proteins | sample Plot105A_FD_89954 | JGI IMG/M metagenome (GOLD analysis project Ga0126313, IMG submission 89954) | Serpentine soil microbial communities from UC McLaughlin Reserve, CA, USA - Plot105A | ecosystem: Environmental > Terrestrial > Soil > Grasslands | place: USA: UC McLaughlin Reserve, Lake County... | reverse complement strand
TCGCGCATGCTCGCCCGCTTGCCGCTACCCATTCGAGAGCACCTCCTTCGCCAGCTGGCGATACGCGTCGGCCGCCGTGCCGTTGGGGTCGTACTTGAGCACCGACATGCCCTTGACCGGAGCCTCCGCGAAGCGGACGGTCTTCCTGATGCGCGCGCCGAAGACGCGGTCGCCGAAGTTCTCCTCGAGGATCTCGATCGCCTCCTTGGCGTGGAGCGTCCTCGTGTCGACCATGGTCGGCAGGATCCCCGCGATGTCGACGTCGGGATTCAGGTTCTCCTGGATCATCGCAAGAGTGTTCTGCAGCTGGATCAGGCCGCGCATCGACAGATACTCGCACTGGACGGGGACGATCACCTTGTCGGCCGCGGTCAGCGCGTTGATCGTCAATAGTCCCAGCGACGGCGGCGTATCGATGCAGATGAAGTCGTAGTCCTCCTCGATCGGACGCAGCGCCTTGTCCAGCGAGCGCTCGCGGCCGATCTTGGTGGACATCGCGATCTCGGCGCCGGCGAGGTCGATCGAGGAGCACGCGACGTCGACCTCGCGCCGGCGGATCACCTCGCGGATCGGGAGGTCGTGCACCAGCACGTCGAACATCGACTGCTCGAGCGAGTCGGGGTCGATCCCCTGCGACATCGTGAGGTTGCCCTGCGGATCCATATCCACGCAGAGCACGCGGTGGCCCTCCTCGACAAAGGCCGCGGCCAGGTTCAGCGTCGTGGTCGTCTTCGCCACGCCGCCCTTCTGGTTGGCGAATGCGATGACCTTGGCCCGGCCGGTCACGGCGAGACTCCTCGGGTCGGTGGGAGAACCATCGGCCCACGTTTCGCGCCCGCGCGGCGTTCTCCTGCCGGCGCGCCACAATGGGGGGGTGCCGCGCGCGAGGAAACCGGTTTCGCCTGCTAGGCAAGATGCTCGTTCCTCGCACTTGCCTTCGGCGCCGTTACCTGTCGGCCTCGCGCACGTCGCGACGGTCTCGTTCCTCGCCAGCCGTGCCGCGCCGTCGCTGCAGTTCTTCTTCGCGCTCGGCGGCGGGATGGCGCTGGCGCGCTCGGCCCAGCGCGCCGGCGCGCGGAGCGGCTACGGGACGGCGCTCGCGTCGATGCTCCAGACGGTCGCGGTGATGGGTCCGGCGCGGATCAACGCGCCGCTGACGCAGGCGATCACCGCGCCGATGATGGGGCGGCTCCAGGCGCGCGGCGCGCCGCCGCTCGTCGAGTTCCTCGCCTGCCTCGCGCTGCGGCTCGTGCACTACGCGGTGCTGCTGGCCGCGTTCATCTACGTGATCCTCGGCGGGATCGACGAGTTCACGGGGTCCTACGAGACGCTCACGAGCTGGCTCGGCATCGTGCCCCAGGGCGCGACGGCCGCGCTGGCGGTGACCGCCGCGAGCCAGACGCTGTGGGCGATCTTCTTCAGCACGATCCAGGTCGCCGCGTACCGGCGCGCGCTCGCGCACTGGCCCGAGCGGGATGAGAGGGGCGCGCCGACGCGCGGCGACGACCCGTCCCCGGCGGCGGCGTCCGAGCCCACGCCGGCGGCGTCCGAGCCCGCGCCGGCGGCGTCCGAGCCCGCGCCGGCGGCGCCCGAGCCCTCGTCGCCGCGCGCCACGGGCCGCTTCGACCCGCGCGCGATCGTCGTCGCCGCCCTGCTCGCGAGCGCGCTCCTGCTCGCGAGCACCTCGTGGCCGCTGCTGGTCTGCGTGGCGGCGTGGCTCGTCCCGGCCTGGCTGCTCTCGCGGCCCGACAACGACGCGCTCCCGCTCGGCCTCGCGCTCGCCGGGCTGCTCGCGTTCGCCGCGCTCTCCGGCGGCCTCCTCAGCGGCGCCGGGCTGGAGCTCACGCTGCAGCGGGTCGCGCGCGCGGTCCTGCTCGTCGCCGTGGCGACGTGGATGCGGGCCGCCGCCGGGCCGGAGGGGCTGCGCGAGGTGTTCCACCGCGCACTGCGCCGGCTGCGGGCGCTGCCCGCCCTGCGCGAGGCCGGCGCGCAGCTGGAGGGCCTCGACTCCGGTCCGCGCCTGATCGCGGCAGGCCGCGCCGCCGCCGACCGCTTCGCCGACGTACCGCTGAAGCCGCTGCCGATCGTCGACGCGGTCATCGCCTGGACGGCGGCCGAGTCGGCGCGCTACCGGCCCGGCACGGGGCCACCGACACAGCATCTGCGGCTGCGGGCGCCCGACGCGCTGCTCGTCACGCTCACGCTCACGCCCGCGCTCGCGCTGCTCGGCGGCTGAAGCCTCCTGCCCCATCGCCCCTTGCGCCCGATGCCACGACCGTGCGATCCTCGCGCCGTGGACTGGGAGCAGCAGGACGAGCTCGAGCGGCGCCGGATCGAGGCGCCCGACCCGCAGCCCGACCGCGAGCGCGAGGAGCGCGCCTCGCTGCCGCAGCTCGCGTCCGACGTCGGCAACCGTGCTTTCTCCGCTAGCGTCGGCCGCAGCCCGCTGGCGCGCGACGCGGCGCGGGGCGCCGGGATCATGCCCGACGGCACCGTCCACGCCGACGTCCAGTCGAAGCTCGACTCGACGCGGGGCGGCGGCAGCGCGCTCGACTCCGGCGTCGCGGAGCGCATGTCGGAGTCGCTCGGCGACCTGTCCGACGTGCGCGTCCACACCGACTCCACCGCCGACCAGCTCAACCGCTCGGTCTCCGCGCGCGCGTTCGCGACCGGCACCGACGTCTACTTCGCCACGAGCGAGTACAAGCCCGGCTCGCCCTCCGGCGACCAGCTGATCGCGCACGAGCTCGCGCACGTGGTCCAGCAGCGCGGCTCGAGCTCGAGCGGCCCGCTCAGCGTGTCGCAGCCCGGCGACGCGATGGAGCGCGAGGCCGACTCGATCGCGGGCGAGATCGCCTGATCGGGATCCGATGACGGACGCGATCACCGTCGGATTCGACTTCATCGACCGGCGCGTGATGGCCGCGGTCGAGCGCGTCGCCTCGTCGGACCCCAACCCCGCCGACCCCTTCCGCGGCCTCTACATCTCCGACGACCGCGCGCTCGAGCTGACCCGCGGCGAGTCGGTCTCCGACGCCGACGGCCGGCTCGCCCACGTCACCGCCGCGCTCGGGCTCGACCTGCTCGACGCCGCCGTGCTCGCGATCTGCGCCGCGCCCGAGCTGAACCCACGCTACGGGCGGCTGTACGCGTACCTCCAGGACGACGTCACGCGCAAGCTGCCGAGCCCGCGGCTGGTCGGCCACCTGCTTTCGGGCGACGGCGTCTCGCCGGGCGACGTGATGATGGCGTTCGAGCGCGACGCGCCGCTGCGCGCCAAGGGGGCGATCCGGCTGCAGGGCGATGCGCAGACGCCGCTCGCCGAGCGCCCGATCAAGCTCTCCGACCGGCTCGCGGCGCACCTGCTCGGAGTCGGGATGGACGACCCGCCGGCCGGCGGCCGGCTGCGGCTCGTGCCTCACCCCGACCACGACCCCGGCCGCGACGAGGCGGTCGCCGCCCTCGCCGCGACGCTGGCGCACCCCAGCACGCTCCCCGTCGTGCTCGCCGGGCCGGACGCCGAGGCGCTCGTCGCGAAGGCCTGCGAGCGCCCGCTCGTCGTCGCGCACATCCGCGAGATCGACTCCGCCGACACGATGGCCGAGGCGGCGCTGATCGCGGCGCTCGAGGACCGCCCGCTCGTGTTCGAGGGGCTCGGCGACGTGGAGCCGGGCGAGCGCCCGCGCGTCCTGCGCGCGATCGAGCGGCGCGGCGAGCGGATCGTCGTGTGTGCGCCGAACCGCAACGCGGCGCTCGCGCTCGGCGAGCGCACGTCGCTTCTGATCGAGGCGCAGCCGCCGAGCTTTGCCGAGCGGCGACTGGCGTGGGAGCAGTCGTCGGGGGCGCCGGACGCGCGCGACGTCGCGGCCAAGTTCAGGCTCTCGATCGGCCAGATCCTCGAGGCGGCCGAGGTCGCGCGGCTGGCGGCCGCCGCGCGCGGGGCCCAGGTGCCCGAGCCGCGCGAGCTGGACCTCGGCGCGCGCCAGGCCTCCTCCTCGCGGCTCGGCGAGCTGGCGACCCGGGTACCGCCCGGCTACAACTGGGACGACCTCGTCGTGCCCGACCGCCAGCGCGAGCTGCTCGGCTCGATCAGCGCCTACCTGCGCCACCGCGACCGCGTGCTGTCCGAGTGGGGCTACGAGCGGACCGTCGCGCGCACGCAGGGGCTCAAGGTGCTGTTCGCGGGCGAGTCCGGCACCGGCAAGACGATGTCGGCGCAGGTGCTCGCCGCCGAGCTGGGGCTGGAGATGTTCCGCGTCGACCTGGCGACGATCGTGTCGAAGTACATTGGGGAGACGGAGAAGAACCTCGACCGCATCTTCAACGCCGCGGAGGGCTCCAACGCGATCCTGTTCTTCGACGAGGCCGACGCGCTGTTCGGCAAGCGCTCCGAGATCTCCGACTCGCACGACCGCTACGCGAACATCGAGGTCGCGTACCTGCTCCAGAAGATGGAGGCGTATCCGGGCGCGGTCATCCTCGCCACGAACTACCGCCGCAACATCGACGACGCGTTCGTGCGGCGGCTGGACTTCGTGATCGACTACCCGTTCCCCGAGGCCGAGGACCGCGAGCGCATCTGGGCGCTCGTGCTGCCCGACTCCGCGCCGCTTGCCGACGACATCGACCTGTCGTTCCTCGCGACCAACTTCAAGCTCTCCGGCGGGGCGATCAAGAACTGCTCGCTCTCGGCCGCGTTCCAGGCCGCCGACGACGGCGACGTGATCGAGATGCGCCACCTCGTGCGCGCGGTCGCGCAGGAGTACGGCAAGCAGGGCCGGCTGACGCTCGAGGCCGACTTCGAGCACTTCCACGAGCTGATCCGGATTCCCAATGGCAAGAGCACGCCGCCGTCCTGACGAGCGCGAGGGCGAGGAGGTCCCCGAGGAGCGGCCGCTCGACTCCGGCACGATCCAGTCGCTGCGTGAGGCCGACCCGCGCGACCGCGCCCAGGCGATCCTCCGGCTCCAGCGCCTGCACGGCAACGCCGCCGTCCAGCGCGTGATCCGCTCGCTCCAGGTCACGGACGCCAGCCGCGACGCGCGCGTGCAGATGATCGGCGACCGCGCCGAGGAGCCGGCGCCGTCGGGCCGGCTCGAGAAGGCCGCGCTCTACCGCGACGCGATCGAGGCCGAGCTCGACGCCGCGCCGCTCGCCGCCAAGTCCGAGCGCGACCTGATGCAGGACAGCGTCAACACGATCGGCCAGATCTTCGCCAACTACCAGTCGGCGCTGCACCTGTTCGAGGCCGCCGTCCAGGAGGGGGCGGGCGAGGCGGTCCCGCGCGAGCTCGCCCAGGAGGTCCTCCGCGAGGCCGCGCGCGACGTCTTCGAGCCCGTCCTCGCCGCCGCCACCGAGGCCGCCGGCGAGGTCGCCGACCACGTTGCCGACGGCTTGGGCGTCGCCGACTCGTGGCCGGCCGAGCAGCCGCGCACGCCGGGCGGCAGCGCGCCGGCGTTCGCGCTGCGCAACCTCGTCGTCGCCGAGCGGCGCCGGATCGCGGCGACCCAGATGCGGCTGCTCAAGGCGCAGCTGTCGTTCTCCGCGACGGCCGAGGACAAGGCCGCCGGCGGCGGATCCAGCTACCGCGCGCGGCTGACCGGCGCGAGCATGGACCTCAACGAGCTCGAGGAGACCTCCCACAGCGCCGCGGGCATATTCAAGACGATCATGGAGCGCTACAAGGAGGCGGCCAAGGGCCGCGCCGAAGTGCGCATCGTGATCGACTCCGAGTGGCGCGTCGTCCGCGCCCACATCACGGTGCCGCGCGGGCACAAGCTCGCCGGGCAGCTGCTGTCGGAGCACAGCGGCTGGTTCGACCTCAACGACCTCCACCTCAGCCGCCACGTCACCTGGGAGCCCGCCGAGCTGGCGGTCTGCGAGGTCCTGATGGACGCGGGCGGGAACCCGCGTCGCTTCGACCGCAACGAGAAGGGCGGGCAGTACTTCGACGAGTTCCAGGAGCGCCTGCGTAACGACGGCCTGCCGCCTACACGAGTCCTCACAGGCGACTGAGCCCTAACCAGGGGGGCGAACGTCCATCCTCCCTGCCTATACGGGGGGATGATGGACGTTCGGTTGATCGAGCTCGCTTCGAGGCAGCACCGCTGCGTGGCGACGAGGCAGCTTCACGCGCTGGGGTTGAGCGATAACGCCATCGCGCACCGGGTGGCCGGGGGCGGCTGGTGCAGTTGTTCGACGGCGTGTATGCCGTCGCGCCCCTCCTGGACGAGCAGTCGACGCGGTGGATGGCCGCGACGCTCACCACCCCGCGGAGCGTGCTGAGCCACGCCAGCGCGGGTGCAGCGTGGGGCTTCCGCCCCTTCAAAGCGCAGTTCGAGGTGATCACACGTGCCGGCAGCGGCGGACCGCGCCGACTCGACGGCGTCCTCGTCTGCCGCAGCCGCACACTGGACGCCACGACCCTCGACGGCATCCCTGTCACATCGGCCGAGCGGACCCTGATCGACCTCGCGCCGCGGCTCGACGACCGCGCCCTCGCCCGGGCCGTACGCGAGGCCGCGCGCCTCAAGACGACGACGCCGAGCGATCTGTTCGTCGCGCTCGCCCGGCACCGCGGACGGCGCGGAACGCGCCGGCTTTACGACGTAGTCTCCCGCTACGCCGGGCTGCCGCTCCAGCGGACCCGCAGCGACGCCGAGGCACTGGCGCTCGAACACCTGAGGGACGCCGGCATCCCCGATCCCGTGGTCAACGGGCAGTTCGCCGGGGCGGAGGCCGACCTATCGTGGCCGCACCGGCGCCTCATCGTCGAACTGGACGGGCCCCAGTTCCACCTCGAAGCGTCGGAGGACCGGCGCAAGCAGCGCCTCTGGGAAGCTGCCGGCTGGACGGTCCGGCGCCTCTCCACGGACGACGTCTACCTGCATCCGGAGCGCCTGCTCGCACTGACCGCGTCGGCCTGATTACCGCCGCGGGTCCCCGTGCCTGGAATTTTCCCCACCGGCGTACGTCTCCCGGTGTAGGGTCGAAATCGGATGGCGCTGGTCGTAGACGTTCCCCTCAACACGATGCTCGCGGACCTGGACGAAACGCTCCGGGTCCTGCTCAAGCGCGAGCTCGGCCGCCACGGCTTCGACGGGGTCGAGGTCGCCTTCGACGCGCCGGCGCGCGACTGGTCGAGCCAGCTCTCGGGTCCGACCGTGAACCTGTTCCTGTACGACCTGCGCGAGTCGCACGAGTTCCGTCCGACCGAGTGGCACAAGGACACGTCCAACGGCCACCGCGAAGTGCGGCCCCCGATGATCATGGAGTGCTCGTACGCCGTGACGGCCTGGACGCAGGCGGTCGAGGACGAGCACCGGCTCCTCTCACAGGTGCTGGGAGTCCTCTTCACCTACCCGCAGCTGCCCGACGACGTGCTCGCGGGCCGGCTCGGCGAGGTCGCGCGGCGATTCGCGATCGAGGGCCGGATCGGGCAGCCCAAGTCCGACGGCAAGGCCGACTTCTGGTCGGCCGTCGGCGGCCAGTACAAGGCGTCGCTGGACTACGTCGTGACGCTCGCGTGCGAGTCCGGGGTCGCGTACGAGCGCGGGCCCGAGGTCCGGACGCAGACGACGCGCTTCGGCGACGCGCCGGTCGCCACGATCACCGAGATGCACCGCTTCGGCGGCAAGGTGGTGGACGCCGACGGCGCGCCGCTGCCCGACGCCTGGATCACGCTCCCCGAGCTCGGCCTGTTCGCGTCGTCGGACCGGCAGGGCCGCTTCCTGCTGCACCGCGTGCCCCCGGGCACGCATCAGCTCGTCGCGCGCACGCGCGACGGCGCCGAGGCGAAGGCGGAGATCGCCGTGCCCGGCGCCGTGCTCGACCTCACGGTGGCGCCCTCGAGGCGCGCCGGGAAGAAGGGCGGGTGACCCGATGGGCACCCAGCGCTGCCCGAACGACTGCACCCGCCCCGCTGGCGTGCGGGCGAACGGACCGGAGAATCCGAGCTGCGATGGATGACTTCGGACGGCCGCGCGTGCTGCTGGGGAACCTCGAGCCGATGGTCCGCCTGGGGATGATCGACGTCCTCGCCGAGGACGGCGTCGAGGTGATCGGCGAGGAGGGGCGTCCCCAGGCGCTCGTCCTCATGGCGGGGCGCCTGCGCCCGGACGCCGTCGTGCTCGACCTCCTCGCGGGGTCGTCGCGCGAGCTCGGCGAGCGGGTGCGGACCGCCTCGCCCGCGACCAAGGTCATCCTCTGGGCCCGCGACGAGGACGCGATGGAGGTCCTCGACCCGGGAGCGACCACTCCGCGGCGGTTCTTCACCGCGGTGCCGGAGGAGCTCCGCAGCGAGCTGAGCAATGTACGAGTGAACCGAGTGGAGGAGTAGCTCCCGTATGCCCACGTACCTGACTCCCGGCGTCTACGTCGAGGAGGTGCCGTCCACTTCGAAGCCGATCGAGGGAGTCGGCACGTCGATCGCCGCGTTCGTGGGGCTCGCGCCCGGCGGACCGGTCAACACGCCGATGCGGATCTCGAACTGGACGCAGTTCGCGAAGATCTTCGGAGACCCGAACGAGCCCGACAACGGCCCGTTCATGGAGGGCGCCTACCTCGCCCATGCGGTCTACGGCTTCTTCCAGAACGGCGGCCCCCTGTGCTGGGTCGTGCGCGTGGGCGCCGGCGACGGCGCCGCGGCGCGGCCGCAGGCGGCGCTCCCCGCCGCGGCCGACAGGTCGATCGAGGCGTTCCACGCCGAGGCCAAGGACGCCAACGGCGCCGTCAAGGTCGAGCTGTCCGAGGAGCCGTCGGCCGGCGAGGGCGCCGAGCCGACCTACAGGCTCGTCGTCGACGCGGGCAGCGAGGGCAAGGAGGAGTACGAGGGCCTGACGCTCAAGAAGGGCCGCTCCAACCTCGCCACCAAGGTCAACGCCGCCTCGAAGTTCATCAAGATCACCGAGACGTCCGCTCTGCCGGACGCCCGCCCGGCCACCGGCACGTACACGCTGTCGGCGCCGAGCGCGGCCGCGGACGAGGTCCAGGCGACCGACTTCGAGGGCGACGTCGCCAAGCGCCGCGGCATGGGCGGCCTCGCCGCGGTGGACGAGATCACGATGGTCTGCATGCCGGACGCGATGACGCTCGCCCACAACGGCGACGACACGCAGCTGCGCGATCTGCAGGGCAAGATGATCGCCCACTGCGAGGGCGCCGGCGACCGCATGGCGATCCTCGACGCGCCGCCGAACCTGCTTCCGCAGGAGATCCTCGAATGGCGGATGAACACCGCCGGCTACGACTCGAAGTTCGCGACGCTCTACTACCCGTGGATCGAGGTCTCCGACCCGCTCACGAACCAGCCGATGCTCGTTCCGCCGTCAGGCCACGTGGCCGGCGTCTGGTGCCGCACCGACGCGAACCGCGGCGTCCACAAGGCGCCGGCGAACGAGGTCGTGATGGGCGTCAACGGGCTCGGCTTCCAGGTCACCCAGGGCGAGCAGGGCGGCCTCAACAAGGTCGGCATCAACTGCATCCGCTCGTTCCCCGGCCGCGGCATCCGGATCTGGGGCGCGCGCACGCTGTCGAGCGACCCCGAGTGGCGCTACATCAACGTCCGGCGGCTCTTCAACTACATCGCCGAGTCGATCATGGAGGGCACGCAGTGGTCGGTGTTCGAGCCCAACGACGAGCGGCTGTGGATGCAGCTGCGGATCGCGGCCTCGAACTTCCTCACGCGCACCTGGCGCGAGGGCGCGCTGTTCGGCGCCACGCCCGAGCAGGCCTTCTTCGTCAAGTGCGACGCCGAGACGAACCCGCCCGACGTGATCGAGGCCGGCCAGGTCATCTGCGAGATCGGCATCGCGCCCGTCAAGCCCGCGGAGTTCGTCGTGTTCCGGCTCAGCCAGTTCAGCGCCGGCGCGTCCGAGGTCGAGTAGGCGTCAACCCCCGAAAGGACTGAGAAGCAGAGATGGCAAGCGCACAGAAGCCGCGGCCGACCAACCACTTCAGGTTGACCGTCGGCGGCAAGGAGGCGATCGGGCAGTTCCGCGAGGTCTCGGGCCTGGACTCCGAGTCCGAGATCGTGGAGCAGAAGGAGATCGACGCCCAGGGGCATCCGGTCATCATCAAGGTGAACGGCAACCCCAAGTGGTCGAACATCGAGCTCAAGCGCGGGATCGACGTCAACAAGTCGCTGTGGGAGTGGCGCTACATGGTCGAGTCCAAGGGGCCCGACGCCGCGCGCACGGACTGCATCCTCGAGCTGCTCGACTACGACGGCTCGGCGATCGCGAGCTACAGCATCACGCAGGCGTGGCCGTCGAAGTACACCGGCGCGTCGATGAACGCCGGCTCGAACGAGATCGCCGTGGAGGGCGTCACCCTCTGCCACGAGGGCGTGAAGAGGACCTAGCGGATGCGGACGGAGTACGCCTTCACGCTCCCCCGCGGCTACGTCGACGCCGACGGCAACGTGCACCGCGAGGGCACGATGCGGCTGGCGACGGCACGGGACGAGATCGAGCCGCTGCGCGACGCGCAGGCACGCCAGAACGAGGCGTACCTCGCCGTGCTGCTGCTCGCCCGCGTGGTCACCCGGATCGGTGACGTCGCTGAGATCACGCCCGAGCTCGTGGAGGACCTGTACGCGGCGGACTTCGACCACCTCCAGCGCCTGTACGAGCGCATCAACACGGATGGAGAGGCGGTGGGGGCGGTCACCTGCCCCCACTGCTCCGCCGCCTTCGAGGTGGACCTCACGGAGATAGAGGATGGGCGCCTGGGGGAATGACGCG
>Ga0126313_10002233_pt1 | contig 10744 bp, 8 predicted proteins | sample Plot105A_FD_89954 | JGI IMG/M metagenome (GOLD analysis project Ga0126313, IMG submission 89954) | Serpentine soil microbial communities from UC McLaughlin Reserve, CA, USA - Plot105A | ecosystem: Environmental > Terrestrial > Soil > Grasslands | place: USA: UC McLaughlin Reserve, Lake County... | reverse complement strand
GTTTGTCCACGAGGTCTACCAGCGCGCCGACGCGTTCCTGTTCGGCCGGCGGACCTACGAGCTCTTCGCCGGCTACTGGGGCGTGAGGGAAGATCTGGACGACCCCATCGTAGGTGCCTTGAACACGCGGCCCAAGTACGTGGCATCGACCACGCTCACCGAACCGCGCTGGGCGAACACGACCGTCCTCTCCGGTGACCTCGCGGCGGCCATCCGGGAGCTGAAAGCCAAGCCAGGGGGTGAGCTGGAGGTGCACGGCAGCGGCGCCCTGACCCGGTGGCTGCTCGATAACGACCTCGTCGACGAGATGAACCTGCTCATCTGCCCGGTGGTCGTCGGCCAGGGCACGCGGCTATTCCCCGACGCCGGCCCGGACATAGCGCTTGACCTGGTCGACTCGCGAGCCTTCCCGAAGGGCATAGCGCTCCAGGTCTACCGGCCGGCCGGGCGCCCGCAGTATGCAACCTGAGCACGTGACATAGGTGCCGCAGTCAGTGAGAGTCGATCATGGATGGGTGCGGGCTGCAGCGTAGACAGCTGGCGCCTGGTACCCGAGGGCGCTGTGCCGTCGCCGGTGGTTGTCGTCCACCTTCCAGTCGCTGATCACGACGCGTGCCGGCGCGAGCGACCAGAACATGTTGATGTTGAGGCATTCGGCGCGCACCCGGCTGTTGAACGACTCGACGTATCCGTTGCGCCAGGGCTGCCCAGGTGTCGAGCCTCCCCGCCCACAGCGTGGGCCGCAAGACTCTAAAACGACCTGGATCAACCAGCTGGGGTCAGGCCACCAGGAGCCCGTCGCCCCTCGACCGTGTCAACGATTTCCTCCTGGACATGCTCCGGCACGCCGTGACGGTCCAACACGAGCAGCATCTGGCGGGCGAGGCGCTGGAACTCCTCCATCAACCGCGCCCGCTCGATCTCAGACGCGACCAGCCCAATGCCGGGGAACAGCCGGAGCCGAGCGTCGAGCAGGGCAAGACGAAGCTTCAGCGCGCCGAGCCGCGTGCTCTCGTGCTGGGCCTGAGCAGCCAGTGCTGCCGCCTCGCCGATCAGCGCCTGATAGGCGTCGATCGTGTCCATTAGCGCTTCAGCGGGATCAAGCGCGTGCAGGGCCGGACGGCTCTGTCGGTACTCCTTAAGGATCCGTCTGACGTGCCGCTCGCTGGGCCCGAACGTCTCCGCGACATGGCGCTCGCTGAGGCCCCGGAGGGAAGCACAATCCTCCGACTAATCGAGTTCGCGGCGCCGGACCCCGGGGTTGCCCGCGTCCCCGCGCGGCTGGTAGAACAACGAAAGCTGAACGGGCCCGGATGCGGACATCCGAGCCCGTCGCTAGATCGGGGCGGGTCGGGGGAACCCGAATCTCGCCGATCCAGCCCCGATCGTATTTCCCAGATTGTGATTACCCACAAAGGGGGGTGTAAATCCCCTCTTTGGTTTGACAGCCGAACCTAAAGGGGTGAAGACAGGGAGGGGGACGGTCCTCCGCGTCCCCCCGCGCGCAGCAGACCGCTGGCTGCTCTTAGTTTGGGAGGTGGTGCCTGACTCGGACGATCTGGCGCCGGCCCCCGCACTGGCACCTCGGCATCGTGTCCGGCCGAAAGCTCGGCGGGTGGCTGTGGCTAAGCATCCCGCAGGCCTGGCACACGAGCTCGGCAACGGGCCCCTGGCCCATGCCAAGGGGGGCGGCCCGTCGAGCTTTGAGTCGGTCGTGCAGTTGCGAGTCCGTACGCGGAGCCTACTCGGAACAAACGACTCGCGGCGACGGCGGACACCGGCTGCTGCGAGTCCGCGAGGGATGGCATCGGCAGAAAAGCAGGCAGCGGGAATCGCGAAATCCTGATCGCAAAGGCCCGAGGCGAGGACGTCGAAGCGATTGCGGCGCGTTACGACCTGTCCCCGACCCGGATACGTCAAATCCTCGCCGCCGGCACGGCCGTTCTGACGGAAGCTGACGCTCACGACGCACTCCAGGTGGCCCTGCAGCGCCGCGCTGAGTACGAGGACATCTTCAAGAAGGCGCTGGCACTGTTCGAAGACGTCCCTAAGTCGAACCCGTCCCCGAAGGTCGGCGCATTGAGGTTGGCGCTCGCGGCGCTCGACCGACTTGCTACCTGGGATCAGACCATCGGCTTCCTCCCCACCCCGACGAGCTTGGTCTACCTCCAGTTGGAGACCCGGAAGGTCCTGGATGCGCTCTACGACGGCCTCCAAGAGCCGGCGTCCCGTATGACACGATCGACAAGGACATGTGCCAGATCACCGGCACGGAAGAAGAGGTGCCGCGGATCGAAATTGAGCACCCCGTCGAGTGAAAGAATTTCTTTCGTCGACCGTCCTGTAATGGCCGGGTTGGCGGCGGTACTGGCTCCCGCTCGGCAGGTACTGCCACGGCACGTGCGGCAGCAGCACATGCCTGAAGTAGAGCGTCGGAACCGGGTAGGGCCGGATCGACCGGACGAAGCCCTTGAAGCGCTCGGGGCGGCCGCCGCCGAGGTTGTGGAGGCCCCTCGACCAGGAAGCGCCGGGCTCCGTACGAGTACGCCCAGCGGATCGATTCGGTGTGAACGGCCGTCGGGGTGCACACGTCGACGATCGCGTCCTCCCACGGGATCGCCTCGAACTCCGCGTCCGGGAGGGGGTCGGCGATGTCGTGCTGGACGAGCCGCGCGCCGAGCGAGCGGTGGATCTCGGCGTGCAAGCGGCGTCAAACGGCCACATCGACGCGCTTCGGGAGCGCGGCATCGTCCCGCTCGTCGCGCCCGACACCGCCGGCAAGTGCCCCCGCAAGACGCGCCTCGGCGGCCCCTACGACTTCATGCGAAGAGTGCTCGCCACCGACCGCGGCGGCGGCCTCTACTCCCAGCGGCGCTGGATGGTCGAGCCGGTCTTCGCCCAGATCAAGACCAACCGGCGGATCGACCGCTTCAAACGCAGGGGCCTGGCGGCCGCCCGCTCCGAGTGGCGACTGATCGCGGCGACCCACAACCTGCTCAAGCTCCACCGCCACAGCCTGCAAGCCGCCGGGGCCTAGCAATGGCCCGGGTCACCGACTCGGTCCCGCGGAACCGCGGCGCGCGTTTCGCGCAAACGTCTGTGCGACACCCTCATGAGAGAGCATCACTCCGACCAGCGCCATGCCGTGCGGCCATCACTTCTCCAATCATGCGCAAGCAGAGTGAGTCCGCCTCGCCGACACGCCTCCCCAGGCGAAGGTGAGGTGGGCGCCCGCCGAGAGGCTCGCATTCCGCGCAAGGCAGACCTGAGGCGGTCGGCGATCACGCGCGCGTCGTCTCCCGCTCAGTGCGGCGACGCCGTGAACCTGCCTCAGCAGCCAGCGGTCACCGTGGCGCTCGAGCACCATCGTCATCTCAGCAGCCAGCGGTCACCGTGGCGCTCGAGCACCATCGTCATCCGGTTACGGTGCCGCTCCACGTGGTCCGCGCTCGTGGCTGTCTCGGCTCCCTCGGCGAGCAGCCATGCGACCGGCCCCGCCGGTGAGACGTCGTACCGGTCCCACTCCCACGAGTAGGTTGTCGGACCGTCGAAGAAGCGCCTCAGCTCTGCCGCTCCGCGCAGCAGGGGCGCCTCGGACGTGACCACGACGGGGTCGTCGGTGGGGGCGAAGAGGCGCGCGACCGCCTCGGCGTCCCGATCCGGGAAACGCGGAGAAGAAGCGCTCGAGGACTCCGATCAGCTCGGTCTCGGTGGCGGTGTCGGGCTCAACGTCGCCGATCTCGAACGTCCTCTCGAACATAGGCAATCGACACCCTGGTCCCAAAGACCGACTCGGTGCCGGGAGGAGCGATGTGCCCGGGTTGGGCCTCGCACCCAGAGCGTCGCCGTCTCCGTGGGTCGATCGATGCCTCCACGCCGTCTTCAGCCGGAGTAGGCGCCCGATGGCTGCCAGTGGGCGCACCGCCGCGTTCAGCAGCCGGCCAGCCGCCCGCGAATGCCGGGGGTGCTCGTTGACCAGCGTCGCGATGTAGAGAAGTGAGCAGACGCCGCTTAGGTCGCCTAGGTTGCGCTCGTTCGCGGTCCTGCAGAGCCTCTTGATGTACGGCTCGAAGTCGAGAGCGGGGCGTGCACGTTGCGGACGCGCACCGGCCCGGGTCCGACGCGGAACGCGTGAACGTTCCGGGCGGCATAGACGCGCTCTCGCCTTGCTTCAGCGCCCGCCACTCGCCTCCGATCAGGAGTTCGAACGAGCCCTCGAGCGCCTCATAGTCCTCGGTGAGACAAGGATGAATGTGGGGTTGTGGGGCCAGCCGTTCGCCCGCAGCTCCCACTCCATCTCGAGGAGCTCTCCCCCGGTATCCGCGCTCGAACGGGTGATCCGGTAGATCGAGCCGTCAGGCCATACGAGTGTTCGGTCGGTCGGCACCTGGCCAGCTCAGGCCTTCGGTTCGTCGGGGAACGGCTCGCCGCGGAGCGGGTCGCCTTCGAGGGCGCGGTTCTCGTTGTCACGGAACCGTGGCTCGTAGTGGGCGAAGAACACCTTGCCGACGAGCTCGCGGCGCCTCCGTACGCCGGTCTTCTCGAAGACCTTCTTCAGGTGTTCCTGGACGGTGTGGGGGGAGACCACGAGCCGCTTGGCGATCTGGGCGGTCGAGTCACCTCGAAGGACCAGCCGGGTGACCTCCTGCTCGCGCTCGCTGAGTCCGTAGGCCGACATCAGGAGCGGCGTGATTCGCGCCGGGTGTGCGGGCTCGACGATCACCGCCGCGCGCCGCGATCCCGAGGCGACGAGCGAGGTGCCGTGAAGGACGATCCAGGTTCCCGAGCGCGAGAGCACGCGGGCGAGCGCGACCTCGCCGGGATCGTCGTGGCTCTCCGCCGTTCGCAGCGCCCGGCCGGCCACCGCGTGGACAGCCGACGGCAACCTGCCCGCATCCCAGTCACCGTCGGGGAGGTCGGAGAGCCAGCGCTCGACGCCGGGGGTCGTGGACTCGACCTCCCCGTCCTCGGAGAGGACGACGAGCCCCGGCGAGTCCGGCCACTGAGGATCCCTGGCCTCCCCGACGAGCAGCCCCGTGCGCGCGCCGGTCGCCAGATCAGGGCCGACCGCTCTCAGGAACGCCTTGTCCTCGCTGTCGAACATCGGCTCCCCCGGCGCGCGATAGATCCCGACGGCTCCCCAGACCTCGCCGTTCTTCCGCAGCGCGGCGATCATCTCCTGGTCGCCGCCCAGCGCCATGTTCATGTGCCAGCTCGGGCTCGACGACGGATCGCCCCCCGTCACCTCGTGCAGGGTCGAGACCCCGGATTCCGAGCGGACCACGTCGGAGATCTGGTGGACGTCGCCGCCGTAGTACTCGTGGCGCAGAATCTCGGCCGGGTACTCCGGCAGCCCGTCGTGGTAGTGGCTCGTGATCAGAAGCGACGCAGGATCGAGCGTGTACCAGCACGGCTTGTCGACGTGGGGAACCGCCGTCTCGAGGACCTCGGTGCATTCCTCCCAGAACGTCACCAGGTCGTGGTCGCGCGCGGAGAGCTCTGCGATCCGCTCGGCGGCCCGCTCGCGCGCGTACGAGCCCATGGGCGGATGTTACGCGGAGCCGCGGGCAACGCGAAATACCACCTTTCTGGAATAGGCAGGCGACCTCTCGAGGTCTACCTTCGGGCCCTCATGAGACGGGGAGCGCGGACGCCAGAGGAGCTCGAGACGCTGCTCGAGGACGCGTTCGTGATCCGCAACCGCGAGGCGCTGGCCGCGCTGTTCGAGGACGGTGCCGTGCTCGGGGACGGGTCGCGTGAGGCACGCGGTGGCGACGAGATCGCCCGGCTGGCAGGCGACATATGGGAAGGCGACCGAACGTACCTCGCCGAGCCGCGGCGAGTCGTCCAGGCGCGTCAGACGGGGCTGATCGTCGCCGAGCGTGGCATCAACGTCGTGCGCCGCGGCAGCGACGGCGGCTGGCGCTACGCGATCGCTCTCCTGTCTCGCGACGACGCGACCGCAGAGGAGGTGCCATGACGCAGGAGACGGGTCAGATGCACACGCTGGAGCCCCTGGCGATCCGCCGCGGCGGGGGCGAGGCGCGCTGGTGGTTCGGCGCGCTCGCGGAGATCAAGGCCACCGCCGCCGACACGGGGGGTCAGATGACGATCGTGGAGGTGACCGAGCCCCCCGGCATGGAGGCGCCGCTCCACGTCCACCACCGCGACGACGAGAGCTTCTGGATCCTCGAGGGCGAGGTCACCTTCGAGGTCGGCGACCAGACCATCGAGGCAAGCGCGGGCGACTACGTCTTCGGGCCGCGCGACATCCCCCACCGCTTCACGGTCGGCGAAAGGGGTTGCCGGATGCTGTTCATCCTGGTCCCGGGCGGCATCGAGGACGTCATCAGGGCGACCAGCGAGCCCGCCCCAGCCGCACGCTCCCGCGGCCACCCGACGCGGAGCCGACCGCGGAGGAGATCGAGCGCCTGAAGGCGGTCGTCGAGCAACACGGCTACGAGCTGTTCGTCTAGGACTCCACGGCGATCCGCGTGCGAGTCGAGGAAGCGATCGAATCGCGCGAACCCCGCAGACGGTCTGGGCCGTGCTCGCCGACCCGCACAACGCCCCCGCTCGTGTCCCAAAATGAACTCGGTCGACGTGGCGGGCCGAGCGTCGCTGGCGCGTCATGAACAAGCCGATCCCCCTCCTGCTTCGCGCGACGAGCGAGCGTCTCCCTGGGTGTCCGAGACGCCCGCTCTGCCAACCTGGTTCAGCGGCCGCGAAGCGATCGCCGATCTCCTCAGGACCTGGCCGCTTTCGGGCGAGCGGCCCTGGCGCCTCGTTCCCACCTGCGTGGATAGGCAGCTGGCATTCGGCCCATTACCTCTGGGACCCGGCCCAAGGGGGGCCTCATCGCACCCTGAATCAGCGTGCTCACCCTGAAGGCCGAGCGGATCGACGACACCTTCTTCCTCACCCCCAGAGCTCTTCGAGCGCTCTGGCCTACCCGACGAAAATTCCCTCCTAAGCCCACGTCAAGAGCGGCTCCCAGCCCGCAGGGCTTCGCCCGCATCCACTTGAGGCGGGCATCAACTTCCGGTGCGCACCTAGCGCGCAAGTGGACGATGATCTTCCGGTGATGGGTGACTCTGGGTTGGAAGCGCGCCGCGCGGGGCTTGTCGGTCGCGGGTCTGAGTGCGCGGTGATAGATCGGCTGCTCGAGCGGGCCTCGCGCGGAGAGAGCGGGTCGCTTGTGTTGCGCGGTGAGGTGGGGGTGGGAAAGACAGCGCTGCTCGACTACGCCGCTGATCGGGCGGGGGAGATGGCGGTGCTTCGGGTGGCCGGCGTTGAACTGGAGTCCGACCTCGCCTTCGCGGGGCTTCACAGCCTGGTGCAGTCGCTAATCGACAAGCTCCCGGAGCTGCCGCGGCCGCAGCGCGCGGCCTTGGACGCGGCTCTCGGCCTGGGGCCCGCCGAGGGCTCTGATCGCTTCCTTGTGTCGGCAGCGGTGCTTTCGCTGCTCGCCGTCGCCGCCGAGGACGGTCCGATCTTGTGCCTTGTCGACGACGCCCAGTGGTTGGACGTGCCGTCGGCGGATTCGCTGGTCTTCACGGCTCGCCGACTTGGGGCCGAGGGAATCGTGATCCTGTTCGCCGCGCGCGAGGGTGAGGCGCGGCGCTTTGACGCCCCGGGGCTGGATGAGCTGGCTGTCGGTGAGCTCGATCGCGAGTCGGCGCTGGTCCTGCTCGACCGGGGCGCGAGCGAGGCTCCGTCCTCGGTGCGTGAGCGGCTGCTGGCTGAGGCGGCGGGAAACCCGCTCGCCCTGCTCGAGCTTCCGGCGGGGCTCTCGGACGCTCAGCTCGCCGGGGGCGGCGAGCTGCCGGGCGCGATACCGCTGAGCTCGCGCCTCCAGGCGGCCTTCAGGCAGCGAATCGAGTCGCTGCCGAAGTCCACGCAGGCGGCGCTGCTGATCGCCGCCGCGGAGGAGGGGGGCGAACTGGCGGTCATCCTGCGCGCCGCCCTCGAGCTGGACCTGCCGCCGGACGTCCTCGACCCCGCCGAGGCGGCCGGCCTCATCCAGAGCGACGACATCACGCTCAGGTTCCGTCATCCCCTCGTACGGTCGGCGGCATACGGATCGGCGACGCTGGGCCAGCGCCGCCGGGCGCACGGCGTGTTGGCGAACGCGTTTCCCGCAGGCAGTCGGGGGGACGCCGCGCTCTGGCATCGGGCGCTGGCGACGCTCGAGACCGACGAGGAGATCGCGGCTGGGCTCGAGGCATCCGCACGCCGCGCCGAGCTGCGCGGCGGGCACGCTTCGGCGGCAACGGCCTTCGATCGCGCGGCGCAGCTCAGCGACGACGCGTCATCGCGGGGCAGGCGCCTGGCGGCTGCGGCGGAGGCCGCCTGGCAGGCGGGCCAGGTCGATCGCGCCCGCCGCCTGGTCGACCAGGCGCTGCCGCTCGTCGATCCCGCTCAGCACGCGCGGATGCTCTACCTGCGCGGAGCCATCGAGGGGCGAAGCGGAAGATTCGCGGAAGCGGTCACGACGTTCTCCGAGGGGATCGCCGAGACCGAGGACGTGTCGCTGGCCTTGGAGATGCTCCGCGAGGCATCCGATTCCGCGATGTTCGCGGGCGACGTCGACCAGATGATCGAGCTCGGCGAGCGCGCCGGTGAGTTCACGCCGGTCACCGAGATCGACCGCTTCGTCGTCGCCTCGCTCACCGGGCTGGCGGCCGAGCTCTCGGGTGATTACGCGCGCGGAGCAAGGCTGTTTGCTGAGGCGGTCGAGATCGCGGAGCGTCTCGACGATCCGCAATGCCTGATCTCGGCGGCGCTCAGCGCCGGCCGTGAGGGCATCTGGGGCGACGGCATGCGGCACGCCAACCGCGCCGTCCGCGTCGCTCGCGAGCGAGCACTGGTGACCACGCTGCCATATGCCCTCAGGGCGCAGGCCTCGCAGCTTCTCGGCCGCAGCCAGTTCGAGCTCGCCTACTCGGCAGCCGAGGAGGGCCGGCAGCTCGCGCTCGACCTCGGGCAACCGGGGGCCGCGAGTTGGAACCTCGCAGATCTCGCCACCATCGACGCCCTGCGCGGAGACGAACGGCAAGCCCTGGCGCATGTCGAGGAGCTGCAGGGTTTGCTTGCGAGGAGTGGCCCGAACCTGGCCAGCGGCCAGATCGGCCGTACGCTCGGCCTGCTCCACCTCGGCCTCGGCAGGCCGGCCGAAGCGCTCGACCAGCTATTGACGCCGCTGGCCACGACCCGCCTTGAATCCAGCCCGACGCTAGTGCTCGGCCTGCCCGACGCGGTGGAAGCGGCCGTCCGCTCAGGGCGGCTCGACGAAGTCGCCGATCTGCTCCACCGCTTCCAGGCGTGGATCGAACGGTTTCCCAACCCCGCCCGCCTGGCTCTGCTCGCGCGCTGCCGCGCGCTCGCCGAGGGGTCCGACGCAGAAGGGCACTACGCCCGTGCGGTCGAGCTCTGCGGGGCCCTTGCGCCATTCGACAGGGCCCGGACCGAGCTGCTTTACGGCGAGTGGCTGCGACGCGAGCGCCGGCGCATCGACGCCCGCCCCCACCTGCGCGCGGCGCTCGAGCTCTTCGAGCGACTGGCGGTCCCGCCCTGGGCGGAGCGGGCACGCTCCGAGCTGCGCGCCAGCGGCGAGACCGCACGTAAGCGCGACCCCTCGACGCGCGATCAGCTCACGCCCCGGGAGATGCAGATCGCCGGCCTGGCGGCCGAGGGGATGACCAATCCGGAGATCGGCGCCCAGCTCTTCCTCAGCCCTCGCACGATCGACTACCACCTGCGCAAGGTCTTCGCCAAGCTCGAGATCGCCTCGCGCAGGGACCTGGCCCGGATCGACCTCGGGAACCCGTAGCCGGCTGACCGGCGAGTCGGACTGGCGACCTCGCCGGTACGAACGCCGCGGGGGCTCGCCATCGTCGGGACATGCGAACCGACCAACCGGAGGAATCAATGTCTACGGCAGCCACCGCTCAACCGTCCTTCCTCGCCACTCCCCGCGGCAAGCTCACGCTCGCGTTGCTGGCCGCCGTCGCCTTCCTCGACTTCGTCGACGCGTCGATCGTCAACATCGCGCTTCCCTCGATCCGCCGCGACCTGGGCTTCTCGGAACAGGCCCTGCAGTGGGTCCCCAGCGGCTACCTGCTCACCTACGGCGGCTTCATGCTGCTGGGCGGCCGCGCCGCCGACCTGCTCGGCCGGCGCCGCATCCTCGTGGCGGGGACGGTGCTGATCGGTCTCTCGTCGCTCGTCGGCGGATTCGCGGAGAGCGCAGAGGTCCTGGTCGGGGCCCGCCTCGCGCAGGGCATGGGCGCCGCGATGATGCTCCCGGCCACCCTGTCGATCCTGACGACGACGTTCAAGGAGGGCTCAGACCGTAACACCGCGCTCGGGATCTGGGGTGGCGTCGGCGGGCTCGCCTCGGCCGCCGGCGTGCTACTCGGCGGCTTGCTGACAGAAGGCCCCGGCTGGCGCTGGGTGATGTTCGTCAACCCGCTGGCCGCAGTGCTCGTGCTCGGCGGGATCTTCTGGCTGATCAGCGGTGAGCGCCACCGCGCGCGGCTCGCGGACTTCGACATCCTCGGAGCCATCCTGGCCACCGGCGGGATGCTGCTGCTGGTCTTCACGCTGGTGAAGGCACCCGATCAGGGCTGGGGCTCGACCCTCACGATCGCCGAGCTCGCCGGGGCCGTCGCACTGCTGGCCGCGTTCGTGGCGGGGGAGCAGCGTAGTGACAACCCGCTCATGCCGCTCTCGATCTTCCGTG
>Ga0126313_10002232_pt1 | contig 10744 bp, 11 predicted proteins | sample Plot105A_FD_89954 | JGI IMG/M metagenome (GOLD analysis project Ga0126313, IMG submission 89954) | Serpentine soil microbial communities from UC McLaughlin Reserve, CA, USA - Plot105A | ecosystem: Environmental > Terrestrial > Soil > Grasslands | place: USA: UC McLaughlin Reserve, Lake County... | reverse complement strand
GCGACGGCGGCGGCGGCGGGAGCGTCGGCGGCGGCGCCGGGGGCGGTGGCGGCGGGTCCTGGTAACCGCGCACGTCAGGGCCTATCTTGGTCGGCATGGCGTCCCGCAAGGAGGTCCTGGAGGTCGCTGGCCGGGAGGTGACGATCACCAACCCGGACAAGGTGTTCTTCCCGCAGGCCGGGGTCACCAAGCTCGACCTGGTCCGCTACTACCTGGCCACGGCCGACGGCGCGCTCCGCGGGGTGGCGGGCCGGCCGATGGCCCTGAAGCGGTTCGTGAACGGCGCCGAAGGGGAGGCCTTCTTCCAGAAGCGCGCGCCGGCGTCCCGGCCCGACTGGGTCGAGACGGTCGAGCTGAGCTTCCCCTCGGGCAGGACCGCGCACGAGGTCGTCGTCCGGGACGCCGCCCAGCTCGCCTGGGTGGTCAACCTCGGCTGCATCGACCTGAACCCCCACCCGGTGCGGGCCGACGACCTGGACCACCCCGACGAGCTGCGCGTCGACCTGGACCCCGTCCGCGGGGTGCCGTGGCCGCAGGTCCTCGACGTCGCCCTGGTGACCAGGGAGGTGCTGGAGGACTTCGGGCTGGTGGGCTGGCCCAAGACCTCCGGCTCCCGCGGGTTCCACGTCTATGCCCGGATCGAGCCGCGCTGGGCCTTCGGCGAGGTCCGCCGCGCCGCGGTGGCGCTGGCCCGCGAGGTCGAGCGGCGCGCGCCGGACATCGCCACCAGCAAGTGGTGGAAGGAGGAACGCCACGGCGTCTTCCTCGACTACAACCAGAACGCCAAGGACCGCACGGTCGCCTCCGCGTACTCGGTGCGGCCCCTGCCCGACGCGCGGGTGTCCACGCCGCTGCGCTGGGAGGAGGTGCCCGGCTGCGAGGCCGCGGCGTTCACCGTGGCGACCGTCCCCGAGCGGCTGGCGCGCCTTGGCGACCCCGCCGAGGGCATCGACCGGGCGGTCGGCTCGCTGGAGCCGCTGCTGGAGCTGGCGGCCCAGCACGAGGCCGCCGGGTTCGCCGACGCGCCATGGCCGCCCCATTTCGAGAAGCAGGCCGGCGAGCCGCCCCGGGCCCGGCCGTCCATCCGGCGCGGCGAGGCCGAGAAGGCCGCGCGGGAGGGGATCGTCCCGGCGCCGGCGCCGGGCAAGACCAGCGGGCCGACGGGGCGCCGCCGCACCACCATGCCGCTGATCGAGGTCGCCCGGGCCGCCAGCGAGGCCGAGGCGATGGACGGGCTGGAGCGGTGGAAGGCCAGGTACCCCGAGGTCTGGCCGCTGCTGGCCCCCTCCGACGTGCTGGTGGACTCCATGCGCGGGCGCAGCACCGTCTGGTACCGGATCCGCCTGAACCTCCGCGGCGTCCCCGAGGCGCAGCGCCCGCCCCAGGAGGCGCTGGAGGTCGACTACGACCCCTGGCCGTCCTGAACGTCGCGCTCGGTGGCGGCCAGCGCCGCCGCCAGGATCTCCAGCCCTTCGTCGGCCTCCGCCTCGGTCACCACCAGCGGCGGGGCGATCCGCAGCACGTTGCCGTACAGGCCGCCCTTGCCGACCAGCAGGCCGCCCTCCCTGGCGGCCTCCTGCGCCCGCGCCGCCGCCGCCGGGTCCGGCGTCTTCCCGCCGGGCTCCACCAGCTCGACGGCGAGCATCAGGCCCTTGCCGCGGACGTCGCCGACCGCCGGGTGGCGGGCGGCCAGCGCTTCCAGCCCGGCGCGCAGCCGCGCGCCCACCGCGCGGGCGTTGGCCTGCAGGTCGTGCTCCCGCAGGTAGTCCAGGACGGCCAGCGCGGCCCTGGCCGCCAGCGGGTTGCCGCCGAAGGTCGAGATCGAGTTGGCCTGCACCGCGTCCATCAGCTCGGGGCGGGCGACCACCCCGCCGATCGCCAGGCCGTTGCCGAGGCCCTTGGCGAAGGTGATCGCGTCGGGCACCAGCCCGTGCGCCTGGTAGCCCCAGAAGTGCCCGCCGGTGCGGCCCCAGCCGGTCTGCACCTCGTCGGAGACGAACAGGATGCCGTGGCGGTCCAGGACCTCCTTCATGGCGCCGAACAGGCCGTCGGGTGGGGTGGCGAAGCCGCCGACGCCCTGGATGGGCTCGGCGACCATGCACGCCACCGCGCCGGCGGTGGTGGTGTCGATGACGTCGCGCAGGTCGTCCACGCATGCCTTGACGTACTCGTCGTCGGGCAGGTGCGCGAACGGGCTGCGGTAGGGGTAGGCGCCGTTGACGTAGCTGACGTTCACCGGCGTGAGGCTCGACGGCGACCATCCCCGGTTGCCGGTGACGCCCATGGCCGCGAACGAGCGGCCGTGGTAGCTGTTGCGCAGCGCCAGCACCTGGTTGCTGCGCCGCGCCGTGGTCGCCAGCAGCAGCGCCGCCTCGTTGGCCTCGGTGCCAGAGTTGGTAAAGAACACCTTGGCGTCGGGGATGCCGGACAGCGCCGCGATCCGCTCGGCGAGCTCGACCTGCTGGCGGATCAGGTACAGGGTCGAGGTGTGCACCATCCTGCCGGCCTGGTCGCGGACCGCCTCGACCACCTCCGGCAGGTTGTAGCCCACCATGGTGACCAGGATCCCGCCGAAGAAGTCCAGGTAGCCGTTGCCCTCGCCGTCCGTCACCCGGCAGCCCTTGCCGTCGACCAGCTCGATCGGCCGCTGGTAGTAGAGGGCGAGCCAGGAGGGCATGACCCTGCGGTGGCGGGCGAGCAGTTCCTCGTGCGACATGGACCCTCCGCCGTTCGATCCGACCGGGCAGACTCTACAACCTCGCCAGCGTCCGAGACGGGAGGTCCCAGCCGTGAGCACCCCGCGCATCCTGCTCCGTGACGCCGCCGTCCTGGACGCCGACGCCGGCACGCTGGTCGAGGGCCAGGCGGTCCTGGTCGACGGCGACCGCATCGCGGAGACGGGGCCGACCGCGTCGGTCCGTGGCGGCGACGCCCAGGTCCTGGACGCCGCCGGGATGACGGTGATGCCCGGGCTGGTCGACGCGCACGTGCACGTCACCGCCGCCAGCGCCGACCTGGCCGAGCTGGGTGACTGGTCGCCGGCCTACGTCACCGCGCACGCGGGGGGGCATCCTCCGCGGCATGCTGGACCGCGGCTTCACCACCGTCCGGGACGTGGCCGGCGCCGACTTCGGCCTGGCCGCCGCGGTGGAGGAGGGGCTGCTGCCCGGACCCCGGCTGGTCTTCGGCGGCAAGGCGTTGTCGCAGACCGGGGGCCACGGCGACCTGCGCCGCGCCGGCCGGGTGGCGCTCGACCAGCACCCCTGCCGCCCGGCCATGACGGTGGTCGCCGACGGCGTTCCCGAGGTGCGCCGCGCCGCCCGCGAGCAGCTGCGCACCGGCGCCCACCATGTCAAGGTGATGCTGTCGGGCGGCATCGCCTCCCCCACCGACCGGATCGACTCCGTGCAGTACTCGATGGAGGAGCTGCGGGCGGTCGTGGAGGAGGCGGAGGCGGCCAACCGCTACGTCACCGGGCACGCCTACACCGCCGCGGCCGTCAACCGGGGCCTGGAGGCCGGGGTGCGCTGCATCGAGCACGGCAACCTGATGGACGACGGCTCGGTGGCGCTGTTCCGCCAGACGGGGGCGTTCTACGTGCCGACGCTGGCGACCTACGCGGCCCTGGCCGAGGAGGGGCGCGCGCACGGCTTCCCGGCCGACCAGCACCGCAAGGTGTTCGAGGTGCTGGACGCCGGCCTGCGCGCGCTGGAGCTGGCCCACCGGGCCGGCCTGCCGATCGCGTACGGCACCGACCTGCTCGGCGGGATGCACCGCCGCCAGCTCACCGAGCTGACCCTGCGCGCCGAGGTGCAGCCGGCCGCCGACGTGCTGCGGTCGGCCACCACGGTGGCCGCGCGGCTGCTCGGCCTGGAGGGACGGATCGGGGTGGTGGCGCCGGGAGCGTCCGCCGACCTGCTGGTGGTCGACGGCAACCCGCTGGAGCGGCTGGCGCTGCTCACCCGGCCCGAGCGGCACCTGCGGCTGGTCATGCGGGCGGGCGCCGTCCACCACCAGGCGCTGGGATGAGCCCCACCGCGCGGGAACGCCGGGGGCGGCGGCTCGACGCGGCCGCCGTCCGCCGGCGCCTCGGGCTCGGCGAGGACCACCGCGCCTGGCTGGAGGAGCTGGCGGCGGCCGGTCCGCCGGCGCCGCCGACGAGCCTGCCCCGCCCCGCCGACGTCGCCCCGCTGCTGGAGCGCCTCGGCATCGCCGGCCCGGACGCGGCCGAGCTCACCGGCGCCTTGCCCTCCCCGGACCGCACCCCGGAGGTGTGGTGGCTGCTCGAGCGATGCCACCGCCGCCTGGTCCACGACCTCGGCGGGACCTCGCCGCCCGACCCCTGGCCCCCGCTCCCCGAGAGCCTCGGCGCGCCGGGGCGGCTGTTCTACGTCTACGTCCTCCTGGCCGCGGTGCCGGACGTCCGCCGCTGGCACCGGCGGCGCGGCATCCCCGACGAGGTCTCCTGGGCCACGCTGGCCGACCTTGGCCGCCACATGGCGATCCACCGGCGCACGCACGGCGAGGGCGGGCTCGACCCGCCGACGTGGCTGTGGTCCCACTTCAGCGGCGCCCTCTACCAGCTCGGCCGGCTGCAGTTCTGCCGCTCGCGGGTTCCCTGGGAGCCCGCCGTGCTCGAGCGCCTCGGGGTGGGGTTCCGGCATGGGGACCCGGCGCTCGACCTGCACATCCCCGAGGCGGGCCCGCTGACGCCCGAAGCCTGCGACCGGTCGTTGCGCCGGGCCGGCGACTTCTTCCCCCGGCACTTCCCCGCCGAGCGCTACCGGGTCGCCATCTGCACGTCGTGGCTGCTCGACGACCAGCTCGCCGCCTACCTCGGGCCGGAGTCCAACATCGTGCGGTTCCAGCGCCGGTTCACGCTGCTGCCCGGCAGCGTCGCCGACGGCGACGCCAACATCCTGATGTTCGTGTTCCGCCGGGCCGCGCCGGCCCTCAACGAGCTGCCCCAGCGCACCAGCCTGGAACGCGCGGTGGTCCGGCACCTGCGCGCCGGCCGCCACTGGCGGATCCGCGCGGGCTGGCTGGACCTCTGACCGCCGGCTGCCGACCCGCGGCGACGGGAGGAACTAGGTGTCGAACAGCGACGGCTGCTGCGGGTCCGGGTGCGGGGCGGCCTCCCAGCGGGCGCCGGCCAGGTCGACGGCGGCGCCGTAGGGCGCCATCGGCGTGCCCTCGGCGCGGAGGAGGGCGAGCTGCCGCTCCCGCAGGTGCGCCGGCGGGGTGCCGTCGGCGTGCAGCACCCGCCACCACGGCACGCCCTCGCCGTGCTTCAGCAGCACCTGCCCGACGTCGCGCGGCGTCGGCGTCGACGCCAGCGCCGCCACGTCGCCGTAGCTGAGCACCCGGCCGGGCGGGATCCGCCCGACCACCGCCAGCACCCGCCGGACCAGCTCGTCCACGCCGGTCAGCCGCCCTTGGCGGCCTGCCTGGCCGCCTGCTTGAAGGCGCGCACCTCGGCGAGGCTGTCGGCGTCGGTGACGTCGGCGGCCGAGCGGCGCGAGCCCTCCTCGCCGTAGGGTCCGGCCGCCTCCCGCCACCCGGGCGGGCACACCCCGAGCTGCTTGCCGAGCAGCGCGACGAAGATCCGCGCCTTCTGCTCGCCGAACCCCGGCAGGGCACGGAGCCGCCGCAGCAGCTCCGCGCCGGACGGGGCCGTCCGCCACACCGCGGCCGCGTCGCCGGCGTAGGCGTCGGCGAGGTGGCGGCACAGCGTCTGCACCCGCCCGGCCATCACCGCCGGGTAGCGGTGCAGGGCCGGCGGGCCGACCATGACCTTGGTGAACGTCTCCGGGTCGTAGGCGGCGATCGCGCCGGCGTCCAGCGAGTCCCAGCCGAGCCGCTTGGCGAGCCGGTAGGGCGCGCCGAACGCCCACTCCAGCGGCACCCGCTGGTCGAGCAGCATGCCGACCAGCAGCGCCAGCGGGTCGCGGGCGAGCAGCGCGTCGGCGTCGGGATCCTGCGCCAGCCGCAGTGCCGGTGTGGCCACCTCGTCCTCCCGTGTGTCGTCCGGCCGCGGGCCACCTGGCAGGCTACCGCACCGCCCCCCAAAGGCGGACGCGGCTCCGGAAATCGGTTGCGCGTCCCCGTTGGCATCGGCGATGGTCGCGGGCATGTCCGAGACGGCCGCCGGCCCCCACCAGGACCCGCCCGCCCGCCGCTTCGGGTGGTGGGACATGTTCGTCCACCCCGACGACGACCCACGCACCGACGGGGGTTCAAGGGCGAGCGTGCCACGCTCGTCGGGTACCTGCGTGACCAGCGCCTCACGCTGGAGCTGAAGTGCTCCGGCCTCGACGCCGCCGACCTGGCCCGCCGGTCGGTGGAGCCTTCCAACCTGTCGCTGCTGGGGTTGGTGCGCCACCTGGCCGACGTGGAGCGCAGCTGGTTCCGCCGGCGGCTGGCCGGCCAGGACGCGCCGCCGCACTACCGCGCCGAAGCCAGCCGCGACCAGGACTTCGACGGCGCGGTGCCCGACCCCGAGGTGGTCGCGGAGGCGTGGGAGACCTGGCGGGCCGAGGTCGCGTTCGCGGACCGGTTCGTGGCCGAGGCACCCGACCTCGACCTCGTCGGGAAGGACGGCGACGTCCTGCGCGAGGTGCTGGTGCACATGATCGAGGAGTACGCCAGGCACAACGGCCACGCCGACTTCCTGCGCGAACGGATCGACGGTCGGGTGGGCCAGTAGCGGCCACGGCGCGCCGCGGCGCCGGGCGGGCGGCCGGCGAACCCGATTAGGATGCGCTGATGGTGTCGGTCGTGCTGGTGACCTACGAGAGCGCCGAGGACCTGGCGGCGTGCCTGGCGACGCTGCCGGCCGCCGCCGGCCCCCACGAGCTCGAGGTGGTGGTGGTCGACAACGCCTCCCGCGACGGCAGCGCGGAGATCGCCCGCCGGCTCGGCGTCAAGGTGCTGGAGAACCCCGCCAACCTCGGCCTGAGCCGCGCGATCGACCTCGGCGCCGCGGCCACCGACGCGCCGTGGCTGCTGCTGGTCAACCCCGACACGCGGCTGGCGCCCGGCGCCCTGGCCCGGCTGCTGGCGACCGCCGCCGCCGACCCCACCATCGGCTGCGTCGGCCCGCACCTGCGCAACTCCGACGGCTCGGAGTACCCGACGGGACGCCGCTTCCCCTCGATCCTGGTCGGGGCCCTGCACGCGGCGCTCGGCACCGTCTGGCCGGGCAACCCGGCCACCCGCCACTACCACATGGCGGACCTGGACCGCAGCCGCCCGGTGCCGGTCGACTGGGTCTCGGGGGCGTGCATGCTGCTGCGGCGCGAAGCCTACGAGGCGGCCGGCCGGTTCGACGCCGGCTACTTCATGTACTTCGAGGAGATGGACTTCTGCCTGCGGCTGGCCAGGGCGGGGTGGCGGGTGGTCTACGACCCCGGCGCCGAGGTGACCCACATCCTCGGGGGCTCCACCCGCAGCGCCCCCTACCGCAAGGTGTGGAACCACCACCGCAGCGCGCTGCGGTTCTACTGCCGCCGCTACGCCCGCGACCCGCGGCTGCTGCTGGCGCCGCTGGTGGCGCTGTTCCTGGCGCTGCGCGGGCTGGTGTCGCTGGCCCGCACGGCGGTCACCCGGGCGCGGCGGGGCTAGGCGGGCGCCGGTCGCGCGGCGGCGGCACGGGGCGGTTCTCGCCGATCCAGGTGTCGATCCGCTCCCACCAGTCGTACAGCCAGCGGACCTGCGCCTCCCGCTCGTGCGGCACCTCGGCGGCCGGCACCCGCCACCAGCGGGCCTTGACGACCTGCTCCATCGGCAGGGCGCGCCAGATGTCGCCGATGGTCATCAGCTGGTCCAGGCCGGTGTGGGCGACGAAGATCACGTCGGCGGTCGGTGCCGCGGCGATCGCCGCCAGCGCGCCGCCCGGCTTGGGCGGCAGCAGGTATTCCAGTTCCCTGGCCCGCGCCGCCTCCTCGAGCAGGCGGCGCTCCTCCAGCAGGCGGATCGCCCGCAGCCGCCGGCGGGGGGTGAAGTTGCCGCCCTCCGGGAAGATCACCAGCGCCCCGGTCGGCCCCAGGCCGCTCGCGAGCCGCTCGATCTCCCTGATGACGACGTTGTCGGCGCCGCGCGTGGCCCTGACGAAGGCGTTCGGCAGGCGGTTGGCGAGCACGTCGACGCCGGGGTCGAACTGCAGGGTCGCCTTCATCACGATCCGCGGGCGCCGCTGGTAGCGCCGCAGCAGGTCGTGGACGAGCAGGAAGGAGTCGCCCGGGCCGGCGTGGCGGCTGAGCACGATCACCGGCCGGGTCAGCCGCGCCCGCAGCTCGGCCTGGGTCAGCTCCGGCTCCTCGACCTCGATCCGCAGGCGGAAGGCCTGGCTGGCGACGTCGTACAGGGTGGACAGGAACCAGCGCATGATCGCGTAGTGGCGCTCCTGGTACGGCTCGGAGTGGAGCCTGCCGCCGAGGCCGCTGGCCACCCACAGGGCGAGGAGCGCGACCAGCGCCACCGACTCGAGGGCCACCCACACCAGCGCGAACCACAGCAGCCGCGCCGCCCGCCGGCGGCCGGGCAGCAGCGGCGAGGCGATCGCGGCCAGCACCGCCAGCAGCGGCAGCACCACCAGCAGCGCCAGCATGACCACCATCAGCAGCGGCACCAGCAGCAGGCGGCGGACGATGAGCGGCGGCGGCACGGCGCTCAGGCCCTCCTGCGGCGCGCCGCCCGGCCGGCCTCGGCCAGGTAGGCGGCCGACGCCTTGTAGGCCCGCTCGATGTGCTCCTCGACCCGGGAGGCGTCGCGGTAGCGCAGCTGCGACAGGTCGGCGGCGCGCCCGTCGACCTCGGCGCCGGCCGGCAGCACGTGCACGGTGACCCCGCGCGGGAGGGCGGCCATGTCCTCGGCGAAGCGGTGCCGGCGGGCGATCTCGAAGGCCACCAGGCCGACCTCCCAGGGCCGCGAGGGCGGCGCCAGCGGCCGCTCGATGCGGCCGACGTGCAGCACATAGACGATGCCGGCGCCGAGCTTGACGGCGCGGCCGACCGGGATGCTGTGGACCAGGCCGCCGTCGAAGAAATGCTCGTCGCCGACCCGGACCGGCGGCAGCAGGCCGGGCACGGCCGCCGACGCGAGCACCGCCGGGACGATCGGCCCGCTCTCGAACCAGTGGGCGGCGGCCCGCTCGATGCTGGCGGCGACGCACTGGAACGGCACGGCCAGGTCCTCGATGCGGGAGACCGGCAGCTCCTCCAGCAGCTGCCGCAGCGGCTCGTTGGGGTGCAGGTGGGTGCCGGAGCGGGCCAGCGTCCTGACCCGCCCGAACAGCGAGCCGCGGAACGCCTCGCCGGCGGCGCCCTCGCGCCACACCCGGTTCAGCCGCGGCAGCGCCGCCGCCGGGTCGGGGTCGGCGGCGACGAAGACGCCGTTGAGCGCCCCGACCGAGGTCCCCAGGATCAGGTCCGGCCGGATCCCGGCCTCGGCGAGCGCCTGCAGCATGCCGACCTCGTGGGCGCCCAGCACCCCTCCGCCGCCGAGCACGAAGGCGACCTCGTGCGCTCGCTGGTCCGCCATGGGCCCTCCCAGGGTCGCCCGACGGGAATGCCAGCTGAGCGCTCCCGGCCGGTGCCCTGCCATCATATGCTGCAGGGAGCGTGTCCCCGTTGCGCCAAAGGCGGTGTGCTGTGCGTCGCTACCTGGTGGTGGCCAACCAGACCCTGGGCGGTGAGGAGCTGATCGCCGCGATCCAGGAGCGGATGGCCGCCGGGCCCTGCCACTTCCACCTGCTCGTCCCCGCCACCCCGGCCGGCCAGCTCGACGCGGAGTACCTGGCCGCCAGGTCCGAGACCCCGACCGACGCCGCCCCGGGCACCGAGGAGCTGGACCGCAGGACCGCCCGCCACCTCCTGGAGGACGAGCTGGAGGAGGCCACCCACGCCGAGACGGGCGAGGACCTCGGCCGGCGGCTCGCCCGCCAGCGCCTCAGCCAGGAGGTCAACCGGATGCGGGACCTCGGCGCCAGCGTCAGCGCCGAGGTCGGCGTCGCCGACCCGGTCGACGCCGTCGGCGTGGTCCTGCACCGCTGGGAGTTCGACGAGGTCATCCTGTCCACCCTGCCCGGCCGCCGCTCCCGCTGGCTGGCCGCCGACCTGCCCAGGCGCATCCGCCGCAGCTTCAAGCTGCCGGTGACCCAGGTCACCGGCGCCAGCCTGGCGCAGCGCTGAGCCCGAGAGGAAGGAGCCAGATGGCGTCCAGGACGGTCACCGAGGAGCCGGGCAGGGCGCGGCTGCGGGCGCGCACGCTGCGCAGGGACACCTGGTGGCTGCCGCCGCTGGTCACGGTGACGGTGCTGGCCGGCTTCGTCGTCTACGGCACCTGGGTCGCCTTCGTCAACCGCGACTACTTCGCCGACCCCTACCTGTCGCCGTTCTACTCGCCCTGCCTGACGTCCAGCTGCCAGGAGCCGACCTGGGCGATCGTCGGCGACTGGTGGCCGCTGTCGCCCGCGCTGCTGGTGCTGCCGTTCCCGCTCGGCTTCCGGCTCACCTGCTACTACTACCGCAAGGCGTACTACCGCGCGTTCTGGTGGGCGCCGCCCGCCTGCGCCGTGCCGGACGCCCGCGCCCGCTACAGCGGCGAGACCCGCTTCCCGCTGATCCTCCAGAACGTCCACCGCTACTTCTTCTACCTGGCGCTGCCGTTCCCGATCATCCTCACCTGGGACGCGCTGCGGGCATTCAGCTTCCCCGACGGCTTCGGCCTTGGCCTCGGCACGCTG
>Ga0126313_10002231_pt1 | contig 10746 bp, 10 predicted proteins | sample Plot105A_FD_89954 | JGI IMG/M metagenome (GOLD analysis project Ga0126313, IMG submission 89954) | Serpentine soil microbial communities from UC McLaughlin Reserve, CA, USA - Plot105A | ecosystem: Environmental > Terrestrial > Soil > Grasslands | place: USA: UC McLaughlin Reserve, Lake County... | reverse complement strand
CCCGAGCCGGGGTCTGTCCCGCGCGAAGAACTTGTGGAGCACGCGCTCGACCTGATAAACAAAGATAGGCAAGAGTTTGGTCTGCCCCCGGTGGAGCTCAGCCAAAACCACGCCGCCCAAGCCCATGCAGAGGACATTTTTCAGACCAAGCAGATATCCCACTGGATGTCAAACGGTGAAAAGCCGTACATGACCTACACGAAATATGACGGCGAAGGCAGCGTGCATCAGAATGTCGCCATATCCGGCTTTGAAAAGTCGGAGTACGAAGAATGCTGGAACGGGGTTATGTATGACTGCGAAGAGATAGAGCCACTGTCTACAATAGAGGAGCTGCAGTACCAAATGATGTACAACGACAAAGAATGCTGCAACGACGGCCACAGAAACAACATCCTTGACAGCCGGCACACCCACGTGAGCATCGGGATCGTCTACGACAAGTATTACCTTGTGCTCGTGCAGAATTTTGAGAACAATTATGGGCTTGATATTGACGTCAGCGGCGACCAAGCCAAGGTATCTGGCGAGCTTGCTGTAGGCACCCTCGAGCAGATCGCAATTTACTATGACGAGATGCCCACGCCGGGGATTTACGAGCAGAACAAGCGCTTGTTGTCGTACTCTGCCGGCGAGCTGGTCGCCACAGTCGCCAGGCCGCTGCCGCCGGGATACTATTACGAGCAGCAGGACGGCTACAGGCTCATAGTGGCCAACAGGTGGAACGCGCAGGGCGACTCTGTCGACGTCACGTTCAACCTTGCAGAGGCGGTAAGCAGGGGCGACGGCGTTTACACGCTCTTTGCCGTAGTCAAGGACGGCGACCAGACATTCCATACTACATCGCACTCTGTATTTGTCGATTCTAGCTGAAAGAAAGATCGGGCACTATAATAGTAGTAGTAGTAGTAGTAATAGCCTCACTGTTGCTGGTTTTGATTTAACGTAAAGAAATAATGATAAAATTACGACTTGGTGTACCTGACATTTTCCGGGTTGCTAGCTCCGTCCCCCTGTTCCTTGACAACTATAGTGTGACTTGCCCTACTGAATATCCTCTGCCTCTTGTCGTTTGTGAATATCCAGCCGGCGGCCACGTCAATGACCAGCAGGAATGACTTGCCAAAGCTCTGGATTACGGCGCTCTTGATGTCAGGAGTCCTGCCTTCAAGGTCGGTCGTCTTTATCTTGAGTGCCATCTTGCCTATCGACTGCCCTCTTGCGGATTCCATCAGGGTCCAGTACGCAAAGAAGACAAGGCTCGTGGCAATGAATGGCACAGGGCCGGCCCCGTTCCTGACCCACCCGTCCAAATCTCCGTCAAATGGCGCTGCAACTGCAGCTCCAAAGATCGACCAGACTGCGATGTTTACTATGATAAAGTCTATCACCCATGCAAAGAACCTGTCGCTCCACTTTGCAAGAACCAGCTCTTTTGGTTGCCGCGGCCCTTGGGATGATGACATACGACCGATCATACCGAAGCGATCCTAATAAATTTAACTGACCCGCCAGTCAGTTTTCCAGCTATTCAACAATCAGTCATACATTACAAAATTTGACAAAACAACAGCACAGGAGAGGTAGGCATTATCATGCGACACCGTTGCAGGCCAAATTATCCCGCAATGCGCGCATATTGCTCGCCTATACCTCATATCCATATGCTGAAACTCGCATATCCGCGAGTATATGTCACTAGATCAAAAGATCTATTTAAGAGAGCTGGCAATATTTTCTAGTATCTATGTCAACTCATTTATACTATATAGCTATATGCAGAACATTCGCATATGAGAAGATCAGCTGAGAATCAAAAGAGAAAAAGAGAAAGACTTTTTTGCCAAGCGACTGGCTGCTTTGACCTTGCCGACGTTTATGTTTCCTCAAGGAAACAGAGGATACGGCTATTACGAGATAATAAATAGGGATAATGGTTACAAGAAGGAAAAGGCTGCTTTGGGGCTCGAGTTTGACGGCTTTAAGCAAGCTCATTCTATATTTATGCAGGAGGCACGACAGCGAGTTCAAGTACCTCATAAGGGGGAGCGAGCTTCCGATCGCAAAAAGGTGCGATCTCCATCTTCCTCCCGCGGTGCCCTAGGGTCAAGCTTCTTCCAGCTGGCAAGCTCGTAGAACATTATTGCATAGCTGCCAGTGCTAAAGCCGCCACCGTTAAAGGGCTGGAGCGTTGAAATGACTGCAAGGCTGCCTCTGCTCTCCGCCAGCTCCCGCAGCCTCTTTACTTCGTGGCCTTTTAGCCTAGGCACGCCCGAGCTTGCCTTGACCTGAATGAACCATTGTTGCTCGCCGTTTCGAGCCGCAACGATGTCTGCCGGGCTCCTGCTTCCCGGCGACAGGCTGACACTCCACCCTTCCGACCGGAGGTAGAGGGCGACAATGTATTCTGCTTCCCTGCCAAACTTGCTCCACGAGTAGGACAAGTGCGCAGCTGGCGCAGCGATCGCTTATATAGCTGTTTCTAACTGCAACTGTTCATCTTCTGCTCAAAACTGTACAAACAAACGATGGCGTACAGGTTTTAGATAAAAATACATAGGTACATATTTGACCGAGCCGGCGTAATGGCTGTAGTTCATGGCTGTCCGTTCTGCGCTCAAGGTCGGCCGGTGGGACCTGACGGATCTCGTGAAGGACCCGTTAAGCAATGAATTCAGCCGCTTTCTCGACTCCATCCAAGACCAGCTCAGGCAGTTTGAAGCAAAGCGTACAAGCCTGCGGCCGGACATTTCGCCGGCGGAATTTGAAAACCTCATCCACATGCTCGAGGGCATTTCAGAAAAGGTCAGCATCGCAAGCGGCTACGCGCATTTGCGCTACTACGCCGACACGTCATCAAATGAGGCGTCGGCGCTGGTCACAAAGATGGAAAAGCTGGCGTCTGACATCGGCAACAGGACGCTCTTTTTCGACCTCTGGTTCAAAAAGCAGATCGACGACGAAAATGCGAGCAGGCTGATAAACGCGGTGCCCGAAGTCTACCGCGAGTACCTCCGGCACAAGCGGCTTGTGGCAAAGTACGCGCTGAGCGAGCCAGAAGAAAAAATAATCAACACTCTTCAAGTCACCGGCACCGGCGCCCTTGTCAAGATCTACGACAAGATGGTGAGCGGCTTTGAATTCACCATGAAGCTAAAGCGCGGCAGAAAAACTATAATCAAGAAATTCGACAGCAGAGAAAAGCTCGTGACGCTTGTCAGAAGTCCCGACTCCAATACTAGGGAGGCCGCATACAAGTCGCTCTTTGAAGTTTACAAAAAGAACAGTGGCGTGCTGGGCGAGATATACCAGAACGTCGTGCTCCAGTGGCGCGACGAGGCGGTCTCGATGCGTGGCTACAAGTCGCCGATCTCGGTGCGCAACATCGCAAACAACCTAGATGACGGCACAGTAGAAGCTCTTCTTACAGTATGCAGGAAGAACGCGCCCGTGTTTCAGGACTATTTCAGGGAAAAGGCAAAGATTCTTGGAATGAAAAAGCTCCGCCGCTACGACCTCTATGCGCCGATTTCAACAAAGGCATCTGACAGCAAAAAGTTTACCTTTGGCAAGGCTGTAACAAGCGTGCTTGATACTTTTGGCGACTTCCACCCACAGTTTCGCGATCTTGCCGGCCGGGTCTTTGTCGAACATCATGTTGATTCAGAAATAAGGAAGGCAAAGAGGGGCGGCGCGTTCTGTTACACCGTGGCGCCCAAAATAACGCCTTACGTCCTGCTCAACTTTGACGGCCAGACAAGGGACGTGTCGACGCTTGCTCACGAGTTCGGCCACGCAATACACAGCATGCTAGCTTCTGAGATGCCGATAATGGTCTCGCATGCGCCGCTGCCGCTTGCCGAGACAGCGTCCGTGTTTGCAGAGATGCTGCTCAACGAAAAGCTCGCGGAAAAGGTGTCAAGAAAGGAGCGCAGACTGCTCCTTGCTGAGCAGATTGACGACATGTATGCCACAATAATGCGGCAGGCGTATTTCACACTCTTTGAAGTGCAGATCCATGACGCAATAGCGGGCAGCGTCACGATTGATGCCGTCGCCAAAGTGTACGTCGACAATCTGAAGGAGCAGTTTGGAAATTCAATAGTGCTGTCGCCTGAGTTTGAATGGGAGTGGATATACATCCCACACTTTTACCACACGCCATTCTACACCTACGCCTACTCGTTTGGCAACCTGCTGGTGTTGTCGCTCTACCAGCAGTACAAGCGCGAGGGCGGGTCATTTATCCCGAGATACTTCAAGATACTGTCTGCCGGAGGCTCAAGAAAGCCGGAGGAGCTCCTGACTGAGGCTGGAATCGACATCTCTAGGCAAGAGTTCTGGCAGCAGGGCTTTGACTATGTGCAGGAAATGATAGAGCAGCTGAAATCACTTGGGCCGCAATAATGGCGATGCAGTCTTTGTCGCGGCCATAGCAGGGTCTATGGCTGCCGGCGTCCTGTCTCCTGCCATCGGCCTGCTAGTCGAGCCCTACATCCTAGTGTGGCTTGGCGCGCTATTGTTCCTGAACCTTATCAGGCTCAAGACTGCCGATCTCGTCACGACTTTTACAAAGCCAAGGCAGCTTGCTGTTCTATCATTTGTCAAGCTAGTCGCTCTGCCACTTGCAATGTATGCTCTTACCTACGCCATTTACGAGCCGTTTGCCCTGCCTGTTCTGTTGCTGTCAGGCATTTCGACAGGTCTTGGCGCGCCGTTCGTCGTCAACCTGATCGGAGGAAGACTGCCACTTGTGGTTGGCATGATAATTGCCACCTCGCTTGCCGTCCCCTTTGTGCAGCCATCAATAGTCTACGCGCTAGTGGGCTCCCAGTTTGACATCCCGGTGCTGCACATGGTGTCTCTGCTTTCCGCCGCGCTCTTTACGCCGCTTGCCGCTGGCTGGCTTATCAAAAAGTACCTGCCTTCTGCGTCAAGGTTTGCCGATAACAATTCGTTTCCGCTGTCGCTCGTCTTCATTGTGCTGATAAACTTTGGCATGTTTGCCAAGTTCTCCGGGTATTTTTACGAAGATCAGGTGTTTATGCTCCAGACCATGGCGACGGCGTCTCTCTGCTATGCCGCCTACAGCCTTGTCGGGTACGTCAGCACAGCCGGCAGCAGGCACGAGAGGGCGGCTGGCCTCATCTCGATGACCTACATCAACAACGTGCTTGTGGCGGTGTTTGCGTTTCAGTTCTTTGGCCCGCCAGTGGCCGCGCTAGCTGCACTGTACAACATTCCTTACTATGCCGGCATCATGGCTATCAAGAAAGTCATGCCAAAATACTGATATGCGCTGCTCTAGCTGTCATCAACATGCCAGTCATTCAGATAACCATGAGCCAGGGAAGGACGGTTGAGCAAAAGCGCGAGCTTGTACAAGTATTGACAAAGGAAACAGCGAGAATTCTCAAGACAAAAGAGGAGAGCATCCGCATTCTCATTTACGAAGTGTCAAAAGAGAACTGGGCCAACGCTGGCGTGTTTGGGCTTGATATGAAATAATAGTAGCAGTTAACGCTCGCCTGCTGCCGCGTCCAGAATGGCTTTTGCCTGCTTGTAGTGGACTGCGTCTACCATCTTGCCCTCAAGCCTCACCGCGCCCCTGCCGCTCCCCTTTTCCATTGCGTCGCCAAGCGCCTGTACCACCTTTTTCGCCCATTCAACCTCGTACCTGCTTGGTAGGAACACTCTGTGCACTGGCTCGATCTGGCTTGGGTGGATTATGCTTTTGCCCGAATATCCGAGGCGCCTTGCAATAGTCGCCTCCTTTACAAGGCCATCAGCGTCGTCTATTTTTTGCCATATCGCGTCTATTGCGTGTATGCCGGCGGCCCTTGCGTCCACCGGGATTTTGGCGCGCGCATATGAATACCCTGACGCGTCGCGCTCGTCGTAGTCGAGCCCCATGTCATACAGAAAGTCAAAGACGCCAAAGATAAGCGCGTTTATCCTGTCGTCGGCGCCGGCTATCTGGTAAGCGTTCACTACTCCTTTAGCAGTCTCGATAGAAGGCATTAGCGCTATCTTGCCGGTCCTTCTTTCTTTTTCAAGCACTGCCAGCTGCTTTTTAATTTCGGCAATTTCATCGGCTTCGTTGACCTTGGGGATCACCACCCCGTCGATGCCTTTCTTCACCACTGCCTTGAGATCGGCAGCTATTAACCCGGATTCCGGCGAGTTTGTCCTGACGTACACCGGCCTTGAATATTCCTGCCGGCGGGCAAACGCGTCTGCAATTATTTTTCTTGCAGCGTCTTTTTCGTTGGCAGGAACAGAATCTTCAAGGTCAAAGCAAATGATATCTGCCAAAAGCGTCTTGGCTTTTTCCACAAAGCGGCTGCTGTTGCCGGGGACAAAGATAAGGCTTCGGAACATATTATCTATCTTCAAAAAGAGAAAGAAAGAACTGGTTTATAGTTTCTGCGGGGTAGTCAGGATCTTGCCGAACTGCTGGGCCTCTGCCATCATGACGTGGCCTCTGACCATGTCTGAGAACGGCAGGACTGTGTCGATGACCGGCTTGATCTTGCCCTTGCTGACCCAGTATATGACATCTTCAAGCTCTGCCTTAGTGCCCTGGGTCGAGCCTAGCAGATTGGTGCCCTTGAAGAACAGGTATCTCAGGTCGATGGTCGCGTCATAGCCTGTCGTTGCGCCTGTCGCGACGAGCGTCCCGCCCATCTTGAGCAGCGCGATTTCCTGCGGGAACACGGACTTGCCGATGTGCTCAAAGACTATGTCGACGCCAGATTGCCCCAGCTTTTTGTTGACTTCGCGCACCTTCTTGTACCAGTCGGCTTCCCTGTGGTTGACAACATAGTCGGCTCCAAGGTCGAGGCACTTGTCCATCTTGTCTTTGTTGCCGGCGGTGGCAATCACGGTGCAGTTGTACAGCTTTGCAATCTGGATGCCCACCATGCCGACGCCAGAGCCTCCACCCATGATAAGCACAAGCTGCCCTGGCTTTATCTTGGCGCGGCCGACGAGCATGTGCCACGATGTCATGCCCACCATAGAGACTGCCGCCGCGTCCTCAAACGAGACATTGTCTGCGATTTTCGCGACGTTGACTTCTGGCAGGTGGGTATACTGCGCAAACCCGCCCCAGAGCGGGCCTGTCTGGAATCCCCAGATCAGCCTGTCGTCGCAGTCGTATTCCCTGCCGGAGGTGCACGCGTAGCATACCCTGCAGCTCATGTTTGAATGTGAAACGACCCTGTCACCCACCTTGAGCTTTCTCACGTCAGAGCCGGCTTCTACCACGGTGCCAGCGACGTCGCTTCCAGAGATGTGGGGAAGCGGAGTCTTGACCGGCTCGCCCCATATCGCCCAGAGGTCATTGTAGTTGTAGGACGCTGATTCAACCTTTATCATGACTTCGTTGGGCTTTATCTTGGGAACGTCGATATCTTCAATCTTGACCACTTTGGTCGGGTCCTTGTTGTACTCTCGAAATACTGATGCCTTCATGGAAGCAGAAGCAAGTTCTAGACCTTAAATAGTTAACTCATGACCGAGTCTACATCTTAACATTGAACAGTATTTTGATCTCTGCCGATGAAGTTTTTTATTTGTTGCAGGACATATCTCTCCTTATTACATGATCAACGGGCTGGGCGGAGTAAAAGTAAAATAATAATCATAACAGTGTCAGATCAGAAAAGGGCTGTTGTCGGTTCTATACGAAGAAACTTGAGTTTGACGTCAGGATAGAAGACATATGCCCCCATGTATCCGCGGATCTCCCGGTGAGCGATCAGCACAGTACGTTGTTGCCGATCTCATCAACCGACACGACCTGACCGTGGAGGTCGTAACGGCGGGGCACGGAACAGTTGTGCCACTGCCAGGCCAAGAGCCTCCCCCAGCGCCGTACCGAGCAGCAGGGCCAGTATGCGAGCGCACGTTTCATTCACAGACACTCCTTTCGAAACGTTCCTTCCTTCGTGTTGACTCTACGTGTGGTCGTGACGGGTGGGTGTGGGCGCCCAGGAGAAGGCCGAGAAGCTTAGGGCCGGACGACTTGAATGATGGCCATCATGCCGCTGTCCTCATGCGCCACAATGTGACAATGGTACACAAATTTGCCGACCATCACTGGGTTGGTAAACGGGACGAGGATTTTCACCTCGCTCTTGACCGGCAGATCCACCTCGTCTTGACGCCCGGTAAACGGGAGAGGCTTCCCGTTGACTTCAATGACCTGGAAATCGCCCTGATGCATGTGAAAGACGTGCTCTTCGTTCGCCACGTTCCGGATCGTCCATTCCTCGATCGTGCCCAAGGTCACGTTCGTATCAATGCGATTCTCATCAAATTGCCGCCGGTTGATGTAAAACTGATTGGTATCGGGGTCCTCGGAAAACACAAAGGTGCGACGATGCGCGATCGGTTGCGTTTGCAGATCCTCGACCATGGGAAACTGCTCTTTCGTCAGCAACGCAATCGGCTCTTCCGCGGGCCCCTCGGAAATGAGGGTCGCCAGCGTGACCTCAGGATAATTATCCCCGTCCGCCCCTTGATCAAAAGAGAGCGTGCGCAATTTATAGGTACCCTGCGGCCCACCTTGCACCAGCACTTCCGTGCGCGCGCCGGGCGGCAAGAGAATTTCCTCCTGCGGGACCAGCTGATTCTTGCGGTTGCCGTCTTTCCCAAGCTCATACAAGGTATGTCCGTCGAGCTTGAGGCGGTAGTAGATATCAGCGCCGACATTGCCAATGCGCCAGAATTGCGTCTCCCCGGGGTGGATCTTGATGGTCGGATTCTCTACGCCATTGATCGTACGCGTCGTGCCGGCGTTGCTATCGATGTTCTCGGTCAGGATTCGCCCGCCGATATTCTGAAAGTCCTTCAACAGCATGATCCGCTCTTTGACGCCTTGCAGTTGGGGAAACGGGTCAAGGATGCCGTCGACAATGATCGCGCCCGACATGCCGCCAAAAATCTGCGGCTCCACCAACCCGTGCCGATGCGAGTGGTACCACAGCATTCCCGGCGGATGTTCAGGGGGATAGAAAACCTGCTGGTCGAAGGTCTGGCCAGGCTTGATATGCAGGAAAATGTTATCGCTATTGTTGAGAGGGGAGACGTTCGAGCCGTGGTGATGGAGGTTCATCTCATGCTCGAGCGCATTCTCAAGCTTAATATGCATAGTGTCTCCGGGGCGAACCCGCAAGGTGGGCGGCGTGTACAGGCCGTTATACACCGTCGCATTGACCTTCTGCCCGGCAATGTCGATCTCTTTTCGTTCCGCCCGCAGCGTCGCATTCAGCACGCCGCCGGAACTCGTGATCTCCGGGGGATTACGAAAGGTTTCGTTCGCCCCGCCACTCACATTCGTTTGGACGGAGGTAATGGGGTTTTCCAACCCGGCTTGCGCCCACAATGCAGGTGCGTGCTCCGCATGCTCAGGCACTACATCGTCGTCTTGCGCAAAGGATGATGCTGTCATTGCCATTAAGGAATAAGGTAGCATAAGTGCAAGAGCCACTATGACAAAGAGAAAAGGCCTGTTATCTTTCATATTTTTTACGTGTTTCATTTATTTGATATTTAAGGGTAGAGTGACATAAATTGGAAAAATTGTTGAAAATATACCATTTTTAAAAAATCATCATATGTTCGTTATGTAACTGTCATTGCCCAACAATCTTACATAGAGCACAAAATGAATTATTCTGCAGATTGCGTAAATATCACCGAGCCAAAGAAAGAGAACGGGGAAACCTTTTCCACATTCAAGGATCAAGATGGCAGGCAATAGCTTTACCCTTGTCGATCCACCAGCTGATCATCGCTAGCGCCTGTCAAACTTGAATTCCTTTTTCGGCTGCTGGATGCGCATCAAAAGCTGCTTCAGCTCTTCGTCCGTCAGCGGCCGGCTGAGCCTGCCAGAAGAGGCCGCGCTGATGAGGTAGTTCTCGACTGCCATCGCAAGATCGGGTTTGACAAGCCGGATGTTCATCAAGCGCTGGCGAGCCTGCGGGTCAAGTAATGCCAGCAGGACGCGCTGGCGCATGGCTGCAGCCTCAGCTTCGCGCCTCCTTGCTTCTTCATCATTTGGCTGCTGCGGCGGTTGCTGCGGAAACGACATATTATTATTTTACTACGCGTAGCGCTGGAGTTGCGGCGCGGCCTTGACAAGCTCTTTGTGGATCTCGGTGGCAAGCCGGTCCATTCTTTTCATGCCTTCGCTAGAAACGATCCTGCCCTTGCCCTGCACCTTGACGATGTAGCCGGATGCTTCCAGCTGCTGGAGCGCTTTGCGCACGATTGCGCCGCTAGCGTCCCTGTGGTGGGCAAGGTTGTAGCCAACCTTCTTCCTGCCACCGTAAGTGACTTTAAGGTCAGAAACACTAAGAGGACCATGAAGGTAAACCTTTCTCAAGAGTGAAGCACATCTCACGTACCACCAGTCCCTGCTCTGGGGCATCCTTTCGGCGTGCGAGCCTGTCTTGACAAATGCCGACCAAGCCGGAGGCTCTATCTTTTTGTCCTTCTTCAGCTGCTTGACCAGCTTGAGTATCAGCTCGTCAGCCGGAACGTCATAAGCCTTGGCCATGTATTTTGCAAGTTTGCCCGAGCCCTTATAAATCCTTATTCCGCCGCCAGAATCTTGCGGTAGGTGTGGCCGCACCTGAGGCAGGTGATCCTCACCGCCCTTGTTTTTGCCCTGCCCACCCTTACCCTTGCTGTCGTGCCCGGCACAATGAACGCCTTGCACTTTTTGCAGTACAATTG
>Ga0126313_10002229_pt1 | contig 10753 bp, 12 predicted proteins | sample Plot105A_FD_89954 | JGI IMG/M metagenome (GOLD analysis project Ga0126313, IMG submission 89954) | Serpentine soil microbial communities from UC McLaughlin Reserve, CA, USA - Plot105A | ecosystem: Environmental > Terrestrial > Soil > Grasslands | place: USA: UC McLaughlin Reserve, Lake County... | reverse complement strand
GGGCACTCGTGGCTCCGAGCAGCTGATCACCGTCGAGGCGGCTCGCTTCAAGACGACGTCGGCGTCGCTCGGTCTCTGGCGTCGCGATGCGGGCTGCTGGGTTCCGGCCGCCGGGCCGTGGACGGCGCGGGTCGGCTGGAACGGCATCTCGCGCAACCGGCGCGAGGGGGACGGCACCACGCCGGCCGGCGTCTTCACGATCGGCGGTGTCATGTACGGCAACTCGCCGAACCCCGGCCTCCGGTACCGCTATCGCCGGCTCGTCTGCGGCGACTGGTGGAACGAGGACGCGCGCTCGCCGACGTACAACTCGTTCCAGCACGTCCGCTGCGGGACGAGGCCGCCGTTCCGCACGACGACGCCCGGGCTATGGGAGTCCAAGCGCGCCTACCGCCATTTCGCGGTGATCGAGTTCAACATGCGGCCGGTCGTCCCCGGCCGCGGGTCGGGGATCTTCCTCCACGCGCAGACCGGCAGCTCGACGAACGGCTGCGTCAGTCTGCCGGCGGCCGAGCTCGTGACGGCGCTGCGCTGGCTACGACCGGCCGCCACCCCGCGGATCGCGATCGGGACGACGAGCTCCCTACGCGGGTAGCTCGAGCGTCACCGTCGACCCGGCGACGTGCGCACTCCCGCCGTGAGCACGCGCGATCGCCCCGACGAGGGCGAGCCGGAGGCCGCTGCCGCCGCCCTCGCGGGCATCGTCGCCGCGCGTGAAGCGCTCGAAGGCGTGGGGGAGGAGCTCGGGCGGGAAGCCCGCGCCTTCGTCGGAGACGCGGAACGTGACGGTCCTTGACGGCGTCAGAGCGGTCAGCATCAGCACCGGCGACCAGACGCCGTCGGCGCGCAACCGGCGGCAGACCTCGAAGCCGTCCAGCCCCGGGAACATCACGTCGAGCACGATCGCGTCGTACTCGACCGCCTGCGCCATCCACAGTGCGTCGTAGTGATATGAGAAAGGGCCCCGCCGGAGCGGGGCCCTTACGCTGCTACTTCCTCTTCTTCTTTTTCTTCTTCGGGCATGCGCGGATCTTGTCGCCCTGCTTCATGTGCCGCTTGTGCGCCTTGGCGCCGCGGACCTTCATCGTCCGCTTCTTGCCGGCCTTGGTCTTGTGGCAGATCGTGAAGACTGCGCGTGAGCACGGGCCGATGCCGTCGCCGTGCCTCAGGTGAGCCTTCAGCGCGCGGCGCGCGATGCGGATCGTCCGGTACTTGCTCCGCTCCAGCTTCCTCCCGGAGCGGTGGCAGATCGTGATCCGCTTCGGATATGCGGTCTCAGCCGCCGGCGTAGATGTCCCGGCGGGGGCGATGGACGCGCCGACCGAGGCGATCGCCGCGACGACCAGTACGGCGAGCGCCGCGAGCAGCGCGGCATAGCGGATTGCCAGTCTCATGGTGTCGTGAGCCCCCCTTTCGGTCGTACGCCGCGCAGTTACCCGGCAGATCCCGTTTTGAACCCCAGTTCCTCCAGATCCGGGCTCAGCGGGTTGAGGCGGTAAGCCCGCACAAACGCGGCTCGCCGCGCGCGGCCCTCGCTCGCAAGGCCGAGGCCGATCCACAGCTCGAACTCGTCCGGGTCTTCACGGATCCCGCTGCGGAAGTAGCGCCGAGACGCGGCGAGCGACCCTTCGGCCAGCTCGACCTCCCCGAGCACGCGCCATGGCTCGGGCGACCACGGCTGCAGCGTCCGAGCGCGGCGCGCGTCCCGCGCGGCTTCGTCCCAGCGCAGGCCGTCCATCGCATCGATCGAACGCTCGAGCGCCTGGTTGCCGGCGAAGGCGAGGGCAGCGAGGACGGCGAGCCCGACCGGCGCGACCGCAGCGACGCGGGATAGTCGCGGCCCCGCCGGCCCAGCAATCGCGGCGATCCCACACGCCAGTCCGGCGACGGTGAGAGCCGGCAGCTCCCAGTCCCAGTCCTGGGCGGCATGGGCGAGGAAGGCGGCGTAGGGCGCCAGCGCGACGGCGGCCCAGGGGTCCCGGACGCCTGCGAACGGGGCGGCGAGGGCGGTGAGCAGGAGCACGAGCCCGATGGGCCCGAGCTCCGCCAGCGTCTCGAGATAGAGGTTGTGGGCGTCGGTGACGGGCTGGGGGACGGGGCGCTCGCGGAGCCAGGTGCGTGCGTAGGTGCCTGCACCGGCCCCGAGGAGCGGGTCGTCTTCGTAGCTCCGCCAGGCGACCGTCCAGTAGTCGGCCCGGTTTCGTCCGGAGAGGTCGAGCACCCGGCGGCTCGGCTGGCCGTGGGTCGGCGTCGGAGCAGCCTTGAAGGAGTCCCACGCCTCGCGCGGACCGCCGACCTTCACCAGCAGGAGCGCGACCACCACCACCGGGGCCGCCGCCAAGGCGACGGCGAACGCGGTGCGCGCCGCAGGCGGCGGAACGGGAGCGGCCCGCAGGCCCAGGGGGATCACGGCGGCGAGGGCGCAGAGCGCGAGCACGAGCAGGAGCTGCTCCGCCGCGAGCATGGCGAGCGCGGCGGGAACGGCGAGCGCGACGCCGGTGGCGGCGAGGCGAAGCCGCTCCGGCCCGATCGCCACCGCCGCCGCCAGTCCTACGCCGAGGGCGAGCCACGAGCCCCTGCTGAAGGTCAGGTAGAGCGAGGCAGCGAGCAGCGGTGCGGCCGCCGCGGCGGCGCAGGCCAGGCTCGCGCGGGCTGAGCGCGACGCGAGGCCGAGCGACACGAGCAGCCCGATGACGGCAAGCATCCCGACGCCGTTCGCGTAGCCGAGCGGCTCGAAGAGCCGTTCCCCGCTATTGAACTGCGTGAGCCCGTAGGCACAGACCACCGTGGAGGCAGCGAGAACGCCCGCCGGCAGTGCGGGCGCCGAGCCCACGAGGACGAAGACGGCGGCCGCGGCGACGTACGTGAGCGTCCGCTCGACCTCGAGCACCGATGCGGAGACGTGGCTCGACCAGAGGAGCGAGAGCGCCTGCCACGCGGCGAGCCCGGCGAGGGCGGCGACGGCGACGACGGCCGCAGTCCTGGGGCGGTACACGCCACGCGCGAGCAGGACGGCCAGGGTGGCGAGGAGCACGACGCTGCTCCAGCCCCAGGCCGACGCCGGGTAGCCGCCGTCGTCGAACCCCAGCGCTGCGACGAGCGCGAACGCGCCCGCTGCGGTAGCCCAGTCGCGGCTCACCGTCGCCGCAGGGTCATCGCGGCGAGAAGGCCGACGCCGACCGTCGGGACCATCGTCAGGAAGCGGTAGACGAGCACGGCGGCCACGACGCCGACGTTGTTCCCGCCGAAGCCCACGAGCGCACCCGTCAGTCCGAGCTCGACGACGCCTATCCCGCCTGGGGTGATCGGGAACGACCCGAGGATCCTTGCCAGCGACCACGCGGCGAAGGCCTCGACGACAGAGACCTCCGAGCCCGGGACGCCGCACGCGCGCAGGGAGACGAGGAGCAGCAGGAAGACGGTCAGCGTGCCGGCGTAGGTCGAGATCGTCAGCAGGTGCCAGCGGCGGCGAAGCAGGTCGACAGCATCACGGCGGAACCGCTCGAAGCTCATTCCGGCCCACAGCACTGGGCCGCGTCCGAACCTGTCGAGCACCCAGTTCACGGCGCGCGCCGTCTGGTCCCCGATTTCCGATGCCGTGCGGTCGCTGGCCAGGACGGCCGCCAGCGCCGCCACGGCGACCCCGAGGACGGCGACGCCGACGAACGCGGCGGTCGCCAGGACCGGGGAGTCCCCGCCCGACGCGGTGAGCAGGAACACGGCGATGATCGGGTACGAGAGGTTCGCGAACTGGTTCCAGAGGCTCGCGACCGTGACGGCCCGCGCGATGCCGCGCGTCGGAAAGCCCCAGCGGCGGAGCATCCCGTAGGCGCCGGCGATGCCGACGGCGGCGCCGGCCGGGACGACGATCGAGAGAGCGGTGGAGACCTGCGTCAGCACGAACGCCGAGCGGAAGCGGAGACCCGGCAGCGCGACCATCCACGGCGGCGCGAACGTCAGGAGGTTCAGCACGGTCGCCGCCGCGAGCGTCACGAGCCACTTCCAGGAGAGCTCGCGGAGGACCCCCCAGACGTCCCGGTAGTCCGCGATCTTCGGCAGGAAGTACGCGAACGTCGCGACGGCGAAGAGGAGCCCGAGGCCCCCGATGACGAGGCGGCGCCTGCTGAAGCTCAGACGGCGGGTCGCGGACGGCTCAGACGCCGCGGCAGGTTCCGCACCTCGAAGGCGATCAGGCATTGCCAGATCCCCGTCACGACGGCCCACGCTCCGGCGAGCGTTACGAGCACGGCGAGCGTCAGTCCCGGCCGGCGCATCGCCCAGATCCCGATCGGCACCTCGATCAGGCCGAGCACGAGGACGAGCCACCAGTGGGGCGCATGCCGGTTCACGAACGCACCGATGATGTGCAGCAGGCCGCTCGCGACGACCCACGCGCCGATGAAGACGCCGAGGGTGTAGAGACCCTTGTCGGGCCAGGCGAGAAGGATGATGCCGACCGCGATCCCGAGCAGGCCGAGGACGACGTTCGTCGAGCGCGTGCCGCCGTCCAGCGGAGGCGTGAGGAGGTAGGCGCCGCCCTGGAGGATGAACAGCGTTCCGATGAAGGCGGCCAGGCCGTTCAGCGACCAGTCGATGCTCAGGATCAACAGGCCGAAGACGAGCGAGATGATGCCGCTGAGCAGGAAGATCCACCAGTTCCGTGCGACCACCTCGGCGTCTTCGGCCTCGAACACGTCGCGCGTGCTGAGCGGATTCAGCAGCATGTCGCGGCGAGTCTACGCCGCCGGTCGGCTAGTCGTCGCCGAAGAAGGCGAGGGCGTAGTAGAGGAGGAGGGAGATGGCGGCGAGCGCTCCCGCCACGTAGGTCAAGGCGGCAGCCGTCAACACGCGCTGCACGCCGGCGCTCTCGTCGACGCCGACGATGCCCAGCTCCCGAAGCTGGACGCTCGCACGGCGCGACGCGTTGAACTCGACGGGCAGCGTCACGACGTGGAAGAGGACGGCGACGGCGTAAATAAGGAGTGCGAGGGCGACGAGGTTGAGGGCGTTCAGGATCACGCCGAGCACCAGCAGCCAGATCCAGGCGTTCGACGCGAAGGCGACGGCGGGGTACATCGCGGAGCGGATCTTCAAGGGCGCGTAGCCGCCTGCGTCCTGCAGCGCGTGCCCGGTCTCGTGTGCGGCGACCGCGGCTGCGGCGACGCTCGCAGGGCGGTACACAGGCTCCGAGAGGTACAGCGCCTTCTTGCGCGGGTCGTAATGGTCAGAGAGCGCGCCGCCGGGGGACACCTCGACGGGAACCTCGTTCAAGCCGTTGCGGTCGAGAATCTGGCGTGCGACCTGCGCGCCCGGCAGGCCGCCGGCGAGCTCGACGTTGGAGAACCGCGCGAACGTCCGCTTCAGCCAAGCCTGCACGGCGAGGCCGAGCACGAGCGGCGGGATCATGAAGGCGAGGTAGAGCAGGAAGTCGTTCACGGCGCCGATTCTACGGCGTCGCCGATCTAGCGGCCGGCCGCTGCCTGTCGGCGGCGGAGCACCGTGTCGAGCGTCACCGCGGAGAGCAGGATCACGCCCGTCGTGATCAGCTTGATCGAGTCGGGATAGCCGACGAGGTCGATGCCGTTGGCGACGATCGCGATGATCAGGCCGCCGAAGAGCGCGCCGCTCACCCGGCCGCGGCCGCCGAACAGGCTGACCCCGCCGATCACGGCTGCGGAGATCGCGTCCAGGAGGATTGTTCCGCCGCCGGCCGTCAGGTCGACCGAGTTCAGCCGCGAGGCGAAGATCACACCGCCCATTGCCGCCATCGCGCCCGAGATCATGAAGACGGCGACCTTGATGAACTTGACATTGATTCCTGCCCGCCGGGCCGCCTCTGCGCTGCCGCCGACCGCGTAGACGTGGCGCCCGAAGGTCGTGCGCCCCGCGACGTAGGCTGCGACGACGACGAGCCCGAGCATGATCAACCCCACCAGCGGAACACCTCGCGAGTGGTTGCACACCGCGACTGCGGCGAAGACGAGGGCGCTCAGGAACAGCACGCGAAGAGCGGTGAGAACCACGTTCCCCGTGCTCAGGCCGGCGCGACGCCGGCTCAGATAGATGCCGAAGGTTGATGCGGCGTACCCGACGGCGAAGACGATGGCGATGGCCCAGCCCTGGTTCTCAGTGAGCACGTAGTTGGCGACGTTGTTGATGTAGGCGTCCTGGATCCCGATCACGCCCTCGGTCCCGAGCTGGCGCAGGATCACCCCCTGCCAGATCAGCAGTCCGGCGAGAGTGACGACGAACGAGGGCACGCCGATGAACGCCACGAACGACCCCTGTACCGCTCCGATCGCGGCGCCGGCTGCAATCGCGGCCGCGATCGCAATGAGCCCCGGATACTGATGTCCCGAGTCCGCGACCTGCAACTCGGCGACCACGACGCCTGCCAGACCGCTGACGTAGCCGATCGAGAGATCGATCTCGCCGATCAGGAGGACGAACACGACCCCGATCGCGATCACCGTCACGCCGGCCATCTGGCCGATCAGATTCGTGAAGTTGACCGCGCTGAAGAAGACGTCGCTCTTCGACGTGAAGTACAGCGTGATGCCGATCAGCCCGAGGATGACCGGCAGGCTCCCGACGTCCCCACCCTTGAGCCCCTCCAACCGCGCGCGCAGAATCGCGCCAAGGCTGTCCCCGGAGGCTGCAGCCTGGACTTCAGCCGGAGCCGCGGTGCTCACGAGGCGACCTCAGCCTCCTCCGGCGCCGCCTTCCCCGCGATCATCGCCTGCACGATTTCCTGCTGAGTCGTCTTTGCCTTTTCGTAGACGCCGACGTTGCGACCAAGGCGCAGGACGGTGATGCGGTCGGCGACTTCGAAGATGTCGACGAGGTTGTGCGAGACGTAGACAACCGCGAGCCCCTGCTCGGAAAGCCGCTTCACGAGCGCGAGCACCTGCTGCGTCTGCGCGACCCCGAGCGCCGCAGTCGGCTCGTCGAGGAACACGACCCGGTTGTTCCACATCACTGCACGAGCGACGGCGACCGACTGACGCTGCCCGCCCGAGAGCGTCGCAACGGGCTGGCGAACAGATCCGATCGTGGTGACGGACAACGAGGCGAGCGTCTCGGCTGTCCGCTGCTCCATCGCGGCTTCCTTGAGGCGGAAGAGCAGATCGTGCTCCTCGCGGCCGAGGTACATGTTCTGAACGACGTCGAGGTTGTCGGCGAGCGCGAGATCCTGGTAGACGATCTCGATCCCCAGCTTCGCAGCGTCCTTCGGCCCGTGGATCGTCACGCGCTTGCCCTCGAAGAGGATCTCCCCGCTGTCGATCGGGAAGATCCCCGCGACGCACTTGATCAGCGTGGACTTCCCGGCGCCGTTGTCGCCGACGAGCGCCATGACCTCGCCGTCGCGGACCTCGAAGTCGACCTCGTTGAGCGCCTGCACCGCGCCGAAGCTCTTCGAGACGCCGCGGAGCTCGAGCGTCGGGGCTGGCTGGGCGGCGCTCACGCGAGGTTTCTACCACGGTTGAGGGCGCGCACGGGGCGCGCCCTCACCGTGAAGCGTTTACTTGCAGTACTTCTTGTACTGGCCGACGCACACCTGGCTCCTCTTCAAGGCGCCGTCCCTGAAGAGCAGCTTGTAGTTCCTCTTGGTGACCCAGATGGGCTTCAAGAGGATCGAGGGAGTGCCGCTGACCTTGGTGTTCACACCCGGGACCTTCCTGCCCTTGACGACGGCGATCGCGGCCGCTGCGGCAGCGTTCGCCTCCTGGCGGACCGACTTGTAGACGGTTCCGGTCTGCCAGCCCGCCAGCACGAACTGGACGCCGGTCGGCGTCGCGTCCTGGCCGGTGAGCGGGATCGGCTTGAGGCCGTGCGCCTTCAGGGACGCGATCACGGCGCCGGCGAGGCCGTCGTTCGCCGCGATCGACGCGTCGACCTTGTTGCCGTTGCGGGCCAGGATCTGATCGAAGATCCGTCGTCCCTTGATCGGATCCCAGTCGGTGTACTGGTCGCCGCCCTTTGCCTTCTTGAACGTTCCGTTCTTGTAGAGCGGGTTCAGGACCGAGTCGTAGCCCTGCCTGAACAGCTTGGCATTGTTGTCCTTGATGTCGCCGTGGAGCTCTGAGACGACCGGCTTCTTCGAGTACTTGCCGTTCGCCTTGAGCGCCGCGACGAGGCCTGCTCCCTGCAGCTTGCCGACCCGCACGCTGTCGTGCGAGACGTAGTAGGACGCCTTGCTGCCCACGACGAGGCGGTCGTAGTCAATGACCTTCGCGCCGCGGCCGACGGCGAGATTGGTGATCGAGATGCCCGAGGCTGGGGTCAGCTGATCGAGCAGGATGACCTTCGCGCCCTGCGCGAGGCACTGCTCGGCCTGCGACCGCTGCTTCTGCGGGTCGCCGAGCGCGTTCAGCACGGAGGCTGCAACGCCCGCCTTCTTGAACGCGGCTTTGAGGTACGGGGCATCGAACAGCGTGTAGCGCGTCGATGACTTCGTATCCGGAAGCAGCGCGCACACCTGGATCGACGCGGCAGTCCTCGTGTCCGGCCCGCTGCTGCGGGCAGAAGCACCGGCGGCCATGAGGCCGACGAGGAGAGCCGCAGCTGCGGCTGCGGTCAATCCCTTCGTTAGTTTCGTCATGCTTCTCCTCTCTTCCCTCTCTTTCTGATTCAACCCTGCGGTCGTAGCACTTTTCCCGACCCGTCACAAGGCGGAGGAATCGCTCTGTCAGCGGTTTCTCAGCAACGGGGCGAGCGCCTCGAGCCGCTGGAAAAGCGCGTCAGTCCGGGCGCGGTCCTCGTCGAGCTGCGTCATCAGGTTGACGCCGAGATAGAAGGTGACGAACGCGTAGGCGAGCTCCCGGCGCGGCACGAGCTCCGGCAGTCCGAGCCAGCGGAAGCCCTTCTCGATCGCCTCCTCGCACAGCTCGAACCAGGGCTCCATCCGCGCCACGAGCGCGGGCTTGAGCTCGGTGTGGGCCGCGCTGCCGGCGACCATCTGGGCGACGACGGTCATGTGCCCGCGCTCGCGGTCCTCCGCGTACAGGCGGGCGACGGCGGCCACGAGCTCGTCGACCGACGTCGCCTTGGTGACGGCCTGGCCGTAGCGCTCGAGCCGCTCCTTGCTCGTCTGGTCGAGCGCCGCGAGCAGGAGGCCGTCGAGGCTGCCGAAGTGGTAGAAGATCAGCGCCTGGTTGAAGCCTCCGCGGCGCGCGATCGCGCGGGAGGTGGCGCCGGCGAAGCCGTCCCTCTTCAGCGTCTCGAGCGCCGCCTCGACGATCTGGCGCTTGGTCGCGGCGCCGCCGCTTGACGTCTCACGATTCTTTGTCATATGATTTAATCAATCGATTAATCAATGCTGTCTACCGCATGATAAGGACTGCGTCAAAGCCTCCGGCGTGGCTCGTCGCCCAGCGGTGGGAGCGGCTCCTCTTCGCCCACTGGCCCGTGGAGCCCGCACGGCTCGCCCGGCTGCTGCCGCCGAAGGTCGAGCCCGATGTTCGCGAGGGCAACGCGTGGGTCGCCTTCGTCGCCTTCGTGATGGTGGGGACACGGGCCTCGGGGCCGCCGTGGTGGCCGGTGCTCGCGCCGATTCCGGAGCTGAACCTGAGGACGTATGTCCGCGTCGGCGGCGTTCCCGCAGTCTGGTTTCTCAGCCTCGACGCGGCGAGCGCATTGTTCGCGACGATCGGCCGTGCACTGTACGGGCTGCGCTACCGCGTGGCGACGATGAGCGCCGACCAGGAGGCGGGGCGAACGCGGTTTCGCAGCGTCGGCCCGGGCGGCTCGTTTGCGGCGACCTATGCGCCCGCCGGGCCGGTCGTCCACCCGGAGCGCGGCTCGCTCGAGCACTTCCTCGTCGAGCGCTCCCGACTCTTCTCCGAGCGCCGCGGGCGCCTGATCACTGCGCAGGTCGCGCATGAGCCGTGGCCGCTCCAGCGTGCGGCGGCGGAGGTCGACCTCGAAGGAATGGCGCCTCCCGGCCTCGACCTTTGCGGGGAGCCACTCGTGCACTTCTCGCGCTCGGTGACGGCCGTGATCAGTGCGCCGTCGCCGGCAGGTACGGTGGTCGGCGATGCCGCGCGCCGCTCTCCTCGTCGCCGCGCTCGCCGCCCTGGCCCTCGGCGCGTCGTCGGCGCCGGAAGCGGCGCCCGCGTGCCGGCCGACGCCGCCTGACGCGCTCGGGCCGTTCTACGAGCCCGGTGCACCGGTGCGGTCGAAGGTCGGAACCGGCTACGTCCTCTCCGGACGGGTACTGGCGGCACGAACCTGCAGCGCGATCCTCCGTGCCCGGATCGAGTTCTGGCTCGTCAACGCGCAGGGCGTGTACGACGACGCGCACCGGGCGACGATCACCGCCGGCCGCCGCGGCGGCTACCGGTTCGAGAGCAACAAGCCGCCGGGGTACGAGTCGCGGCCGCCGCACATCCACATCCGCGTGACCGCGCGAGGCTTTCGGACGCTGGTGACGCAGCACTACCCGAGGGCGAGCCGCTCGAGCGCCGTCTTCAATCTCGTGCTCGTCAAGCGCTAGTTGCGACTTCCCGGCGGCCCCGGCTTTCGCAGCGCGGCGGCCCTGAGGTCGATCTCGAGCTCCACCGCATCCGCGCCCGCTAGACCCGCCCCGCCGCGAGGGTTTAGTACCCGACACCTTTCGGTCGTCGTCGATAGGCCGGCTGGCCCTTGCGCTATCGCCGGACGCACGACGCTGATCAGCCAGGACCAGCTACCTCATAGCGCAGCCTCGTCGGCTGGGGTGAACTCCGGGGTCGTATTCGACGCCCAAGGCTTC
>Ga0126313_10002228_pt1 | contig 10754 bp, 6 predicted proteins | sample Plot105A_FD_89954 | JGI IMG/M metagenome (GOLD analysis project Ga0126313, IMG submission 89954) | Serpentine soil microbial communities from UC McLaughlin Reserve, CA, USA - Plot105A | ecosystem: Environmental > Terrestrial > Soil > Grasslands | place: USA: UC McLaughlin Reserve, Lake County... | reverse complement strand
GCCCAGCACCGCGAGCGCGAGCACGGGGTGGAAGGCCGCCAGCCAGCCGGCGTCGTCGCGCAGGCCGGGCAGCGACGTCTGGATCGTCGTCACCACGAACAGCGAGACGCCAAGGATGATGTCCTGCCTCGTCCGCGGACCGAGGATCGAGAGCAGCAGCACGAGGATCGTGAGCGAGTGGATGCCCCACCCGAGCCCCTCGTGAGCCTCGAAGGTCTCCCCCGCGAACAAGCCGAGGCCGGCGAGGAAGAACTGCACGACGCCGAGCAGCACGATCAGGTAGCCGAGGCCGGAGTAGGCGGTGCTCAATCCCTTGCGCATGGCGCGGCACCTTAACGACGACACCGGCCGGACGCCGTGCGGACGGCGGCCGGCCGGTGACTTGACGGGCCCCCTCCCCCGGGGGCCCTGGGTCGCTAGAAGCCCAGGTTCATCACGTCGTCGACGTTGTCCTTGGTGACGGTGGTCGCCGGCACCGTGATCTTCGACGGGACCTCGGGTTCGGTGAGCTCCTCGAAGCCCTGGCCGCGGACGATCAGGCGCGCCATGCGGATCGCCGATGCGGACATCGACGGGTTGTAGAGGAACGTCGCCCGGTACAGGCCGCCCTCCTTGATCTGCTCCATCGCGGCCTTCGAGCCGCCGGCGCCGGTGAGGAACATCTCGTCCTCGCGGCCCGCGTTCTGGATCGCGGAGACGACGCCCTCGGCCATGTCGTCGTCGTGCGTGTAGACGGCGTCGATGTCCTTCTGCGCCTGCAGGATGTTCTCCATCACCGACAGGCCCTTGTCGGGGACGAAGTCGGCCGGCTGGCTGGCGACGATCTTCACGCCGTCCTGGCACTTGCGCTTGAGCGCGTCGCGGAAGCCCTGCGAGCGCTGCTCGGTGACCGGGATGCCGGCGATGCCCTGGATCTCCACCACGTTGCCCGAGCACTTGAGCTCATCGGCGAAGTAGTTGCCGGCCTGGTAGCCGATGCCGTAGTTGTCGCCGGTGATCAGCGCGCGGAAGGCACCCTGCTCGGTGAACTCGCGGTCGACGTCGATGACCGGGATGCCGGCCGCCATGGCCTTCTGCGCGACGGGCATCAGGGCGTCGGGCTCGTTGGGCAGGATCACCAGCGCGTCGGGCTTGCCGGCGATCAGCGTCTCGACCTGGTCGGCCTGGGCGGCCGAGTCGGTCACGCCCTCGGCGGCCTTCAGCTCGACGTCGCCGAGCTTCTCGGCCTCGTCGCGCGCGTTCTCGGTGATCGCGGCCATCCAGCCGTGATCGGCGCCGGGCGCGCTGAAGGCGATCTTGACCGGGCCCTCGGACTTGGTGGCCGTGGAGCCGCTGGCCTCCTTGGTCGTGTCGTCGCCGGAATCGCTCGAGCCGGAGTCGTCGCCGCCACAGGCCGCGACCCCCAGCGCCAGCGACAGGGTGAGCGCCCCGGCGATGTGCTTGATGGACATGGAACTTCCTCCTCTGGAAGGGACGAACGTGGTGATGGATTCAGCGCTCTCGGCGCTGGACGAGGACGGCGGCCAGGATGATCAGGCCCTTGGTGATCTGCTGGATCTCGACGGCGAGATCCATGAGCGTCAGCAGGTTGAAGATCAGCGCGAACGTGATGACGCCTAGGAATGTGCCGACGATCGTCGCGCGTCCACCAGCGAGTGCGGAACCGCCGATCACGACCGCTGCGATGGCGTCGAGTTCGTAGAGGTTGCCGATGATCGGGGAGGCGCTGGCCAGGCGCCCGGAGACCAGGATCGCGGCGAGGCCGGCGCAGATGCCCGAGATCACGTAGACGCTGAAGACGATCCACCGCACCTTCACGCCGGCGATCCGCGCCGCCTCGCGGTTGCCGCCGGTCGCCACGACGTAGCGCCCGTAGCGGGTGCGGTTGAGCAACACCCAGGCGAACACCGTGACGGCCAGGAAGACGATCGCCGCCGACGGGATGCCGATCACCTCCCCGTTGCCGAACCAGCGGACGCCGTCGAGGCTGAACAGCGAGACCGGCGTCTTGTCGCTCAGCCACAGCGCGAGGCCGCGGGCCATCGTGAACATGGCGAGCGTGGCGATGAACGGCACCACGCGCCCGTACGCGATCGCGCTCGCGTTGATGCCGCCGAGCACGATGCCCATCGCGAGCGCGCCGAGCACGAACGCGGCGCTGCCGGAGTCCACGAGCTGGCCGCCCGCGACCGCCGCCGCGGCGACCATCGAGCCGACGGAGAGATCGATGCCGCCCGTGGCGATCACGAACGTCATGCCGATCGCCAGCACGCCCACCACGCTCGCCTGGCGCAGGACGTTGAGCATGTTGTCCGTGGTCAGGAACGAGTCGGGCTCGAGGATCGCGCCGCCGATCAGGATCAGGGCGACGACCCCGACGAGCGCGTACTCCTGCAGCTGGATCCGCCCGCGCGGCTTCGGAATCGGCAGCGACCGGCCCTCCCCGGACGCTGCGTCGGTGGTGCTCATCAGATCTCCTCCCCCGCGATGACGGGCTGTGTGTCGGTGGGTGCGACGGCGTGGCGCAGCAGCTCGAGCTCGGTGGCCTCCTCGCCACCGACCTCGGCGACCACCGCGCCCTCGCGCATGACGAGCACCCGCGTGCAGAAGCCGGCCAGCTCGGAGAGCTCCGAGGACACGACCACGACACCGAGGCCCTCGCGGGCGAGGTCGGCGATCACCTTGTAGATCTCGGACTTGGCGCCGACGTCGACGCCGCGCGTGGGCTCGTCGAGCAGCAGCACCTTGCACTCGCGCAGCAGCCAGCGCGCGAGCACGACCTTCTGCTGGTTGCCCCCGGACAGCTCGCGCGTGATCCGCTCGCCGTCGTCGGGCACGGTCTTGAGCGCGCGCAGCTGCTCCAGCGCGGCGCCGCGCTCGCCCCGGCCGTCGATCAGCGGGCCCTTGCGGAAGCGCCCGAGGTCGGCGAGCGAGACGTTCTTGGTCAAGCTCCAGTCGAGCAGCAGGCCCTGGGACTTGCGGTCCTCGGGCGCGAGCCCGAGCCCGGCGGCGATCGCTGCGGCGGGCCTGCCGGCCGGAAGGCGCTTGCCGCCCACGTACACCTCGCCCGTGTCGGGCTTGTCGAGCCCGTAGACGAGACGCAGCAGCTCCGTGCGGCCGGCACCGACCAGGCCGCCGATGCCGACCACCTCGCCCGCGCGTACGTCGAAGCTCGTCTCCTTGACCATCGGCGCGCCGGACACGCCGCGCACGGACAGCACCACGTCGCCCGTCGCGGCGGACCGGGCGGGGTAGAGCTGATCGACCTTGCGGCCGACCATGTGTTCAACGAGCGTCCCCTGCGGCGTGTCCGCCGGGAGCCCCGTGGCGACGGTGCGCCCGTCGGAGAGCACGGTCACCCGGTCGCCGATGCGCGGGATCTCGTCGAGCCGGTGCGAGATGTAGATGACGCCGACGCCCGCCTCCTTGAGGCGGCGCACGACCCCGAAGAGGGTCTCGACCTCCTCGTCGTCGAGGATCGCCGACGGCTCGTCCATGATCAGCAGCCGGGCGTCGTGCGAGAGCGCGCGGGCGATCGAGACGACCTGCTGCGCGGCGGGGCGCAGGGCGCGCACGTGCGCGTTCGGCGGGATGGTCGGGTGGTCGAGCCGCTCCAGCAGCGCGATCGTCTCGCGCCTCATCGCCTCGCGGTCCAGCAGCGGCCCGCGGCGCAGCTCGTGGCCGAGGAAGACGCTCTGGGCGACGGTCAGGTCCTCGACGAGGTCGAGCTCCTGGTAGATCGTCGCGACGCCGCGCTTCAGCGACGCCGACGGGGCGCCGACCGGCAGCGGCTCGCCGCCGACGAGGATCTCCCCGCGGGTAGGCTCCACGACACCCGAGACGCACTTGATCAGCGTCGACTTGCCGGCGCCGTTGGGGCCGAGCAGGCAGTGGACCTCGCCCGGGAGCACGTCGAAGTCGACGCCCTGCAGCGCGCGCACGCCCGGGTACACCTTCTCGAGCCCGCGGACCTCGAGGATCGGGGCGTCGGTCATGAGGACACCTCCGCGCCGGCCGCGGCGGGCACGTCGACCCAGCGCTGCTCGCGCGCGGACTCGAGCACCGCCTCGACGATCTGCGCGGAGCGCATCCCGTCGGCGAACAGCGGCATCCCGTCCGGCGGCTCCTCGCCGCGGGCGACCGCGTGGGCCTCGGCGACGAACAGGTCGAAGCAGTCCACGTAGCCCTGCGGGTGGCCCGCGGGCAGGAAGGAGAGCCTGGAGGCGTCCGCGCTCATCCCGGCGATGTCGCGCGGCACGAGCGTCGCGCCGGAGCGGGTGCCGCTCCACAGCGTCTCGGGCTCCTCCTGGGAGAAGGCGAGCGCCTCCTTGGCGCCGTCGACCTCGAGCCACAGGCGGTTCTTGCGGCCCGGAGAGATCTGGCTGATGACCGTGCTGCCGACCGCGCCGCCGTCGGTCTCGAACTGCACGATCGCGGCGTCCTCGGTGTCGACCGTGCGCTTCTCGCCGGCGCCGTTGCCGCGCGCGAAGGCGGCGGCGTGCTCGGCCTGGACGCGCTCGGGCACCGCGGTCAGCGTGCGCGCGCTGAGGCGGGCGATCCGCTGGCCGGTCACGAACTCGGCGAGGTCGCACCAGTGCGAGCCGATGTCGGCGAAGGCGCGCGAGGCGCCGCCGAGCACCGAGTCGACGCGCCAGTTGTCGTCCTCGGCGTCGGTCAGCCAGTCCTGCAGGTAGGTGCCGTGGACGAGCCGCACCGGGCCCGTCGCGCCGGAGCGCACGCGCTCGCGGGCTTCGCGCACCGTCGCGTAGTAGCGGTAGACGAACGGGACCGCGGCGGCGGTGCCGGCCGCGGCGGCCGCGTCGACGAGCGTGCGCGCGCCCGCGAGGTCCGTCGCGAGCGGCTTCTCGCAGACCACGTGCTTGCCGGCGGCCAGCGCCGCCTCGGCGAGCGGCAGGTGCAGGTGGTTGGGCGTGCAGATGTGCACGACGTCCACGTCGGGCGACTCGACGAGCTCCTCCGAGGTGGCGAAGGCGCGCTCGGCGCCGAGCGCCCGGGCCGCCTCCTCGGAGCGGGACGGCGAGGACGCGGAGACGCCGACGATGCGCGCGCCGGCCAGTCGGGCTGAGCGGGCGTGGACGGCGCCGATGAAGCCGGCACCGGCGATCCCGACTCGGAGTACGTGAGCCATGGCGGGCACCCTCGCACGACTTTGATCGTTTGTCAAGCAGAAGTCTGGTAGGTTTGGCATAGAAGCTCGTGAGAAACGAAGAATCACGGCACAAGGCGGGAGCACTGACGGCGAAGTGAGTTACAGTCCGTTCATGAGGGGCAGCGGCCAGAGCGGCGACCGCACGACCACACCACTGCTGGGCGCGGGCTCGGTCCTGCGGCTGATCCGCGACGGCGAGGCCGTGACCCGCGCCGACCTCGCGCGCCGGACGGGCCTCGCCCGCTCCACCGTGGCCCAGCGCGTCGACGCCCTGCTCGCGCACGAGCTCGTCTACGAGGCCGGCGGGAGCACCTCGACGGGCGGCCGTCCTCCGACCATCCTGGCCTTCAACCAGCTCGCCGGCGTCGTGCTCGCCGGCGATCTCGGCGCCACCCACTCGCGGCTCGCCGTGAGCGACCTCGCGGGCGCGCCGCTCAAGGAGGTGGCGCTCGACCTGGATATCGCCACGGGCCCGGAGGCCGTGCTGGGCAAGGTCCAGGACGAGTTCGCCGCGATGCTGCGCGAGCTCGACCGGTCGCCGGAGGACGTCCGCGGCATCGGCATCGGGGTCCCCGGGCCTGTCGCGTTCGCCACCGGGCAGCCCGTCAACCCGCCGATCATGCCGGGCTGGGACGGGTTCTCGCTCCCGCGCTGGTTCTCGACCCGCTACGAGGCGCCGGTGCTGGTCGACAACGACGTGAACATCATGGCGCTCGGCGAGCATTGGTGGCACTGGCGCGACACCGACCACCTGCTGTTCATCAAGGTCGGCACCGGCATCGGCTGCGGGATCGTCGCCGGCCGCGTCATCCACCGCGGCGCCCAGGGCGCCGCGGGGGACATCGGCCACATCCGCGTGCCGGGCAACGAGGAGGTCCTCTGCCGCTGCGGCAACGTCGGCTGCCTGGAGGCCGTCGCGGGCGGGCGGGCGCTGGCACAGCAGCTCGAGGCCCAGGGCCTCGAGGCGCACGGCAGCCGTGACGTGGTGCGGCTCGTGCGGGGCGGCGAGCCTCGCGCCGCGCGCATGGTGCGCGAGGCGGGTCGGTCGCTCGGGCGGGTGCTCGCGGGCTCTGTGAACTTCTTCAACCCGGCGGTGATCATCATCGGGGGCGATCTCGGGGAGGCGCACGAGCAGCTGCTCGCCGGCGTCCGCGAGGTCATCTTCGAGCGATCGCTCCCCCTGGCCACGCGCGACCTGCGCACGGAGCCCAGCCGCCTCGGCGACCGCGCGGGCGTCGTCGGCGCCGCGATCATGGTGATCGAGCACGTGCTCGCGCCCGATGTCGTGGATCGCGCGCTGCAGAGCGGCATCGCCGCGGCCTGAGAACCTCTCCCCCGTTCTGGCTCCTGAAGCGCGGAACCTACGCGTGATCCACCGTTTCTCGGTGCGGTTCCGTAGGTTCGTCGGCAAACTTCTGCTTGCTTAACGTCAAAAGGCGGAGTAGGTTCCTCCCCGTCCGGTTCCTTGTGGAGGAGGGGAAGGAAATGACCGCGCTCTCGCGGACGCTTCGTCGTGCCTGCTTGACCATGCTGCTCGTGCTGGCGCTGCCGGCCGCAGCGCACGCCGCGGACAGCGGCCGCGAGTACAAGGTGCTCGTCTTCACGAAGGCGGCCGGGGAGCAGCACGCCTCGACCGCCGCCGGGGTGAAGGCGGTCAAGGACCTCGGCAAGGAGCACCGGTTCATCGTCAACGCGACGGCCGATCCCGCCGAGTTCCGCGCCGACCGGCTCGAGCAGTTCCGGGCCGTCGTCTTCCTCAACACGTCGGGCGACGCCCTCGACGAGGCCCAGCAGGCGGCGTTCGAGGACTACTACCGCGACGGCGGCGGCTTCGTCGGCGTCCACTCCGCGATCGAGACGGAGCCCTCCTGGGCATTCCTCACCGAGCTCCTCGGCACGCGTGCCACGCGCGCGTCCGCCGTCACCCAGGCCACGATCAAGGTGGCCGACCGCGTCCACGTCGCCAGCAAGAGCCTGCCTGAGTACTGGCAACGCACGGACGAGTGGTACGACTTCGCGTCGAACGTCCGCGGCCGCTCTCACGTGCTCGCGACCATCGACGAGACGACCTACCCCGGCGGCGGCAACGGCTTCGACCACCCGATCGCCTGGTGCAAGGACCACCAGGGCGGGCGCTCGTTCTACACGGCCGGCGGCCACACCGCCGCCGCCTACGGCGAGCCCGCCTTCCGCCGCCACCTGGCCGGCGGCATCGAGTGGGCCGCGGGCATGGCCGACCCGGTCTACAGCGACTGCGGCGCCACCGTGCTCGCCAACTACGAGCAGACCAAGATCGGGGCCCCGCCGAACCTCAACGAGCCGATCGGCTTCGACCAGCTGCCCGACGGACGGATCCTGCAGACGGCCCGCGCGGGCCAGCTGCGGCTGCACGATCCGCGCGACAACTCCTCTCGGGTGATCGCGACGCTGCCCGTCTACACCAACAGCGAGGACGGCCTCTACGGGCCGGCGGTCGACAACGACTTCGCGACCAACCACTGGATCTACCTCTACTACGCGCCGCTGGCGATGGAGCCGCCGTACCCGCCGAGCACGCCGGCGGGCGCCGCGCCGCTCGCGCCGCAGGCGGACCCGGGCGCGTGGGACGCCTGGAAGGGCTACTTCCAGCTGTCGCGCTTCAAGTTCGTCGACGGCGAGAACCCCACGATCGACCTCTCCAGCGAGCAGAAGATCCTCAAGGTCGACAACAACCGCGGCGCGTGCTGCCACGTCGCCGGCGACATCGACTTCGACCGCCAGAACAACCTCTGGATGGTCACGGGCGACGACACGCCGGCGGGCGGAGGCAACTCTGGTGGCTTCGCGCCGTTCAACGGGATGCTCACCAACGAGACGCAGACCGTGCGCACCGCCGGCACGACCGGCGGCACGTTCACGCTGACCTTCCAGGGACAGACGACCGCGCCGCTCGCCCACAACGCGACCGCCGCGCAGGTGCAGGCGGCGCTCGAGGCGCTCGAGGCCATCGGCTCCGGCGACGTGCTCGCGACCGGCGGCCCGGCGAACGTGGCCAACGTGTCCGTGAACTTCCGCGGCGCGCTGTCAGAGCGCGACGTGGCGCAGCTGACCGCGGACGGCTCCGGCCTGACCGGGACGGCTCCGGGTGCGGTGACGGCCACCACGACCGGCGGCGGGCTCTACAACCCGCCGTGGCTCGACGCGCGGCGCTCGGCGCTGAGCACCAACGACCTGCGCGGCAAGCTCCTGCGGATCAAGGTGGCCGCCGACGGCTCCTACACGGTGCCGCCCGGCAACCTCTTCCCGGAGTCCGAGGACGTCGATGGGAAGACCCGGCCCGAGATCTACGCGATGGGCTTCCGCAACCCGTTCCGGCTGCAGGTCGACGAGAACGACGTCGCCTACCTGACGGACTACTCGCCGGACTCCAGCGTGCCGGGGCCGTTCCGCGGCCCGGCCGGCACAGGGCGGATGGAGATCGTGCGCAAGCCGGGCAACTACGGCTGGCCGCTGTGCTACCGCACCGACCTCCCCTACTACAAGTGGGACTTCAACACGTCGACCACGCTCGGCGAGACGTACGAGTGCGGCAACGCGTCCCGGGGGCCGGAGAACAGCTCGCGCTGGAACACCGGGCGCACGGTGACCCCGCCGATCACCAACCCGGACCTCTGGTACTCCTTCCAGGACGCCACCTGGGGCACCCCGTGCTTCGACAGCTACAACACGGCCACGGCTCGGCCGTGCCCGTGGCTGTGGCCCGAGCTCGCCACGGGCGGCGTGGGTCCGCATGGCGCGACGAAGTACCGCTACGACCCGGCGAACCCGAGCACGACCAAGCTGCCGCCGTACTACGACGGGGCGATCCTGTTCGGGGAGTTCACGCGTGACTACCTCAAGGAGATCCGGCTCGACTCGGCCGGCAAGGTCCAGAAGATCAACCCGCTGTTCAACTGCGGGGCCGTCGGCTCGGTCGCGCAGCCGTTCGAGTGCGACAACCCGATGGACCTCCAGGTCGGGGCGGACGGCAACTTCTACCTGCTGACCTACGGCGACGGCTTCTTCGCCGCCAACCCCGACGCGGGCATGTACCGCTTCGCCTACGTCAAGGGCCAGCGTGCCCCGCGGGCCGTGCTCGGCGCGACGCCGACCGACGGCCGGGCACCGCTGACGGTCGCGTTCTCCAGCGAGGGATCGCGCGATCCGGACCCGGCCGACTCGATCCGGTTCGCCTGGGACTTCCAGGACGACGGCACCGTCGACTCGGTCGACCCCAACCCCTCGTTCACCTACACCGCCAACGGCGTCTACACGGCGCGGCTGACGGTGACCGACTCGAGCGGCAAGACCGACGCGAGGACGACCCAGATCACGGTCGGCAACACGTCGCCGACGATCGCGATCCAGACGCCGCTCGACGGCGACTTCTTCGAGTTCGGCCAGGACATCCCGTTCTCGGTCACCGTCACGGACCCGGAGGACGGGCCCGTCGACTGCTCGCGGGTCGAGGTCACGTTCGTGCTCGTGCACGACACGCACGGGCACGGTGAGGACAGCGTGAGCGGGTGCTCCGGCGTGCTGCACACGCTCGCCGAGGACGCCGACCACGGCGGCGCGCTCGCCGGCGGCATCAGCGCCTCCTACACCGACCGGGGCGCCAACGGCCAGCCCGCGCTGACCACGGTGAAGCAGCACGTCGTGCAGCTGCGCCGCCAGCAGGTCGAGTTCGTCCAGGAGCAGGAGGGCACGACGACGGCCAACACCGGCGACGCCGGCGGCGGCCAGCACCGCAACGGGCTCGATCCGGGCGACTGGCTCGCGCTCAACAACCGGTTCACGTTCGCGCACATGGACCAAGCGATCACGTTCCGGTTCGCGAACAACGCCGCGGCGGGCTCCACCCGCGGGCTGGTCGAGGTGCGCCTCGACTCGCCGACGGGCCCGACGGCCGCCACCTGCACGCTGCTCGCGACCGGCTCCAACGCCGTGTTCACGAGCCAACGCTGCCCCTTCGCCACCCCGGTGACCGGCAGCCGGCGGATCTACCTGGTGTTCCGCCAGGCCGACGGGGGGCCCGCGACGGGCCTCGGAAATCTCAACTGGGTCGAGTTCAGCGGCCCCGGCATCCAGTAGTGACGACACGAGGAGGAGACGAGATGGGCAACGACCACAGCATCAGCCGCCGGAAGTTCCTCGGCGCGGCCGCGGGCGCGGCCGGAGCGGCGGCCTTCGGGTCCTGGGCTCCGCGCGCCTTCGGCGGCCCGGGCAACGGCGTCGGCGAGCGGCTCGTGCCGCCGGGCAAGCTCGGCGTGCAGCAGTTCTCGATCCGCGACGCCATCACGCGCCGCAGCATCGCGAGCAGTACCGCGGCCGGCATCGCGCCGACGATGGGCTTCCTCGGCGGCCCCGACTTCCCCGACGACCCGACCGACCTCGGCCCGCTCGTGCCGCTGCCCGGCGGCTTCCAGGAAGTCTTCGAGTACCTCGCGTCCGTCGACTACCGCGGCATCGAGTTCTTCTCGTTCACCCAGAACGTCAACGAGCTCGGGCGCCAGCCCACGCACGCGGAGATCCGGTCCTACCTGGACAACGCGGGACTGCTGTC
>Ga0126313_10002225_pt1 | contig 10761 bp, 9 predicted proteins | sample Plot105A_FD_89954 | JGI IMG/M metagenome (GOLD analysis project Ga0126313, IMG submission 89954) | Serpentine soil microbial communities from UC McLaughlin Reserve, CA, USA - Plot105A | ecosystem: Environmental > Terrestrial > Soil > Grasslands | place: USA: UC McLaughlin Reserve, Lake County... | reverse complement strand
CTAGGCCAGCGCTTACTGGCAGGGTCAGTACCTGCGCTTCTAGGTAGGCGGCGCGGCCCGGACCGTAGGGAGGACACGCGCCGCCGGCCGGCGCTTGCGCCGGCCTCTTGATCGAAGTAGAGCCAGATTCGGCAGTGTCGAGGTCTGACCAGGTTGTCCTGACCAGGTGTCTGACCAGAATTCCGTTTGGGAAGTTGTTGCTCGGACTTCGCCGGTTCCTCCGTGGCCAGCGTTGTTGCCGGCACACCATCGGGGGCGGAGGAACCGGCCTTACCACCCGGGCGCCGGCGGCCCGGGTGAAGGGGTCGGAGCGGACGGGTAGTCATGTCGCGGTGCCGGTCGCCTGATGCCCCTATTCGGACCAGTCGCCTGCCGCTGGTGCGCGCGAGCGGTGGTGGCGGAGACCGGCAAATCGCTGTGGATGAGGACGCGGTGCAGCGTCTCTTCGGCCGTCGCCTCATGCACGCCGACTCGGACGAGGCCGTGATGGTCCAGGTCAGCAGCGTCCGCGCCCGGAACGTAAAGGTGGTTGGCGTGGCGGCCGCGGCTGATCATGGTGTACAGCTGTTCGCGGGTCATCAGCTCATCGACCAGGCCGTGGGTGGTGTCCGCGGTGACGCCTTGGGCGGCATGCACGGTGGTGGCATAGCCGAGTTCGACCGCGCCGGCTACGTAGCCGCGCGGGAGGGTGACCGGCATTCCGGTGCGTAGGTGTCTGGCTTGGATGGTGCCGTCGTCGCCGAGGCCGGTGATGGTCCAGCGGTCGCCGTTGCGGACCCAGCTGTGACCGCAGGCCAGTCGGCGGTCGTTGCGGCGGGTGATGATCACATCTCCGATGCCCGCCTGGTTCCCGTCGGCCAGTCCGACCTCCCGTCCCGGAGCCTGTGGTTCCCGGATCAGCGCGCGGGCCTGCCGGTTGAGGTCGGCAACTTGTGGTCGGCTGGGGGCGAGCATCAGGGTGTCCAGCCCTGCGTTCCGGTCGGTCTGCCAGGCGGTGAGGAGCTGCTGGGAGAGGACGTTGGGGTGGCCGGTGTGGATGCGGTCGCGGTTGGTGTAGTAGTCGAGTCCGTCGGGGTGGCCGCCGCGGATCTGGAGGGTGGCGTCGGCTTCGGCGGGATCGCTGAACCGGTGCAGCTGGGTGAGCCGGAGGGCACCGTTAGCGGCGTGTAGGTCGGTGAGGATGCCGGAGGGTCCGACGGCGCCGAGTTGCCGGTCGTCCCCGACCAGGCAGACCCGGCCGCCCCGGCTGAGGACGTGGCCGATGACCGTGTCGAGGGTGAGGGTGTCGGCCATCCCGGCCTCGTCGACGACGAGCAGCGTCTTGGGCCCGATCGCCGGGGCCCAGTCGGGGAGGGGTCGGTTGTGGTCGAGGGCCCAGCTGAGCCGGGCGAGGGTGTCGGCCGGCATGTCGGTGGCCTGCTGCAGCTGGTGGGCGGCCGTGGCGGAGGGGGCGAGGCCGAGGATGTGGCCGCCGCCGCCGGTCCAGGTGTCGGCGAGGACTTTGAGGGCGGTGGTTTTCCCGGCCCCGGCCGGCGCGATGACCAGCTGGATGCGCGGCGGTCGGTCGTGAGCATTTGGACCATCGCGGCCTGTCCCGCGTCCAGGTGATGGCCGTTGGCGGTGGCTTCGACGAGTCCGAGGTCGACCGCGATGGGGTGGAGGGCGTGCCCGTCGGTCCGCGCGGCGGCGTCGAGGATGTGTTGTTCGGCGGCCAGGATCCGCAGCGAGGTGTGCTGCTCGGTCCCGGCGACGGTGAACACCGACGCCCCATCTAGACGCCGCAGCTCCGCCGGCAGCTCGGCCGGATCCTCGATGGTGGTGAGGCAAACCGACCGCGCCAGAGTTGAGTCGACGACTAGTCCCGCCACGATGGGGAGGTGAGCGGGGGCAAGGTTCGTGCCGCGGAGTTGGCGTTGCGTCTCGGACCAGACGTGCCAGGGCTGCCAGGTCGCCCGACGTTCTTCCAGCACCGAGATCACCCGCTCCGCCACCCGCCCTACCCAGTCCGCCGTCACCACCGGTCCGATGACCGGTGTTGGGCGCAGCGCCCGGGTGACCATGGCGGCAACCCGGTCGGGCCCGCCCATCACCTCGACGGCTTGGGTGTGCCAGGCGGCGCGTTGCTCGCTAAGGGTGCGCGGTTCGTGCTTGGGGTCGCGGGTTTCTAGGGTGGCCTGCTGGGCCAGCTGGATCTGCTCGACCCGGCTGGGTGCTCGCCCGTGCTCGGCGGTGAACGCGGCGGCGAGCTCGGCCGAGCGGACGTCGATCGCTCGCCGGCGAGACGACCACCGGGCAAGCAGCGCCGGGTCGAGCCCGACGATCTCTCGGACCGGCCGCTTTGACCGGTCCCGGCCCGGCCGGTCCGCGAACCGCAACCCCAACTGGTGAGTGAGGCGAGTCTCCAGGGCGGTGTTGTAGGTCTCCGACACCGCTGTCGCCGCTGCATGCAGCACCCGCCCGTCGATCGACAACCACCGACCGGCCATGGTTTGGACCTTGTTGACGACAGCGACGTGGGTGTGCAAATCGGGGTCCCCGGCTCGGCTGTCGCGGTGGGTGAACGCGGCGGCGACCAATCCGGTGACGTTTATTTGACGTACCCCTGCCGTACCCTCCCGGCTGAACAACGCATGGTCCTCCAGCCAGTGCAGCGCATCGGCGACCGCGGCCTGGTGCGCTGCTTCGATCCGGGCCGCCACGTCCGGCGGAGCGAGGGCCCACAGGGCGGAGACGGACTTGACGGGGGAGAAGGTGAGGTCGTACCCCCCGACCGGCGCCGGCGCCGGTCGCGACCACCGGGCCACCGCAGAAGTCAGCTCCAGGTCACCCTTCGGGTCCCGCCCCTCAGCCTCGCGGAACCACTCGAGGGCCAGGTCGGTGCGGATTCGAGCCCGCACCTCGGCAGGCAGTCCGGCCCGGGGCGAGAGGCCGAGGCTCTGAGCGTGCGCGGCGTAGCGGGTCCGCAGCTCCTGGCGGAACGGCCGCTCCACCCCCTCCACCGTGCGGAACGGCACCCCCAACAGCACCGGTCCACCGCCTCCAGGCGATGCTTGGCCGGCGAGGGGATGGCGGCCCTCGGCGAACAGCAGCCACATCTGCTCCCCAGTCACCACATCACCGACCTCGAGGCCATCGATCCCGGCGATGCCGCGGCCCATCCAGCGTCCTGGCGTCTCACCCCGCTCGGCGTAGTAGGACGCCAGATCCGAGCGACCCCGGTGGGTCGCGTCTAGCGCCGCCACCTGCTGGACCAGGTAGTCATATCCGCGGCCGGCCGACAACTTATGCAGACTCATCACGATCCCCATAGGGCGCGGCACCGCCCGTGAGCGGTCAGCTCGACGAGGACGTACCCCCACCTCGTGCAGCGGGTGTGTGGGACTTGGAAGCTTTGGGGGTTCGAGGGGGTACGTCGGTCGGCTCGGTGAGATCGCCGATGATCGCTGGTGATCAGACTCGGCTTAGATGAGCGGACGGATGGTCATCGGTTGAACGGAGTTTGTCAGTGAGGAACCAGACAGTTTGACGGGCGACAGGTTTGCGACCGCCGAGATGGATGGAACGTGACCGGCCGGGATTTCCCGAAAGTGCCGATACGGCAAGGGAGACTGCAGTCGGTATCCGCGGAGCTGGATGATCTTGTCCTGGTTGAGCGGGTTGGGCCACACGCCCAGCAGTTCGCCGCCGCCGAGGTTGTAGAACATGATCATGTTGGTCTTGATCCGAATGCCGACCCGGCAGTCGCGAGGATCTCCGCAGCCAGCACCTAATGCCCGCCCGCGACCCACACATCGGTTTGACGCTCAGCTGATCGTGATGGAGAACTCCTTCTCGCAGGTGTCCAGATCGTCGGTGACGCGGGACGGTGAATGTGAATGTGCCAGCCGTGGTGGGCGTTCCGGAGATGGTGTTCTCCCCCTTCGGCAGCGCAAGGCCGGGAGGAAGCGCCCCGGTGACCACCGACCACGTGTAGGGCGGACACCACCGCTGGCGAACAGGTTGCCGCAGCAGTAAAAATCGCCGACCGTGCCGCTGGACAGCGCCTCGGAGGTGATCGTCGGCGCTTCGGGCGCGAGGATCTCGATCGTGAAGGTCTCGGTGTCGGTCGCACGCGCCTCGTCCCTGACCCGGACCGTGAACGTGAAGCTACCGGCAGTCGTGGGGACTCCGCTGATCAATCCGGTGCTCCCGGCGAAGTCGAACAGCTTCGTTCCCGCCAGCGAAGTACTCCTGGCGGTAGCGCATGCCCGGGGCCGGGGTCGGTGGGCAGCTGATGCCGGGCAAGGGCACCGTCGAGGCCCGCCTCAAACGAGCCCGAGCGAGTGCTGACCTTCCCGCCGTCAAACCCCGCTCGTCAAGGCCCCCGACTATGGCGAGCTGGCCGTTGGGACAGTGTCGGGACATTTTTCCCTGCCGGACGGGGTCTGTGGCTCATGACGGCGGGACTGCCTATGGCGTGTGCTGGCTTGCGAGCGTGACATCGGGTTGCGCGTAGCCAGGGAGAGAGTCATGACCGCATCGTCAATTGCCGTCGATCACGCCGGGTATCGTTCGGCGGTCCGCCGTGTCATCGCGCATCATCCGGTCGCGACGTTTCTGCTGCTAATGATGTCGATCAGCACGGCGGTCGCGGTGGTCCCGCCGTTGAACCGGCCGGGAGCTCTGCCGTTCGGGCTCGCCTTCTCCGACTCGCTGGGCCCGATTCTGGCGTCGGCGCTGCCAGCGTTTGTGGTGGTGGCGGCCGTCGGTGGCCGGCAGGGGGTCCGAGAGCTGGCTGGGCGGTGCTTCCGCTGGCGTGTCCGTCTCCGCTGGTATGGCCTCGCACTGCTCAGTGTGCCCTTGTCGGTCCTGCTCGTGACGGTCGTGATCTATGGTCCCGGCATGCTGGAGGTGATAGCGGACCGCTGGGTTCTGATCTTGACGACGACACTGCCGCACCTGCTGATACTGATCATCTTTTGCATCGTCGCCGAGGAAGCCGGTTTTCTCGGGTTCCTGCAGGCGCGGTGGCAGGACCGCTTTGGCCCGGTCGCCGCGAGCGCTCTCGTCGCGCTGCCCTTTGCCGCGTACCATCTGCCGGGCACCATGGTGGCGAACGGGTTCGGCTTGGCTCAGCTCCACCTAGCGCTGGCCTATGTTGCGGTGGTCGGGGTTATCCAGCTTTTTGGCCGGGTCCTGTTCATGTGGCTCTACAACGTCACCGGGGCCAGTGTCCTGCTGGCCGGGATCTGGCACTCGAGTTTCGACGTCACCACCACCGCCTTTGGCCGCACGTTCGCGCTTCCCGACGCCGGGGCCAGCGCCGCAGTCACCGGTTATTGGATCCCGAGCGCGATCGTCGTCGCATTCGCCCTGGCACTGATTGCCCTCACCCGCGGGCGCCTCGGCGACCCGGCCGAACGGCGTCACAAGGCCCGGCCGGGAATACAGTGAAGACAGGCACGACTCCGGGCGCGCCGCCTGGTGTCCAGGGGTCAGCCACGCGGGCGAGGAGGTCGCGTGTGAGCCGTTTCGCTCTTCGAGCCGGTACAGAGGTCACCACCGTGACGAAGCGGGCGGCCGGTGAGCGCCCGCACGCCCGCTACCTCATGCTCTCGGTGCTCTGGGTCGTAGCCGGAGTGCTCACCGTGGGGTTGTTCGTTGCGGGTGTTCCAGCCGAGCTGGCTCTGCTGCAGGTGGCCTGTCCCACGCCCGTCTGCACGACGGGGCAACTGCCGGTCGACGGCCTAAGATCGCTGACGGATCTGGGCCTAAGCGCCAGCTTTTACGCTTGGTTCACCACGTTCATGGATGTGGTGTTCGCAATCGGGTACGTCGGGATCGCGGCGCTGATCTTCGCGCGCCGCCCCGACGACCGTGTAGCGCTGTTCGCCTCCCTGGCCTTGTTGCTCTTCGGAACCGCGACGTTCGGGTTCACGTTGCCGGCGCTGGCCGCCAGCCATGCCACCTTGGCGGCGCCAGTCGCCTGGCTGCACTTTCTCGGCGCCGCCTGCTTCGGGCTGTTCCTCTACGTTTTCCCCGACGGCCGGTTCGTTCCCCGCTGGACCGGCTGGGTCGCAGCGGTGTGGATCGGCTGGCAGCTGGCCGAGCACGTCGTGCCGCGTTGGACCACCAACCCCGGAACCTGGCAGCTCCTCGCCGAGTCGGTGATCTGGCTCGGCGCGCTCGTCACCGTGGTCTATGCCCAGGTGCACCGTTACCGGCACGCTCCGACGCTTCGGCAACGCCAGCAGATCAGATGGGTGGTGTTCGGCATCACCGTCGCCTTCGCCGGGTTCCTCGGGTTGGACTTCGCGCTCACCGCCATCGGTGCTGCGCCGGACCCGATGACGCCGGCACAGGTGCTCGCCTACCTGGTCGGCTACACCACAGCCTCCTACCTGGTCATGCTGTTGGTGCCGGTCACGCTCGGTGTCGCGCTGATCCGCCACCACCTATTCGAGGTGGACGTGGTGCTCAGCCGCACGCTGATCTACGGCAGCCTCACCGCATGCGTGGTCGGCCTGTACGTCCTCGTCGTTGCCGGCGCAGGGTTTGTCCTGCAACCCAGCGGCGGTGGCCTGGCTGTGCCGTTGCTCGCCACCGGCTTGGTCGCCCTAGTCCTCACGCCACTGCACGGCCGGCTGCAGCGCGGCGTCAACCGGCTGGTCTACGGCGACCGGGCCGAGCCGTACACACTCGTGGCCCGCCTTGGGCAGCGCCTGGAGGACACCATGACGCCAGATGCGGTGCTGCAAACCGTGGTGCGAACAGTCTCCGAGGCGTTGAAGCTGCCTTACGCCGCAGTCGAACTCGACAATGCCGGCGACCTCCCGACCACGGTCGTGGAGTACGGGCAACCGGTATCGACACCGGTGCGGCTGCCCCTGCGCTACGGCGGCGAGTCGCTCGGAGTTCTTGTGTTGGCACCGCGGATCGGTGAGGACACCTTCTCCACCAGCGAGCTCCGCCGGCTGGCAGAGCTGGCCCGACAGATCGGCGCCGCGGTGCACGCCGCCCGCCAGTGGGAGGAGGCACGTCGACTCGCTGGCGACCTGCAACAGTCCCGGCAGCGGCTGGTCACAACCCGCGAGGACGAACGCTCCCGACTCCGCCGCGACCTCCACGACGGAGTGGGGCCCCAGCTGGCCGCGATAATGATGACCGCGGAGACCGCCCGCGACCTGATCACGACCGACCCGCAGCGGGCCCGGAGGATGCTCGACGCGCTCGTCACGCAAGCCCAAGAGACGGTCGCCGAAGTCCGTCGCGTGGTGTACGGACTCCGCCCACCCGCGCTGGACGCGCTCGGATTATCGGGCGCGCTGCGGATGCTTGCCACCCAGCACCCGCGACTGGAGCTCGACGTGCTAACACCCGACGTGCTACCGCCGCTGCCGGCGGCCGTGGAGGTGGCCCTGTACCGTATCGCCGCCGAAGCGCTGAGCAACATCACCACCCACGCAGATGCCACAGCGGCCACGCTGAAACTCGTGGTGGACGCCGACTCGGCGACGCTTGAGGTCTCGGACTGCGGATCGGGCATGCCCGACGACCGGGGGACCGGCGTGGGTCTCACCTCGATGCGCGAGCGAGCGGCCGAGCTGGGCGGAACGCTCGTTGTCGCGGCCGGCGTCCCGCACGGCACCGTCATCACCGCGGTACTGCCGTACAGATCCCTCGACCGGCGACCCTCACAGGACGGCTAGCCATGGATCCGATCCGGCTCATAATCGCCGACGACTCCCGCCAGTTCCGCGGCGGGCTGCGGGCACTGCTGTCCTCGGCTGCCGACCTCGAAGTGATCGGCGAGGCCGCCGACGGGGAACACGTCGTCGCCATGGCCACCTCTTTGCAGCCTGACGTGATCATGATGGACCTGCAGATGCCCGGACTCGGGGGGATCGAGGCGACCCGCCGCATCCTAGGCGGCAGTCCCCACATCAGCATCGTCGTGCTCAGCATGTTCGACGACGACGACTCGATCTTCGCGGCCCTGCAGGCCGGCGCCCGCGGCTACCTGCTCAAGGGCGCGGTCAAATCGGAGATCCTGCGCGCGGTCCGCGCCGTGACCAGCGGCGAGGCGATCTTCGGCCCGGCGATCGCTAGGCGGCTGATCGACTTCTTCGCGACTCCCCGACCCAGCGCACCGACCAACGCCTTCCCCCAACTCACCGAACGCGAACACCAGATCCTCGCAATGGTGGCGCAACACCAGACCAACCCGCAGATCGCCCGACAGCTGCAACTGAGTCCCAAGACAATCCGCAACCATGTATCCAACGTCTTCACCAAGCTCCAGGTAGCCGATCGGGCCGAAGCAATCCTGCGCGCTCAGCAGGCAGGACTCGGTGGCAACCGGCCCGGTCGCGACTGGGCGGCGGGCGGCACCGGTCGGACCGACCGGCCCTGATTCACGCACTCCCGCACGGTCGCGGCAGCCGAACCTCACCTACGGCAGTCAAGACTCCAGGCACAACCCATCCACGTGTCACCGAAGCAGTGAGTCCTCACGAGCCAGGCGCACATAGGGAGCTCAGCCAGTTTGATGGGTCCCCTAATGTTCCAACCGGCGGCGATCGACAATGGCAGACATATGGTGCATTGGGGGAAACGTGAATGATTTCCCGCGCTTGCAACGACTGGCGGCTTGGTCAGGGATCGTTTTGACGGTCGCCACGTCCTCAACGTTATTACGCTCCTTTTGGCGGCGAAAAACGACACCGGGGCGCTGTTCTCGGACCCACACCGCTCCTGCGGATCGGATCGAGCGGCGCCAACTGGTTCCACTGGAGCATGGTTTTCGATCTGGTGGCCTACCTATCCTTTGCCCCCATTGCGGTCCTTGGGTACAGCTGGTTCCGAGCACAGCGCCCCAACCTCGTGCTTCTGTACACGATCGGCGGCGTTTCATATTCCCTGATTGGCTCTCTTGGTGCCGCGCTGTTCGGCGTCATCATTCCGAGTTTGGCTCGGGAGTACCCAGCGGCAATGCCGAACCAACAGGAAGCAATGCGGGTGATAATCAAGGTTTTTTACGGCATGGTAGTGCGCGGCTTATGGAATCCGCTGGAAATCTTCTTGTTGGGTATCTGGTGTCTCGGGATCGGTTCGCTGCTCCGCCGTGAGCGCGCCGCCCTGGGCGTGCTCACGCTGCTCATCGGGGGCTTTGCCATGGTCGATGCCTTCGGTTGGATCATCCAGGTTGAGCTGCTCTTTCGAATCGGCGTCTCTGGGGTTTCACTTCTCATTGTCTGGGGAGCCTGGTTTGGAACCAGTGTCATGCGCCGCCCCGTTCGGATTGAGCACACGTGACGCATATGCAGATCGATATTGATGAGGATTGCGTCCAGCTTCTCTTGCCATAAGCAGCGTCGACTACCTACCAGAGTCGCAAGCCAGGTGACATGCGTGCATCACCTTGATTAGCTTGGAGGCGAACCTGGGCGGCACCCGCCTGACTGTCGCCCATGCGCCAAACCTCAGGCAAGCGACGAAAAGGTCACGGACGCCTGCAGTCGCTCATTCTCTCGGCGGATACGGGACTTTCCGAATTTGAGCGGAGTTGGTCCCATTCATACTGCACCGGCCTTAGGATTGCTTCCAGTGCGTGCGGAACTGAGCGACCGCGCAAACTAAGCGTGCCGTGACAGTCTGGGCAACTGTGAATGCTTCGTACGGTAGGAAGGCCGTGCGCGAGCGAGTCGCCTTCCGATCACCGTCCGATGTAGCCTAGTAGAGCTGTGGTTGCCTAAGGGTGACGTCTCGGCGCCCGTTTGGGTCGTCCCTTGAGGATCAAGGTGCTCACGCAGTGAAGGGCCCCAGCTGGGGCCTGGAACAAATGGCGAGACCAGCCCCGAGTGAGCAGAGTCCCGCGTGAGCGTGAGGACTCCTCATGAACATCACCCCGGCGTCTGCCACCGGTGGAGGCCCCGACCCGCTACAGGCCTTCGCCGAACTCGCCCTGATGGTGGTGGACGACAATCCGCCCGAGCCGACGCTGCGTCGTGTTGCCGAACTGGCCAAGCAGACGTTGGACGGGGTCGAGGAGGTGTCGCTCACCGTCGTCGAGGGCGGGCGTGCGCGGAGCGTCGTGTTCACCGGTGCGCTGGCCGTCGACCTGGACGAGCGGCAGTACGAACTCGGCTTCGGTCCGTGCCTGGACGCGGCCAAGACCGGGCAGACCATCATTGTCGACAGCCAAGAGGCCGACGGCCCTTACCGCGAGTTCGCTCGGGTGGCCGGTCGTGCCGGTGTCAGGCACATCGTCTCGGTCGGGATGCCCCTCCGGCAGAGCTGCATCGGGGGCCTGAACATCTACCGCACCGCCGACGCACCGTACTCCTCAGCCTTCTTGGAATACGCTCACGTGTTCGCCGGCCACGCCGCCGTCGCGGTCGCCAACATCACCAGCCATGCCAAGGCGGTGAACGAAGCCACCCACCTGCGGAAAGCGATGGAGTCCCGCGCCGTCATCGAGCAGGCCAAAGGCGTGATCATGGCCCGCGACAAATGCACCGCACAAGAGGCCTTCGACATCTTGACCCGCATCTCCCAGCAACAGAACGTCAAGCTCCGCGATCTCGCTCACGGCATCATCGACGCCGCACAGAAGTAACTACAAGCCAGGCCATCCTTGGACACGTGATGTGCGAGCATGGACAGCCAATCCCGGCAGTGAGTTGCCGAATTTCCCGTCACATCATCTGGATGACTAACACCCGTCATGGCTCAGTCCCGGACGCGGCCGCCGGCCTGGCAGCACTCTCTGAACCATCCAGG